>FWPU01001690.1_pt1 | contig 64949 bp, 69 predicted proteins | sample 2228361 | NCBI WGS metagenome assembly FWPU01 (sample SAMEA103939777, study PRJEB20133) | metagenome
CTGGGAGCTGATGGGCGCGTGGCGGAATGCGAAGGTGACGGTGCCGGCGCTCTTCGTGACGGGTGAGCGCGACCCGGTGCGGGGGTTCGCGCCGGAGGCGAACATCCGGCAGCACGTACCGAACCTGAAGGACCTGGTGCTGGTGCCCGGTGCGGGGCACTGGGTGCAGCAGGAGGCGCCGGAGGCCGTCAACGAGGCGCTGATCCGGTTCCTGCGAAGCCTGTGAGGGCGGCGCCGGTTCAGCCGTAGCTGCGGGCCAGGCCGGCGCGGGCATCGGCCTGGATGCCGTACTGGGGAATGGGGTAGCGCAGCCCGTTGGCGGCGAGCCGCTGCATGCCCGCGATGGCGCGGGGCAGGTAGGCGGGCGGCAGGGCCATGAGGAGCTCGTCATCGAGGACGCCGCCGTAGCGCCGTTCGGCGTAGCAGGGGATGGCGAGGCTCGGCTCGCCGGTCGCGAGGGCGCGGCCCCAGCTATCGGCGCAGGCTGACTCGCCGACGACGCCCCAGGTGAACTTGCGGTAGCCGCTCCACTGGAGGCCGTTAATGAAGATGATGGCCTGGCCGGGGGTGAGGTAGATGAGGCAGATATCGGGGGGGTTGAGGCGGCCGGAGGCGAGGGGGGAGACGGCCATGGCGCGGTAGCGGCCGAAGGGGACGACATCCATGGCAGCCTGGTGGGCAGCGGCATCGGCCTCGGTCTCGAACCAGACGCCGGCCATGCGGCGGCCGGAGCGCCACTCGGCATCCTGGGGGTGGAGGCCGATGACGGCGCCACACTGGGCGCCGACGAGGTCATCGGCCGTGATGCCGACGGTCCAGCCGAGGCGGGCGGCCTGGGCAACGACCTGGTCGGTGGTGTGGATGGCGGTGGGGCGGCGAATGCGGGGGATGGCCTCCATCGCTTCCACGGTTTCGAAGAGTTTCATGCCTATGGGAGGCGTGCGGAGGCGGAGGAGTCGTTCGAGTGAATCGACGATGGCGGGCCAGTCGTACCGGGCGAGCGACTCGTCGGGGATGTGGGCGGGTTCGATGACGGACATGGGGCACCTGCCGCGCGAAGCTGGCGGTATGGTAGCGCGGCGGTTCAGGGTGCGGAGGGTTTGGCGGCGGCGAGTTCGGCGACAAGGGCAATAAGAAAGGCCCGGGCGGCCGGGTCGAGCGGCTCGAAGCGGAGGTGCCAGGCGTGGAGGCCAGCGCCGGCGGGGCGGTGCCGGACGACGCGGGCGGCGATGGGGGCCGGGCAGCCGGGCCAGTGGAGACGGACGGGCTCGTCGTCGGCGGGGGGTGCGGCGACCTCGATGGCACAGCCGCCGAGCGAGAGATCAATGACGGTGGCCGAGAGGCCTGGGGCACCGGCGAGCGCGATGGCGAACCGGAGGGGGTAGCGATCGAAGGAGCGGCGGTCGAAGGGGCGCCAGGGGCTCTGGCGGGTGAAGACCGCCTCGCCGGGGCGCGCCTCGCGGAAGCGGGCGAGGGCGGCGACGGCGGCGCCCTGCTCGCCGACGGAGACGATAACCTCATCGCCGTACTGCCACGGCGCGTGCGGGACGGCGAGCACGATGGCGAAGAGACGGTCGGCGACGAGGGTGCCGCGGCCGCCGGTCGAGCCGGCGCGGGGGATGACCACGGCGGGCGCGCCGATGACGGGCTTCGCTATCGGCCCGATGTCATCGTCCATGGGGAGATTAACGGCCGAGGATGGGGATTCTTGAGTCGTGTGCTGCTACGGCGCTGGCACGTTGAGCTCGGCTGGTGCGTCGAGGGCGGCGAGGACGGCCTGGAGCGAGGTGAATTTGACCCGCGGGCGGCCGCAGCGGGCGCCTGCCTGCCGTTCGAGCTCGTCGATGCGCTGCCAATCGGCGCAGGTGAGCCAGCGGACCCCGTGATCGGCGAGGAGGGCAGGGATGGCCTCGCCTGCGGGAGCCGCGGGGGCGGGGAGGCGGCCGGCAGCGGCGTCGTCGAGCAGGTTGCGAGCGGTCTCGGCGGCATCCGGCTTGTTGGTGCCGATGACGCCGGTGGGTCCGCGCTTGAGCCAGCCGGCGACGTAGAGGCCGCGGAGTGGCTCGCCCGTGGCGGGGTCGAGCACGCGGCCGGCACGGTTGGGGACAACGCCGAGGCGTTCATCGAAGGGGAGGCCGGGGAGGGGGACGGAGCGGTAGCCGACGCTGCGGAAAACGAGGCCGGTGGGGATGAGCTCCGTTTCGCCGGTGAGCTCGGCGGCGATGCTGCCGGAGGGGGTGGCGACGAGACGGGTGCGGGCGCACCGGAGGGCGGCGACGGCCCGGCTCGGCCCGGGCAGGATCTCGGTGGGGGCGATGCAGAAGCGGAGGTGGATGGTGCGCGGCTTTGCCGGCGGTGGCTCGGCGGCGATCTGCTGGATGAGTGCGACCTTCCGGGCTGCGGTGGGGTCGGTCGTGCGTTCGAGCTCGGCAGCGGAGAGGGGATCGAGGGCGGCCTCCGCGGGGCGGATGCGGACCGCCGCGCCTTCAAGGGTGGTGAGCTCTCGGAGCTCGGGGGTGGTGAAGGCGGCCTGGAGCGGGCCACGCCGCCCGAGCACGTGCACCTCGCGGATGCGGCTGGCGGCGAGGGCATCGATGGCGTACCCGGGCATATCGGTGGCGGCGAGCTCGCGCGGGGTGAGGCAGAGGATGCGGGCGACATCGATGGCGACGTTGCCCATGCCGACGACGACGGCGGCTTCGTGCTGGAGGTCGATGTGGAGTGCGGTGAAGTCCGGGTGGCCGTTGTACCAGGCGACGAAGGCGGTGGCGGGCCAGGAGCCGGGGAGGTCTTCGCCGGGGATGCCCATGCGCCGGTCGGCCTGGGCGCCGGTGGCGAAGCAGGCGGCGTGGTAGTGACGGCGGAGGTCCGCGAGCGTGAGGTCGCGGCCGATCTCGACGTTGGCGAAGAGGCGAACGCGGGGGTCGTGGAGGAGGGGTTCGAAGGCGCGGCAAACACCCTTGATCTTCTGGTGGTCGGGGGCGACGCCGTTCCGCACGAGGCCGTAGGGGGTGGGGAGGCGTTCGAAGAGGTCGACACAGAGGTCGACGCCTTCCGCGGCGAGGAGATGCTCGAGGGTGTACATGGCCGCGGGACCGGTGCCGACGATGGCGACGTGGAGCGGGGGTGCGCCGGTCACTGGCCGACCCCGTGCTGTTCAACGTGGAGTTCGAGGCGGTACTCGAGCATCTCGATACGCCCGGCGTAGTCGGCGAGGAGCGCCTGGACGAGATCGCCGGTGGTGAGGAGCCCGACGAGTCGGCCATCGGCGACGATGGGGAGGTGGCGGAAGTGGCCGGCAGTCATGGCGGCGAGGACGGGCTCAAGGTCATCGGCGGGGGTGCCGCAGGCGACGTCGCGGGTCATGAGGGCGGCGACTGGTCGCTGCAGGGTGCCGGGGTCGGTGGCGAGGGCGCGGATGATGTCGCGTTCGCTGATGATGCCGACGACGGTATCGGCGGCGTCGGTGACGACGAGGGCGCCGATGTTGCGGCTGGCGAGTGAGGCGACAGCTTCGGCGACAGAAGCGGCGGGCCCGATGGTGGCGACGGCGGACCCCTTGGTGGCGAGGACGGCGGCGAGCTTCATGTGGCGTGCTCCTGCGGGGGATTGCGCCCTGCAGGATGAGGGGACCACGTGATGGCCGGGATGGCAATCGGGAAATTCCCGCGGGGGCGGCGAGGGCTATACTGCGGGCGCCGCCTAAGGGCGGGCGGCGATGCGAGGAGGTGTTCGCGATGAACGATCAATGGACGCCAGCGTGGCTGCTTGCGGAGCAGGTGCGGCGCGGCGAACGGAGCGCGCGGGAGGTGGTGGAGGGTGCGCTGCGAAGGATTGCGGAGCTGAACCCGGGGCTGAAGGCGTTCATCCAGGTCGATGCCGATGCGGCGCTGCGGGAGGCGGCAGCGATCGACGCGCGGGTGGCGCGGGGAGAGGACCCGGGCATCCTGGCGGGGGTGCCGATCGGGGTGAAGGACCTGGAACCGGCGAAGGGGCTGCTGTTCACACTCGGCTCGCGCGCGTTCGAGGGGCAGGTGGCGGAGGAGGACTCGGTGCAGGTGGCGCGGCTGCGGGCGGCGGGGGCGGTGATCGTCGGGAAGACGAATACGCCGGAATTCGGCTACAAGGGGTTCACGGAGAATCAGTTGTGGGGGCCGACGCGCAACCCGTGGAACCCGGAGCGGACGCCCGGCGGTTCGAGCGGGGGATCGAGTGCCGCTGTGGCTGCCGGGATGGTGCCGCTCGCCACGGCCGGCGATGGGGGCGGGTCGATCCGCATCCCGGCGGCGATGACCGGCTGCTACGGGATCAAGCCGACGGCGCATCGCATTCCGCGGGCGGGGGCGCATGCTCCGACCTGGGGATACTTCTCGACGCTCGGGCCGATGGCCCGGACGGTGCGAGACGCCGCCCGGTACCTGGATGCCGCTGCGGGGCCTCACCCGGATGACCCCGAGGTGCTGGATGGGCCGACGGGGGTGTACGAGGCGGCGGCGACCGCCGAGCCGCCCCGGCTGCGGCGCGTGGCATGGAGCGCCGACCTGGGCTATGCGGCGGTGGAACCGGAGGTCGTGGCGATAGCGCGGGCGGCGGCCGAGCGGCTGGCGACAGCGGTTGGGGCGGAGTTGGTCGAGGCGAACCCGGGCTTCGGCGACCCGCTGGACGCGTGGATGACGATCGCTGCGGCGGGCGACACGCGGATGGTGGACGAGATGACGCCGGAGCAGCGGGCGAAGCTGGAGCCCGGGTTCCTGCGGTTCGCCGAGGTGGGGCGGCAGTTCACGGCGGTCGATGTGGCACGTGCGCTGGAGGAGCGGCACCAGGCGAACCGGGCGATGACGCGATTCTTTGCGGAGTTCGACCTGCTGCTGACGCCGACGACGGCAGCGACGGCGTTCGCGGCGGAGGGTCCGCCCCCGATGGTGATCGCGGGGCGGAAGGTGGGGCCGGCAGGGTTCATCCCGTTCACGTACCCGTTCAACTTCCTGGGCCTGCCGGCGGCATCGCTGCCGGCGGGGCTCTCCAGCGAGGGGTTGCCCGTGGGGCTGCAGGCCGTTGCGCCGCGCTTCGCGGATACGCTGCTTTTGCGCGTAAGTGCCGCATACGAGGCGGCGAGCCCGTGGCGGTACCCGGGCCAGGGGTGACGCCCGTTCGGCCGGGCGGCCGACGAGGATGGCACCGGTCGGCCCTCGGGGTGTTCACGCGGGCCCTGTAGGCTGTGCGGGAAACCGACAGGAAAGGGAGATGCAGACCATGGGACGCCTGGAGGGCAAGGTCGCGATTGTGACGGGCGCCGGCTCGGGTATTGGGAAGGCGACGGCGAAGCTGTTCGCTGCCGAAGGGGCGAAGGTGGTGTGCGCCGACATCACGGGGGCAGAGGCTGCGACGGCGATGGAGATCGGGCCGGCGAGCGCTGCGGCGATGACCGTGGACGTCTCCAAGTCGGACGACGTGCGGGAGATGATGGCGCGGACGAAGGCGCTCTACGGTCGGCTGGATGTGCTCTTCAACAATGCAGGGATCGAGGGGGCACAGGCGCCGACGGCGGAGTACGACGAGGCGGAGTTCGAGCGGGTGCTGGCGGTGAACGCGCGGGGCGTGTTCCTGGGGATGAAGTACGGCATTCCGCTGATGCTGGAGACGGGCGGGGGCTCGATCATCAACACGGCATCGGTGGCGGGGCTGGTCGGGTTCCCGGGGATTGTGGCGTACACGGCCTCGAAGGGGGCCGTCATCCAGATGACGAAGACGACCGCGCTGGAGTACGCGACCCAGGGTATCCGGGTGAACGCGATCTGCCCGGGGGTGATCTGGACGCCGATGGTGGAGCGGTTTGCGGGCGGCTCGGAGGAGGCGCAGGCGCAACTGACGCTCTCGGAACCGGTGGGGCGGCTGGGCCAGCCGGAGGAGGTCGCGGCGCTGGCGCTTTTCCTGGCAGGCGACGAGTCATCGTTCGTGACAGGGGCGGCGCTGCCGGTGGATGGCGGGTACGTGGCGCGGTAGGGGCGCGACGGCCCGGCGCCGGGGGCCTAGCACTCCATTTGGTACACTGCTAACCGATGGCGACGGGACAGCGCGACTACTACGAGGTGCTCGGCGTGCCGCGGACGGCCGACCAGGCCGAGATCAAGCGGGCGTTCCGGAAGCTGGCGATGGAGTACCACCCAGACCGGAACCCCGCGCCGGACGCTGCCGAGAAGTTCAAGGAGATTAACCGGGCATACGAGGTGCTCGGGGACGAGCAGAAGCGGGCAATGTACGACCGCTTTGGGCACGCCGGCGTGGAGGGCGGCGGCCCGGGCGCGGCTGGCTTCGACGGCTTTGCCCATTTCGAAGGCTTCGGCGACATCTTCGATGCATTCTTCGGCGGTGCGGCGCGGCGGGGTCGGCGGCGGGGTCCACAGCGCGGGAGTGACCTGCGCTACAACCTGCGGCTGACGTTTGAGGAAGCCGTCTTCGGCTGCGAGAAGGAGATCGAGTACCAGCGGCTGGAGCGGTGCGCAGCGTGCGGCGGGAGCGGCTCGGAGCCGGGTTCGAGCCCGGCGGTGTGCCCGGAGTGCAACGGGATGGGGGAGATCAGGCGGGCGCAGCAGAGCTTCTTCGGGCAGTTCGTGAACGTGATGACGTGCCCGCGGTGCCAGGGCGAGGGGCGGGTGATTACGAACCCGTGTGGCGCCTGCCGCGGCAGCGGGCGCACGCGCGAGACGCGGCGGATTGTGGTGCGGGTGCCGGCGGGGGTCGACGATGGGGCGCAGATTCGGCTGAGCGGCGAAGGGGAGGCCGGGCCGCGCGGTGGCGAGCCGGGGAACCTGTACGTCGTGCTGACCGTGGCACCACATGAGCGCTTCCAGCGCGTTGAGGACCACCTGGTGCTGGAGCTGCCGATCAACATCGCGCAGGCCGCGCTGGGCGCGGAGGTGACCATCCCGACGCTGGAAGGGGAGATGGTGCTCGAGGTGCCGGCGGGCACGCAGAGCGGCGAAGAGTTCGTGCTCCGCGGCAAGGGCGTGCCGCACCTGCGGGGAACGGGCCGGGGTGACCTCATCGTGCGCGTGACGGTCGTGGTGCCGGAGGAGCTGACGGACCTGCAGCGGAAGCTGCTGGAGGAGCTGGCCGCGACGATGGGGACGCCGACGCTGCCGAAGCGGCACCGGGGCTTCTTCGAGCGCATCCGCGACGCGATGGCCGGTTAGGACGCCCGTGACGAACCTGTGGTTCGAGCTGACGGCGAAGACGCCGCCCGAGCTGGCGGAAGCGGTGGCCGACGTGGTGCGCGGCGTGGCGCCGGGCGGGGTGAGCATCGAGGAACCGATCGACGTCCTGGGGCCGGAGCTGGGGTTTCGCGTGCGCGGTGGCGAGCCGGTGCTCATCCGGGCGTACGTGCCATCGTCGGAGCTGGGGGCGCTGCTGGTGGAGGAGCTGCGACGGGCGATGGAGGGGTTCCCGGCGGTGGAGCTTTCGGCGCGGCCGATCTTCGAGCAGGACTGGGCGGTCTCGTGGCGGGAGTTCTTCGGGGTGGTGGAGACGGGCGGGCGGGTGGTGGTGGTGCCCTCGTGGGCGGAGCATGAACCGGCGCCGGGGCAGCTCGTCATCCGGCTGGATCCGGGGCAGGCGTTCGGGACGGGGCACCACGAGACGACCCGCCTGTGCCTGGCGATGCTCGATCTGCTGGTGCACCCGGGGTGCCGGGTGCTGGATGTCGGCACGGGGTCGGGCATCCTCGCGATCGCGGCGGTGCTGCTGGGGGCGGAGCGGGTGGATGCGGTGGATATCGACCCCATCGCTGCGGAGGTGGCGGCCCGGAACTGCGCGGCGAACGGGGTGGCGGAACGGGTACGGGTGCGCGCCGGGACCGTGAGCGCGGAGGAGGTCGGGGAGTACGACCTGGTCATCGCCAACATCAGCCCGGATGCGAACATCGGGCTGATGCCGGCGTTTGGACGGGCGGTTCGGCCGGGGGGCGACCTGCTGCTCTCGGGCGTGCTGGAGGGGGACGTGGCGCGGGTGATCGCCGCGGCGGAGGCATGGGGGTTCGCGCCGGTGGAGACGCGCCTTGAGCGGGACTGGGCGGCGATCCACCTGCGCCGGCAGGCCTAAGGCTGCGGGTGGACAGGGCCCGGCCGCGCGCGGAGAATCGGCGCGGTATGGCTCGGCGGGGTCGACGGCGATGAGCGAGCACCCGGGGGCGCGGTTGCGGGCGCTGCTATCGGAGGGGCTGGTGGTCGCTCCGTTTGTGTTCGACGGGGTGCAGGCGAAACTGGCGGAGGCTGCGGGGTTCGCGGCTGTCTACATGAGCGGGTTCGGCACGGCTGCCTCGTGGGGGCTGCCGGACCGTGGGCTGATTGGCCTGGGCGAGATGGCAGCGAATGCGGCGCGGGTTGCGGCTGCGACGCGGTTGCCCGTCATCGCGGATGCGGACACGGGGTATGGCAACGAGGCGAACGTGGCCCGCACGGTGGAGCTGTACGAGCGGGCAGGCGTCGCGGCGCTGCACATCGAGGACCAGGAGTGGCCGAAGCGGTGCGGGTTCCTGGAAGGGAAGCGGGTCATCCCGGCGGAGGAGATGGAGGCGAAGGTGCGGGCAGCCATCGCCGCACGGCGTGACCGAGAGACGGTGATCATCGCGCGGACGGACGCGCTGGCGCCGCTGGGCAGGGCGGAGGCGGCGGCACGGGCGCGGCGGTACGCTGCGGCGGGCGCGGACCTGGTGTTCGTGGACGGACTGAAGGACCGGGAGACGATTGCCTGGGCGGCGGCGGAGCTGCGGGGGTTGCCGCTGGTGCTGAACTCGTGGCTGCTGACGCCGGCGGAGGCGGCGGCGCTGGGCTTCCGGCTCTACCTGCACCTGGGGGTGATGCTGCGGCACTTCCAGGCCTTCCGGGCGACGCTGGAGGAGCTGCGGGCGACGGGGCGGGTGGCCCTGGAGCGCGGCGCGGGGGTGGAGTGGATCACGCAGGTGCTGGAGGGCGGGCAGGCTGATGACGCGGGCGGATAGGGCGGTTTTCGTTCGTCTACCTTCTAGCAGGGGAACCTGATACGTTCGCGGTACCCCCAGCCGGGGGACGACAGGAGCTATGGGTGAACTCGGGAGCCTGTTGACACGCGCGCGGGAGGCGCGCGGGTTGACGCTCGAAGACGCCGAGCGCGATACGCGCATTTCGCGCCGCTACCTGGCGGCGCTGGAGGCGGAGCAGTTCGAGGTGATACCTGCGCCGGTGTATGCGCGCGGGTTCCTGCGGTCGTACTCGCAATACCTGGGGCTCGATCCGCAGGAAATGCTGGCGATGTTCCCGCGCGAGGAGGAGGAGGGGTACGGGCGGGGGGAGCCGACGCCGGAGCGGCCGAGCATGGAGCGGCCGATCAGCTCGGTCTCGGCGGCGCGGCCGGCGTGGCGTTCACGGCCGACAGAGGCGCAGGGTGGGCGTGCTGGCGAGCCGGTGATTGGGCGACCGGCGCGGCCGCGGCAGCCGGCGAATCGAGACGACTGGGAGCCGGTGATCGGGGTGGATATCGGCGTGCCGGCGCCAGCGCGACGGCTGGACATCGACCCTGCGGCGCAGACGCGGTCGGCGGTCATTGCGATTGTGGCGATCGTCGCGATTCTTGGGGTGGTGTTTGTCGCGTACCTGCTGGCGAGCCTCGCGGGTGACGACGGTGCGGCCCCGCCGGGGACGCTGGGGCAGACGCCGACGGCGACGGCGACGAGTGCAGCGGGCGGGCCGAGCGGCCTGCCGGTGACGCCGGGGATTGTGCCGGACGTGCGGGGGGTGCAGGAGGCCACGGCGGTGGCGGCGATCCGGGAGGCAGGCTACGAGCCGCTCATCCAGCGGGTGCGGAGCAACCAGCCGGCGGGGACGGTAATCGATCAGTCGCCGGCGCCAGAGGTCGAGATGGCGCAGGGGTCGCGGGTGCAGATTGTCGTGAGCGAGGGGCCATGATGGGGGTGCCGAAGACGTACCACCTGGTGACGCTGGGGTGCCCGAAGAACGACGTGGATAGCGCGCACCTGGAACGGCTGCTGGCGGGCGGGGAGCTGGTGCCGGTGGTGGATCCGGGCGAGGCGGACGCGATCATCGTGAACACGTGCGGGTTCATCGAGCAGAGCCAGGCGCAATCGATGGAGGCAGTGCGGGCGCTGGCGGCTGGGAAGCGGGCGGGGCAGACGCTGATCGTGGCGGGGTGCATGACGCAGCTCTACGGGCAGCAGGTGAAGGAAGAGACGCCGGGCGTCGATCACGTCTTCGGGGTTGGGCAGTGGCACGAGGTGGCGCGCCTGCTGCAGGTGGACCTGGACGCGGTCTACGACATCCCCGAGAGCAACGTGCGGGTGGATGGCCCGAGCGCGTACCTGAAGATCTCGGACGGGTGCGATGCGCCGTGTACGTTCTGTGTGATCCCGCGGATTAAGGGTCGGCTGCGATCGGCGCCGGCGGGGCTGCTGGTGAAGGAGGCGCAGCGGCTGGTGGCGGCGGGGGCGAAGGAGCTGGTGCTGGTGGGCCAGGATACGACGGCGTGGGGCGAGGACCTGGGGATGCCGGTGGCCGCGGGGCTGCCCGGGCTGCTGCGGCTGCTGAGCGAGGCGGTGGGGCCGAATACGTGGCTGCGCCTGATGTACGCCTACCCGAGCCGGGTGACGCCGGAGCTGCTGGCGACGATGGCGGAGCTGCCGAACGTGGTGCACTACCTGGACGTGCCGCTGCAGCACGGGAGCGAATCGGTGCTGCGGCGGATGAAGCGGCCGCACAACCTGGACCGGGTGTACCGGTTCATCGAGGAGGCGCGGCGGGTGATGCCGGACCTGGTGCTGCGGACGTCGTTCATCGCGGGGTTCCCGGGCGAGACGGAGGCGGAGTTCGAGGAGCTGATGGCGTTTGCACGGGCGGTGGAGTTCGACCACGCGGGGTGCTTCACCTATTCGCGGCAGCAGTGGACGGGCGCCTACGAGATGGAGGGGCAGGTGCCGGACGAGGTGAAGGCGGAGCGGCGCGACCGTTTCATGGCGCAGCAGCAGGAGATTTCGGCGCGGCGGGCGCGGCGCTTTGTTGGGCGCACCCTGGAGCTCCTGGTGGAGGGTGTGGGGGAGGACGAGGACGGGCGCCCGGTGGTGGCCGGGCGAACGTATCGCGAGGCGCCGGAAGTGGACGGGCTGGTATTTGCGCGGGGGAGGGCGCGCACGGGCGACCGCGTGACCGTGCGGATCGAGGATTCGAGCGCGTACGACCTGTTCGGCCGCCTGGTACGAGCGGGTGGGCAATCTCCCCGTAACACGGGGCGGCTAGACTGAGACGGCGCGCGCGGCGCGCGCCGGGAGAATGTGACGATGAGTGAATCGGCGGATTATGTGCTCTCGGCGTGCCGGGAGCACAACGTGAAGTTCATCCGGCTGTGGTTCACCGATATCGTCGGGGCGCTGAAGAGCTTCGCGATTACGGTGGAGGAGCTGGAGAAGGCGCTCGAGGAGGGGATGGGGTTCGATGGGAGCAGCATCGAGGGGTTCGCGCGTATCGATGAATCGGACATGGTGGCGCGGCCTGACCCTTCGACGTTCCAGCTTGTGCCGTGGCGGCCGAAGGAAGCGAGCGTTGCGCGGATGTTCTGCGACATCACGTACCCGGGGGGCGAGCCGTTCGAGGGCGACCCTCGGTATGTGCTGAAGCGGCAGCTGAAGCGGGCCGCGGAGCTGGGCTACACGTTCTATGTGAGCCCGGAGATGGAGTACTTCTACTTCAAGTCGGAGTCGGAGCCGGTGCCGCTGGACCGCGGCGGGTATTTCGACCAGATGAGCGATGCGGGGAGTGACCTGCGGCGGGAGACGGTCCTGACGCTTGAGGCGATGGGGATCGAGGTGGAGTACAGCCACCACGAGGTGGCTCCCAGCCAGCACGAGATCACGTTGCGCTATACGGACGCCCTGACGATGGCGGATGCCGCGATGACGTACCGCCTGGTGGTGAAGGAGATCGCGGCGGCGAACGGCGTCTACGCGACGTTCATGCCGAAGCCGATCGAGGGGGTGAACGGGAGCGGGATGCACGTGCACCAGTCGCTCTTCCGGGGCGAGCGGAACGCGTTTTTCGACCCGGATGACCCGTACCACCTGAGCGCGGTGGCGAAGGGGTACATCGCGGGGCTGCTGTACCACGCGCGGGCGATCACGCTGGTGACGAACCAGTGGGTGAACAGCTACAAGCGGCTGCTGCCGGGGTTCGAGGCGCCGGTGTACCTGAGCTGGGCGCGGCGGAACCGGAGCGATCTGATCCGCATCCCGGAGTACAAGCCGGGGCGGGAGGTGCACACGCGGATCGAGTACCGGTCGCCGGATGCGGCATGCAACCCATACCTGGTGTTCGCGGTGATGCTGGCCGCGGGGCTGGACGGGATCGAGAACGAGCGGCCGCTGCCGCCACCGGTGGAGGAGAATGTGTTCGAGATGACGGCGGCAGAGCGCGCGGCGCGGGGGATCGAGATGCTGCCGGGCTCGCTGATCGAGGCGATTGAGGTGGCCGAAAAGTCGTCGTTCCTGCGGGAGGCGCTGGGGGACCACGTGTTCGAGAGCCTGATTGCGAACAAGCGGATCGAGTGGGAGCGGTACCGGCGGCACATTACGGATTTCGAGCTGCGGGAGTATCTGCCGATCCTGTAGGCGCCGGAAAGAAACTGCTCGCGCCGGTGATCGATTTCGCGTAGACTGGCGCGAGCGGGGGCATGGAGGCGCACGTGAGCGAGATCGGTTCGTACCGTGCAGAGTTGACGGCGCGGCTGCGGTCGGTGACGGACGACATCGCGTGGCTGGCGCGGGGACTGCTGGAGGAGCAGGCGCACTACCGGCCGGTACCGGGGGAGTGGTCGATCCACGAGCACCTGTCGCACCTGCGGGACATGGAGCAGGAGGTGTACCTGCCGCTGCTGCGCTGGGCGACGGTGCCGGAGATGCTGGACCCGCGGGACTACAGCCGGCGTGAATGGCGGGAGCGGCGGTACGACCCGGGGGAGTCGGTGGCGGCGATTGTGGCTGACATCCAGCGGATGCGGGATGAGGAGCTGGCGATTTTCCGGGCGATGGGGGACGCGACGTGGACGCGCTTCCGCTCGGACACGCGGTGGGGGCCGCTGACGTGCCAGTGGATCGCTGAGGTGATGTACCGGCACGCACTGGACCACCTGCAGGGGATGATGGGGCTCGTGCAGGATCTGCACCTGGCAGCGCTGGAGCCGCCGCCTATCATCGTGGGCGGGTATATTGGGGGCGGAGCTCCGCGTTGATTCGCCTGCGCAGTGTGGTGATGGTCGGGGGCGGGCTCGATGCCGCCCAGGATGTGCTCGGTTCCCAGGCCGATGCGCTGTTGCTGACGGTGGCCGATGCGCGCGTGCCGCTGGCCGAGGCGCGACAGCTCGCGGCGGCGGTGCTGGGGGCGGCAGGGCAGGCGGAGAAGGTGGCGCTGCTGGTGGTAAACCACCCCCGCACGAAGCTGCTGCGCGATGACCTGGATGCGCTGCTGAGCCCGCTGGTGCGGGGCGTGCTGGTGCCCCACGCGGTGGAGCCGCAGGACGTGCGCGATACGGCGGTGCACCTGCGGGAGTTCGAGCTGCGGCGAGGGATTGAGCCGGGCGATACGGCCGTGTTCCCGGTCATCGATACGGCGCGGGGGCTGATGCATGCGGAGCAGATCGCGATGGCGGCGCCGCGCGTGGCCGGGCTGGTGCTCCACGCGGAGCGGCTGGCGCGCGACCTGGGGGCGCGGCCGGAGCAGGTGGGCGACCGGCTCGCGTACGCACGGGGGAAGGTGGTGGCGGTGTGCCGGGGGCTCGGGCTGCTGCCGCTGATAACGAGCGACGGGCTGGAGCTGACCTACCTGGCGCAGCACGGCTTCGCGGGGGCGATTCTGCCGGACGTGCGCTACGTGGTGACGGCGAACGCGGCGTTTTCGCCGGGACGGCTGGTGAAGGACCGGGCGAATGCGGCGGTAACGGCGTACGAGGCGGCGCGGGCGGAGGGGGCGTGGGTGGCGCGCTTCGAGGATGAGGTGATCGACGCGGAGGCGGCGCGCAAGCTGCGCCGCCTGATTGGGGAGTAGGGCCCGGGGGGCAGGGTCAGTTCGATTCGGGCGGGAGGTCTTTGGCGAGCTGTTCGTAACGGCGTGCGTACTTGCCGACGTCGGGTGCGGGCCCCATGGCGGCATCGACTTCTTTGCCGTACTTGGCTTCGGCCTCGGCGATTTTGTCCTTGAGGGTGGCGTGGCGGACGAAGGTGGAGACGATGCGGCGCATCTCGTGGCCGTGCTCGCCGCCGGCGTTCGGGCAGGCAGGCGGCTCCACCTGGGCGAGGACGCGCCGGGAGAAGACCTCCGTCATCGCGCCACAGCGGGCGCACTTGAATTCGTACAGGGGCATGCGCGCATCGTAGCGGGAAATGGTGGTGCTGCGAAGGAGCGGGCGAGGGTTTTGGAGGGCGGAGGGTTCGTTACCCGTGGCGCTCGGGGCGGGCATCGAGCTCCGCGAGGTAGTGCTCGGCGCTGATGGCGGCGGTGGCGCCGTCGCCGGCGGCGCTGATGAGCTGGCGGGCGGCCCTGGTACGGAGGTCGCCGGCGACGAAGAGGCCGGGGACGGAGGTGGACATGTCGAGGTCGACGATGGCGTGGCCGCCGGCGTCGAGTTCGACGAGGCCGCGGAGGAGGTGGTTGTTGGGGGTCTGGCCGATGAAGATGAAGACGCCGTCGATGGGCTCGGTGGTGGACTCGCCCGTCTGGAGGTTGCGGAGGCGGACGCGCTCGACCTTTTCGGTGCCTTCGATGGCTTCGACGACGGTGTTCCAGCGGAAGTGCATCTTCGGGTTGGCGAAGGCGCGTTCCTGGAGGATGGCGGAGGCGCGGAGGGTCTCGCGGCGGTGGACGACGGTGACGGAGCTGGCGTAGCGGGTGATGAAGAGGCCCTCATCGATGGCGGAGTCGCCGCCACCGACGACGATGACGTCCTGGCCGGCGAAGAAGGCGGCGTCGCAGGTGCCGCAGTACGAGACGCCACGGCCGGTGAATTCGGCCTCGCCGGGGACGCCGAGCTTGTTGTAGTCGGCGCCGGCGGTGACGATGACGGCTCGGGCGGTGATGGAGCGCTCGGTGGTCGTGACGGTGAAAGTGCCGCCAGGGAGGTGTTCGAGGCCGGTGACGCGTTCGTAGAGGAACTCGGCTCCGAATGTTTCGGCCTGGCGGAACATGAGCTGGGCGAGGTCGAAGCCGTTGATGCCGTCGGGGAAGCCGGGGTAGTTCTCGACGATGTCGGTCGTGGCGATCTGGCCGCCGGTGACGTTGCCCTCGAAGAGGGCGGTGCGGCGGCGAGCGCGGGCGGCATAGATGGCGGCGGTGAGGCCGGCGCCGCCGGCGCCGATGATGGCGATGTCATAGTCGGGCATGGGGCTGCTCCGGGAAGATGCTGCGGCCGCCGGGGTGGCCCCGGCGGCCGCGCGGGTGGAAGGGCAATGAGCGCCGGGATCAGGCGAGGGCTTCGTCGAGGCGCTTCTTGAGGTCGCTCTTAGGGCGGAAGCCGACGATGGTGCCCTTGAGTTCGCCGCCCTTGAAGATGAGGAGGGAGGGGATGCTGCGGATGCCGAAGCGTGCGGGCACCATGGGGTTTTCGTCGGTGTTGATCTTGAGGAAGTTGACCTTGCCGGCGTATTCCTGGGCGAGCTCTTCGACGATGGGGGCGACCATGCGGCAGGGGCCGCACCAGGGGGCCCAGAAATCGACGAGAACGGGGAGGTCGGACTTAACGACGTCGTTCTCCCAGGTGGCGTCGGTGACTTCGCGAACTTCGGACACTGGCGGTTCCTTTCCGGCCGATGGGCCGCGGGATTGCGGTGATGACCCGGTACTGCGAATATACCCCCGAGGGGTATCTTCGTCAATGGCCCCTCGGAGGAGGGGAGCGTGACGCCAGAGGAACAGAAACGGCTGCTGGACCGGCTGGCCCGGGTGGAGGGGCAGGTGCGGGGGCTGCGGAAGATGCTGGAGGAGCAGCGGTGCTGCGAGGATGTGCTGACCCAGTTGCTGGCCGCGCGATCGGGGCTGGAGAGCGCAGGCCAGCTGATCCTGGAGCGGCACCTGAACGATTGCGTGCTGGGCGAGGGCAGGGTAGACGCGGCGACGGCGGAGCGGCTGCGGGAGACGCTGCGGTTGTGGAGCCGCCACACGTCGGCGGCGGGCTGAGCGGAGTCAGGCGGGGCAGGCGGCCGCCCAGCGGGCGACCACTTCGCGCAGGAGCCGGGCAGCGTCCTCCATGGCGCGGGTGGCATCGGGCTCGAGCGAGGCGAGGGTGATGGCGCCGGGCAGGGCGGCGCGGCCGGCGAAGAGGACGAGCGGCTTACCGGCGGCGCGGGCAGCTTCGGCGACGCGGCCGGTGACCTTGCCGGCAAGGGACTGGTCGTCGTAGGCACCTTCGCCGGTGATGACGAGGTCGGCGGCGGCGAGGCGGGCGTGGAAGTCGACGACCCGGGCGACGACATCGAAGCCGCTTTCGATGGCTGCGCCGAGGAAGGCATGGAGGCCGCCGGCGAGGCCGCCGGCTGCGCCCGCGCCGGGGAGGGTGCGCAGATCGATGCCGGTGTGGCGCCGGACGACGGCGGCGAATCGTTCGAGGGCTTCCTCGAGGTGGTCGACCTGGGCCGGCGTGGCGCCCTTCTGGGGAGCGAAGACGCGGGCGGCGCCGGTGGGCCCGCAGAGGGGCGAGCGGACATCGGCGGCGATGCTGATGGGGAAGGAGCCGAGCCAGGGGGGCGGGGTCCACTCGATGCGTTCGAGGCGGACGAGCGGGGCGCCGCCAGGCGGGAGTTCGGTGCCTGCGGCATCGAGGAAGCGGGCGCCAAGGGCACGGAGGGCGCCGGCGCCGCCGTCGGTGGTGGCGCTGCCCCCGACGCCGATGATCAGGTGCGGCGGCTGTTCGGCGGCGGCGGCACGGATGAGCTCGCCGACGCCGTAGGAATCGGCCCGGGGTGCGTCGCGCTCGTGCGGGCGGAGGTGGAAGAGGCCGTTGGCCTGTGCGGCTTCGATGACAATCTCGCCGCTGGTGCGGAGCCGAAGGTAGCGGCCGAGGACGGGGCGGCCGAGCGGGTCGTGGACGACGGTGGCTGCGGTATCGGCGCGGAGAGCGCGGCGGAGTGCATCGAGGAGGCCGGGGCCGCCATCGGAGAGGGGGCAGAGGTCGAGCTGCCAGGTCGGCCGCGCGGCGCGGATGCCGGCGGCAATTGCGGCGGCAGCCTCTTCGGCCGAGAGGCTGCCTTTGAATTCCTGGGGGGCGACGAGGATGCGCATGGTCAGCTGAGCCAGAGGCGCCAGATGGCGATGAGGACGATGGCGGCGATGTAGGCGTAGGCGGCGTTGCGGAGGAAGCGGAGGGTATCGCGGGCGCGCTGGTTGCGGAAGACGACCGCGAGCACCGTCGTGACCAGGAAGAAGGCCACGACGGTGAGGAGGAGGAAGGACTTCACGCTCGTACGGTAGCGCGGGCGGGGCTAGGCGTCGCCAACGACGGTGCGGCTGGTGAAGCGCCAGCCATCGGCGGTGCGGGTGAGCTCGTCGCGGTAGATGGCGGTGACGAGGATGGAGGCCGGGGGCTGCTCGCCGGGGGTGAGGCGAAGGAGCATGAGGTAGCACGAGCCCCGGGCCGCGGCGCCGTCGCCCTCGAGGACGAGGTTGTTGGTCCAGTGACGGGCTTTCATGCGGGTGGCGAAGGCGCTGCCGAAGGCTTCGAGCTGTTCGCGACCCTGGAAGGTGCCGGTGGCGGAGGAGAAGGTGCCGTCGGGGGTGAAGCAGGCGGCCCAGCCGGCGCCATCGCCGGAATCGATGGCGTGGTTGTAGCGCGCATACAGTTGCTGGATGGCGAGCTGATCTTCGACAGAAAGGGGCATGGTCGGTACCTCCGGGGGTGCTGAGGCCACCACGGCGGGCGGATGCTGGCGTACGATAGGGCAACCTAGGAGGAAGGGCACCTCGACGATGCGCGGACGCTGGTTGGCGGGATTGTTGGCGGCAGCGATGCTGCTGGCGGGTGGCTGCGATGGGGGACGTGAGTACCCGGGCGACCTGCCGGATGGCTCCTACGACCTGGAGGCGATGGCATTGCAGGCGGAGGACCTGCCGGCCGGGTTCGAGCGGCAGGCGCCGGGCGAGTTCGCGAATGAGCGGTGGGCGGAGATTTTCGAGACGGATGATGTGGAGGCGAAGCTGCGGCAGCTTGAGGCACAGGGCCGGGTGCGAAACTATGTGGCGCTCTTTGGGCCGCAGGGGCTGGGCCCGGTGCTGGCGGTGACGGCGATTTCGACGCTCTACCAGGACGGGACGGCGGCGGAGCGTTCGCTGCGGGAGTTTGCGTGCGGCCTGCCGCTGGAGAGCACGGTGCCGCTGGAGCCGCTGCTGGTGCCGCGCCTCGGCGATGGGGCGGCCGGCTTCGTGGTGCGGCAGTTTGAGGCGGGGGCGCCGACGTTCGTCGATACAACGGTGTGCTTCCGGACGGGGCGGGTGGTGCACGCCATCCAGGCGACGAGCGTGGCGGGCGTGGAGGATGTGGCGTTTGTGCTGCGGCTGGCGGAGCGGATGCTGGCGCGAGTCGATGCGGTGCTGGTGGGCGGAGGCGGCTAGGAGGGGTCGGCGCGGCGAAGGGCGTAGAGGGTGTGTCCGCGGGCGCAGAGGGTGCGGGCCTCGTCGAAGATGGAAACTTCGGCGTAGGCGAGGCTGCGGCCCTTGCGGATGATGGTGGCCTCGGCGGTCGCGCGGGCACCGTGCACCGGGCGCAGGTAGGTGATGCCGAGCTCGGCGGTTCCGTTGGGCTGATCGCCGGGTTCGAGGGTGGCCTGGAGGGCGAAGAGCATGGCGATATCGACCATGGCGGCGAGGACGCCGCCGTGGATGGCCCCGCCGACGCCGGAGAGGGTGGCCGGGCCGGTGGTGATGGCGATGCAGGCGTACCCGGGGCGGGCTTCGGTGAGCTCGAGGCCGAGGAGGCGATGGAGCTCGGTGGCCTGGAAGCGCTCGGCGAGGTGCGACGGGACGGTGCTCACGGGGTCACCAGGTGGCAGCGGCGGGCCTGGGGGCATCGGCGGGGGCGGCGCCGTAATCACCGAAGGGGCCATCGCGCCAATCGAGGGCAGCCTTGAGGCCTTTTTCGCGGGCGATGCGGCCGAAGGTTTCGCCGCCGGGCCGGACGCGGCCGAGCTCCTGGATATCGCCGCCGACCTGGAGGGAGGTACGGAAGCCCATGATTTCGTAGACGCGGTTGACCTGGCGCTTGGTCATCTGGAGCATGGGGCCGTCGATGTTGGCGATGCGTTCGGCGAGAGCTTCGGTGGTTTCGCAGAGGCGTTCGATGGGGACGGCGCGGTTGGCCCAGCCGAGTTCGACGGCTTCGCGGCCGGTGACGCTATCACCAGTGTAGAGGAGTTCGCGCACCTTGCGCATGTGCATGTGCCAGGGGTGGTAGATGATATCGACGGGGGTCATGGCGCGGACGGGCGGGTAGCCGATGATGGCGTCTTCAGCGACGACCATGAGGTCGCACATGGAGGCGAGCTCGGTGCCGCCGGCGAGGCAGTAGCCGTGGACCTGTGCGATGACGGGCTTGGTGCACTCCCAGATCATCCAGTAGCCGCTGAGGAGGTGCTGGGGCCACTGGCCCTGGCCGGGGTGGATGGGGCCGACGTTGGGGAGGCCGGAGCGTTTTTCGACGTAGTCGCGGTCGTCGTCGGTGCGGGAGATACCGGAGAGGTCGTAGCCGGCGGAGAAGGCGCGGCCGGAGCCGCGGATGATGATGACGCGGACATCGGGGTCGACTTCGAAGTCTTTGAGGGCATCGAAGAGCTCAGCGCGGAGGTTGTGGCTGAGGGCGTTCATTTTTTCGGGGCGATTGAGCTGGATGATGCCGTGGCGCTGCTGCTTGATGGTGAGGATGTCGCGGTAGTCCTTCATGGCAGCGGGATTGTGGCGCGGGCGGGTGCGGCTGTCGACGGGGTCAGGCCCAGACGGCGTCGATGAGCTCCTCGGGGATATCGAAGACCGCCGGGCCATCCGGGAGCTGGAGCGGCTCTTCGAGGAGCCAGCGCGGGAGGCGGTCATCGGTGGTGGTGAAGCCGGCGCGGCGGTTGAATTCGCGCTCCTGGTCGATGGCAGCGCGGGCCATGCGGAGGACGGCCTCGTCGTCGCAGGGGATATCGAAGCGAGCGCTGGCGAAGGCGGCGATGTCGGCGGGGAGGGCGTTGGTGAACTGGCAGACGCCGGCGGAGTCGATGGCCATCATGACGAGCTGCTCGTGGCGGCTCTGATGGACGAGCGTCTCGGGGTTGACGCCACGGGCGGTGACCATGCCGGCGGTGTGGTCGGCGCCCTGGGGGCTGGTGGCGTAGGTGATGCCCATGCCCTTGAGGGTGCGGGGCTCCCAGGCGGGGAGGCCCTGGCCCTTGACGGCGGGCACGCGGTCGATGCCGAAGGTGCGGGCGGTATGGACGGTGCCGTTGCCGATGATGCGGCCGAGCGGGGTGCCGGCGCGGATCTCTTCGAGGAGGCGGCGGGTACCTTCCCAGTCGCCCCAGGGGAGGAGCCCGGCCTCCATGGCGACGCCGACGGCGTTCCCGATTTCGATGGTATCGAGGCCGATGTCGTCGCAGAGGCGGTCGAGCTGGGCGACGGCATCGGCGGGGCCGATTTCGAGGTTGGAGCCCAGGAGGGCGATGGTTTCGAACTCGAGGGCGGTGGTGACGTGACTGCCGTGCTCGTTGTTGAAGAGGATGGCGCACTTGATGATGCAGCCGGCCATGCAGGGGAGCATCCGGCCGCCGCGGGTGGCGCCGAGTTCTTCGATGTGCTGGCCGGAGATGCTGTGGGCGTGCTCCCAGGTGCCGAAGCGGTGGTTGCGGGTGGGCATCGACTGGATGGTGTCGCGGTTGACGAAGCGGACGACGCCGGCCGTGCCGACGCGGGAGAGGTTGTGGGTGCGGGGGTCTTCGAGGACGAGGCGGGAGAAGCTGGTGACCTGCTGGCGAAACTCGTCCTTGCGGAGACCGGGGAGCGTGCGCGGGGCGCCGGTGTCATCGACGACGATGGCCTTGAGCCCCTTGGCGCCCATGACGGCGCCGGGGCCGCCGCGCGCGGCATGGCGGGTGGGGCGGCCTTCGGGGTCGGTGACGGCGATCGATGCCGCGGCGAGCCGATACTCGCCGGCGGGGCCGATGGTGGCCGCACCGCGGGCGCCGGTGGCCTCGCCGACGAGTTCGCGGTGGAGGTCGTAGTTGGAGCGGCCGGCGAGGTGGTCGGCAGGTCGGAGGCGCACGCCGTGCTGATCGATCTCGAGGGCCTGCCAGCCGGCGGGGGAGGCGCCGCTGATGACGAGGGCCTTGATGCCGAGCCGGGCGAGGCGGTGGCCGAACTGGCCGCCAACGTTGGCCTCCTTGATGCCGCCGGTGAGGGGGCTCTTGAAGACGAAGGAGGTGCGGCCGCTGGTGGTGACGGCGGTGCCGCCAAGGAAGCCGGGGCAGACGTAGAGGCGGGCGTCGCGGTGGAGGGGGGGGATGGTCGGGTCGGTCTCCTCGAGGAGGAGCGCAGCGCCGAGGGCGCGCCCGCCGAGGTAGCGAAGGCGCGCGGGGGCGCGCTCCTCGCGAATGTCGCCGGTGGTCATATCGACCCGGATGATGCGCTCGATGTCCATGGCATTCCCGGGGGTGGTGGTGATGTAGGGGGCATCGTACACAACCGGGCGGGGAGCGGTCAGCGCGCCGGCTGCCGGGTGATGGGGGATGCTGGGTATACTGGCGGCGTGCGCTGGTGGGACTTCGAGGCGGTGATTGGGAGCGACGTTGCCCGGCTGGCGCGCGAGCAGGCGGCCGAAGCCGAGGTCCGCAGTGCGCTGCTGCCCGAGGGGGTGCGGGCGATTGTCGAGCGTGGCTGGTTCAAGGCGTGGGTGCCGCGGGAGTTTGGGGGGCTGGAGCTGGACCTCGAAGCCGGGCTGCGGCTCTTCGAGGCGGCCGGCTGGGCGGACGGCTCGTTCGGCTGGAGCGTGATGATCGGCGCGGGCGGCGGCGTCTTTGCCGGGCTCATGCAGGAGGCGACCGCGCACGCCGTGTTCGACCCGCCGGAGGCGGTGATCGCGGGCTCGGGGAATCCGCGCGGCGTGGCGGAGCGTGTGCCGGGCGGCTACCGGGTGAGCGGGCGGTGGCAGTGGGCGAGCGGCGCGCCGTGGGCGACGACCTTCACGGCGAATTGCGTGGTGACGGAGGGCGGCAGACCGCTGGAGGGAGCCGGGGGTGGGCCGCTGGTCCGGGCGATGGCGTTCACGCCGGACCAGGTGGAGATCATCGAGACCTGGGATGCGAACGGGATGCGCGGGACGGCGAGCCACGATATGGAGGTGCGGGACGCCTTCGTGCCGGAGGAGCGGATGTTCTCGGTGTTCGAAGGGGAGCCGTGGCACCAGGCGACGATCTTCCGGGTGCCGTTCGTGGAGTTTGCGGAAGCGACGACGGCATCGGTGCTGCCGGGCATCGCGCTGCACCTTTTCGACATCGCCGCGGCGATGCTGGCGGAAAAGCCGGAGTACGGCGGCAGCCGGGTGATGGGCGAGCGCGAGGATGTGCGGGCGCGGCTGGCGGAGGCCGCGGTGACGATTGAGGCAGGCCGGACGTTGCTGTTCGACGCGGCGCGTGCTGCCTGGGAAGCGGCGGAGCGGGGTCGACCGGGCGATGCGGCGCTGACCCGACTCTCGCTGGCGGCCACCTTTGCGGCCTCGAGCGCGGTTCGCGGTGGCGAGCTGCTGGCGCCGCTGGCAGGGATGAGCCTGAATCAGCGGGCACACGAGGGCGGGCGGGCGTGGCGCGACCTGCTCACGGCAGCCCAGCACGGGGCGATCAGGCCAACCGGATACGCCAACCGGGGCGCCGCGCTGATCGGCCGGTAGGCGGCCGGCGGGGTGTGGCCCGCGGCGCCTATACTCGGGGAATGGTGGCGCCGCGCCTGCTGATCACGCTGGGAGACCCGAACGGGATTGGGCCGGAGGTGGTGGCGAAGGCGCTCGCCGGCGGTGCCCCTCCGGGCGACGTGGCCATTGCGGTGGTGGGGCTGCAGGCGGTGCTGGGGCCGTGGCTGGAGCGATACGGGGCCCCGCAGGTGGAGGTCATCGAGCCGATAGCAGCGCGGGGGTTCGCGGTGCGGCACGGCGAGGTGTGCGCCGACGCGGGGAGGCTGGCGCACGGGTGGGTGGAATGGGCGGCGCGGGTCTTCCTGGCCGGCGAGGCAGACGCGATGGTGACGGCACCGGTGAACAGGGCGGCGTTCGCGGCTGCTGGGATTGACGGTACGGGGCACCAGGAGGTGTTGCAGCGGGTGAGTGGCGCCGCGCAGGTGCTGACGATGCTGGTCTCGGGGCGGCTGCGCTGCGTCCACCTGAGCACGCACAAGCCGCTCCGCGAGGCGTGCGCCTTCGTGACGCGCGAGCACGTGCGCCGGGCGCTGGTGCTGACGGATGCGGAGTTCCGCCGCTGGGGGTTCGCGCGGCCCCGGATTGCAGCGGCGGCACTGAATCCACACGCGGGCGAGGGCGGGCTGATCGGGAGGGAGGAGATCGAGGCGATCGGGCCGGCGGTCGAGGATGCGCGCGGCATGGGCATCGAGGCGCTCGGGCCGTTCCCCGCGGATTCGGTGTTCAACCGGGCGATTGCTGGCGAGTTCGACGCGGTACTGGCGATGTACCACGACCAGGGGCACATCGCGATCAAGGTGCATGGCTTCGAAGAGAGCGTGAGCGTGAACCTGGGGCTGCCGTTCGTGCGCACGTCGGTGGACCACGGGACGGCGTTCGATATCGCGGGGAGGGGCATCGCGAGCGAGCGGAGCATGGTGGAGGCGATCCGGCTGGCCGCCCGGCTCGTGAGCGGGGGAGGGTTCGCAGGAGAGGCGCGGTGAGCCGGGCTGGGGATATCCCGCTGGAGCCGCCGCTCGTCCGGGCCCCCGCGGTGGCGCCGGCCGCCGAGGATCGGACGTACCTTGCGTATATCGGGGCGGCGCTGGCGAGCGCGCTGCTCGGCGGATTCGCGCTGGCTGTGTGGCTGCCGCTGGCAGCGACGGATGTGGTGCCGGGGATCGAGCGGACGGCGTGGCTGGTGCAGGCACACGGGTGGCTGCAGGTGCAGGGGTGGGCCGGGCTGTTTGTGGCAGGGATGGCATTGCGACTGGTGCCGCGCTTTGTGGGCCGGCGGCCGCTCCCGCGCACGGTGACGCTGCCGCTGCTGGCGGTGCTGATTGTGCCGCTCGGGTTGCGGCTGGCGGTGCTGCCGTGGGCGACAGGGTGGGCGGCCAGCGCCGCGGCCGTGGCGACGGGGGTGTTGAGCGGTGCCGGGTGCCTCGGCGTGGGCGCGGCGCTGGCGGTGACGCTGGCGCGGGGGCGCCGGAGCGAGGACGCGTGGCGGGCCTTCCTCGTGGCCGGGACCGCGTGGTGGCTGGCGTGGGGCGTGCTGGCGGCATGGTGGGGGTGGCGGGCCGCGGGCGCCGAGGGGCTCGCACCGGTGGCGTTCGACGATGCGCTCACCTGGGTGGTGCTGTTCGGGGCGATTGGGAATTTCGTGATTGGTATCCAGGCGCGCTCGGTGCCGGTGTTTTTCGGGCGGCGGCCGCCCAGCCGGGCAGCGCTGGCGGTGCCTGCGGTGCTGCTCAACGTGGGCACCGGGCTGCTGGTCGCGGCCGCGGTGGCGGGCGATGGCGCGGCGATGGCCCGGCTGGAGGGCGTGGGCCTGGCACTCGCCGGCGTGGGGCTGTGTTGGGCCCTGCCGGCGGCGGGGGCGGTACGGGGCAGGGCGCATCGCCTGCGACCGCGGGCGCGCCCGGCGGCGCGGTACGTGCTGGCGGCCAACCTGGCGGGCGTGGCTTCGGGCTTGCTGGTCGTCGTTGCCGGGATCGCAGCGGCCTGGGCGGGGGATCTGGTGGCGTGGGGGGCGCGCGATGCGGCGCGGCACCTGTTCGGGCTGGGCCCGGTGACAATGCTCATCCTGGGGATGGCGCGGCTGATCGCGCCGGTGTTCGCGGTGGAGCGGACGGAATCGCGACCGGGTGGGTTCCTGGAGCGCGCGCCGTTCTGGCTCTTGCTGGCGGCGCTGGTGATCCGGCCGGCGGCGGGCCTGGCATCGGAGGTGGTGAGCTACACGGCGTGGATGCACGCGGCGTCGCTCGCGGGGATGCTGGCGTGGGCGGCGATCGCGCTGTTCGGGGTGACGGTGGTGCGGGCGGCGCGGAACGAAGGGCGCAACCTGGCGGCGATCGATGCGCTGGCGGGCGGCGCGCGGGGCTAGTAGGGCAGGCCGGGCAGGCCGAAGAGGGTGCGGGCGTAGCTGGCGCGGCCGAGGTGGCCGTTGCCGTGGCCGATGAGCCCGTGGAGGATGGCCTCGATGCGGGGGACAGGCCCCCAGGGCCGGATGACCTGGACCTCGCGCAGGTAGGCATCGCTCATGGCGGCGATGCGGGGAACGACGGCGGCTTCGACGGCGCGGGTGTACTCATCAAACTCGGCGGGCGGGGGGAAGCGCATGGCGTAGGCGTCACGGGGGTCCTGGCCGGTGCCCTGGTCGACGCGAGGAAGGTTCCAGCGTTCGTGGAAGTTGTGCTGGAGCCAGACGGGCTGCTCGCGCTCGAAGACGAAGTGGATGATGTTGTCGATGGTGCGGACGACGTGCCAGACGTCCCAGCCGATGGAGTTGGTGGTGCCCCCGCGGGTATCGCAGAGCTGCTCGACGGTGAGGCCCTCGGTGGCGCGGAGGGCGTACTGGAGGACGCGGCCGGTGACGACGGCGAGCTGGGTCGGGGTATCGGGCGGGTTGCCCATGCCCGGGAGGTTGGGGACGTGCGACATCGGGGGCCTCGCTGGTGGTGGATGCGGGCATTCTGCCAGCGGCGGGCCGCGGGCGCCTGCCGGGCGCGTATACTGCCGCGGCGTGGAGGGGACGCGCTACGGTGACTGGCCGGAGGAGTACGCGCGGAAGCTGGTGACGCCCGAGCAGGCGGCGGCGCTGGTGCGGCCGGGCGACACGGTGGTGATCCCGATCGGTGCGGTGACGCCGCGGCTCTGCGAGGCGACGTGGGCACGGCGGGAGGAGCTGCACGAGGTGGAGGTGCTGGCGTGCGCGCCGTTCGTGGACCCCGGCTGGTACGAGCCGGGGCACCTGGCGTTCCGGACGGACGTGGAGGTGTTCAGCACCGCCCTGGCGCGGGCGTCGATGGTGCGCGGGGCCACGGGGTTCGTTTCGATCCCGTTCAGCCGGCGGTTCAAGGCTGAAGATGAGCGGGGCGGCGGGCGGTACCGGGCCGACGTGGTGTTCATCGGGGTGTCGCCGCCGGACCGCTTCGGGTTCTGCTCATTCGGGACGAGCCTGTGGAACAAGCTGAGCTATGCGCGGCGGGCGCGGACGGTGCTGGCGGAGGTGTACGCGGGGTACCCGCAGACGGGCGGGGAGAACCGCATCCACGTGTCGGAGATTGATGCATTCGTGGAGGGCGGGGAGCTGCCGCCGGCACGGGCGACGCGGGAATCGAACCCGTTCGAGCCGGCGATGGCCGGGTTCATCAACGAGCTGCTGCGACACGGCGATACGGTGCAGGTCGGTACCGGGCTCTCGACGCTGCCACTGGCGCGGGCGGGCGCGTTCGATGGGCTGGTCGACCTGGGGGTGCACACGGAGGTCAGCATCCCGGGGCTGAACGAGCTCGTGGCGCGCGGTGTGATCACTGGGGCGCGCAAGACGGTGAACGCGGGGAAGTTCGTGGCGACGGCGCTCTCGGCGACGACGGCGTGGGACCTGGAGTTCATCCACGAGAACCCGCTGTTCGAGCTGCGCGAAGTGCACTACACGAACGACATTGGGGTGATCGCGGCACATGACAATATGGTGGCGATCAACAACGCGCTGACCATCGACCTGGCGGGACAGGTGGCGGCGGAGTCGATCGGGGCGGAGATGTGGAGCGGACCGGGTGGTCAGCTCGAGTTCGTGATTGGTGCGCTCTACAGCCGGGGCGGGCGGAGCATCACGCTGCTGCCGGCGACGGCGAAGGGCGGGACGGTGAGCAGGATCGTGCCGGAGCATCCGCCGGGGACCGTAGTGACGGTGCCGCGGCAGTTCGTGGACTACGTGGTGACGGAGTTTGGGGTGGCGAAGCTGTTCGGGAAGAGCGACCGGGAACGGGCGGAGGAGCTGATTGCGATCGCCCACCCGGATCACCGGGAGGAGCTGCGGCGAGCCCGGCGGCGGCTGTAGCCGGCGTGATATCGGGGATTCCCCGATGCCAGTGGCGGGCGTACCTCTCGATGATTGCGGCGGGGGTATGGTAATGCACGGGGCCCCGCTGCAGCTGGAGCTGTTGCAGGCGGCGTTCGCCGCGGCGCCGGATGGCATGATCGTCGTCGGCCCGGATGGGGCCGTCGTTGCGTGGAACCAGGCCTTCCTCGACCTGTGGGGGCTGACGTCGGAGGTGATGGCGCTGCCGCAGCCGGAGCTGCGACGGGCCGCGGCGGTAGGGCTGGTGGAGGATGGGGAGGCGTTTCTGGCGGAGGCGGAGCAGGTGCGGCGCGAGCCAACCGTGGAGTTGCACCGGCTGGTTTTGCTGAAGGATGGGCGGACGCTGGAGATGCACTCCCGGCCGCTGCCACTGGGCGACGGGCGGACCGGGCGGATCTGGTACTACCGGGACGTGACGGCGCTGGTCCGGACGGAGCGGGAGCTGGAGCAAGCGTTGCGGCTGCTGGAGGCGCAGTTCGAGGGTGCGCCGTACGGCATCGTCGCCGTCGCGCGCGATGGGCGGCTGCTTCGGGCGAGCGCGCGCTTCTACGAGTTCACCGGCCTGGGGCCCGGGTGGGCCGCGCTGCCGCCAGCCGAGCGGGCACGCCAGCTTGAAGCGCTGGCGACCGACCCGGCGGCCGCCGCGGAATTCAACCGCCAGTGGCGGGAGGCGCCGAACCAGTCGTACTCGGCGGTGTTCGAGCGGCGGGGCGGGGGCTTCTTCCGCGTGACGACGCGGCCGCTGACGGCACGGGATGGCGAGGTGCTGGGGCAGGTGTTCTTCTACGAAGATGTGACGGCGGAGTACACCGCGCGGGCGGCGCTGGAGGCGCGGGAGGCGTACCTCCGGGCGCTGGTGGAGGGGCTGGAGGCCGGGGTCGTGGTGGTAGGGCGCGACTGGCGCTTCCGGGTGGTGAACCCGGCGGCGGCACGTATCCTGCAGACGCCGGCCGACGTGATGCAGGCGCTGACCCTGGAAGATTTTGCCGCGCGGTCGATCCGGGAGGATGGGAGCCCCTTTGCGACAGGGGAGTGCCCCTCGGCGGTGGCGCTGGCGCGCGGCGAGACGGTGCGGGATGTGGTGATGGGCGTGCCGCGGGGCGATGGCGAGCTCGTCTGGCTGCTGGTGAACGCGAGCCCGCTGGAGTGGGATGCGAACGGCGAGGTGGAGAGCGTGGTAACGACCTTCTACGACATCACTGAGCGGCGGGCGACGGAGGAAGCACTGGCGCGTGCCCGGCACGTTGAGAGCGTGGCGGCGCTTTCGGCAGGCCTGGCGCACCGGCTGAACAACCAGCTGACGGCGATCCTGGGGCACGCGTGGATGATTGGGCAGGCCGGCGGCCTGAGCGAGGAGCAGGCCGAATCGGTGCGGGAGATCCAGGAGGTCGCGCGGGAGGCGGCGCGGGTGGTGCAGGACCTGCGCTCGTTTGCCGGGCCGCCGACGGGGCTGGCCGGGGAGGTGGACCTCAACGCGGCGGTGACGGCGGCGCTGGCGCGGTTCGGTGTGGGCGAGCGGGCGCGGCTTGCGGTGACGCTGGCCACGGGGTTGCCGGCGGTGCAGGGCTCGGTGGAGCACCTGGCGCAGGCGATTGCGAACATCATCGACAACGCGCTGGAGGCAGGCCCCGGGGTGGTGGAGGTGCGCACGGCGGCGCTGGACCAGGAGCAGGCGTTACGCTCGAAGCGGCAGCGGCGGTGGGAGCCGGGGCCCCCGGGCCCGGGCCGGTACGCGGCGGTGGTGGTGGAGGATGCCGGGCCAGGGATGGACGGCGAGACGCTGGACCGGGCGTTCGAGCCGTTCTTTACGACGCGCTTCGAAGGGCGCGGGCTGGGGCTGCCGGCGGCTGCGGGGATCGTACGGCGCCACCGGGGGCACCTCGGGCTCGAGACTGCGCCCGGTCACGGGACGGTGGCGATCCTGCTGCTGCCGGCTTCCGGGTGAGGACGGCGGGCTGCCATGCCCTTTGCCCCGGGGCGTGATTCAATAGCCTCCCAGGCTTGAGGAGGCAGGACGCATGGACTTCGAACTTTCCGAGGAGCACCGGCTGATCAAGGAGACGGCGCGTCGCATCGCGCGGGAGGTAGTGGCACCGCGGGCGAAAGAGGTGGATGAGACGTGCGAGTACCCGCATGACTTCTTCGAGGCGTTCAAGAAGGCAGGGCTGCTCGGGATGGCGATCCCGGAGTCGATGGGCGGGACGGGCAACGGCATCCTGCCGCTCTGCCTGGCGATCGAGGAGGTGGCGAAGTACGAGTGCGGGGCGGGGCTGATGCTGGTGCTGAGCGGGCTGCCGACGCGACCGATCGTGTTCGGCGGGACACCGGAGCAGCAGCAGCGGTGGCTGCCGGAGCTGGCCGCCGGGGAGAAGAAGGCGGCGTTCTGCCTGACGGAGCCGGACCACGGCTCGGATGCGGCGAACCTCGAGACGCGGGCGGTGCGCGATGGGGATGACTACATCCTGAACGGCAACAAGGTGTACATCTCGGGCGGGACGGTGGCGGATTACCTGGTGGTGTTCGCGCGGACGGGCGGGCCGGGGGCAAAGGGGGTGAGCGCCTTCGTGGTGGATGCGCACGCGCCGGGGGTTCGCATCGACCGGACGGATGACAAGATGGGGGTGCGGAGCGTGCCAACGGCGCACTTTAGCTTCCAGGATGTGCGGGTGCCGGCGGCGAACCTCCTGGGCGGGGTCGAGGGGCAGGGGTTCACGACCGCGATGCTGACGTTGAACTCGATGCGGCCGACGGTGGGCGCCCGCGGGGTGGGGCTGGCCGAGGGGGCGGCTGCGTACGCGCTCGAATGGGCACGTGAGCGGAAGGCGTTCGGGACCTCCGTGATCGACTTCGAGGCGATCCAGTTCATGTTTGCCGATATGGCGATCCAGATTGAGGCGGCGCGGAACCTGGTGTACAAGGCGGCGTGGCTGGTGGACCAGGGGAAGTACACGCGTGAGTACGCGCACCACCTCTCGATTGCGAAGGCGTACGCGACGGAGGTGGCGAACCGGGTGGCGTTCGATGCGCTGCAGGTGCTGGGCGCGCAGGGGTACATGAAGGATCACCCGCTGGAGCGCCACTACCGGGATGCGCGGCAGTTGATGATTGTGGAGGGGACGAGCCAGATCCAGCGGGTGGTGATCAGCCGGGCGCTGATCGACCGGGCGCTGGTCTACGGCTGAGGGGCAGGTACGCCACGGGCGTGCGCGGGCGGGTATGATTCGGCGCATGCCATACGCACCTGCCAATGGGATTGAGCTGTACTTTGAGACCCACGGCGACCCCGCGGGGCGCCCGCTCGTGCTGGTGATGGGGCTCGGCGCGCAGATGACGCTCTGGGAGCCGGGCTTCTGCGAGGAGCTTGTACGGCGCGGGTTCTACGTGGTCCGCTTCGACAACCGCGATGTAGGGCTCTCGACGAAGATCGAGGGCGGCCCGCAGCCGGACCTGGCGAAGGCAATGGCGGGCGACCATTCGACCGCCTCGTACACGCTATGGGACATGGCGGATGACGTGGCCGGGCTGCTGGATTTCCTGGGACTGGAGCGGGCGCACGTCGCCGGCGCCTCGATGGGCGGGATGATTGTGCAGTGCCTGGCGATCCGCCACCCGGGGCGGCTGCGGTCGATGACCTCGATCATGTCGACGACGGGCAACCCCACGGTGGGCCAGCCGCAGCCGGAGGCGATGGCTGCGCTGCTGGCGCCGCCGCCGGAGAGCCGCGAGGCAGCCATCGAGCAGGGGGTGGGGACGTGGCAGGTGATCGGCTCGCCGGGGTACCCACCGGACGAAGCGGAGCTGCGCGCGCGGATTGCGGCGGACTACGACCGCTGCTTCTACCCGGCGGGCACGGCGCGGCAGCTGGTGGCGATACTGGCGACGGGCGACCGGACGGAGGGCCTGCGCGGCGTACGGGTGCCGGCGCTGGTCATCCACGGTGAGGCGGATCCGCTGGTGACGCTGAGTGGCGGGCAGGCCACGGCGGAGGCGATCCCGGGGGCGCGGCTGCTGACCTTCCCGGGGATGGGGCACGACCTGCCGCGGGCGCTGTGGCCGGAGTTCGCCGACGCGATGGCGGAGCTGGCCCGGGCGGCCGATGGCGAGTGACCGATCCGTCCCGTTCGGGCGGCGGGTCGCGGTGTACGGCCCCTCGGGGAGCGGGAAATCGACGGTCGCGCGAACGCTCGGGGGGCGGCTCGGCCTGCCGGTGGTGGAGCTCGATGCGGTGTACCACGCGCGGCCGGGGTGGGACGACCTCTCGGTGGAGGAATTCCGGGCGGCAGTGGCGAACATCCTGGAGGCGCACCCGACCGGGTGGGTCATCGAAGGGAACTACCTGGCGGTGCGCGACCTGGTGCTGCCGAAGGCGGAAACGGTGGTGTGGCTCGACCTGCCGTTTGGGGTGGTGTACCGGCGGCTTGCCTGGCGGACGGTGACGCGATCGCTGACCGGGGCGGAGCTGTGGAATGGAAACCGGGAGAGCCTGCGGCAGACGTTTTGCTCGCGGGATTCGATGCTGGTGTGGGGGGTGACCGCCTTTCGGCGCACGCGGAGGAGCCTGGAGGAGTCGATGCAGACGCTGCGCCGGCCGGGGACGCCGGTGTACCGGCTGCGCACGCCGGGGCAGGTGGCCTACCTGGTGCGCCATGCGGTGCCCGGTGGTGAAGGGGTTCGCGCGAACGGGTAGCATCGCTGGCGGCGGGACGCTGACCGGAAGGAGGAAGCATGGAACGGATCGTCGATGGCGACCTGGAGATCGTGATTGGCGGGCCGACGGGGTACGGGAACAACGTGTACGTAGTGGTCGATCGTTCGACCGGCGAGGCGGCGTTCATCGATGCGCCGGGGGAGCCGGCGGCGAACCTGGAAGCGGCCGAGGCTGCCGGGGTGCGACCGACCCGCATTTTCCTCACGCACGGGCACTTCGACCACACGCCGGCGATCGACGCGCTGAAGGCGGCGTGTGGCGCGAGGCTGTACGCCGACCCGGCGGAGCCGGGGTTGCAGGAAGGGCAGATCGATGTGCCGGTGCGGCACGGGGAAGAGATTGCGGTGGGGAACCTGCGGTTCCGGGTGCTGAGCGTGCCGGGGCATACGCCGGCGAGCACGGCCTACCTGTGCGGGCGGCATGTGTTCGTGGGGGACACGCTCTTCCCGGGCGGGCCAGGGCGTTCGAAGGATAACGCCGCCCTGCAGCAGGAGATCGCCTCGATCGTGCGGGAGCTGTACACGCTGCCGGATGACACGGTGGTGTACCCCGGGCACGGACCGACGACGACCATCGGGGCGAGCCGGGCGGAGTACGCGGTGTTCGCTGCGCGGGAGCACGCGCCCGACCTGTGCGGCGATGTGACGTGGCTGAACTCGTGAGCGGGCCGCCGGAGGCGTGGCACGCGGCAATTGCGGAGCCGCGGACGGTAGTGCTCTCGACGTTCGATGGGCGCGGTCGCCCGCACGCGGCGGCGGTGTGGTACCGCTGGCAGGATGGCGAGCTGCGCGTGATCATGGGGCGGGGGTCGCAAAAGCACCGGAACGTGGAACGGAGCGGGCGGGCAGCGGTGACGTGGCTGGACGACTGGCGGTACCTGACCGGCGAGGGCCCGGTGACGGCGGAGCCGTTGAGCCGGGAGGAGCGGTTCGCGCTGTGGGCGCACTACCGCGGGGAGGAGGTGGCGCTGCGGGAGACGGCCGGTGGCGGGCACGAGCAGATGGTGCTGCTGCGCATCCGGCCGGAGCGCTGGTGGGGGCAGTGGTAGCGGCGGCTTCTCCGTTCGGCGGCTTTTCCGTACGCTAGCGAGCCATGGGCAAGCTCGATGGCAAGACAGCGCTGATTTTCGGGGTGGCGAACGACCGCTCCATCGCGTGGGGGATCGCGCAGGCATTCCACCGCGAGGGGGCGAAGCTGGCGTTTTCGTACGCGGCAGAGAACCTGGAGCGGCGGGTGCGCCCGCTGGCGGAGAGCGTGGGGGCGGACTTCATCGAGCTGTGCGACGTGACGAAGGACGAGGACATCGAGCGGGTGTTCGCGGCGGCGCGGGAGCGGCTGGGGACGATCGACGTGCTGGTGCACGCGATCGCGTTCGCGAACCGGGAGGACCTGGCGGGCCGCTTCGTGGACACGTCGCGCGAGGGGTTCCTGCTGGCGCACAACGTTTCGGTGTACTCGCTGGTGGCGCTGGCGCGTGCGGCGCGGCCGCTGATGGCGAACGGTGGCAGCATCATCACGCTGACGTACTACGGGTCGCAGAAGGTAGCGCCGCAGTACAACGTGATGGGGGTGGCAAAGGCGGCGCTGGAGGCGACGGTGCGGTACCTGGCGTGGGACCTGGGGCGGGAGAACATCCGGGTGAATGCGATCAGCGCGGGGCCGATCCGCACGCTGGCGGCGAGCGGGATCTCGGGGTTCCGGGATTACCTGAAGGCGTTCGCCGACATTGCGCCGCTGCACCGGAACGTGACGATTGAGCAGGTGGGCGACGCGGCGGTGTTCCTCGGGAGCGAGATGTCGAGCGGGACGACGGGGGACATCCTGTACGTGGACAGCGGCTACAACATCATGGGGCTGGTGGCCGAGGGCCGGGAGTAGCTTCGATGCCGGCGGACGGCTTCCGGATCGTGCCATACGCGCGGGACCGGCACGGGGAGGGGCCTTGGCGGGTGGTGGCGGCGGTGTTCGAGGAGTATGGATTCCCATTTGCAGAGGCGGATTACGATGAGGATGTGCTCTGGCCCGAGCGGCACTACCGGGAGGGGTGGTTCCTGGTGGTGGAGGACGCCGATGGCCAGGTGGTGGGGTGCGTCGGGCTCTCGGACCAAGGCGGCGGGGAGTTTGAGCTGCACCGGCTTTACCTGCTGCCGGGGGCGCGGGGGAAGGGGCTCGGTGAGGCGCTCACCCGGCGGGTGGTGGCGCTGGCGCGAGAGGCTGGTGCGCGGCGGCTGGTGCTGTTCAGCGATGTCGCGTTCGAGCACGCGCACCGGCTCTACGAGCGGTGCGGCTTTCGGCGCAACCGCTTTCGCTACGCGCCGGACCCGTGGCGCAGCCGCGAGTGGGGATTCGTGATGGAGTTTGGGGAGGTTTCGTGATGGCGAGGATGCGCTGCCTGTGGTGCATCGAACCGCCGTACCAGGAGGTGGCGGTGCTGAAGTGGCGGGGCGAGGAGCGTGAGCGGCTGACGGTCCACCTCTGCCGGAAGCACCTGGCCCGCCTGAAGGAGGCGGGCCAGGCGGGGCGTGAGCACAAGGGGTGGTGGTACAAGGAGGGGTGGTGGTAGCATCGCGCGGCCGCCGGTAGCGCCCTCCCGGAACTGGTGGCCGAGCTCCGGCGGCTGACGCGGGATGCCTTCGAGCGGTACCGGGCGAAAGGCCTGGCCTGAGCGCGACGCCTACTTGAAGTGCGGCATGACCGTCTCGGCAAAGAGGCGGGCGGGTTCGCGGGTGTCGCGGCCGAAGAATTCGATGACGAACATGGTGCAGCCGAGCTCGATGTGGCGCTGGATCTGCTCGCGCACACGGGCGGGGCTGCCGGCGATGGCGAGGGGCCCGGTGGGGTCACCCATGTGGCCGCCGAAGATTTTTTTCGCGGCTTCGATCATGGGGCCGGCAGCGGCATCGTCGGGGGCGATGGTGACGAGGCACTGCTGGCTGATGGTGATTTCGGCGGGGTCGCGGCCGACGGCCTGGCAGTGCTGGCGGAGCACCTCGATCTTGCGCGGCAGGGCGTGGTGGTGGGCGGCGAGGTTGTTCCAGATGTCGGCGTGGCGGGCGGCGATGCGCAGGAGGACCTTTTCGCCGGCGCCCCCGACGAGGAGGGGGACGCGGCGCGGGGGCTTCGGCTCGCAGACGAGGTTGCGGACGCGGACGAACTCGCCCTCCATGGTGACCTCGGGCTCAGACCACATGGCGCGGAGCAGTTCGATAGTCTCGCGAAGCTGGCGCATGCGCTGGCCGATGGGCGGGAAGGGGACGCCGAAGTCGGTGAATTCGCGGGCCATCCAGCCGGCGCCGAGGCCGGGGATGATGCGGCCGCCGGCGATGGTATCGATGGTGGCGATGACCTTCCCGAGCTGGGCGGGGTTGCGCATGCCGGCGGGGGTGACGAGGGTGCCGATTTCGACGCGCTCGGTGATGGCGGCGACGGCAGCGACGAGGGACCAGGCCTCGAGGATAGGGATCTGGGGCGACTGCGGGCCGTAGAGGTGGTCGCACACCCAGAGGGAATCGAAGCCCATGGCTTCGAACTCGCGGGCGTTGGTCCTGGCCTCGTCCCAGGTGCGCTTAATCTGGGGGATGGTGACGCCGAAGTGGATGGCGGGCACGCGGAACCTCCGTGGGCGTGGTGGGTGGTGGCGACAGCCTAGCGAGCCGGGCGGCGGTGCGCGAGCGGGTCAGCGAATGACGAAGTAGCGGGCGCCGGGGTGGTGGACGATGACAGCGGCAGTGGTCTGCTCGGGGTGCCACTGGAAGGTTTCGGAGAGGGTGACGCCGATGCGGGCCGGCTGGAGAAGCTGCTCCATCTTGGCCTGCTCCTCGAGGTCCGGGCAGGCGGGGTAGCCGAAGCTGTAGCGGCAGCCCTGGTAGCCGAGGGCGAAGAGCTTGCGGATATCGGTGGCGTCGTTCCCGGCGATGCCGAGTTCTTCGCGGATGCGCTTGTGCCAGTATTCGGCGAGGGCTTCGGCGGCTTCGACGGAGAAGCCGTGCCAGTGGAGGTAATCGCGGTATTCGTTCGCCTGGAAGAGCTGGTGGGCGAACTCGCTGGCGCGGGGGCCCATGGTGACGAGGGAGAGGGCGACCACATCGAACTGGGGGCCGGCGGGGTTCGCGCGGGCCTCATCGGCGGAGAGGAAGAAATCGGCGATGCAGAGGCGGCGGCCGGTGGGCTGGCGGGGGGGGAGGAAGCGGACGGGGTCGCCGGCGGGTGCGCCTGCTTCGACAGCGGGCCAGACGATGAGCTCGTTGCGATCGGCGAGGGCGGGGAAGTAGCCATAGACGACGGCCGGGAGGAGGAGCTGGTCGGCGATGGCGCGCTCCTGCCAGCGGCGGAAGATGGGGCGGACCTCTTCTTCGATGAAGCGTTCGTACTCTTCCTGGGAGCGTTCGCCGCGCTGGTACTGCCACTGGCCGCGGAAAAGGGCGACTTCGTTGATGTAGGGGTAGACCTCGCGGAGGGGGATGCCGCGGACGACGCGGCTGCCCCAGAAGGGGGGCCGGGGGATGGGGACGCCGCGTTCGACATCGGACGGGGCGAAGTCGTGTTCGGAGGGGGCGGAGGGTGCGCTGGGGTCGGCCCCGGATGCGGCGGCGCCGTCGTCGGAGCGGACCTCGCGGCCGCTGCGGGTGAGGTCGGGCAGGGGTTTGCCCTCGCGCAGGGCGGGGATGATGCGGTCGAGGGTAGAGAGGCCCTCGAAGGCGTCCTGGGCGTAGTAGACGTGGCCCTTGTAGACCTGGCGGAGCTCTTCTTCGACGTACTTCCGGGTGAGGGCGGCGCCGCCGAGGATGACGGGGTAGTGGAAGAGTTCGCGGGCGTTGAGCTCTTCGAGGTCTTCGCGCATGACGACGGTGCTCTTGACGAGGAGGCCGGAGAGGCCGATGACGTCGGCCCCGACCTCCAGGGCCTTTTCGATGATGTTCGAAATGGGCTGTTTGATGCCGAGGTTGAAGGTGGTGTAGCCGTTATTTGTGAGGATGATATCGACGAGGTTCTTGCCGATATCGTGGACGTCGCCGCGGACGGTGGCGAGGACGACTTTGCCCTTGGACTGGCCTTCGACGCGCTCCATGTGGGGCTCGAGGTAGGCGACGGCGGCTTTCATGGTCTCGGCGGACTGGAGGACAAAGGGGAGCTGCATCTTGCCGGCGCCGAAGAGTTCGCCGACTTCGCGCATGCCGGCGAGGAGGTGCTCGTTGATGATGGTGAGGGGGTCGTAGCGGGCGAGGGCCTCATCGAGGTCGTCGTGGAGGCCGCGGCGGTCGCCGTTGATGATGCGCTGGCGGAGGCGCTCTTCGACGGGCAGGCGGGCCGTGGCCTCGGCGGAGGCGGCTGGGGAGCGATCGGCCGCGCCTTCGAAGAGGGAGATGAAGTGGGTGAGGGGGTCGTAACCGTCGCGGCGGCGGTCGTAGATGAGGTCGCGGGCGGCTTCGAGCTGGTCCTGGGGGATGCGGTTGAGGGGGAGGATCTGGCGGGCGTTAACGATGGCGGCATCGAGGCCGTGCGCGATCGCCTCGTGGAGGAAGACGGAGTTGAGGACGCGGCGGGCGGCGGGCTTGAGGCCGAAGGAGCAGTTGGAGACGCCGAGGATGGTATGGACGCCGGGGAGTTCGGCCTTGACGCGGCGGATGGCTTCGAGGGTTTCGATGGCGTCGCGGCGGAGCTCTTCCTGGCCGCTGGTCATGGGGAAGGTGAGGCAATCGAAGAGGAGGTCGCCAGGCTCCATGCCGTAGCGGTTGACGGCGATGTCGTAGATGCGGTGGGCGACGCGGAGCTTCCACTCGGCGGTGCGGGCCTGGCCCTCCTCGTCGATGGTGAGGGCGACGGCGGCGGCGCCGTGTTCTTTGATGAGTGGGAGGAGGCGGGTGATCTTCCGTTCGCCGTCTTCGAGGTTGATGGAGTTGACGATGGCTCTGCCGCCGTAGAGTTTGAGGGCGGTTTCGATGACGGCGACTTCGGTGGAGTCGAAGACGAGCGGGACAGCGACCTGGGTGCGGAAGGCGGAGACGACGCGTGCCATATCGGCGGTGCCGTCGCGGCCGACGTAATCGACCATGACGTCGATGACGTGGGCGCCTTCGGCGGCCTGTTCGCGGGCAAGGGCGACCATGCCATCGACGTCCTCGGCGAGGAGGAGGTCGCGGAAGGCGCGCGAACCGGTGGCGTTGGTGCGTTCGCCGACGACGAGGAAGGAGGTGTCCTGCTGGATCGGGACGCTGGTGTAGAGGGAGGCGACGGCCGGCTCGTAGGTGGTCGGGCGGGGGCGGGGGCGGGGGCGACCGATGAGGCGGATGGCCTCGGCGAACATCTCGGGGGTGGTGCCGCAGCAGCCGGCAACGATGGAGGTGCCGAACTCGTTGACGAAGATGCTGTGGTAGCGGGCGAATTCGGCGGGGGTAAGGGTGTAGCAGGCGCGGCCGTCGATGACCTCGGGGAGGCCGGCGTTGGGGCCGATGAAGACGGGCCGGCGGGAGCGGGCGGCGAGGTAGCGCACGTGCTCGACCATTTGCTCGGGGCCGGTGGCGCAGTTGATGCCGATGATGTCGACGACGTCGAGCGGTTCGAGGGTGGTGAGCGCGGCGGCGATATCGGAGCCGAGGAGCATGGTGCCGGTGCTCTCGATGGTGACGGAGGCGATAACGGGGACGCGACGACCGGTGATGGCCATGGCATCCTCGGCGGCGGCGAGTGCGGCCTTGGTTTGGAGGAGGTCCTGGCAGGTTTCGATTTTGAGGACGTCGATGCCGCCTTCGAGGAGGCCGATGCACTGTTCGCGCCAGCCGGCGCGGATTTCGTCGTAGGTGATGTGGCCCAGGGAGGGGAGGCGGGTACCGGGGCCGACGGTGCCGAAGGCGTACCGCGGCCAGGCGGGCGTGGAGTAGCGGTCGCGGACGCGGCCGATGACCTGGGCAGCGAGGCGGTTCAGCTCGCGGGTGCGATCGGCGAGGCCGAATTCGGCGAGGACGACGGGATTGGCGCCGAAGGAGCAGCTATCGACGGCGTCGACGCCGACCTCGTAGAAGGATGCGTAGATGCCCTCGAGGATGTGGGGGCTGGCGACGTTGAGCCATTCGGGGCAGCCTTCGTGGGCTTCGCCATCGGGGGCGACGTAGGCTTCGGGCCCGAGGTTGAGCGCGAGCAGGGTGGAGCCGATGGGACCGGCGGCGTAGAGCACCTGGTCCTGCAGGCGGTTGAGCAGGGGAAGGTCGCGCGGCCTGTACATGGCTGGGATTCAAGCGTACACCATGGGGTGTGATGCACGAGGGGGCCACGGCGGAGGGTGCCGCGAGCGCGGGGAGGTACCCGGCGTACGGGGTGGTGCGGCGGGTGGTGGCGGCGCTGCGGATGCGGTGCCCGCGCTGTTGCACTGGCGGGGTGTGGGCGGGGCCGTTCCGGATGCGGGACCGGTGTGCGGCGTGTGGGCTGGCGTTCGAGCGGGAGCCGGGGTACTTCACGGGGGCGATGTACGCGAGCTACTTCATTGGGCTGTTTGCCTCGCTGCCGGTGTGGCTGTGGATGCTGCTGGCGGGGGCACCCTTCGGGGCGATCCTGGGGGTGGCGACGGCGCTGATGGCCGTGCTGGTGCCGCTGGCGTTCCACTATTCGCGGGTGGTGTGGATGCAGATCGATGCGTACTTCAACCCGTCGACGTTTACGGAGGATGTGCCGGGGTGATGGGCAGGTTCCGGATACGGGCGGCGGGGCCGGAGGATGCGGAGGCGCTGGCGGAGCTGTACGCGGGGGCAGGACTGGCGACCGCGCCTTCCGATGCGACGGAGGCGGCGCGCCTGCTGCAGACCGGGGCGACCTTTCTGCTGGCCGAGGATGAGCACGGGATCGCGGGGGCGGTGCGCTGGCGTGAGGAGGAGGGGGTGGCATGGTTCGACCTGCTGCGTTCGCTGGAGCCGTGGGCGGGCGCCGAGCTGGTGCAGGCGGTGGGGCGGGCGGCCCAGGACCGCGGCCTGCGGCTGGCGCGGGCGCGGGTGCCGGAGCGCGAGGGGGTGCGGGCGTACTTTGCGCGGCTCGGCTACCTGCCGGCGGCGCGCGAACGTGCGGAGGATGGAGCGCCGCTGCTGGTGGTAGAGCGGCGGCTACCGCTGCTGACGGTGCGGGAGCAGCGCCGGGAGGATGCCGAGGCGATCGGCGGGCTGCTGGGCATCGACCCGTGGCCCTTCGCGCAGGGGCGCCGGCCGGGGTGGTTCGTTGCGGCCGATGGCGAGCGTGTCGTCGGGGCGATTGGGGTGACCGACGCCGGGGGTGGCGTGGCGCACGTGGGTGAGCCGGTGGTGCTGCCTGCGTATCGCGGGCGCGGGCTGGAGGTGTGGCTGGTGGAGCGCGCCCGCAAGTGGGCGGAGACGAACGGGTTCCACACGTGCGAACTGCCCGCCACACCGCTGACGCGCGGGTTGCGGCGGGAGCTGGAGGACCGGCTCTGGTGGCTGGAGGGGGAGTGCTTCAGGTGGCGGGCGCCGGCGGGACGGGCGGAGCAGTAGGCGAGCCGGGCTCGCGCTGGGGGCGGAGCCCACGAGGCAACCAGGCCGCGGCCTCGAGCAGGCGCTGGCGGCGAAGGCGGGCGAGCTCGGCGCGGAGGGTGTCGCGCTCGCGCTGGAGGTCGCGGATGTGGTCACGCAGGGCGGCGACGAGGAGGTCCATCTCGGTGACGCGGGCGACGGCCTCGCGCCGGACGGCTTCGAGCTCGGTGTGGAGGTCGGCGGGCACGGGCAGGGCAGCGCGGCTCATGGCCCTGACCCGCCGGGCGGGAGGGTACCGGGCCCGTTGAGCTCGGCAGGGGGAGCCGGCCGCAGGAGGGCGCGCTCGTGGCGCAGGTCCTGGAGGTTGGCGTGGAGGGCGGCGATGACCTCTTCGAGGGTGGCGAGGCGGCTCTCGCGTGCCGCGGCCGAGCGTTCGAGGGCGCGCAGGCGCTCGATGGCACGGTCGCGCTGGCGGCGGGCCTTGCGGAGCTGCTTGCGCAGCCGCTGGTTCTCGCGGCCAGCCTCGACGAGGGCACGCACGAGCACGGCAGGGGGAAGCGCGGCGGCGGCCTCGGGGTGCTCGGCGGCAGCGCAAGGGTCGAGGTGGAGGAGATTGGATTGGTCGGCGTGGAGCTGATCGAGGGTTGCCTGGAGGCGCTCGACGTCCTTGCGGAGCTGGCGGATGTGACGCTCGGCGCGGGCATCGGCGCCGGTGGCCTGCGAGCGGAGCGCCGGGGCAAGGCGTGCGGCGAGCGCGGGGGCGGCGCCTTCGGGGGCGGGTGCGGCTTCGTCGTGGCCGCTCGGGAAGGGGATGGGGGCAGCCGGCGCGGGTGCGGCATCGCGAGCGGCGGATGGTGGGGATTTGCGCAGCGGGAATTTCATCGGCGCCCCGGGGTTGTCACCTGGTTCTCCCGGAATATACGCCCGGCGGGGGCGTTTCCACAGGGCGTGCGGGGCAGGTGACGGGGCGGACGCTGGGACCTTAAGGTTTTCGAGACGCTTATGTTGCCCAGGTTGGCGTTCCTGCGGGCGGTTCGCCGAGGTCGCGACGGTAGTATTCGACATCGAGCCAGCGGCCGAACTTGTAGCCGGCGGCGGGCAGGGCGCCGGCGCGTTCGAAGCCGAGGGACTGGTGGAGGCGGATGCTGGCGGTGTTGTCGGCGGTGATGAGGGCGACGACGAGGCGGACGCCGAGGGCGCGGGCGGTCTCGATGAGGGCCGCGAGGAGGAGCCGGCCGTAGCCACGGCCGTGGACTGCGGGGTCGAGGTAGATGGTGTCCTCGCGGGTGAAGCGCCAGCCGGGCTTGTCGCTCATGCGGGTGAGGTAGGCAAAGCCGACGACACGGCCTTCGAGCTCTGCGACGAGCACGGGCTGGAGGGGGTCGGCATGGGCGGCCCACCACTGCTGGCGGCGCTCGAGGGGCCAGGGCTCGGTATCCCAGGTGGCGGTCCCGTGGAGGATTTCGCGGTTGTAGATGGCGTTGATGGCGGGGAGGTCCGCGGCGGCGGCGGGGCGGATGTGGAGGGCGGGTGCCACGGGCACAGGGTACGTCGGAACGGCGCGGTATGCATTGCGGGGGCGTTCATTGTGCGATGACAGGGGACGGGTACCATTGCTGACGGATGCGCGATGGACTGATTGCACTGATCGGGGTGGCGGTCGGCGCCGCGACGCTGTGGCTGGGGCTGGAGTACCTGCATTCGCGATCGGTGGCGGTTGGGCTGGCGGTTGTGCTGGCGTACGTGACCTGGGGTGAGCTGAGCGACCTGCTTGGGTCGCGGCGGAACGGGGCGCCACTGCCGCTAGGGACGCCGCTGCTGATGGATCCTAAGTTCCGGCGGCGGGTGCTGGGCGTGCTGGCGCTGGGCGGTGCGAGTGGCGTCATCCTGCTGGGGTTGCTGACGGGCGACATCGACGTGGAGAAGGTGCGGGCGTGGATCCGGGACCTGGGAGCGTGGGGCCCGATCCTGCTCATCCTGGTGCTGGCGGCGGCGATGATCGTGGCGCCGATCCCGAATCCGCCGTTCATGATTGCTGCGGGTATCGCGTGGGGGACATTCCTGGGCGTGGTGTACGCGGTGATCGGGCAGTTGCTGGGGTCGATTGTGATTTTCGGGATTTCGCGCCGGTTCGGGCGCCAGTTCATCCCGCGGCTCATCGGGCATGAGGGGGCCGAGAAGGTGGACCGACTGGCGCGCGAAATGGGGCCGCACCTGGTGTTCTGGTGGCGGATGATGCCGGTCTCGTTCGATTTCGCGGCGTACGCGGCGGGACTGACGAACATGTCCTTCCGGCTGTACGTGACGCTGGTGTTCCTCGGTTCGATCGTGCCGACGACGGTGGTGGTGGCGTTCGGCGACTCGTTCGGGAAGTCGTGGCAGGCGCAGGCGGTATCGGGTGGGCTGATCGTGGTGGCGCTGGCGGTTCCGGCGACGGTGTTCTGGCTGCGCTACCGGCGGGAGCTGCCGCCGCCGCGGGAGTGGGTGGGGCGGATGCTGAGCACCGGGGACCCTACGCCGGGGGCGTGAGCGGGCGCTGGAGGCGCTCGAGGACGCGGTCGAGGATGAGGTGGGCGACGGCGTACTTGGAGAGGAGGGGGAACTCCTCAACGCGGCCGTCGTCGTGGAAGATGGCGACCTGGTTGGTCTCGGTGCCGAAGCCGGAACCGGGTGCGCTGACGTCGTTGGCGACGATGAAGTGGAGGCGCTTGGCGGGGAGCTTCTGGCGGGCGTATTCAGCCAGGTTGCGGGTTTCGGCAGCGAAGCCGACGCGGACGCCGCCGCCGGGAAGGGTGGCGATGATATCGGGGTTCTGGACGAGCTCGATGGTGAGGTGTTCCTGCCCGGGGGCTTTCTTCAGCTTGTGGTCCGCGGGGCTGGCGGGGCGGAAGTCGGCGGGGGCGGCGGCCATGATGATGGCGTCGGCATCGGCGGTGGCCTGTTCCAGGGCGACGAGCATTTCGGCGACGGTCTGGACATCGACGCGGTGGATGCCCCAGGGGGTTTCGAGGGCGACGGGGCCGGCGACGAGGGTGACGTGGGCGCCGCGGTCGCGGGCGGCCTCGGCGATGGCGAAGCCCATGCGGCCGGAGGAGCGGTTGCCGACGTAGCGGACGGGGTCGAGCGGCTCGTGGGTCCCGCCGGCGGAGACGACGATGTGGCGGCCGGCGAGGTCGCCGGTACGCTGGCCGAGGAGCTGGCGGAGGGCGCCGATGATCTCGGGGACCTCGGCGAGGCGGCCGGGGCCGGTGCGGCCGCTGGCGAGGCGGCCGATCATGGGGCCGACGACTTCGACGCCCCGCTCGCGGAGGGTGGCGATGTTGGCCTGGGTGGCGGGATGCTCCCACATCTGGGTATCCATGGCAGGGGCGAGGAGGATGGGGGCGGCGGTGGCGAGTGCGGTGAGGGCGACCATGTCGTCGGCGCGGCCGTGGGCGAGGCTGGCGATGCAATCGGCGGTGGCGGGTGCGATGACCATGGCGTCGGCGCGCCGGGCGACCTCGACGTGGGCCTCGGTCTCGGCGGCCTCGAACATGTCGATGACGACCTCGCGCCCGGTGAGCGACTTGAAGGTGAGGGGGGCGATGAAGCGGGCTGCGGCGGGGGTCATGACGGTTTCGACGGCGGCGCCGGCCTGGCGGAGCTTGCTGGCGAGATCGGCGGCCTTGTAGCAGGAGATGGAGCCGGTGACGCCGAGGACGATGTGACGCCCCTGGAGGGGGAGGTCGCGCGGGGTGGCATCGGACATGGCTGGGTGCCCCGGGTGCTAGGTGCGTTCGGTATTGAGTTCGTAGATGAGGCGGAGGCCGATGAGGGTGAGGTCGCTGTTGACGATATCGATGCAGGAGGTCTCGGAAGCGACGAGGGAGGCGAGGCCACCGGTGGCGACGACGGGGGGGTTGCCGCCGAGCTCGGCCTTGAAGCGGGCGACGAGGCCCTCGACGAGGCCGACGTAGCCGAAGAGGATGCCGGACTGCATGGCGTGGATGGTGTTCTTCCCGATGGCAGCGGGGGGGCGTTCGAGCTGAACGCGGTAGAGCATGGCGGCGCGGGAGAAGAGCGCCTCGCTTGCGATGCCGATGCCGGGAGCGATGGCACCGCCGAGGTAATCGCCGTGCTCGTTGACGGCGTCGAAGACTGTGGCGGTGCCGAAATCGACGACGATGACGGGGGTGCCGTAGAGGCGGCTGGCGGCGACGGCATCGATGATGCGGTCGGCGCCGAGCTGGCGGGGGTTGTCGTAGAGGATGCGGACGCCGGTGCGGAGGCCGTGGCCGACGAGGAGGGGTTCGACGCGGAAGTACTTGCGGCAGACCTGCTCGAAGGTGGGGATGAGCGGGGGGACATCGCAGCCGATGATGCAGGCGGTGACATCGCGGGGGTCGATGCCGGAGATATCGAGGAGGGAGATGAGGAGGACGCCGTACTCATCGGGGAGTTTTTCCCGTTCGACGCCGATGCGCCAGGTATCGACGAGGCGTTCGCCGTCCCAGAGGCCGATGTGGATGGAGGTGTTGCCGATATCGAAGGCGAGGAGCATTGGGCTGGTGGTACCGTCCTGGCTTCGGGCCTTTCGCGCGGTCCCGGTGCCGGGGGCAGGATAGCGGAAGCGGGAGGAGGGGAGAAGGGGAGAACGGGAGAAGGGGAGAACGGGAGAAGGGGAGACGCGCTTCGCGCGGGTTGACGCGCCTGTGGCGCGGGTTGGAGGCGCCTTCGGCGCAGGGAGAAAGGGAGAGCGGGAGAGCGGGAGAAGGGGAGAGGGGACGACGGGCGGTGTCGCGATCGTGTGGTAGGGTGGCGGGCGTGTGGCGTGTAACTGGACTTCTCGCGGTGGTGCTGGTCCTTGCGGCTGCGGCGGCGGCCTGCCGGGCGAGTGGGATGGACGAGCAGTCGGCACCTGCCGTGACGCTGTACGTGCCGATGGTGGCGGCGGACTCGGCGCCGGCTGCCGTCCCCCCGGGGCTGATAGCGTGCACTGTGGTCGCGGTGGTCGACGGCGATACGATCGACGTCGCAGGGTGTGCGGACGCCGGGCGTGTGCGGTTGATCCTGGTCGATGCGCCGGAGCTCTCGGGCGGCGCGCGCTGCTTCAGCCGGGAGGCGACGGAGTACGTGCGTTCGCGGCTGCTGAACCGGTCGGTGCAGATGGAGCAGGATGTTTCGAACACGGACCGGTTCGGGCGCTTCCTGCGCTACCTGTGGGTGGATGGGGAGCTGTTCAACGAGCGGATGGTGCGCGACGGCTTTGCGGCGCTGGCGGTGTTCCCGCCCGATGTGAAATACCGGGACCGGATCGCAGCGGCTGAGGCGGAGGCGAAGGCGGCCAACCGGGGGCTGTGGGGGGCGTGCGGCGGGTTGAATACGCCCGCGACACCGACGCCAACGACGGGCGGGACTCCCGGGGCGACGGCAACCGCGACGCCAACCCGCACGCCGACGCCGGGAGCGACGGCAACGCCGACGCCGGGCGCCGCCTGCGCGGCCGCGACAGCGCGGATTGTGGCGCTCAACAAGGTGGCGGAAGTGGTGACCATCGAGGGCAGTGGGAACCTGACCGGGTGGTATCTCATCAGCGAGAACGGGAGCCAGCGGATCGATTTCCCGGCCGGGTTTGTGCTGAACGGCCAGGTGACCATCCACTCGAACACGCCGCAGTTCCCCGATACGGCGACGAGCCTGTGGTGGACGGGCGGGGCGGTGTGGAACAACTCGCAGAGCGACGACGCGCTGCTCTACAACTGCGACGGTCAACTCGTGCAGCGGTTCGACGACGGCGATTGAGGGGAGGCCCGGGGCCCGGTATGGTGGGCCGTATCCCAGCCCGCCCATGCAGGAGTCGCCGATGCGTGCCAATCCTCTCCGCCCGACCGAAGCCGAGGCGCTCGCGGCCTGGGCGGAGCTGGTGCGCGCGGATGCCGAGCAGGTGGCCCGGGTGCGGGAGCCGGAGCCGCCGGCGGACCACTACGCGAGCGTGGCGCAGCGGTTTCGGCCGGGCGGCATGGCGGCGCTGGAGTGGCCGGTGCTGGATGAGCTGGTGCAGCCCGGGGAAACGGTGCTCGACATCGGCGCGGGCGGTGGCCGCTTCGCGGTGCCCCTGGCACGGAAGGGGGCCCAGGTCGTTGCGATAGAGCCGAGCCCGGCGATGCGGGAGACGCTGGCTGCCGCGGCGGCCGAGGCGGGGGTGACGATCGCCATCCACGACCTGCGCTGGCCGGGCGCTGGCTGGACGCTGGATGCGGATGTGAGCCTGGCAGCCCACGCCTGCTACGACATTGCGGAGATTGGGCCGTTTCTGGACGCGATGGAGCGGCACACGCGGCGGCTGTGCATTGCGATGTTCGGGCAGTACGCGCGGGGGGCCTCGCTGGCGGAGCTCTTTGCGGCGGTGCACGGGGAGCCGCTCCAGGCGCTGCCGGCGCTGAAGGAGTTTGTGGCGCTCCTGGGTGCGCGGAATCGGCGGTACGAGGTGCGCACGGTGGGGACGGGCGCGGCGTTCGAGCTGACGGAGCGGGAGGAGGCGTTCGAGCTTGCGCGTCGGATGCTGTGGCTGGCGCCGGGGGGCGCGAAGGAGCGCCGGATGCGGGAGCTGATGGAGGCGTGGTGGGGAAGGCCGGAGGGGATCGCGCTGCCGGCCTTCCGCCGCTTCATCGGGGTGGTGAGCTGGGAGCCGCCGCGCCCGGCGTAGGCGCCCGGAGGGGGCTCAGATATCGAGGTTGCGCACTTTATCGGCGTTGGCCTGGATGAACTTGCGCCGGTGGGAAACGTCGTCGCCCATGAGTTCGTAGAAGAGGGCATCGGCGGTGGCGGCGTCGTGAATGGTGACCTGGAGGAGGGTGCGGTTGGCCGGGTTCATGGTGGTTTCCCAGAGCTGCTCGGCGTTCATTTCGCCGAGGCCCTTGAAGCGCTGGACGTTGAGGTTGGCGCGGCGGTGCTCTTTGCGGAACTCTTCGAGCTGCTGGTCGGTGTAGAAGTAGCGCACCTCTTTGCCGACCTGGGCGCGGTAGAGGGGGGGCTGGGCGATGTAGAGGTGGCCGTTTTCGATGAGTTCGGGCATGTTGCGGAAGAAGAAGGTGAGGAGGAGGGTGCGGATGTGGGCGCCATCGACATCGGCGTCGGTCATGATGATGACCTTGTGGTAGCGGAGCTTGGCAACATCGAAGGTTTCGCGGATGCCGGTGCCGAGGGCGGAGATGATGAGGCGGATAGCCTCGTGGCTGAGCATTTTGTCGGGGCGGGCCTTCTCGACGTTGAGGATCTTGCCGAAGAGGGGGAGGATGGCCTGGTAGCGGCGGTCGCGGCCCTGCTTGGCGGAGCCGCCTGCGGAGTCGCCCTCGACGATGAAGAGTTCGGATTCCTCGGGATCGCGGGAGGAGCAGTCGGCGAGTTTGCCGGGAAGGTTGCCGCTTTCGAGGGCGCTCTTGCGCTGGACGAGGTCGCGTGCCTTGCGGGCGGCCTCGCGGGCGCGGTTGGCGATGAGGCATTTCTCGACGATGCGGCGGGCTTCGCTGGGGTGCTCTTCGAGGTAGGTGGTGAGGGCGTCGCTGATGACGGCCTGGACCTGGCCGGTGACCTCGGGGTTGCCGAGGCGGTTCTTGGTCTGGCCCTCGAACTGGGGCTCGGGGAGCTTGACGGAGATGACGGCGACGAGGCCCTCGCGGGTGTCATCGCCGGTCAGGTTGGGGTCGGTGTCTTTGAGGATTTTCTGCTTGCGGGCGTAGTCGTTGAGGACGCGGGTGAGGGCGGTGCGGAAGCCGGTGAGGTGGGAGCCGCCGTCGGGGGTGGCGATGGAGTTGGCGAAGGTGTAGACGGTTTCGGAGTAGCCGTCGTTGTACTGGATGGCGCACTCGATGAGGTTGCCATCGACGGTGCGCTCGACGTAGATGGGGTCGGCGTTGAGGACTTCGCGGCCACGGTTGATGTGGCGGACGTAGCTCTTGATGCCGCCTTCGAAGTAGTAGTTGACTTCCTGGCCGGTGCGCTCATCGAGGAGGCGGAACCAGACTTTGCTGGTGAGGAAGGCGTAGGTGCGGAGGCGTTCGACTTCGACCTGGAAATCGAAGTCGGTGGTCTCATGGAAGATGAGGGGGTCGGGCTTGAAGCTGACGGTGGTGCCGTGGGGGCGGGGCTCGGCGAGGGGCATGACGACGAGGTCGGTGACGGGCTTGCCGCGACTGTATTCCTGGCGGTAGACCCTGCCGGCCTTATCGGGCCCCTGGGCTGCGGTATCGGGGACGACTTCGACCCATGCGTGTTCGCTGAGGGCGTTGACGACGGAGGCGCCGACGCCGTGGAGGCCGCCGGTGACCTTGTAGCCGCCGCCGCCGAACTTGCCGCCGGCGTGGAGCACGGTCATGACGGTTTCGACGGCGGATTTGCCGGTTTGCGGGTGGGGGTCGACGGGGATGCCGCGGCCGTTATCGCGGACGGTGCACCAGCCGTTGGCGTGGAAGGTGACCTCGATGCGGTCGCAGAAGCCGGCCATGGCCTCATCGACGGCGTTGTCGACGATTTCTTTGACAAGGTGGTGGAGGCCCTTGCGATCGGTGGAGCCGATGTACATGCCGGGCCGTTTGCGGACGGCCTCGAGGCCTTCGAGGATTGTGATGTCGTCGGCGGTATAGCGGGAGGGGGAAGTGGGAGTGGGCGCCTCTGCTGCCATGGAAGGGTCCGCCCCGGGCGGGACGGCGGGGGGGTCGGTCAGAATTGGTTCACTCACCTTCATAGTTTACCAGAAGGCGGGGCTAGGGGCGAGTTCAGGGGCGGCGGGGGGTGTAGCCGGCGGCTTCGATGGAGCGGACGAGGAAGGCGGCCTGTTCCTCGGCGGAGTGCTCGCCATAGCTGGCGGCAAAGTGGAAGTGGTCGGCGGCGAACTCGGGGTGGCCGTGGTCGAGGTGGACCGGGCGAGCTGAGGAATGGTAGGCGACGTGGAGCTCGGCGCAGAGACGGGTCAGGCCATCGACAACCTGTTGCTGGCGCCTGAGGGCGGCACGGCGCTGACCGGTGGTCTCTGACCAGTCGGCCCGGCCGTGGGGGCCCCAGACGACGAGGATGACGCCCTCATTGCGGAGGATGCGGCGGGCCGTGGCCTCGATGACACTCACGATGTCTTCAGGCTCGAAGTGGTAGTCGCCGCCGATGGTGCGCAGGAGTGCCTTGCGGCCGAGGCGGAACGGGAGGGATGGGCCGATGATGCGGTTTTCGGCCGCACGGAAGCCGAGCCGGGCAAGGCGGTCGCCGAGGGGCCCGAAGAGGCGACGGAGGCGGAGGGGGACGGAGGGGTAGTTGAACCAGTAATTGACGACGCCGAGGAAGACGACATCCGGCCGTTCGCGGTCGACCCAGGATTCGACGACCGCGGGCATGCGCTGGTTGGGCCAGGGGGTTCGAAGTACGGTTTCGACCGGCTCGCCGAAGTGCGCTTCGAGCGCCCGGGCAATGAGCACCGGTCGGTTGGTGGACGCCCCCTCGAGGACATCGTTGCTATTGGTGAGGCGAAGAATTTTCATGCCGGCACTCGCGCACTGGGATAGAGCCAGTCGCGTGCGGCCGGCCGGGACGATCCTAGCCTGCGGCGGTCGGTGCTGACGAGGGGCGGGGCCAGAGGACGGCCTGGGTACAGCGGAAGACGGCGAGGGTGCGCCCGGTCGCTTCGTGGGTGACGGTAGCGTCCCACACCTGGGTGGTGCGGCCGCCGTGCAGCATGGCGGCGCGGGCGGCGATGGTGCCATCGGTGGCGGTGCCCAGGAAGTTGGTCTTGAGCTCGATGGTGGTGAAGCCGGCGGCACCATCGGGCAGGCTGGCGGTGCTGCCGTAGCCGCAGAGGGTATCGGCGAGGGCGATGATGGTGGCGGCGTGCAGGTAGCCGTTGGGGGCGAGGAGCTCCGGTCGGATGGTGAGGCGGCCTTCGGCGCGGCCATGGGTAATGGCGGTGACCTCGACCCCGACCAGGCCGGGGAGGCGGTTGGCGGAACGTTCTCGCCAGTAGGCGAGGCTGGTGGGACCGTCGGGGTCGGCGGGCATCACGGGCACCTCCGGTGGAGTGGGCGGATGGTCGCACAGTCAGTTTCGATATGCAACTGAGTTGCGACCGGGGGTGTTCCGGGCGAGAATCCGGCTCCAGCTCACGCCGGGAGGAATGTGATGGCGATCGACTGGCCGGCCGTTCACCGGGAGGCGCTCGAGATCATGGTGCGCTATCTGCAGATCGATACGACGAACCCTCCGGGGAACGAGAAGCCAGCGGCGCGCTTTCTCGGGGCGATCTGCGAGGCGGAGGGCATCCCGGTGGAGTACATCGAGACGGCGCCGAACCGGGAGGTGCTGGTGGCGCGGCTGCGGGGCGATGGATCGAAGCGGCCGATCATGCTCTGCAACCACACCGACGTGGTGCCGGTGGAGGAGCAGTATTGGAGTGTGCCGGCATTCGCGGGGCTGGTGCAGGACGGCCGGATTTACGGGCGCGGGGCGGTGGACATGAAGGGGTGCGGGGTGATGCAGCTGATGGCGCTGCTGTTGCTGAAGCGGGAGGGGGTGCCGCTGAAGCGCGACGTGGTGTTCTGCGCGGTGCCGGATGAGGAGGCGGGCAGCGATTACGGGATGGCGTGGCTGTGCGAGCATCGGCCGGACGTGGTGGATGTGGAGTATGAGCTCAGCGAAGGGGCGGGCGGCACGACCCGGTTTGGGCGACAGGAGACCCGCCTTTTTAGTGTGGCGACGAACGAGAAGGACATCTGCTGGTTGAAGCTGACGGCGATCGGGCGCCCGGGGCACGGGAGTGTCCCGCACGAGGACAACTCGGCGGTGTACCTGGTGCGCGCGTTGCAGCGGCTGGTGGATTGGGAGCGACCGCTCATCTACACGCCGGACACGGAGGCGTACCTGGACCGGCTCGCGGAGGCGGGCCTGATGCCGCCGCGTTCGGACCGGAAGGCGTTGGAGGAGCGCATTCGGCGGTCGCCGGAGCTGCTGGCGATGTTCCAGAACACCCTGAACCTGACGATGCTGAACGCGGGCATCAAGGCGAATGTGATCCCGGCGCGGAGCGAAGCGGTGATCGACTGCCGGCTGCTGCCGGGGCAATCGAAGCGGGAGTGGATCCGGCAGGTGCGCGAGCGGATCGACGACGAGCGGGTGGAGGTTGAGCTGTACTCGCCGGACCACGGTGAGCCGGCAGCGGTGCCGTGGGATACGGAGCTGTTCCGCACGATCACGGCGGTGGTGAAGGAGGCGATGGAGGATGCGGTGGTGGTGCCGGGGATGACGATCGGAGGGACGGATAACCGGTTCCTGCGGGAGCGGGGCATCCCGGCCTACGGGTTTATCCCCTGCCTGCTCTCGCCGGAGGAGCGGCGCGGCTTCCACGGGAACGACGAGTTCCTGACGGTGGAGAACCTGCAGCTCGGGTGCGAGCTGATGTACGAGATTGTGCGGCGGATGGTGAGCTAAGGGCCCGGCGCGGCGAGAATGGAGGGCAATGGGGAGCCGCCGGCACTGGCAGGTGACGGGGATCGTCGCGGGCGCCGTGCTTGCGGCGGCGGCGCTGGCGGGGCAGGTGTGGTTGACGCTGCACCTGCAGTGGACGAATCGTGAGCCCCCGGCGAATTCGGCCATAGGGCTGAACTTCAGCTGCGACCAGGCGGAGTACCTGCTCCTCGAGGACCTGGCGGCTGGCCCGGATGGCCACCTGCCGGATGATCGGCCGGGGCGCGCGGCCTGGTGCGCCGAGACCTTGCGCCGAATCCTGGAGCTGACGGGCATCCGGCTGGTGCGCCTGAGCGTGGCCTGGGATGAGGTGGAGCCGGAGGAGGGGCGCTTCGACTTCTCGGTGATCGAGGCACAGCTCGACGCGGTGCGGGCGGTCGGGGCGACGGCGAACGTGTCGATCGGGATGAAGGCGCAACGGCACCCGGAGTTCTACTTCCCCGCCTGGGCCATCGCCGATGTGGAGCTGCGGGACGGGATGGTGCTCTCGGAGGTGCCGGCGCTGCGGGAGCGGGCGCTGCGGATGGTGGAGGCGGCCGCCCGCCACCTGGCCGGGCGGCCGGAGATCGACTCGTGGACGGCGGAGAACGAGGGGTACATCGCATCGCACCGGGCGCGGCACTTTTCGCTCAGCCGGGAGTACGTGGCGGAGGTGGCCGCGACAATCCGGCGGGCGGACCCGCTGGGGCGGCCGGTGGTGATCAACCACGCCCAGCATTATGTGTTCGACCGGCGCTGGCGGGATGCGCTGGCGGATGCCGACGTGCTGGGGCAGAGCATGTACCCACGCCGGAACTACTTCGTGGCCGGGCGACACCTCGTGATCGACATCATGCAGCTCGGCTGGCTGATGCCGAACTACGCCTATCAGGCACGGGAGGCGGCGGCGCTCGGCAAGGAGTTCTGGGTGACGGAGCTGCAGGCGGAGCCGTGGACGGACGGGGATGCGCGGTTGATTGGGCCGGAGCGGCCTTCGCCGAACCTTTCGCCGGCAACGATGCTGGGGAACGTGGTGTATGCCCGGCGCACCGGGGCGCAGCGGGTGTACCTGTGGGGCGCGGAGTGGTGGCTGTACCAGCTCGAGCGGTATGGCGATGGGCGCTGGATCGCAGCGGCGCGGACCGCCGGCGAGGGCGGTGGGCGGTAGGGGCGGGCGATTCAGGCCGTCTGGCAGCGGGAGTGGTCGAGGATGCGATCGATGGCACGCAGGAGCTCGACGCCATCGATGAGCATGGGGATGTAGGCGACGGCGCCGGCGCGATCGTAGCGGGCCTGTTCGCCGGGGCGGGGGATGGCGGCAAGGATGATGACGGAGACGCCGGAGCGGGCGAGTTCGGCGGCGCGCTCAGGGGGGCAATCGGCGGGGGTGGAGATGACGATGTCGCCGGCGCGGATGGCGGCGAAATCGGGGTCGCCGGTGGCCTGATCGTGGAGGCGAGGGGACCGGCCAAGGCGGGCGACGAGGGCGCGGCGAAGAGCGCCGTCGGCGGTGACGACGTGGATGGTGCTGCCCTCCATAGTGAGCCAGTGTGGGCGGCGGCCAGTGGCGCCGGGACGGCCAAACGGGCCCGGCCGCCGGGCCAAGGGGCCCGAAGCTTGAGGCGGGTAAGGAATGCGTTACCATGCGGGCAAATGGGGACGCGCGCAGGGGAGCCCGCGCCGGCCGTGGCGGGCTTCGAACGGCTGGCCGAGATGGCGGCGACGAGCGAGCTGCTCGCATCGAGCGAGGACCTGGCGGAGATCCTGCACCGCCTGGCGGAGCGCGCACGCGAGGTGACAGGGGCCGAGTACGCAGCGATTTCGACGTTCGACGATGAGGGTCTGCTGCGGCGCTTCATCTACAGCGGGATTTCGGATGAGCAGGCGCGCCGGCTGGGCGATCCACCCCGCGGGCGGGGGCTCCTCGGCTACCTGGCGCGGTGTGACCGGCCGTTGCGGTTGGATGACCTGCGCACGAGCCCGCACTTCACGGGGTGGCCGCCGGGCCACCCGGATATGACGCGCTTCCTGGGGGTGCCGATCCGGGCGGGTGGGCGGACGATCGGGTCGTTCTACATGGCGCGGGGGGCGGACCGGCCGCCTTTTTCGGTGGAGGATGAGGCGGCCGCCGCGGTGCTCTCGCTGCAGGCGGCGGTGAGTGTGTCGTACGCGCTGGCGCGGGAGCGACGGGGCCGGATCTTTCTGCTGGAGGAGCGGGAGCGGATCGCCCACGACCTGCACGACGGCACGATCCAGGCGCTCTATGCGCTGGGGCTCGAGTGCGATGCGATGGCGAGCCGGGAGGACTATCCCCCGGAGGCGCGGGAGGCGCTGGCGAACGCGGTGGCGCGGATCAACGAGATCATCGCGGACATCCGCAGCTACATCACGATGCTGGAGGCGGGAGCGCCGACGGACCAACCCGAGCTGACGCGCGACCTGGCGTTCGTCATCCGCCAGCTGGTGCCGAGCTCGATCGCGACGGTGGTGAACATCTCGGCGGCCGCGTTGCAGGAGCTGACGGCGCGGGAGTCCGAGGATCTGCTCTACATCGCGCGGGAGGCGCTTTCGAACGCGGTGCGGCACGGCGCGCCGACGAAGATTGCGGTGGACCTGCGGCAGACGGATGACGCGACGGTGCTGACGGTGCAGGACAACGGGGTGGGCTTCGACGAGGCCACGACGCGCCGGGGGCTGGGCACGATTACGATGCGCACGCGGGCCGAACGCCTGGGTGCGGAGCTGACGATCATCCCCATCCCGGGGATGGGGACCACGGTGCGGGTGGCGATCCCCCGCCACCGCGATGACGAGGAGGACGCATGACTGCAACCGAGGACGGGACGATCCATGTGCTGCTTGCCGACGACCACGACCTGGTGCGGCAGGGGCTGAAATCGGCGCTGCGTTCGCACCCGGAGTTTGCGGTTGTGGCGGAGGCGCGGGACGGGCAGGAGGCGGTGCGGGAGGCGAAACGGACGAACCCGGACCTGGTGGTGATGGACGTGCGCATGCCGAAGCTGAACGGCATTGAGGCGTGCCGGGAGATCCGCTCGGCGGTACCGGGGGCAAATGTGCTGATGCTCACCTCCTACAGCGATGAGGAGGCGGTGATGCAGGCGATTGTGGCCGGGGCGAGCGGGTTCATGCTGAAGGACGTGCAGACGGCGGACCTGGTCGCGGCGATGCGGGTGGTGGGGCGCGGCGGGAAAACGCTGGACCCGGCGAGTTCGGCGGCGGTCATCGAGCAGATCCGCAAGGGGAAGGTGGTGACGGAGGAGGACCAGCTAGCGGCCCAGCTGACGGAGCGGGAGCTGAAGATCCTCGACCTCATCGCCGAGGGGCTGACGAACCGGGAGATCGGGGAGCAGCTGTACCTCTCGGAGAAGACGGTGAAGCACCACGTGAGCGACATCCTGAGCAAGCTGGGGATGACACGGCGGGTGGAGGCTGCGGGGTTCGCGATTCGACGCGCGGCGCGTCGGCCGCAGAGCTGAGGGGCAGGGCGCTAGTAGCGGCCGCCGAGCTTGGCGTGGTCCCAGGAGTAGACGTCGACGGGGCGGACGCGGACGGTGACGCGCTTGGAGGCGACCTTGAGGGCGGCTTCGGGAGTCTCCATGGGCGCGGGGATGCCGTTGTACTTTTCGCCGACGAGGCCCATGACGCGGGCGGTGAAGGGGGTGTCCTCGATGATTTCGGCCTCGCCTTCGATGACGAGCCCCTTGAGCTCGTGGTAGAGGCGGCCGGATTCGAGCATGACGGTGATCCTGGGGTTGCGGCGGAGGTTGAGGACCTTCTGGCTCTTCGCGAAGGTGGTGAAGTGGATGAGGCCGTCGATGACGACGTACCACATGGCCACGAGGTGGGGGTAGCCCTTGGGCCCGATGGAGGCGACCTGGAGGGTCCAGCCCTCGCGAAGGAACTGCTCCTGTTCTTCTGGGGTGAGGGCGATCTCGGCGCGGCGGCTCGGCATCGGGGCGTTGACCTCAGGGTGTAGAGTGGCGCTGCCAGTAGAGCGCAGGGGCGGGCGCGCTGGCAAGGAGGACGGGCATGGCATTTTCGCATGGCGAGGGGGCGCGGCAGGTGCAGGATCGGTTCGATACGCGGCGGTTGGCGGACGCGATCACCGAGCGGACGGTGCGCGACCGGCTAGGCCCGGGGGACCGGGAGTTCATCCGGCGGATGGATATGTTCTTCATCGCGACGCAGGGCGCCGATGGTCGGCTGGATTGCTCGTACAAGGGTGGTGAGCCCGGGCTGGTGCGGGTGCTGGATGAGCGGACGATCGCGTTCCCCAGCTACGACGGGAATGGCCAGTTCATGACGGCGGGCAACATCCTGGAGACGGGCGCTGTGGGGATGCTGTTCATCGACTTCCGGCGGCAGCGCCGCATGCGGCTGAACGGGCGAGCCTCGATTGACTGGTCGGACCCGCTGGTGGAGCAGTGGCCCGGCGGGCAGTTTGTGGTGCGGGTGGCGGTGGAGGAGGTGTTTCCGAACTGCCCGCGCTACATCCACCGGATGGAGCTGGTTGAGCGTTCGGTGTACGTGCCGAAGGCCGGGTGCGATACCCCCGATCCGGAGTGGAAGGACCACTTCGAGGACGACCTGCCAGCGGTGCAGCGCGAGCGCCGGCGACGGGAGCGCTCCGCAGGTGAAGACCTGGGGTCATAATCGGGGGATGGGCAATCACCACGGGATCAAGCAACCGATTGTGTTTCCACCGCACTCGCGCATCGATCTGCGCGCCTTCGACCCGGCAGCGACGAACGGGCTGAGCCGGGAGGAGGCGGAGGAGGAGATGCGGCGGCTGCGTCTGCGGCTGAACGAGCTGCAGGATCTGCTCTACGCGGACGCGCGCTACGCGGTGCTCGTGGTGCTGCAGGGGATCGATGCGGCGGGGAAGGATGGGACGATCAATTCGGTTTTCGAGCAGGTGGGGCCGATTGGCTGTTCGGTGGCGACGTTCAAGGTGCCGACGCCGAAGGAGGCCGCCCACGATTACCTGTGGCGGTACCACCTGCAGATGCCGGAGCGCGGGCACATCACGATTTTCAACCGTTCGTACTACGAGGCGGTGCTGGTGGAACGGGTGAAGGGCCTGGTGCAGCGGGAAGTGTGGGAGCAGCGGTATGAGGACATCAACTGGTTTGAGGCGTACCTGCAGCGAAACGGGACGGTGGTGCTGAAGTTCTTCCTGGTGATTTCGAAGGAGGAGCAGCGGGAGCGACTGCAGGAGCGCATCGATAACCCGAAGAAGCAGTGGAAGTTTCGACCCCAGGACCTGGAAGAGCGGCGGGCGTGGGATGCCTACCTCGAGGCGTTCGAGGATGCGCTGGAGCGGTGCAATACGGCACACGCGCCCTGGTATGTGGTGCCGGCCGACCGGAAGTGGTACCGGGACGTGGTGGTGGCGCGGGCGCTGGTGGAGCGGCTGGAGGCGCTCGATCTGCGCTATCCGCCGGCTGCTCCGGAGGTGGTGGGGCTGCGGGTGGAGTAGCTACCAGCCGAGGGCGGCTTCGATGCCCTCGACGGTGGCCGGGGCGCGGGTGATGTCGGGCTGGCTGGCGGCGATGGCCGTATCGGGATCCTTGAGGCCGTGGCCGGTGAGGACGGCTACGGCGCGGCCGCCATTGAGGCGCCCGGCGCGGGCGAGCTTGAGGAGCCCGGCGACGGATGCTGCGGAGGCAGGCTCGACGAAGAGGCCTTCGCGGCGGGCAAGGAGGCGGTAGGCTTCGAGGATATCGTCGTCGGTGACATCGTCGATGAGGCCGCCGGACTCGTCGCGGGCGGCGATGGCGGTGGCCCAGCTCGCCGGGTTGCCGATGCGGATGGCGGTGGCGATGGTCTGGGGGTTGGGGACAGGCTGACCGCTGACGAGTGGGGCGGCGCCGGCGGCCTGGAACCCGAGCATGCGCGGGTGGCGAGCGGCGAGGCCGCGCTCGGCGCATTCGCGGAAGCCCTTCCAGTAGGCGGAGATGTTGCCGGCGTTGCCGACCGGGATGGCGAGGGCGTCCGGGGCATCACCGAGGGCGTCGCAGATTTCGTAGGCGGCAGTTTTCTGGCCTTCGATACGGTGGGGGTTAACGGAGTTGACCAGGGCGACGGGGTGGCGCTCGGTGAGGGCACGGGCGGCGCGGAGGGCATCATCGAAGTTGCCGTCGATCTCGATGATGCGGGCGCCGTAGGCGAGGGCCTGGGCCATTTTGCCGGCCGCGACCTTGCCCCCGGGGACGAGGACGAAGCAGGTGATGCCAGCCTGGGCGGCGTAGGCGGCGGCACTGGCGCTGGTGTTGCCGGTGGAGGCGCACATGATGGCGCGGGCGCCGGATTCGAGGGCCTTGGCGACGGCGACGACCATGCCGCGGTCCTTGAAGGAGCCGGTGGGGTTGCAGGCTTCGAGCTTGAACCAGAGCTCATCGAGGTGGCATTCGGCGGCAAGGTTGGCGGCCCGGACGAGGGGAGTCTCACCTTCGCCGAGGGAGATGCGGGGGGTGTGCTCGGTGAGGGGGAGGACATGGCCCCAGCGGTAGAGAACGCCACGGGGGTGAGCGGTCGTGGTGGTCACGGTTCCTCCGGTGGCCGGAAGGCGTGGAATTTCATTTCGCGCAGTTCTTGTTCGAGGACCTGGATCTGCTTGCGGCGCTGTTTTTCGTACATGGCGTTGAACTTGGCGAACTCTTCGCGGACGTGGTCGACGACCTCGGCGATGTCGCGGCGCATGTTGGCGACGCGTTCGCCGAGGCCGGAGTGGCGGCCTTCGAGGAGGGTGAGTTCGCCCTGGAGTTTATCGACGGTGGTGGCGAGGCGGTCGGTCGCTTCTTCGAGGTGGTTGATGCGGCCTTCGATTCGGTGGTGTTCCTCGCGCCAGAGGGCGATTTCTTCGATGAGCTCCTGGCGGAAGTCGCGCTGGTGGGCGACGGTGGTGATGAGTTCTTCGTTGCGGCGGACCATTTCGCCGACGACCTGGAGGCGTTCGAAGACGACGTCGAGGCGGTCGTCGAGGTCGCCGAGGACGACCTGTTTGATGCGCTCTTCGAGGTCGCGGTTGACTTCGATGGAGCGGTCGAGGCGGAGGCCGAACTGGGTGACCTGCTGTTCGATGTCGCGCTGGCGTTCGAGGATGGCCTGGAGCTGCTGAGCGACCTGTGCGGTTTGCTGCTGGACCTGGGCGACATCGGCGAGGACGAGGCCGAGCTGGTGGGTGGCGGCATCGACGCGGCGGATGACTTCGGAGCGTTCCTGGCGGTCGTACTCGGTTTCGGCGCGCTGGAGGCGGTGGTGCTGCTCGGATTCGGCGCGGACGACGCTGACGGCCTGGCGGAGGTCTTCCATGGCCTGGTCGATGGCGTTGAGCTTTTCGGGGAGGCCGCGGAAGGGGATGAAGCGGGGTTCGAATTCGCGGATGGCGCGCTCGGCGGCGTCGATTTGCTCGGAGAGGTCGTGGAGCTGGCGGCGGAGCTGATCGAGGTAGGCGACCTGGCGGGTTTGTTCTTCGCGGGTGGCGCGGAGCTGCTGTTCGAGCCAGGTGAGGAGTTCGGTGATGGCCTGGGCCTGGGGTTCGCCGGGCATCTCAGCCCTCCACGCGGAGGAAGGCGGAGACCTGGACGACGACGGGGAGGGTGGCGATTTCGCGCAGGGCGGCCTGGACGGCGCCTTCGCGTGCGCGGTGGGTCATGATGACGAGGTCGGCGGTCTGGGCGTCGGTATCGGTTTCCTTCTGGTTGACGGCGGCGATGCTGACGCGGTGGTCGCCGAGGGTGCGTGCGATCTGGGCGAGGACGCCCGGCTGATCGGTGACTTTCACGCGGAGATAGTAGCGGGTTTCGAGGTGTTCGAGGCTGAGGACGGGGACGTCTGCTTCGGGGCCCCAGTACTTGCGTTCGCGGGTGCCGAGGACGATGGCGTGGGCGAGATCGAGGAGGTCGGCGACGACTGCGGAGCTGGTGGGTTCGGAGCCAGCGCCGCGGCCCTGGAGGAGGATGGTGCCGGTGAGGTCGCCGTGGATCTGGACGGCGTTGTAGACGCCATCGACGCGGGCGAGGGGCTCGGCGAGGGGGATGAATGCGGGGGCGACGCGGGCGATGACACCGGCTTCGGTGCGTTCGGCGATGGCGAGGAGCTTGATGGCGTAGCCGAGCTCGCGCGCGGCTTCGAAATCGGCAGGGGAGAGGCGGGTGATGCCTTCGGTATGGACCTGCGCGGGATGGACGGGGGTGCGGAAGCCGAGGGTGGCCATGATGGCGAGCTTGTAGGCGGCGTCGTAGCCCTCGACGTCGTTGGTGGGGTCGGGTTCGGCGTAGCCGAGTTCCTGGGCTGCGCGCAGGGCTTCGTCGTAGCCGCCGGGGGGCGGCTCGAGGCCCTGGCGGCGGAGGGCCTGGGCCACGGCGGCGTTATTGGCCATGGCGGTGAGGATGTAGTTGGTGGTGCCGTTGATGATGGCGCGGATGGAGGAGATGCGGTTGGCGAGGAGGTCGCGGCGGAGGGGGGCGATGAGGGGGATGCCGCCGCCGACGGAGGCTTCGAACATGATATCGAGGCCGCGACGGTGGGCTTCGGCGAGGAGGCCGGGGCCGGACTTGGCGATGAGCTCTTTGTTGGCGGTGACGACGTGTTTGCCGGCTTCGATGGCGCGACGGATGTAGGTGCCGGCGGGTTCTTCGCCGCCGATGACTTCGACGACGATATCGATGGTGGGGTCGTCGAGGATGGCGTTGACGTCGGTGGTGATGGTGCCAGGGGGGAGGTCGACGGCGCGTGGCTTGGCGGGGTCGCGGACGGCGGCGCGGCGGACGACGAGCTCGGCGCCTACCTGGCGGGCGAAGTAGTCGCGCCGCTCGAGGAGGGCCCGGGCGACGCCACTGCCGACGACACCGAGGCCGATGAGGCCGACGCCGATCTGGCTGCGACCGTCCTTAGTTGGCATGTTCCTCGGCCCAGCGGATGTCGTCGCTCGTGATGGTGCGCCGGATGGGGATGGTGGCGCGCTTTTCGCGGATGGCCTCGGTTATCTGGAGGTCGGCAAGCTGGGATTTCTGGGTTTCGGAGGGGGTGGCCTGCGGGTCGCGTTTTTCGATGCGGAGAATCCACCAGTCGCCGTTGGCGAGCTGGACGGGGCCGATGACTTCGGACCCGGCCTCTTTGCCTTCGATGGCGGCGCGGACGGCCTCGGGGAGGAGCTGGGGTGGCTCGGGGTCCATGATGCCGTCTTTCTGGCGGGAGTTGAGGTCTTTGGAGGCGGTCTGGGCGACGGTGCCCATGTCTTCGCCGGCCTGGATGCGGGCGAGCGCGGCGCGGGCTTCTTCTTCGGTGGTGGTGATGATGGTGCGGAGGGTGACCATCTCGGTGGTGTCGCCGATCTCGGCGAGGATGGCGTCCTTGAGCTTCTTGCGGTAGACCTGTGCTTCGACCCAGCGGCGGTAGTGGGCGTCGCTCATGGTGAGGGACTGGAGGCGCTGGCGGTAGAGGGTATCGAAGGTTGTGCCGGCACCGCCGGCGGGGACGCCGAGCTGGGAGGCAATCTCGTTGGTGACGTCGTCGGGGGTGACGGTGATGCCCCGTTCGCGGGCGATGGCGTTGACGATGGCTTCGTTTTCGAGCTCGGTGAGAAGCTGCTGTTCGGCGAGGCCGAGGTTGATGCCGGAGCCGGCGACGGACTGGGCGTAGGGGAAGAGGCGATCGGCGTAGTACTTGAGCTTGAAGCGCTCATCGCCGACCTGGAGGATGACCTTCTCGGGGACGCGGAAGGACTGGTTGTACCAGTTCCAGGCGAAGAGGCCGAGGACGATGGCGAGGAGGAGGGCGGCGCCCCCAAGGATGAGCAGGCGGAGGGTCTCCTCGGTGGTGAGGATGGCGGTGCCGCCGCGGGCGCGGGGCTGGGGAGTGCGCGGCCGCGGGCGCGGGAGTGCGGTGGTGCGTTCGCGTCGAGCCATGTGCTGCTCCGGGGGCGGGCTGGGCGGGGAGGGTTAGCCGCGGATGGGGAAGATGCCCGTCTTGCGGATGTGCTCGAGCGTGTAGGGCAGGAGGGCAAGGTGGCGTGCGCGCTTGATGGCGACGGCGACGAGGCGCTGGTGCTTGAGGCAGGTGCCCGTTTTGCGGCGGGGTTCGATCTTGCCGCGGTCGGAGATGTACATGCGGAGGCGGGCGATGTCCTTGTAATCGACGCCGTCCATTTTTTCGACGCAGAAGCGGCAGACCTTGCGGCGGTTGCTGTAGCGGGGGCGCTGCTGGCGCGCGGGGCGCTCGCCTTCTGCGGCGGGGGCGGGGGCGGTGCGTTCTTCTGAGGTCATGGGTGGTTCATCCTCCCGGTGGGATTGCCGCCGTGCCGGCGGCCGGGGTTTCCGCGGCTATCCGGCCGCGGGGCGGGCTGGCTTTGGCCAGCGGGTTTATTCGAAGGGCAGGTCGTCGACGTCGATGTCGGCGCCGGGGGCGGTGCTGCGCGGCTGGCTGTAGGCGGCGGAGCGGCCGCGGCCGTAGCCACCGCTGCCTCCCCAGTCATCGCCGCCCTGGTCGCGCGGGCTGCCGAGGAGCTGGACGCCCTGGGCGATGACCTCGGTGCGGTAGTGCTTCTGGCCCTGGTCGTCTTCCCAGGAGCGGGTCTGCACGCGACCTTCGACGAAGAGCTGTTTGCCCTTGGTGATGTACTGGGAGATGCGCTCGGCCATATCGCCCCAGACGACGATGTTGAACCATTCGGTCTGGTCTTCCCAGTCGCCGGTTTGCTGGTTGCGGCGGCGGTTGTTGACGGCGAGGCTGAACTGGCACTGTGGGGTGCCGCTGGCGAGGTAGCGCAGCTCGGCATCGCGCCCGGCGTTGCCGATGAGGAGGATTTTGTTCAGACCCGCCATGGGTGACGCCTCCGGTCAGGACTGGGCGGTTCCGCCGCTGGGCGGCGCTTCCGCGGGTTCAGGTTCGGGTGTGGGGGCGTCAGCCGCTGGCGCCGGTTCTGCTTCGGCGGCGGGTGCGGGCTCGGGTTCGGCCACGGCGGTCGCAGCGGGCGGTGCGGCGGGGGCCGGAGCCGGGGCCGGGGCGGCTTCGCTGCGGGCCTCGCGCGGCTCACGCGGCTGCGGCGGGGTGGGGAGCTCATCGGCGCGGACGATGAGATGGCGGAGCGCCTTCTCATCGATGCGGAGGGCAGTCTCGATGGCGTTGACGGCGCTCGGCTCCGCCTCGATGCGGGTGACGAGGTAGTCGGCATCGATCATGTGGCGGATGGGGTAGGCGAGGCGCCGGCGCCCCCAGTGGTCGACCTTGATGACACGCCCGCCGCGGGCTTCGACGAGCTGCTTGAGGCGCTCTGTGGAGGCCTCGGGGCCGCCCGATTCCTGGATGGAGAGGTCGTAGACGACCGTGAGTTCGTATTCCCTCATGGAACCTCTGCCCGGGCGATGGGATTGCCCTTCCGAGCGAAGGGCCGGGACCCCGGGTCAACGGCTGAGGGTAGCATGGCGCCGGGTTAGGCGGTAGCGATGGCTGGGACGGCGTCGGTGATGCCAGGGACTGGGTAGGCGCGGGCGAATTCGGCGACTTCGGCACGTACGGATTCGCGCACGCCGTCGCCGTCCGGGTCCTTGAGGACGCGGGCGATCCAGGCGGCAACGCGGCGCATTTCATCTTCCTTCATGCCGCGCGAGGTGAGCGCGGGGGTGCCGAGGCGCAGGCCGCTGGTGACGTAGGCGGAGCGTTCGTCGTAGGGGATGGTGTTGCGGTTGGTGATGATGCCGGCGCCCTGGAGGGCGTTCTGGGCCTTGAGGCCGCTGATGCCCACGGAGTTGCAATCGACAAGGATGAGGTGGTTATCGGTGCCACCGGAGACGAGGCGGAGGCCGGCGCGCTGGAGCTCTTCGGCGAGGACGGCGGCGTTGCGGACGACCTGAGCGGCGTAGGTGCGGAATTCGGGCCGGAGGGCTTCGGCGAATGCGACGGCCTTGGCGGCGATGCTGTGCAGGTGGGGGCCGCCCTGGGTGCCGGGGAAGACGCCGCGGTCGAGGGCTTCGGCGTGCTCGGCGCGGCAGAGGGCGAGGGCGCCGCGGGGGCCGCGGAGGGTCTTGTGGGTGGTGGTGGTGATGACGTCGGCGTGGGGGACAGGCGAGGGGTGGGCGCCACCGGCGACCAGGCCAGCGATGTGGGACATGTCGACCATGAGGAGGGCGCCGACCTCGCGGGCGATTTCGGCGAAGGCAGCGAAGTCGATGATGCGGGGGTAGGCGGTGGCGCCGGCGACGATGATGCGGGGGCGCGCTTCGCGGGCGAGGCGACGCACTTGGGCCATGTCGATGGTCTCGGATTCGCGGTCGACGGTGTAGGGCACGAACCGGTAGAGGCGGCCGGAGAAGTTGACGGGGGAGCCGTGGGTGAGGTGGCCGCCCTGGCTGAGCTCCATGCCCATGATGGTGTCGCCGGGGTTGGCGAAGGCGAGGTAGGCGGCCATGTTCGCTTCGGCGCCGCTGGTGGGCTGGACGTTGGCGTGATCGGCGCCGAAGAGCTGCTTTGCGCGGTCGATGGCGAGCTGCTCGAGGCGGTCGGCATGCTGGTTGCCGGCGTAGTAGCGCTTGCCCGGGTAGCCTTCAGCGTACTTGTTGGTGAAGACGGAGCCGGTCGCCTCGAGGACCGCTGCGGAGGCGTAGTTTTCGCTGGCGATCATCTCGAGGGATTCGACCTGGCGGGTGCGCTCATCGGCGATGATGGCGGCGACTTCGGGGTCGGCGTGGGCAAGGACGGACATGTGGGACTCCCCCTCGGGCTGGCGCAGTACCCCTAGGGTAGCAGGGAACGGGGCGTAGGCTGGAGTAGCGGGGTGGTCAGCGGACTGGGGCCGGGTGGAGGGCGCGCCAGGCGCGGAGCATGGCATCAAATTCCTGATCGGCGCGGCGGGCATGCCCGAGGGCGTTGAGGTGCATCAGGTCGGCCTGGAGCTCCTCGGGAGCGGGCCAACCGTCGGCGTCGGAATGCTGGTAGAGGACGTGAAGCCGCGCACAGGTTTCTGCGACTCGCCGGTCGAGGTCGCTGCAGCGGGCCTCCGATT
>FWPU01001691.1_pt1 | contig 64933 bp, 62 predicted proteins | sample 2228361 | NCBI WGS metagenome assembly FWPU01 (sample SAMEA103939777, study PRJEB20133) | metagenome
CCCTTGTTGTGCAAAAGATGATGGTTTTAAAAATAAGAATGCTTATTTTTCAATGGGTTAGAAAAATTAACTGATAAAGTCAAGTATAAAATTTACAAAAACGGTTAAGAACTCTGTTGAGAGTTAATTTTTAACGGAGCAAGTGGACAGGTTTGAGGATAATCCTTATTCCTACCATGTAGTACTTCCAGCCTGTCTGTGTTTCTGCACCATAATTTCCACCTTCGAGATTCAGTTCAATGGATAAGCCTTTCTTGATATTATATCTAGAACTCAGATAACCACCTGCAATATACTCATCTTTTGTCTCTCCATATCTTGAGTATCTCTGGATTCCTGTGTATGGCTCGAGAGTGATATATATCCTTTCTTTTTCGTAATAGAATGGTATTATGATCTGGTGAGATATAAAATTGTCAGGATCAAAGTATCCACCATAACTCTGTCTCTTGTAATCCATGAATCTGAATCTGTAACCAATTCCAAGGGAAGTACCTTCTCTTTTGTAGAATGAATAGATTGCATTTAGGGATAAGTCAATAGCATTGTTACTATCACTGTATTCCCTATATTCAAAATTTGATGAGATCCTGATAGTGGATGACAGATTTCCTGAAGATGTTATTCCATATCTATCGTATCTGATCTTTTTCTCGATTAACCCTGCTGTATTTGTAATGGGTTCACGTCCAGAATAGATTCTTATATCACCACTTGGTACTGATATATCGAGATGAATACTACCATGAGGATAGTTACTACCATCAAAGGATGTTATACCTCCATTTATACCTGCACCTGTGGATTCATTGAATCTGTAATAAGCCTGAAAGTTTAGGATATCTGCCTTTTTATCCCTTGTATTATCCTCTGCATTAATGTGCGAGTATTTTATACCTGCCTTCAGGTTCATGATGGAGAGATCGTATCTTAAATCATACTTATTTACCCTGTTATCATCAGAATCAGAATAGTAAGTGTATCCACCTCCTATATCATGGGATTGTCTTTTCTTTTCATCTATCGTTTCTTTTAATTCATTATACTCTTTTTCCTGATATGGATATAATACCTTGAGTTTCTCCATACTCTTTATGGCTTTCTTTATATCTCCTGTATTCAGTAGTCCATATGTCATTGCAAGGCGTGTATCAAATTCATCATCTCTCTCAAGGAGTCTCCTGTATATTCTTAATGCCCTTATGTTATCACCACTCCATCTCAGGATGTTTGCCTTTATTAAGAGGGCATCATGGTTTTGGGGATATTCCCTTAGGATGATGTCACACTCCTTTTCAGCCTCCTTTAACCTTCCCATCCATGACAGTACCCTCGCAAGGTGTATCCTTGCATCGATATTCGAAGGCTCCTCATCGAGTATGCCTTTAAGGATCTCTATTGATTCTTTATATCGCTTATCCCATGAGAGTCTTTTTGCCTTGTCGAGTCTTTCTGAGATTTCCTGTGAGGAATAGACTGTCGATATCGATATAAATATAAAGCATGTTATGATTGCGAGTATTCTCATATTTTGCCTCCAATATATTGAATAAATGATGTGAGGTCAAGTCTCCAGTTGATATTCATTCTTGGCACTGGCCTTTTTATATCTTCAAGGAATCCTTCATCGCTTGTGAGGATATAGTAGAATCCAAGATCTTTTATTATTTCTATGGTTCTTCTGTCATAGATTCCAAATGGAAAAGAAAAGACATCAGTCATGATACCCAGTTCTCGATCGATATATTTCCTGAAATGCCTGATATCTTCCTTTATTATCGTATCAGAGAGTTTTGTAAGAGGAGTGGTATATCTATGTAGATCAAATGTATGACAACCTATCTCTATGATATTACTCCTTATGAGTTCTCTGCATTCATCAAGACTTATAACGGACCTATCCTCTATTGTTTTTCTTCCAATAATATTTATCGTTACCCTGAATCCATACTCTAAAAATAATGGATATGCATGCTCCATAAATGTTAAGGAAACGTCATCGAAGGTGATGATTATGTATCTTTTATTAAATGCCCTGCTCTTTAGAATATCTTCCACCTCTTTAAAAAATAGGGTTCTATATCCATTATGGTAAAGCCATTCCATCTGGCTTGCAAACTGTGATGGTGAGATACTGTAGTCATCTTTGTGTTCTCTTATCTCGTGGTATATAAGGACTGGGATCTTTAAATTTCTTTTTTCTCCCTTTAAGGTCTCAGGATAAAGTGCCAGCGGTATTAGACTGCCAATTGTCCTCAGAAATGCCCTTCTTGATATCTTCATTCCCTTAGCCCCGCAAGATAGTCTTTTAATATAAAGTATGAATCTTTAAGATATGAATGGTATATAGGGGTGTTCCATCCCTCCCATCTGTAGGTCTTAATATTCGCCCTTTTCAGTGGATATGGTAGAGAATCTATTAGACCTGTATCTCTGTCAAAGAGGAGAGAGTCCTTATCTCTTTTAAAACTTATCACAAGAAACCTTATTCCTTCGGTTTTTTTGTGAATCTGATCTCCTTCTTTCCACAGGACCAAATGAGATGAAGGGTCTGTGAAGTTAAGGATGCCCCATGGTATTCTCAATTCAAGAATATTTCCTGAATAATAAAGATCACTGATGGAGTCATAATCTCTATTTCCTTTATCGAGACTTCCAAACCTCAGATTACCTGAAGTAGTAACTTTTGAAGGAAATACCCTCATTCCATCCTTGCTCAACCTTCTGCGATTTGTGATATGCTGGATTATTGCCCATTCTCCCTGATATGATTCTATGGGTCTTATTATTCCTCTGTCTTCATTCAATTTCCTGTCATAATGTCGGGTCACAAGGATCCTGCTTTTATCATTTCCTGATATCTCTATCAGAAATTTCAATCCAGTGGGTGAAGTGATATTCAGTCCATAGGGAATTATAAATTCACCTTCCTGAGGAGAGCATGTGTCTATTCCTATGAGATATATATTCTCAGATAGATTAATTTTATCCATGGTCTCGATACAGAGATAGATAAATCCTTCATCATTCTTCACTATGAGTCTTTTTAGTGCCAGGGAAAGATTTCGCTCATCTTTTATTAAAAAAGAATTATCCTTTTCATACAGAACCGTGCCATCACTCCATTCCTCGATCTTGCCTGAAAGGGAGATAGATTTTTCAGGATACCCTGGATACATTCCTATTATTCCATAGTTCTGTTCAGGGTCCTGTATATTGAACCAGAGATGGTTTCTATCAACTACTATATATTTTGAGGATAACCAGTTTCTCTTATACCATTCATCAAAGAGACTGAATAATATACCACCTGCCATGTCAGAACTCCTTATTGATTCCATGAGAATTATATCTATATCTCCCTGCTCTTTTTCATTATGCTTGCCGTGATGAAAGCCCTTCACATGCCAGTGTGCCATATCTCTACTTGATGGAACACCGAATTCACCTATAATCACAGGCTGATCTTTATGGTGTCCCTTTAATTCTATGAGATAGGAAAGGTAAGGTTCCTCTTTATCATGATAATCATTGTTCATAAAATCAGGATAATATGGATATACATGGTAGGTTGCGAAGAATCCATTTCCTTTTTTTGATTTTATTTTTGATACATCGAGGGATACCTCATCTTCATTCTCATTGCATATATCAGTCCTTATCTCAATCCCTTGTCTTCTTAATTCATCCTCATAATTTGACTCAGATGGGTGTATAAGTGGATCGAGGGTGGGCCAGTTTACCGTTGATACAGGGTGGGTTATGCCATACTTTTCGTATTCGTATCTTAAAAGGAGGTCACATATCTCTGTGATCCAGACCTCGAATGGCTCTCCATCCTTTAAAGAAAGGAATTCTCCAGTGTAATCTCTCTTTTTATTTTCTTGAAGTTTATTAAAACCTTTGACTGCACATGCCTCCCATTCCATACCAAAGATATAACCTATGAGGTACTTTGAGACATTATATCTGTATTCTCCATATGCCTTACCAGGTCTTTCAAGAAGTTTTGTATTCCCGTTTATGACATCAACAGCATTCTTTATCTCTGACCATATGCTATTCATGTATTCAATATCATAGAAATTATTATCCTCTGGCAACTCAGCCCAGATCCCCTGAAAAAGATATAATTCTCCTCCTGACCTATTAAACTCACTCAGGGCCTCATAAAAACATGGTGGATGTATTGTGTATATCCTTATTGCATTAAATCCAGCATCATGGATGAGTTCAAACCACTTAAGATAAGTGGCCTTTCCTATTGCAAATTCACCTGGAAAATATCCTGGAAGACCGAGCCCTATGTTTATACCTTTTATAAAGAGTCTCTTCCATTCACTTTCCATGTTTATCTCGATCAAGTCTCCTCGTGTTCTGAATCTCGATTCACTTTTTTCTTTCAATACAATTGAAATAGATTCTTTATATTCTATTTCCTTTAAATATTCGATCGCCTCTCTGTCTTCTCCATACTCAAGGCACTTATGGAATGCCAATCGGGCTGATTTTGTATCATTGAGTTTCATCAGTGCTATACCCAGTCCTTTGAATGAATCCTTGGGTTCTTTTTTATATTCTATTAATCTTTTGAATATATTTATGGCTTCCTGATAATCACCTCTCTCTATTGCGAGGAATCCTTTTTTTATTTCAGGCATGATTGTTTTCTCCTCTCTTCTTGATATACTCCCATTCTCTCTTACAGTATATAAGTTTCATGGTTGCATGGAGTCTCCAGAATGAGTTTATCTGTCTATAACCAAAGTTCTCGAGTATTCCATAAAGAAGGAGTCTTAAAAAGTGTGACCAGAGTGGATATCTTCTGTATGTGATCTCTTCAAGAAAGATGCCAGCGACAGAAAGAAAGATACCGTAGAGTAGGGCGAGAGCGAGAAAGAGCAGGAATAGATCTATGTCTATTATTCCTATTAAAAAAGAACCTATTACAACAGGATATCCAAGGATCTCTATCACAGGACCGATGCCTTCGAAAAATAGATAGTATGGCATGATAAAAAGACCTATTCTTCCGTATAATGGATTGAAGAGCATCCTCCTGTATTTTATTATTGTCTGCAAAAGTCCTGTGTGCCATCTTCTTCTCTGTCTTGCGAGCATCTTCAGAGAATCAGGTGCCTCTGTCCAACATATTGGATCAGAGATGAATCTTATTCTGTAAGGAATTCTGTTATCTCTACAGTATTTATGAAGTCTTACAATGAGTTCCATATCCTCCGAGACATTATTTCTGTCATATCCTCCAGCCTTTATAACAGTCTCCTTATAAAAGAGTGAAAAAGCACCTGAGAGTATTAGTATGGAATTAATAACATTCCATCCAGCCCTTCCAAAAAGGAAACCCCTTATGTACTCGACTATCTGGAGTAGAGAGAGTGTGTCTCTGGGAAGGTCTATTTTCTTAACCTCTCCATTTTCTATAAATGAACCATTGAGTATCCTAACGACCCCACCACAGGCGATCACTGGTATTTTACTCTTCATGACAGGAACCATCAATCTTAAAAGCGCGTCCTTTTCTATTACAGAGTCAGCGTCTATTGAGCAGAAGTAAGGGCTTCTTGAGATGTTTATTCCACAGTTAAGGGCATCTGATTTGCCACCCCTTTTTTTATCTATAACTATCAGTTCAGGTATATCAGGGTTGTAATAAAAGCCCATAACAGGTTCTGTCTTTATGATATCTCTATAGACCATGTCTACCTTCTTAAGGTTGAAGGTATTTATTAATTCATAAAGTGTCCTGTCTGTAGAACCATCATTCACGACTATAATCTCAAAGTCAGAATAATTTATTCCAAGCCCTGCCCTGACAGCCCTGACTATAACATTTTCTTCATTATAGGCAGGGATTATAATAGATACAGGAGGTGTGTAAGAAGAGGCGTGGATGTCTTTGAATGGCGTGAGTTTTACTATTCTTATATAATTTATTACTGAGAAGATGGCAGAGACGAGTAGAAATGTATAGATGAGATTAAATAATCCATAGTATATGCCAACGAAATAATTGAATCCAATAATAAAGATGATGACAAGGTATCTCATTCAGGTGATTCTCCAATCGAATCAAAAATTTCTTTATAGTAACCTGATTCCTTAAAAGGAGTAGTAAAACCTGATTTAAACATTATCTTTATAATCTCCTTAGATCTGTTCCTTTTTTTGTTATCACCATATAATAGATTTTCTATTAACTTATTTACATATCCTGACTTTTCTATCTCTTCACAGATGGCATTTCTGACGAATTTATCATTATAACTCAGAGCATCTGAGAATATCTCTAATGAACTGTCTCCCATGGATGCAAGGGTTTTGGCACTTTGAACCCTTACCTGCCATTTCGAATCAAATAAGAGTTGACCAATGTGTTTTATAAAATCAGTATTTTTTGTACTGTGAATCAATTTCACTGCATGAAGCCTAACAGCCCAATGCGGATCATATAGCAACTTAACAATGGTTTCCCGTATATCTTTTGTTATTACATCCTTTCCTGAATTTATTAATATCTTCAGTGCCCTCACTCTGATCTCGGGGTCTTCATGTCGAAGGTTCTTTATTGCAGTCTCTATCGCCTTTTCTGAAGAGATGTTGCCCAGGGTATCAAGTATCAATAAAAGGGAATCTTTATCTTCAGTTTTCTCTGTATACCTGATAAAATTATCTTTAAATTTATATCCGAATGATAAAAGTGAGGCGAGGATGATCTTTTGTGATATATTTCCTTTTTTTAATATTTGCGGAAGCCTTTTGAGGATACCTTCGAGTGCATCCTGATTACCTATTTTTGAGAGTGCAATTATAGAGGCTGTACTTATCTCTGAATATTTATTTTCAAGAAGTGCAATAAGTTTTTCTATTTCTTCCTCTATCTTAAGTCTTCCTATCCTTTCAATGGCAATTAATCTTCGAAAATTGAGTCTTGAGTGAAGGAGTTTTAGATAATATGATTTATAGCCAAGTGTGCTGAATATTTCCATTACTCTTTCTCTATATTTATTCTCATCAAGTCTTTCAAAAAGGACATCTTCGAGTGCCTTCCATTTTATTGAGCCAGGGCGAAATTTGAATTCTTTCAGGAGTCTTTCATCTGGTGTATTGAGGATGTCATCTATCTTTCTCCTGAATAATTCTCTGTATTTATCAAGTTGGGTGTATCTGATTTTATTTATAGTCCTTCTCATGGCAGTAATAGTTACCAGCACGAGGATGGATGAGAGGATGATAAATATTATTACTGTAATCAGTATGATTAACATAACTGGATGTTAAGATAATGTAAGACAAATAAATGACATATACATATTTAATCGGTGTAACCGAACAATGTCAAGTGCCTCTGAAGGCTAAGGGTCTCGTTGTTTATAATCATAATAAATTTTCCACTGAAAGGAGTTTGTTCAGATAAATCTTTTTTTTTCAATCTTTTTCGTTTTTTATTACATCTGTTACAGTAAGGGATGATATAACAAGGAGGATAGAAAAAATGAACTTAAGACCCTCTATTACCATTGCAGAAAATATTTTTGTGTTCAGTACACCTTCTGTAAAAGCATAAATGAACATGGTTAAACCAAGAAGTAAGAATCTATATCTTGAAATTCTGTCTTTGGGTTCTTTTTTTTATAGTAGTAGAAAAGATTGATGCATCCTACACATCTAAGTATTGCACCATTATAACCAAAGAGGAAGCGCGCCATATATTGAAAAAAAATTAATAATGATATTAAAATAAATAACTCTAAAATGAATATGAAAGAAAAGAAGAATATAACTGAGAGGGTATGGGATTTCTTCACATCCATAAAACTTGCGATAGTTCTCTTTTCCCTTATTGCCCTCACATCTATAGTCGGCACAGTAATAGAACAGAGGGCTGAGCCGGAGAGGAACATAGAACTTCTTTCCAGATTGTTTAATCCAGATATCGCTCCTGCGTTATATGAGATCCTCGACTTTCTTCAATTTACAGATATGTACCATTCATGGTGGTTTATAACACTACTTATGTTATTTTCAGCTAATCTAATTATATGTTCCCTTGATCGTCTGCCAAAGGTCTGGAAGATGGTGAAGGAAGAGATTAAACCTATTCCTGATGAGATCTTCAATAATCTTCCTGCAAGGAAAGAGAAGGTTGTAAAGAGGCCTCTTAAGGAAGTAAAGGTTGTGACTGAGAAGGTATTGAAAAAACACGGATATAATTTTTCTGAATCTCAATCTGAAGGTTCAAATATACAATTATTTTCGAGTAAGGGTTCTTATTCGAGGCTTGGAGTCTATATTACACATCTGAGTATTCTTATAATTCTTCTTGGTGCTATTATTGGTATATTTTTTGGTTTTAAGGGTTTTTTGAATCTAAGGGAGGGTATGGCATCGACAGTTGCGTTCAGAAGTGGTATCTCTTTAACTAGATCTGATGAATTCATGATAGAGAGACTCATTGAGGCATTGAATCATTCAGGAGGTGATGTGAGAAAGGCTTCAGAAGAGTTGAAGATTTCTGAGAAGGATCTACATGAGATGTTAAAGAGGTACGGTATTAAGCCACTCGGATTTACTATCGTGTGTGATAATTTTGATGTGGAGTTTTATGGTGCCTCTGACACACCAAAAGAATTCAAAAGCCATCTCAGGGTCTTGAAGGATAATATTGTGGTTCAGGAAAAGACTATTGAGGTTAATCTACCCCTTAAGTATGAGGGGTTTACTTTTTACCAGTCAAGTTATGGAATCTGGCCTGGTGCAGAGGGAATATTTAAATTAAGATATCTGTCAAAGGATTTTAAGGAAAAGATTATCAATGCAAGGTTTAATGAAGAATTTATGTTATCAGATAAACTGAAGGGAAAGATTATTGACTTCAGTCCTGCCATTGCTGTTGATGAATCTGGAAGACCATTTACATATTCAGAGAATATGAATAATCCTGCAATTCTTGTAGAGTATAATAAAAAGTCTAAATGGATCCTTAAAAGATATCCTGAGACATGGACTTTTGAGGATGGCAGTACCCTTGAGTTTATCGATTACTGGGGTGTTCAGTATACTGGGCTTCAGGTGAGGAATGATCCAGGTGTATGGATTGTCTATCTCGGTTGTATAATAATGGCTGTGGGGCTTTATATAACATTCTTTATCACACACAGAAAGATTTGGGTTAAACTCATTCCAGAAAAAAACATGACAAGGATTATAATGGGAGGCACTGTAAATAGAAACAGGGATGCCTTTGAAAGGCATATCCAGAAGATGATAGAGGAGGTATAGATGGAGAGTTCACAATTCTTTGGAATAGCAACTGTACTTTATATATTTGCGATGCTCATGTATATATCTTTTCTTATAATAAGAAAAAAGGCGATTGGAACCATTGCCACCTATATAACTGTTACAGGTTTTGTATCACAGACAGTGGCGATCCTTATGAGGTGGAATGAGTTTTACCATTTTACAGGTATGGGCATTGTGAGGTCTATTCCCGTTACAAACCTTTATGAGTCACTTATATTCTTTGTCTGGTGTCTGATCCTCGGTTATCTTGTCATAGAATGGAGATATAAAAATAGGTCTTTTGGGGCATTCGTTACACCCATTGCAGGACTTGCACTCGCATTCATAGAGATGTCAGGCATGTCAAAGTCAATACAGCCTCTTGTTCCTGCTCTTCAAAGTAACTGGCTTCTTATTCATGTCATTCTGAGTTTTATAGCATATGCACTCTTTACCATATCCTTTTCCACTGCTATAATGTATCTTATAGTCACTTCAGAGAGGAAAAAAGAGTTTTCTTATATCTTCTGGGTGGTAACTTCTGGTCTTATTTTTGTATTACTGGTATCAATGGGTATAGATTATTTTAATTTCGGTTTTTCAAAACCCGAAACGATGTTTAAAAACTATTTGTTAAGGTCTACTTTTTTAAGTGATTCCTATGGTATAAGATTACTGAGTTATATTCTTTCCATCTCCTTTATTCTGTTCCTTTGGAGATATGGTTATCTGTTAAAGAATATTATACTCACATTAGGCATATCTAAAGAGATTCTTGATGAGATAACATACAGAAGCATAGCAATAGGTTTTCCTGTATTCACTCTTGGAGGTTTGATATTTGGTGCCATATGGGCTGATCAGGCATGGGGTGTTTACTGGTCATGGGATCCAAAGGAGACATGGTCACTCATCACATGGTTTATATATGCTTTTTATCTCCATTCAAGACTTCTCAGGGGCTGGAGAGGTAAGAGGATTGCAGTAGTCGCTGTAGCAGGGTTCTTCGGTGTTGTATTAACTTATTTAGGAGTGAATCTCCTTCTCAGTGGGCTTCACTCATATGGAGCACTGAAGTAATTTGTTGAATTCTTTTTACTAAATTTTTAAAAATGCTTATTCTGAGAAAATATACTTTTCTCATATCGTTATTTATCTTGTCTCTACCACTTCTTTATTCTTTTCTTGCTTTAAGATATCTAAAGGAGGAGACTGAAAGAGACATCGAGAGGGATATCATGCTCGTTACAGATATCGTAAAAAAGACCCTTGAAACCATGATGCTTGAAGGAAAGGGTAGAGACTTTCATCTTAATACACTCTTAACAGGAAATATACATCTCATAAGGCTCGTGAAGCCTGATGGAAATATAATAGATTCGTCAAATCTTTCTGAGGTTGGAGGAAAACTTTCTTCCGATGAGTTAAACTTTCTTTTGAAAGATATGCCAGGAAAGTTTTCTTATAAAAAAGATGGGGTACTTTTTTACTCTATTATATCTCCAATATATAATGAGAAACCGTGCCAGTCATGTCATGGAGACGCTGATGGAATCAAGGCTATCCTCACCGTGGAGATGTCAGGAAGATATTATTCAGGAAGACTTTTTAATATAAAGGTATATCTTATTGTCATATTTCTTCTTTCAATCATACTGGTATATCTCATTTACAGGATAACCAGGGAAAGATTGATAAAGAGACCACTCATCAGAATTTCGAATAGACTTAATGAGATTGCATCCAGGATACAGAAAGAAGGTATAAAGATTAAATCAACTCCTGATGATCCTGAATCTATTCTGGAAAGTATGGATATGATAATAAATGAAATTGACAAAAAGAGAGAGGGACTCCAGAAGAGGGAAGTATCAGATATGAGTATTAATGAGAATATAACGACACTTGATGAACTTGTCTCTACCATTGCTCATGAGATCAAAAACCCCCTTGCAGGTATAAGCGGAGCTATTCAGGTACTGATGGAGGAATTTGATGAAAAAGACCCGAGGCGTGAGATTGTAAAAGAGATAGTATCTGAAATCGAAAGACTTGATAGATCAGTAAAGACATTGATTCAGTTTGCAAGACCTGAAGAGCCTGTCATGGTGAAGACCAGAGTGGAATCTATTATCCAGAAACTTTTATGTTCTATAGAGGATGAAGCAAAAAGGTGTGGGGTAAAGATTATTACGGATTTTAATCCTGAGATGGAAATTATCCTTGATCCGGAACAGATGAATCAGGTATTTATTAATATATCAATTAATGCTTTACAGAGCATGCCCTCGGGTGGTGAGTTTATTATTACTGTAAGACCAGAAGATGATTATGCGGTATTTACATTCAGGGATACAGGATACGGGATCTCTCCGGAGGATATTAGAAAGATATTCAAACCCTTTTTTACAACAAGGCATACATGTTCTGGCCTTGGTCTGGCGATAAGCAAGGTTATTGTGGAAAAACATGGAGGTAAGATAAGGGTAGATAGCATACAGGGTCTGGGAACTACATTCAGTATAATATTACCATGGAAAAGAGATTGACAAATATCAAGATCCTGATTATTGATGATGAGAAATTACTGAGATGGTCCCTTCAGCAGAATCTGATGAAGGAGGGTTATACAGTATTCTTTGCTGAAACAGGTGCTGAAGGTATCAGGATTTTTAAAGAGGAGTTACCTGAGATTGTCCTTCTTGATATAAGACTTCCTGATATCTCGGGTGTAGATCTTCTTGAACAGATCATGTCCATTGAAAAGGACACAGTAGTCTTTATAATGACAGCATACAGTGATGTTCAAACCGCTGTAAAGACTACAAAACTCGGTGCATATGATTTCATAGAAAAGCCATTTAATATGGATAGACTCAATATCCTTATTTCCAAGGCAAGCGAAGCTGTGTTGTTGAGAAAGGACGTGTCTACTTACAGGACTATACTGTCAGAGCAGTATAGTTTTTCAAGTATAATAGGGGAGTCACCTGAGATGAAGAAGGTTATAGAACTTGCAAAGAAGGTGGCATCTTCTGATGCAACGACCATTCTTCTTCAGGGTGAAAGCGGTACAGGTAAGGATCTCGTAGCAAAGGTTATTCACTATCAGTCAAGTAGATCGGAAAAACCATTTATGGAAATAAACTGCACTGCCCTTCCTGAGAGTCTTATTGAGAGTGAACTCTTTGGTTATGAAAAAGGTGCATTTACAGATGCAAAGATGATGAAAAAAGGACTTTTTGAACTTGCAGACAGGGGTACGATTTACTTAGATGAGATTGGTGATATGAAGTTGAGTACTCAGACGAAACTTTTGAAGGTTATAGAGAATAAGACATTCAAAAGAATAGGCGGGGTAAAGGATATAACTGTTAATGTCAGGATAATAGCTGCAACAAACAGGGACCTCTCAAGGGCAATAAAGGATGGTTTATTCAGAGAAGATCTTTATTACAGACTTAATGTGGTTCCTATAAATCTACCTTCTCTGAGGGAGCGAGGAAAGGATGTTATTCTTCTTGCGAGACACTTTATTAGTATTTTCAATAAAGAATTTAAGAAAAATGTGAAGGGTCTTAGTTCCGAGGTTGAAAAGAAGTTTATGTCATATTCATGGCCAGGTAATGTAAGAGAACTTAAAAATATTATTGAGAGGGTAATGATACTCGAAAACACTGATATAATTGAGTTAAAACACCTTTCGTGTGATATTGATTCAAAAGATGACAGGGGTAAAAGATTTGATCTTAGATTGATTTCATTACCTGAGAATGGTATAAATATTGAAGATATTGAAAGGGAACTTGTGAAGGAAGCCCTTGAAAGAACAAACTGGAACCAATCGAAGGCAGCAAGATTGCTCGGTCTTTCAAGAGATGCCTTCAGATACAGGATGCAGAAATTCGGATTTTTGAAACAGGAATAATTTTTGCATATTAATTTTTGTAATGAGAATTCTTATTGTTGATGATGAAGAATTTATAAGATGGTATCTTGAGAAGGCCCTCAGAAAAAAGGGTTATGATGTTGTAAGTGCTCGAAATATAAAGGAAGCTTACGATATACTGAGAACAGGTGGTGTGGATATACTTTTTACTGATCTTAGAATGCCTGAGGGAAATGGCACAGAACTTATTGGTCGTCTGTGTGATTTTACACAGACTATTAGGATTATAGTCTGTTCTGCCTTTATCTCACCTGAACTTCATGATACACTTAAAAGAAAAGGAATAGCCTGTCTAAAAAAGCCTTTCAAGCTCGAGGATCTTGAAGAGGTTCTTACATCCAATTAATCTTTGTCCGTTACAGTTTTGCCTCAACACTTGGTATGGTCGCAGTCCCTTCTACCTGTCTTTGTCTTGTCTCTGCGCTGCCTCCCGCACAGGCAGGGCTGTTTAACAGCACAGGCAAAAGAGATATTATTAAATTCTATTGGCAGATTTCTGGGCTTAAAAATTTTCTTGACAAATAAATTAATTATGTGATAAGAAATTCAATATTCATTTCGTAGTTTTATGAGGGCTTTGCCCTCCCTAAAAAATCAAGGAGGAAATTGAGTATGAGGATTTCTGATGAACTCAAGTATCACAGGGAGCATACATGGGTTAAACTGGCTGGGAAAAAGGCTATAGTGGGTATAACTGATTATGCACAGGAGCAACTCGGAGATATTGTTTATATCGATCTTCCTGATGTCGATACTGAAGTGGAGGCAAATACTGAATTTGCAGAGATTGAATCAACAAAGGCTACATCCGCGGTTATATCTCCTGTAACAGGAACGGTTATTGAGGTTAATGAGGATCTTATAGAAGCACCTGAAATTATAAATGAAGACCCTTACGGTAAGGGCTGGATAGCAAAGATTGAGATCAGTGATGAATCTGTTCTTGATGAACTTCTTGATTCCTCTGAATATGCTAAATATCTTGAGGAAGAGTCACATTAAGTATGAGGATTGCTGTCATTGGAGCCGGTCCTGGAGGTTATGTCGCCGCGATTAAGGCTTCACAACTCGGGGCAGATGTCACTGTTATTGAGAGTGATGAGGTCGGAGGAACTTGCCTTAATAGGGGATGTATTCCTACTAAGACACTCATTGCCTCCACACAGCTGCTTTATAAGATAAGGAGTGCAGAGGAGTATGGAATTACTATAAATGGAGAAGTTCTGTGCAATATAAAGGGATTGCTCGAGAGAAAGAACAGGGTTGTATCGACACTGGTTAAAGGGATAAAATCCCTTTTTAAGAGTAGAAAAGTGAATCTCATTAAAGGAACTGGAACTCTTATTACAGAAAGAAGGATTGAGGTAAGGAAGTCTGACGGGACAGTTGATTATTTTGATGTCGATAAGATAATCATTGCAACTGGTTCGAGACCTGCAAATATCCCTGGATTCTTTTTTGATGGTGAGAGGATTCTTTCGAGTGATGATATATGGAGAATGGAGACGACCCCAAAAAATATGGTTATTATCGGTGCAGGTGTTATTGGATGTGAAATTGCCTTTATTTTCAGAGAGCTTGGCACTGATATAACCATGATTGAGATGATGCCAAGGGTTCTTTTTACTGAAGATGAAGATATGTCCATGATAATCGAAAGAGAACTTAAGAAAAGAAAGATAAATCTATATACCTCTACAAGTGTGGAGTCTTTGAATACTAAAGATGGCAGTATTTTTTTAAGACTCACTAATGGAAAGGAGATTTCGACTGAAAAGGTTCTTGTCTCGGTGGGTAGGACATTTAATACAGATAGATTGGGACTTGAAAATATGGGCATAGAGATGGGTGCACGGGGTGAAATAAGAGTCGGCTTCCGGATGGAAACAAATATTAAGTGTATTTATGCCTGTGGAGATGTTACAGGAGGGATGCTTCTCGCACATAAGGCATCAAAAGAAGGTATAGTTGCTGCCATGAATGCATGTGGTATTGATAGTGAGATGGATTATTCTCTTATACCCACTGCGATATTCACATCGCCCGAGATTGGTTCAATTGGACTCAGGGAATTTCAGGCAAGAGAAAAAGGTATTGATGTGGTTACAGGTGTGTTTCAATACAGGTCACTCGGGAAGGCACATGCTATGGGAGAGATAACAGGCATATTCAAGGTAGTGGCAGACGCACGGACTGACAAGGTTCTTGGAGTTCACATCGCTGGTGCACATGCATCTGATATTATCCATGAGGCTTCACTTGCAATAAAATATGGTCTCAGGGTAAAGGATTTTGCTGATATGATCCATGCCCATCCAACCCTTTCAGAGGGTCTTATGGAGGCTATGGAAGATGTTCATAATGAGGCTATCCATGTTGCAGGGAAGTAATGAAGGCAATGAAAAAAGAAGACTTTCCAGGTATTAGATGGTTTGGGGAAGTAAAGAAAAGAAATCCTGAGATCTTATCAGAATTACTTACACTTCTGAAGGCGGTTGAACGACTCTTTATTATCGATAATCTGAATATATCAGATAAAGACCAGCCTAACAGGAATTTTTTTGATGAGATTATTGTTGTGAGGGATGTGGTATTTATTATTATTGGAATGCTTGAGATGATTATTCCTGACAGATATAAAAATTCATACTGGTTCAGAAAGTATGCTGAGATGAGATTTCTTACAGGTCATCTGAGGGACTCATTCAGAAATGAACTTTACAGACAGGATTCTTCTGAAAAATCGCTTTTTCTTCTCTATGATGCCTTTATAAATATAAAGACTCTTTTACTTGATCTTCTCAAATCTCCATCCGTTCCTTTCATAAGTTTCAGGAATCTCGGTGATATAATCACGAGAGAGATCAGGGAGAATGTTTATTTTAATCCATTTCAGAGACAGTTCGATCCAGATTTTGATAGGATCGAGAATGAGGAGGTTTCTAAATTTATCAGGTCAATTGCAGATAGAGAATTGAAAAAATCTTTTTCAGTAATAATGCTTCAGTTTTTTAAGGTCCTTAGGATTCTTTCCTATATGGATGTACAGACGAACAGACAGATGGTTCTTAATAAGAATCTTGCTTTACTGATCTTGATAAGGAATGAGATGGACGAGGTTAAGGAGTACATTGATATTTTTTCAAACAGGGTAAAGAATCAGGATTTGAGTAATTTCTTAAATGCAATTTCCTATCAACTAACAATGGGTATGAAGAGAGTCTTTTTTCAAGAATTGAGAGATGCAACAAAACTTGCAGGCATAAAAAGACAGAAGGGAAGGATAGAGAACAGTTATGGTATACTTAAGAATCTTATTGAACAATCAGTGGTTCAGATTATACAGTTTTTTGATCCCCGTGTAAAGGGTAATGAGATATTCAATGTATTCATAACGAGAAAACAGCAGTCTCTGAAACTGAGGGAGGATATTCTTATACTCCTCAGGATACTCGATAATCTTTTAAAGACCACCAAGGGAGATTTATTTTTAAAGAATTTGAATGTATTGAAGAATTTTATGCTTTATTTTCAGAGTTTTACCTTTAAACTTTTAAGGTATGATGACTATGAGGAGTTTGTGAGGTTCTTCGAAGAGATATTTAAATACAATCTTAATGAATCCAATAAAGAGAGCGTGGTTGGGTTTCTTGATCTTATGCATCAATTCAAAATATTTCTTGAGACGACCTTAAGGCAGGTAAACATGAGAGAGGAACTAAGAGGAGAGCCAGTAGATGAGGATAGGATTATCCTTGTTTATCATCAGTACATGGAGTGAAGGAATATAAATATGAATATATTAATTTATATTGTTATAGCAGTATTACTGATAAGTCTTGTCTCTCTTTTGGGGATTATATTTATAGGTTTAAGGAAAAATAATTTTGAAAAAATTGTGGAATTCCTTGTGAGTTTTGCAGTTGGAGGTCTTTTGGGAGGTGCTTTTTTTCATCTTCTGCCAGAATCTCTTGAATCAGGGGATCCTGCAATTTTTACATATTCACTTATAGGCATAATCCTGTTTTTTATTGTCGAAAGGTTATTTCACTGGAGACACTGCCACTCAGGCACATGTGAGGTTCACACATTTGCTTATATGAGTCTCCTTGGTGATGGGGTTCATAACTTACTTGATGGAATGATTATAGCTGGTGCATTCCTTTCAGATATTAATCTTGGAATTGCTACAACCATTGCGGTGGCACTGCATGAATTACCACAGGAACTTGGAGATTTTGGTATACTTGTATTTGCTGGATTTACCAGACTCAGAGCACTTATCTATAATTTTATCAGTGCGTTTACCTCCATTGTCGGTGCACTCTTAACATTTTTTTTAATTAATATCGTGGATGATCTCAAGACATTTCTTGTTCCATTTGCAGGAGGCGGTTTTATATATATTGCCCTTGTAGATCTGATTCCTGAGATACACAGAAAGATTGAGAGCAAGAGGTTATTTCTTCATATATTAATAATGTTTTCAGGTCTGATCCTAATGTTTATAATGCGGTTGCTCTTTAAGCATGAGTGATTTCCTGTATTAATGTAACAGACGATATAGATTTCTCTATCTCCAGTTTGAATTTGCATAATTCATGCTACACTGTCAATTTAGTAGGTAAAAAGTATTTTTAAAGGAACTTAAAAAGGGCTTCAAAATTAGAATAAAGAAATTGCTTGAAGACTTTTTTACAAAAACCTATTTTAGCTTATTAAATGAGTGAGGTATATTTTTTATTATTTCTTCTTTTTCCTCACATACCTTTTTCATGTTTGAGAGAATCCTCTTTGCCTCAATAACATTGATTGTCCTGAGTCCAAGATAAAAGAGAAAGTTCAGAACCTTGTCTGGATTTGTGTATCCAACCTCTACTGTTACCTTTGTTGAATTATTGTCTCCTTCGAGATAAAATCTCTCCATAATAGGGAATAAATGATGCATCTTAAGGATAACCAGTCTGTCCTTTATTATATTTACAAACTTTCCCTTACCCTTAACCCTTATTCCTTTGATATTGTATGTCCACTCAAACTCCGTACCCTCTCTAATGGGAACAGGATGTATATTTTTTACAGACACAAGGTTATTAATAAAACCTGGCCATTCTTTAGGAGTCGAAAGAATATTAAAGACATCTTTCAGAGGTGCATTTATATATATACTTTCCCTGATCTTTGTGATGAACCCGTCTTGCTCCTCTTCAGTTGAATCGAGTTTCCTTATGAGGGTTTCTACATGGGGCGGAATCCTTCCGATACTTCCAAGTTTATTGACTATAAATGAACTACTCATCATGAGTTTCATGGATGTGAGGAGATATCTTTTTTTGAATTCATCTGTCATCGAGAGGATATCCTTTAATTTCCCTATATAAAAACCCTGATAGCAATCTATGATTGCCCTGTCTATATCCTCTATAGACATCCTTTCAGGCTTTATGACAGGGTCTATAAGATTATATCTTCTGTAATCGTGGGTGATAATGTATGGCTTGAGTTCCTGATACATATCAGCATAGGGCCATGGAGCAAGGGCAAGGAAGTGGGCAAAGTCAGGATTGTAGATCTTTGAGAGTTTCAGGGTTCTTTTTATCGATTCCTGTGTTTCATGTGGAAAACCGAGAATGAAACTTGTTTCTGTTATCATACCATGTTCATGGATGAGTTTTATTGCTTCCATACCTGTCTCAACCTTTATATCCTTCTTTATCAAATCAAGTGTCTCCTGATCAGTAGCCTCAACCCCTATGTAGATATGGACAATCCCTGCCTTTCTATATTTATGTAGAATATCCCTGTCCCTCAGTATGTCTTCTGCCCTTGTCTCCATCAGGAGATACACACCGAGATCCTTTTCTATAAGAATGTCGAGAAATCTTTCCCATCTTTCCCTGTCATTTGTGGGATATTCGTCAGGTATGAGGAATACATTAACACCATATGTCTTCGCAAGGTATTCTATCTCATTAACGACATTTCGAGGTTCTCTCTTTCTCCATGTTTGATGCCAGAATTTCTGCTGTGAGCAGAATGAACAGTTATGATTGCAACCCCTCGATGTGCTTACAGCGCCAAGTCTGCTCTGGGGAATGACAAAGTACCTGTAATCCTTCCATTCTATGAGATCCCATGCAGTTGGTAGTTTATCTAAATCTTCTATAAACGGCCTTGGCTGATTTGCAACGATATTGTGGCCATATTTGTATGCAATGCCCTTTACATCTGATAAATCTCCATTATTGTTAATACAAAGGAGAAGTTCTTGTATTGTCTCTTCTCCTTCTCCCCTTACAATATAATCAACAGAGTTATTAAGAAGGATCTCTTTATACATAAAGGTTGGATGTACTCCACCTATTATTGTTATGATTTCTGGATTGATATCCTTTGCTATTCTTAAGATCTCGAGGGCATCAGGTACTGTAGATGTAATCGCAGTAGTTGCAACGAATTCAGGTTTTATATCAGAGATCATTTTTTTGATGTTATCGAAGTTATGCTGTTTTGTCATGGCATCGTATATTATTGGTTCGAAACCAGCCTTTTTTACAGCACCTGCAAGGTAAACAAATGTGAGAGGAACCCATCTGCCTGCTACTTCCACCACTCCACAATGGTATGGCGGGGTTATGAATAGAATCTTCTTTCTCATTATGTTTATGTTACTAATTTTTATTTATATATGTCAAATTACCATTTTAATGTCTGAAGAAAATATCACTCTGATTTAACTCAAAAAAGGCAGTTCTATAGATTTATTTTTGCACAAAAGGATTTTGAGGAAAAGCGTAAGATTGACAAATAAGATGTTAAAACAATAAAATATTATACTTTAATAAATAAAACAGTGATTATGGAGGTATTATGGCAGAGGGTGTTATTGAGGCAACTACTGAAAACTGGGATAAAGAGGTTCTTGGTGAAAAAGGACTCGTCATGGTCGATTTCTGGGCAGTATGGTGTGGACCATGCAGAATGATTGCTCCTACTGTTGAGGAGCTTGCGAAGGAGTATGCAGGCAGGATGAAGGTTGTTAAGTTAAATACTGATGAGAATCCTGAGATAGCAAGCAGATACAAGATAATGGGTATCCCAACAATAATGTTTTTTAAAGATGGACAGAAGATTGATCAGGTTGTTGGTGCCGTGCCAAAGGCACATCTTAAATCAAAGATAGAGGCCTATCTCGCATAGGCTAGGTTTTAAAAAAAATATAGACATAAACTAATCCGTGGGATTTTCTGGGAGACTCAATATAAGAGTTAGATGTTAAGAATTGATATTCCCATGAAATATGGTAAATTATTTAGATCATCAGTCTTGTTTATCTTAATGTTCCTTTTTTTCTTATCATGCAGAAGAGTTGAGAGATATGTACCTGTAATAGGTGAGCCTTTTATAGATTTCAATATAATGGATATTGATGGCGTTAAGATAAATTCCACTGACTTAAAAGGAAAGGTATTTATCTTAGAGTTCTGGGCTACATGGTGTGAACCATGCAGAGTGGCAATTCCTTTTCTGAGTTCAATTCACATGAAATATAAAGATAAGGGAGTGGAGATTATTGCGATATCTCTCGATGAGGATATGAATGATGAAAGGATGAAGGATTTTGTAAGAGAATACAGTATACCTTACAGGGTTGTTATTGCAGATAACAATATCAGAAAGAAATTTAATATATATATGGTGCCAACAATATTTCTTGTTGATAGGAATGGTATACTTGTGAATATATACAGGGGATATCTTCCTAATATGGAAGAGGTTCTTGTGAAGGAGATCGAGGGGGTACTCTGATTCATGTTTGAGACATTAACAGATAAACTCCAGTCAGTATTTAATAAACTCAGAAGCAGGGGGCTTCTGAGGGAAGAGGATGTCGATACTGCCCTTAAAGAGGTGAGACTTGCTCTCCTTGAGGCAGATGTTAATTTCAGAGTGGTTAAGGATTTTGTCTCGCGGATTAGGGAAAAGGCGGTTGGTAAGGAGGTTCTCGAAAGTTTAACACCTGGCCAGCAAGTAATAAAGATTGTTAATGAGGAATTAATATCACTTCTGGGTTCTCAGGAAACAAAGATAAAACTTTCTCAAAATCCTCCGACTGTTGTTATGATGGTGGGACTTCATGGTTCAGGAAAGACAACCACATCTGCAAAGATTGCAAATTACTTTAAGAAGTCAGGAAGAAGGCCTGTACTCTTTGCCCTTGATTTACAAAGGCCTGCTGCGATTGAACAGTTGATAACACTTGGTAATCATATAAATGTGCCTGTTTATTATTCAATGGATGTAAAAAATCCCTTAAGTCTCTGCAATGAATTGATTAAGAGGGCATATAAGGAGGCGAGGGATATTATTATCCTTGATACTTCAGGAAGACTCCATATCGATTCCATATTGATGGATGAATTGAAGGCATTAAAAGATGTGGCAAAGCCACATGAGATACTTCTTGTGGTTGATGCAATGACAGGGCAGGATGCGACCAAAGTGGCGAAGTCATTCGATGAGATGCTCGAACTCACAGGAGTGGTTCTTACAAAGATGGATGGCGATGCTCGTGGTGGAGCAGCGCTATCCATGAGGGCAGTAACAGGAAAACCGATTAAATTTATCGGTACTGGTGAGAAAATAGACGATATAGAGCCATTCTATCCTGAGAGGATTGCTGGAAGGATACTCGGGATGGGAGATATCCTTACATTTATTGAAAAGGTTCAGAAGGAATACGATCTTAGGGAGGCTGAGAGAATCCAGAAAAAGATGTTGGAGGATGAGTTTGATCTCAATGATCTGAGAGATCAGATCAAGAAGATTAGGAGTATGGGTTCTCTTGAAAACCTTCTCAGTATGATTCCTGGTTTCAATAAGATTAAAGGCCTCAATATTGATCCAAAGGAATTTGTAAAGATCGAGGCGATAATAAATTCCATGACACCCATTGAGAGGAAAAGACCATCGATACTTAATGGAAGTAGAAGGAAGAGGATAGCAATGGGAAGTGGCACCACAGTCGCAGATGTTAATAGGGTTCTCAAACAGTATAATGAGATGAAGAAGATGATGAAATTGTTGAAAGGGAAAAAAGGTAATCTTTCAAAATTTTTGCCAATATAATATAATATTAATATTTTAATGAAGAAAGGAGGTATGAATCTTGGTCAAGATCAGATTAACGAGACTCGGTGCACATAAAAAGCCATTTTACAGGATCGTAATAGCAGATTCAAGGACAAGGAGAGATGGCCCATATATTGACCTTATAGGAACCTATAATCCTCTGAAGGAACCTTCAGAGATCAAGATCGATAAAGAGAAGGCGAAAGACTGGTTATCAAAAGGTGCTAAACCAACTGATACAGTTAAAAAGCTTTTTTCAATGGCGGGCCTTTAAGGCCTACAAATTCTTCAGGAGGTGAACCATCATGATGAAGTCATTGGTTGAGACGATGGCAAAATCTCTGGTTGATAAGCCAGAAGAGGTCTCTGTCAAGGAGGTGGATGGAGAAAAGACCACTGTATTCGAACTCAGGGTTGCTCAGAGCGATCTGGGGAAGGTTATCGGAAAGCAGGGTAAGACTGCTCGTGCTATGAGAACTATATTGAGCGCAGCGGGTACCAAGATTGGTAAGCGTTGCGTTCTTGAGATACTCGAATAGTTAGAGGATTTTAGATTTAATTTTATTGAAGGGCAGGTTTACCTGCCCTTTTGTTCTGTTATAATCTTAATATTATGAGAATTGATGTTCTGACTATTTTCCCTGAAATAATTAAGTCCTATATTACACATGGAGTTATAGGAAAGGCTGTTGAAGCGGGCAGGGTTGTTATAAAGACTCATAATTTAAGGGATTATTCAAAGGATATACATAGAACAGTTGATGACTATCCGTACGGAGGTGGTTCTGGGATGGTCATGAAGGTGGAGCCTGTATTTGAGGCGGTTGAATCGATCATGGCTGATGGGATACAGAGGACTGTTATACTGACGACACCAGGAGGAAGGATGTTTAATCAGAAGATGGCGAGGAATCTTTATGAAGAGAACAGAAATCTTCTCATTATATGTGGTAGATATGAAGGAATAGATGAAAGGGTGAGAACCATTGTTGATCTTGAGGTCTCTGTTGGTGATTATGTATTGACTGGAGGTGAATTGCCTGCGTTGATTATAATAGATGCAACAGCTCGTCTTCTACCAGGGGTTCTGGGTGATAGTAGTTCTCTTAAGGAAGAATCATTTGAGTGGGGGATACTTGATTATCCTCATTATACAAGGCCGTCTGAATATAGAGGGATGAGGGTTCCTCAGGTATTACTCAGTGGAAACCATGAGGAGATCAGAAGATGGCGTAGAAAGGAGGCTTTGAGGAGGACACTCCTCTATAGACCTGATCTCATTGATAATACAGTCCTCAGCGAGGAGGATTTGAGATTGATTAAAGAGATAAAGGAGGAGTCATGAAGGAACTGATAAAGACCGTTGAAGAACCTTATATGAAGAAGGATATCCCTGACTTCAGAGTTGGAGATACAGTGGTTGTGAATGTGAAGGTTATTGAGGGAGACAGGGAGAGGATTCAACCATTTGAAGGTGTCGTGATATCGAGAAGGGGTAGTGGTCTCAGGGAAACGATTATGGTGAGGAAGATATCATTTGGTATCGGGGTTGAAAGGATATTTCCAATCCATTCTCCTGTTGTTCAAAGTATTGGAGTTGTAAGGAGGGGTTCAGTAAGGAGAGCAAAACTTTTTTATCTGAGGAGTAAAAAAGGTAAGGAGGCTAAGATAAAGGAAAAAGATATAAGAAATGTATAGATGATTTATGCACCTCTTCTCCTTTGATGCTTCTCTGAGGAATGGGGGTTACTCAAGGATAGCGGGTATCGATGAGGCAGGCAGAGGATGCATTGCAGGTCCTGTGGTATCAGCAGCAGTTGTTTTACCATCTGATATGATAATTGAAGGATTAAAGGACTCAAAAAAACTCTCTTCTGTGGAAAGGGAGAGACTTTTTGCAGAAATATTCTTGCTTGCTGAAGACATAGGAATAGGAATGGCAGGTGTTTCTTGTATTGAAAGGATGAATGTATATGAGGCAACGAGGTATTCGATGAAGGAAGCTGTTAGGTCCCTGAGTATAAAACCTGATCTTTTGCTTATTGATGCTATGAATATTGACATTCCAGTAAGACAGATGTCCCTTATAAAGGGCGAAGACAGAAGTGCCTCCATTGCAGCAGCATCGATTGTGGCAAAGGTGGTGAGGGACAGGATTATGGAGATTTATGATATTATGTATCCAAACTATAATTTTAGGAGACATAAGGGATACTGTACTGGAGAGCACATGAAGAGATTACTCAAATATGGTCCATGCCCCATTCACAGAAGGACATTCAGACATGTCATGGATCTTAGATTGCCTTTTTTTGATAATGATGGAGTAATGTTATGAATGAGGAGATTACAGATAAAGAAAGAATAGATGAAGCCCTTGAACTGATATGGATACTCAATGAAGATGGAGTGAATGATATATCACATTTCAGATTGAGTTCTGATGATGTCTCACCTGATGATATAATCGACATTCTTAAAAGAGATGGTTTCATCATGGTGAAGGATGATAAGATAGAATTCTCTCGTGAAGGTTTTGAAAGGGCACAACTCCTCATCAGAAGATACAGGCTTGCAGAGAGGCTTTTTACTGATGTCTTCGATATGAAGGAAGAGGTTGTCAAGGATGATGCATGCAGACTGGAGCATATTCTCAGTAAAGAATTGACTGATAGTGTCTGTACATTTCTTGGACATCCACCAACATGTCCCCATGGTAAGCCAATTCCAAGAGGTGAGTGCTGTAAAAGATACAGGGTGGGTGTTGAACCGCTTATCACGAAACTCACAAATATAGAGCCTGGTTCAGAGGTGAAGATTGTTTATATACCCTCAAGCAGGACGAGCGTTGCAAAACTTTCATCCATGGGAATCATACCTGGTGTAACGATAAAGCTCCTTCAGAAAAAACCGACATTTGTTCTTCAGGTAGAGGAAACTGTTATTGCGATAGACCCAGAAATAGCAGAGGAGATATTTGTGAAACGGGTTGTTTAGGCAATCGGCAGGATTACTATAAAGGTGCTTCCTTTGTTAGGTTCGCTCCTCACCTCTATTCTTCCACCATGATTCTCGACAATCCTGTAACTTATAGGTAATCCAAGTCCTGTACCCTTTTCCTTTTTTGTTGTGAAGAAGGGTTCGAATATTCGTGGAAGTATTTCAGGCGGGATCCCCGTTCCTGTATCTTCGATACTTATGTAGATAGAATTATCAATTCTTTTTGTATTTATCTTCAGCACACCACCATCTGGCATTGCAGATATGGCATTATTTATGAGATTAATAAAGACCTGTTTTAATTGATTATAGTCTCCCTTTATAACAGGAAGATAATTCAATTCTTTTCTCAGTTCTATGCGGGTATTTTTAATCTGAAGTTCCACAAGTTGAAGGATGTCATTAAACAGTGTCCCTGTTGTTACATCCTCCATCATAACAGGTTTCTTTCTTGAGAACTCAAGTAATTGATTTACTATGTCCCTTGCCCTCAGGGATTCTTTTTCTATTATCTCGAGATATTTTTTTACTTCCTCGGCATCTTTCTCTTCTTTTATCAGTTCAGTAAATCCTATTATACTTGTCAATGGATTATTCAATTCATGTGCCACATTGGATGCCATCTCACCAAGGGCAGTGAGTTTGGCCGCCTGTATTAGTTGTTCTTGTGCATCTTTAAGTTCTTGCATCTTTTTATTCAGGTCCTCAATGAGTTTTGTGTTGAGAAATGATACGGATATAATATTTGATAGTATGCCAGCAAGTTTTAGGTCTGTTTCATTTATCTCATCTTTAAATTTACTGAAAATTATTGCACCAGATAGTTTCTCTTCTTCTCCCCTTATCCATATTATCATTCCATTATCTATCTTCAATCTTTTAAGTATCTCCATATCAAGAGGCAGGGATGTGTTGATGAGGGTTTCGACTCCTCTGATAGCAGCAGGTTTTTTATCAAAATGGATATAGAGGATCTGGAGATCTCTTTCAGGTATCCTTAGACCTGTTGAGGACTGAGGTATTTCTATAAAGGAATGCTCTCTGCTATCATGCATTAGGAGTGTGCATCCTATGGCCTGCATGATCTCTCTTACTGCATTGATTATTTCAGAATAAAGGGTTTCTCTTCCTGAGATAGAGTAAACAGGTAGTGTAACCCTGTATAATTCTGTGAGTCTTTTTGTGAAACTCATGAGTTCTTCATTTCTTTTTTTGAGTTCAAGACTCATGTCGTTTATTGAATCTGCAAGGATCTTGAGTTCATCCTTGAATGGATAGGTTGTTGTGGTTCCGAGTTTACCTGACTTTATCTCTTTCGTGGTATTTATCAATATATTGAGGGATTTGCTCATATCCTTTATAAGAACGAGGGCTATGCCCAGGGCAAGGAAGAATGATATCGAAAGGGTTATCATGAGTATGATCTTTGAATTATTTATCTCATTTATGGCATTTACTGTCTTTTCATAAAGCCGCTGGTCAGCCACAAAAGCCATTTCCTGAACCATATTCAGAAAAGAATTACCTATTCCTATAGCAACCATCTTCAGTCTGTTTATCCTTTCTATATTTGCGGTGGTAGTTATTAGTGCACTTAATGCATCCTTATAGTTTTCTACAACCCTGCTTACATTCTTAAGTCTTTCTGTTATTTCTTTGCTGTGGTGGCATCCCATACAGTTATTAAGAGATCTGTCGAGGTCAGATACGCTTTCTACTATTACATCGACCTCGCTTCCGAAGGCTGTTCCGAATGTGTATAGGTGGGATTGAACGGTTTGTGTATTTATCACGAGATTTTTTCTGATAATCTCCACCCTGTGAAGTCTTATGACTACCTCGAGGTCATTCGTGGTCTTATAAATATATCTGATTGTTAAACCAGATCCTGCAGTGAATAATATAAAGAGCAGACCAAGTGATATTATGAGTTTTCTCTTCATCTGTAGATGTATGTTTTTAGATTAAATCCTGCTTTATTAAGAAGTGTGTAAACAGGTCTGAAGTCATCATTTAAAGCCCTGATGAATCTTGTTGCTCCCATCTTATTGAGAATGTTCCTGCCCTCACTGTCTTTTTCCATCTCAAGGAGTATTCTCAATATCTCATCTTTAAGTTTTTTGTTCATGTCGTTTCTTATACATAATGTTGTATTTGGTAATTTAATGGACCTTGCAATGACCATGATCTCTTCTTCTATCATCGGGTCATTAGCCATCCTTTCCCTGACTATGGTGTCCTTGGCAACACCTATATCTGCCTTGCCATCGAGAACACTCAAAAGGGATGAGGCATGACTTCCTGTAAAATAGTATTCCCTGAAATAATTAAGAGGTGATTCTATACCGTGTTCTCTCAGATATGCTATGGCAAAGAGGAAGCCTGTTAGAGTTGCCCTGTCTACGAATGCAATGGTCTTATTCTTCATGTCCTTGATATTTCTTATCTTGCTATCCTTTCTTACTATTATCCAGCCCTCAACACTTGATGAGCCATCCATGAGAACAGGTCTTGTAATGGGTTCGAGGTTTAATCTGTCCATCGCAATTACAGAGGTGAGGGCACCAAGAAACGCTCCATCAAGGTTTTTTGCCTTGAATCTGTCTATAATATCACCATATCTGCTTAGAATTGTGAATCTTACCTTTATACCGAGTTTTTTACCCAGATAATCTCCAAGAGGTCTGTATCTATCCATCTGCCTGAAGATATTTTCTTCAGGGATCAATCCAATAACTATCTCTTCCTTTGCATATGTCTTGGCTGTTGCTGTCAGTATAAGGAATAGGATGATTATATGTTTTAACATATCAATGTATTACCTCCGTTGCTTCTGTAAGAAGGTCTACAGGTATATTCAGTCTCAGTCTGTTTGCCTCTCTGAGATTGAAGATGAGTTCCATATCTGCACTGAGATCTGATGGTATATCAGAAACTTTTTTTCCATTAATGACCATTCTGATGATGTTCAGAGCCTTTTCTGCCTGTTTTTTCGGGTTTGGATTGAATGATAACAAAGGCTTTAAACCTTTTCTTGGCAATAGGGTTATAACAGGTATATTATTTTCTTCTATATAGTCTTTTAAGATTGAAAGGCTTATATTTGCGATACTGCTCGTGGTGAATATGAGTATATCCGCTTTTATATCTTTTTTAATTCTCCACTGTGCCTTTGAGGGGTGTCTTATATCTATCTCTGTTGTGACTATATTGTATCTTGATGCAAGCCTCGAGATTTCCTTCATCTGAAAAAGAGAGTCACTTTCAAGGGCATTATATATAACCCCGATACTCTTTATATCTTTGAGTTCCCTTGTGTACCTTATGATGCTTGTGATGGGCGTATTGAATTCTATACCTGTTGTTTTGTTCCTTCTGTATTTCTTGATAACAGGAAGATAGGCAGAGATGTATATTACAGGCTGAGAGGGATTTTCACTAAATGCTGCCTCTGCTGCTGATGTGCCATAACAGATTATTATATCCACATTGTATGCAATGAGTTTCCTTGCAGCATTGCTCAATGCCTTTGGATCGGGATATGGTTTCTGGATGATAAAGGATATCTTATTTTCGATCTGACCCATCCTTGAAAAAATGTATTCATTAATCTCCTCATAATATGGCATTTCCGAGGGAAGGATGATACCGATAGTCTTTATTTCAGCATGCAGGGAGGTCGATATAATGATAAAAATTATGGCAAAGAAGGTAGTCTTTATATAGCCTCTTTTCATCACTCTTATTATATTACAATTTTTGTTATAATAACATATTCTTTTAAAATTACATCATGATAGTTCATAAACCGGGCATTTCACAGAATCAGATGCAGGGTTGCTTGAAATGCATGTATGGAAGAAATTATCACCTTCCATTACACCTTTATTGATCTTTCTGCATCTAAGATGTGGTTGCCTTTAATGATCGAGGTAGATGATGAAGCTTGCTATTGTTGGACTTCCAAACTCAGGTAAGACCACGCTCTTTAATGCCCTTACAGGTCAAAATCTTGACGCCACACCTTACATAACACATAAGGCTGAACCTCACAGGGCTGTTGTTAAGGTGCCTGACAGGAGGCTCTTTAACATTGCTTCTATATTTAAGCCTAAAAAGGTTACACATGCAAGTATAGAATATATTGATTATCTCGGAATAATGAGGGCTGAATCACGAACAAATAGAGATATATTCGATCTTATAAAAGACTCTGATGCTATTGTACATGTGGTGAGGGCATTCCGTGACCCTGTTGTTTCCCATCCTCTGGGGAGTATAGATCCATTGAGGGATGTAGGGATTGTGGAGTTTGAACTTATTTTTGCTGATCTTGAACTTGTTGATAAGAGACTTTCGAGGATAGAGGAGGCGAAAAAGAAGGGAAAGAAACCCTCTAATGAAGAAGTGAATGTCTTACATAAGTGCAGAGAATATCTTGAGAAGGAGGTACCTTTGAGGACCGTAAAATTCAGTGAAGAAGAATTAAAGATTTTGAGACCCCTGCAATTTCTTTCCGATAAACCCGAGGTTATTGTCCTCAATATCGATGAGGCTGATCTAAACACTGAAAGGACTACCTTCATGTTAGAAGAGGTGGGTAGATTTGTTTTTGAAAAATATAATACTCATAAGAATATAAAGGTTATCTCTCTATCTGCAAAGGTGGAGATGGAACTTTCGAGAATGAGTGAGGATGAGAGGAATGAGTTCCTTTGTGAACTCAGTATTGATGAACCTGCATCACATAGACTTATTCACAGTTCATATGAACTTATGGATCTCATATCATTTTTTACTGTTGTTGAGGACGAAGTGAAGGAGTGGACCATACGGAAAGGAACGACCGCAGAGAAGGCTGCTGGCAAAATACATTCAGATATGGAAAGGGGATTTATAAGGGCTGAGGTTATATCGTATGAAGACTTCATGAGTAATTCAGGAAACATACACCAGATCAGGAATAGGGGTCTGACGAGGCTCGAGGGTAAGTCATACATTGTTCAGGATGGTGATATAATCACATTCAGATTCCATGTGTAGTTTATGAAAAATATTATAGAAGTTGATACACTTACCAGAAGGTTCGGTAGTATAACTGCCGTTGACAGGATATCATTCGTGGTCGAAGAGGGAACTATATTCGGTTTCCTTGGTCCGAATGGTGCAGGGAAGACCACGACCATAAATATCCTCTGTACCCTTCTTAGGCCATCATCAGGGAGGGCATTTATAAATGGATATGATTGTATTAAAGAACCACACCATGTGAGAAGATCAATAGGGATTATATTTCAGGACCTTACACTCGATAAAGACCTCACAGCTTATGAGAATCTTTTATTTCACTGTTATCTCTATAATCTCGAAAAAAGATTTATGAAAGAGAGGATTGAGGAAGTCCTTAGATTCTTCGACCTTTATGATAGGAAGGATGAACCTGTCAAGAGATTTTCAGGAGGTATGAAGAGGAGACTGGAGGTGGCAAGGGGCTTGATTCATAGGCCGAAGGTCCTTTTTCTTGACGAACCAACATTGGGGCTCGATCCTCAGTCAAGGGCAAATCTATGGGAACACATTACAAAATTACCTCTGGAGTATGGTGTTACTGTATTTATGACTACCCACTATATGGATGAGGCAGAGGTATGTAACAGACTCGCAATAATCGATAATGGCAGAATAATTGCTGAGGGGACGCCTGAAGAACTTAAGAGAATTACAGGAAGGGATATCATATATTTAAAGACACGAGATAATGAAATGGCAATGGAGATTATAAATCAGAAACTCTCCCTAAAGACGGAGATTGTAAATGGTGAGATATATATAGGAGATGTGATGGGAGATATCTGCATCCCTCAGTTGATAAGACTTCTTGGTGATGATGTTCGTTCGGTGAGACTCCAGAGACCCACCCTCAATGATGTATTCTTGAAACTCACAGGAAAGGAGATAAGGCAATATAATTCGTCTGAAGAAGATGATGTAAGAGCTCATATAAGGGCATACAGGAGAAGATATGGTAGAGGGTAATGTTATATATGTAATAGTGTTGAGGGATTTAATAAAGTTTTTCAGGGAAAAATCAAGACTTATCTCCACTTTCATGAGACCCCTCATCTGGCTTTTCTTCATAGGCATGGGAATGTCTAGACTCGTTCATCCTGAAACAATTGGCGTGGATTATATGAAATTTATCTTTCCTGGCATCATTGGCATGACCATCCTTTTCAGTGCAATGTTTTCTTCGATATCAATCATATGGGATAAGGAATTTGGATTCATGAAGGAGATCCTCGTTGCACCTGTAAGGAGGATCTCCATAGTTACTGGTAAGGCGATAAGCGGGACGATACTTTCTACTATCCAGACATGTGTGATACTTATACTGGCTCCATTTCTTGGTATCAAACTTAGTTTATTTTCGATAATTCTAACAATATTATTTTCACTCATTCTTTCATTTGTTATATCAAGTCTTGGTATTGTAATAGCCTCATTTTATGAAAGTCTTGAGAGTTTCAGTGTCATTATGAATTTTATCGTAATGCCCATGTTCTTTCTTTCCGGTGCCATGTATCCTGTCAGCGGATTACCATTGGTTCTTAAATACCTCTCCTATATTAATCCCCTTACCTATGGTATAGATGCGCTGAAGCATGCATTGCTCCCAGGTGGAACATTATTTGATTTCAGATTATATACTGATCTTATTGTTCTTGCTGTATGTGGAATAATATTTCTTTATATATCATCTTATGTATTTGAGAGGAGGATATGAATCCTCTTGAGATATATAGACTCCTTCCTAAAAATAATTGTGGTGAATGCGGTTCAAAGACCTGTATGACCTTTGCACTCAGTTTAATGAATAATCCAGAACTTCTTCATAAATGCAGGTATATTGATAAAAAAGGCATGGAGTTTTTAAAAAAGAATCTTTCAGCATCTCAATGGCAGGATGCACTAATAGAGAGATTAATGAATGAGATCAGTAATTTGGACTTTAATAAAATATATGAAGGCATTGGATGTGAATTGAGTGATTCAAAACTCATCCTGAGGTGCCTGGGAAGGATTTATGAAATAAATAAAGATGGTTTAATCTTTCCTGAGCCAGAGATTAAATGGATAAATATATTGCTTCTTCACTATGTCAGAACATCAGGAACAGGAGATTTTACGAATGAGTGGATTTCATTTTCTGATATAAAAGGAGGGTCTGTTAAGTATTCTACCTTTGAGAGGGATTGTGTGGAACCATTGAGGGAATTATTCGATGCAGGAACTTTAAAAGTTATAAATATTCTTAAAAGACTCGGTGCGGTTGAAGTCAGTGGCATGCCTTCAAGATATGCGATGAGTTTGGATATTCTGCCAAAAGTCAGAATCCTTATAATTTATGATGAGAGAGACGAAGAATTTCCATCTTCACTCAGGATACTCTTTGACAGGATTACGGACAGGTTTCTTGATGTTGAGTCAATTATATTTTTGTGTGAAGGACTTGTACATACCTTGAGATTCATGATGAGTGAGAGATGCTCCTGCTTGAGAGGATAAAGACATATCTCAGTATGGTAAAGTTCTCCCACTCGGTCTTTGCACTTCCTTTCGCACTCACATCAATGCTCATTGCCTCTCAAGGGAAACCTAAACTCAGGACGGTTTTCCTCATAGTCATTGCTATGGTTTCGGCAAGAACCCTCTCTATGACACTTAATAGGATCATAGACAAAGAGATCGATTCCATTAATCCAAGAACAAGGGAAAGGGAGATTCCTTCTAAAAGGGTGAGTCTTTTTGAGGCATATATAATAGTGATTGTATCTCTCATAATCTTTATTCTCTCTGCTTTTCTGTTGAATCCCCTCTGTCTTAAACTCTCACCTTTGGCATTGTTCTTCATATTTATCTATTCCTATACAAAGAGATTCACATGGTTATCTCATCTTGTATTAGGTCTTACTATATCAGGTGCACCACTTGGTGCATGGATCGCCGTGAAGGGAAGTTTTGATATGAAAATCATTCCTCTTACGGTTGCTGTTGTGTTTTGGATAGGAGGATTTGATATACTTTATGCCCTTCAGGATATTGACTTTGACAGAAGATACAGACTCTATTCAATACCTGTTCGTTTTGGTATCAAAAAGTCATTATGGATTTCAAGGTTTTTTCATGCATTCACATTTTTACTCCTTATTGTAACAGGTATAATCTTTGATTTAGGATTTCCTTATTTCACAGGAGTGGTAATATGTGGTATCTTATTGATTTATGAGCATGCTCTTGTGAGACCTGATGATCTTTCAAAACTTGATATCGCCTTTTTTAATATGAACGGCTATATAAGTATTATAGTCTTTATCTCTGTACTTTTGTCATATATCATCTGATTATGTGTTAGAATAAAAAATGGCTCATATATGCGTGATTGACGATAACCCTCTTATTTTGAAGAGTGTAGAATTGGCTTTGAGAAAGATTGGACATGCTGTAACCACGCTGGATAATTTAGATTTATTCATTAAAATCCTTGATGGTCAGACATTTGACCTTATAATCTGTGATTATTCCATTATGAGAGATTCAATAAAAGAGATAATTGCTCTGGTATCAAAAAAGATGCCTTCTGTAAGGTTTATGATAATGAGCGGAAGGATTCCTGATGACCTGAAAGACATACCGTTTATCCAGAAGCCATTCAGGATATCAGAGCTGAGAAAGAAGGTCGAACTTATACTTCGGGGTGAAGAGTGAACCTCGATATAGAGATCTTCAGGTTTTTTAATCAGATTATTTCATATCAATCCATTGATACATTGATGGTTCTTTTTACCAGTAAGGGATATCTATTATTTATTCTACTCATTATTTTTCTTTTATTTAAGGATAAAAGTAAGGTAATTATACCAATTTTTTTGATCGTTTTCTCATGGGGACTTTGTGATGCTATAGGTAATCTCTTGAAATATATATTTGAGAGGCAGAGACCATTTATTGAACTTAGTGATGTGAGGCTTCTAGTGGGGAAAGGCAGTTCATACTCTTTTCCATCGAATCATGCAGCCACATCATTTGGAATTGTGACACTATTGTGGTATTTCTTTAGATATAAATATATAAGAATTTTTTCTCTATTGATTGCCATCATGATAGGCATATCGAGGATGTATGTTGGTGTTCACTATCCATCTGATGTACTTGGCGGTACATTACTCGGGATCTCTGTGAGTACATCCATTATTTTTATTTATAACAGACTTAAAGAACTATACCATGTTGATAAATATTCTTTTATTTTTTATATCCTCTCCATTTTTCTCTTAATTGGAAGATTATTTTATATAGCATATGGTCCATTGGATCTCAGTCCTGATGAGGCACATTACTGGGAGTGGTCGAGGAGACCTGATCTCAGTTATTATTCAAAGGGACCTCTAATAGCGTATCTTATCCTTATAACGACATCCATTGGTGGAGATACTGAGCTTGCTGTGAGATTCCTTGCACCATTTCTTCTGTTTTTTTCTTCTTTATTTATTTATAAACTTTCCATTGATGTTTACGAAAATTCAAAGACTGCAGCTCTTTCAGGTATCCTTTTTCAGGTAATTCCCCTTTTTTCTACATACGGTATAATAATGACCATTGATGCACCGCTAATGTTTTTCTGGACATTGAGTCTTTTGGTTTTTTACAGGGCTATAAATAATCAGAGTTATTTTATCTGGATTCTTCTTGGAGTCTCCATCGGACTTGGTATGCTTGCAAAATATTTAATGTCTTTCTTCATATTCTCTATCTTTTTCTTTATTTTTTTGAGAGAGAGAAGACTTCTCCGAAGTTCTCAAATATATCTATCAATGTTGATTGCTCTTATTGTTTTTCTGCCTGTTATTGTATGGAACATAAATCATGACTTTGTTACTTTAAGACACACGATAGGACATGCTGGTTTATACGAGGGATGGAGGCTACATCCTTTTTCTCTTCTTGAGTTTTTAGGTTCTCAGATGGCTGTGCTAACACCGTTATTTTTTATACTGTTAATTTCATTTATCCTAAAAACAGATGACAGGGAAAGGACTTTTTTTCTCTGTTTCAGCCTGCCTACCTTGATCTTCTTTCTTCTTAAGAGTATCCACTCTAAGGTCCAGGCGAACTGGGCAATGGTAGGTTATCCTTCACTTCTGATACCACTATCTCATTATATTGTGATAAGATGGAGCTATTTTAGTCATTATACGAAGATATTTTACAGGATAGCATTACTTTCTCTGCCAATATTTTTTGTATTGATGCATCTCATGCCTTTTTTAAGTCTTGATCATAGAGTAAATCCTGTGAAAAGGCTTATGGGATGGAAGGAACTCGGTCAGAAGATTTCAGAGGTTTCAAGGGAGATGTCATCAAATGGTCCATACTTTATATTCTCGGATAGATATCAGATTTCGAGCGAGATCGCCTTTTATACAGATGGCAATCCTATTACCTACTGCGCTGATTTTGGTAGGAGGATGAATCAATACGATATATGGAAAGGTTTTCATGATCTCGTGCATTATAATGCTATTTTTGTTACAATAAATGACATGAAGAGCGAAAGAAAACTCAGGCAGATATTCAGGGATTGTGAAAAAGAGGTCTTTGATATTAAAAGGAATGGAAGATTTTTGAATAGATACTTTATCTATAAATGTTTCGACTTCAGGGGAATGGAAAAGAAAGGATTCAGGAGATTTTGATGAAGCTCTCTGTTGTTATTCCTATATATAACGAAGAAGAGAATATAGAGATACTCCATGAAAGACTCAGTAATACCCTTCAATCAATGAAGGATGAGTATGAGATAATCTATGTGGATGATGGCAGTAATGACAGATCCCTTGAGATACTCGAGAGAATTCAGAAAGAAGATAACCATGTTCTTGTTCTAAGTATGAGAAGAAACTTTGGTCAGACTGCTGCTTTTGCTGCTGGTTTTGATTTTGCAAAGGGGGATGTGATAGTGACTATGGATGCAGATCTCCAGAATGACCCTGATGATATCCCTCGACTAATTGAACTCATAAAAGAATATGACCTCGTGAGCGGATGGAGGAAGGATAGAAAGGATCCATTTTTTTCGAGAAGATTGCCGTCCGTGATCGCAAACTGGCTCATAAGCAAAGTGACAGGTGTAAAACTCCACGATTATGGTTGTTCTCTCAAGGCATATAAAAAGGATATCGTGAAGAATCTGAGGCTTTATGGAGAGATGCACAGATTTATACCTGCAGTGGCAAGTTGGTACGGTGTAAGGATCGCTGAGGTACCTGTAAAACACTATCCGAGGTTGAGGGGTAAATCGAAGTATGGAATCTCGAGGACCTTCAAGGTTCTTCTTGATCTTATTACTGTAAAGTTTCTTCAGAGTTTTTCAACAAAACCTGTTCAGTTTTTCGGTTCACTGGGCTTGTTAAGTACTTTTTTAGGGTTAGCAGCTCTTTTGTATTTATTTTTTTTAAAATTGTTATACGGTGCTTCAATCGGTAACAGGCCTCTTCTCATACTTGGTGTTCTACTGGTAATAATAGGTATACAGTTTATAGGTATGGGACTTCTTGGTGAGATGCTCGTGAGGGTCTATCATGAGAGTCAAAGAAAACCGATATATGTCTTAAAGAAGGTCATTGGTTCATAAGAGGAGATATTTAAGGTTTCTAATCTTTTTCGTTAAGCTTGCAGTAAGCACGCTTGCCCTTTATATTGTTATTAAAAAGATAGGATCTGAAAACTTTTATAATGTTTTTCATAAAACAAATCCTATTTTCTTTTTTATTGTTTCTTTATTTTATATTCTTGCTACTTTTATATCATCCATTCGATGGAAGATGTTTATTCCTGGAGATATTTCAGTAATGAGGCTTTTTTCTCTGTATATGATAGGTTCTTTTTTTAATAATCTTTTGCCTGGCTTAATCGGTGGGGATGCCCTGAAGGCATACTATCTGTATCGTGACACTAAGAATACTGGCATATCTATGGCATCTGTCTTTATGGACAGATATGTTGGTTTTGTAGCATTGATGATGATAGCACTTATTGCATTACCGTTCGGAATAGTCTATATAAGGAATACAGAGTTAAGATACATAATACCGCTTCTTATACTTTTCTTTGTAATAGGAAGTACACTTTTTTTCAGACTGAAGCTCGGTAATAGATTGAGATTTTTGAATGATTTTTATGGTTATTTTGATTCTTATGTGAATAATAAAAAGAATGTGGTTATTCTTTTTAAGACATTTTTATTGTCTATCATTATTCAGCTTGTAGGAATGGTAAGTGTATATATAATAGCAAGGGGATTCGAGATTAATATTAACTTTATCAGTATTCTTATATTTGTTCCTTTGATTGTGACGGTTTCACTTCTACCTGTATCTATCTCTGGACTTGGAATAAGGGAGGGGGCATTCGTTATACTTTTTGGAAATATTGGAGTAAAGCCTGAACTTGCATTGATGATTTCCCTTACATGGTTTCTTTCTGTTGTTATGGGAAGTTTACCAGGGGCTTTTTTTTATTTGATTAACAAAAAGGTTGATTCTGAAGATTTTTTGAGATAAAATTATATAGATGGATGGAGATGGGATAAAAATGGTTTGTTTACAAAAAGTATATTTATGTTCCAGATTTAAAATTTTTGTTGACAAAGGGTATTCAAATGTTGTATAAATTAAAACAGGATGATTGTACTGAAGGATTTATTCTCTTCTTCTATAAGGGCGGATGTCCTTTCACTTCTTTTAAACAGCCCCGACGAGAAATTCTATATGCGTGAAATAGCGAATATCATAAGGAAGAATCCTTCTGGTGTAAAGAGAGAACTTGATAGACTCGAAAAGATGGGAATTGTTCTCAGCGAGAAGGTCGCCAATCTTAAGTATTTCAGGGCAAACACAGAATCACCCCTATATTCAGAATTAAAGAGTCTTATTGCAAAGTCACTTGGTTTGCCAGGTGCCCTTAAAACTCTTCTCAGAAAGGTAGGAGCAAAGACTGCATTTATTTATGGTCCCTATGCTGAAGGTGAAGATACAAAGACGGTTGAACTATTTATTATTGGTAATCATCTATTTGGACTTCCTCAGGGGATCAAGGAGATAGAAGAAAGATTTTTATGCAGGATAAACTACATGACCATGAGTGAAGATGATTATAAATTAAGAAAGAGAAAGGATCTCAATATAAAGAAGATTCTTTCAAAGAAAAGGATTACCCTGATAGGCAGGGTTTGACTACCTATCAGGGAAGAAAGGAGGTGATTTAGAGTGGCAGCAAAGAAGAAAGCAGCAGCAAAGAAGCCTGCCAAGAAGGCAGCAAAGAAGAAAAAATAAGTAAATGATTCTTTCTTTTCGCTTGGGCTGGGAGAGATCCCAGCCTCTTTTTTTATAACCTATACCACTAAAAAAATCAAGTCGTTATGTAACTTATTGAAAGATAATATTTTTTTTGTAAAAGTTTTTAATATTATAGAGAAAAATAAGGTATTGTTTTTTAAGGAAATTTTTAGGTATCTATATATAACCTATTGAAAATAAATAATTTTTTCTGATCTGGTATCTAATGTATAACCTTCCTCAACTACCAGTACGACTGATCTTGAAGAAAGAAGTCTTTTAAGAAACTTTATGTTTGTTGAATGTCCACTTCTATAAGAGATTATATGGCCCATTAAAGGGTAAACTGAGAGGCTCAGGTCACCTATCATATCGAGAATCTTGTGCCTCACAAATTCATCTGGATACCTCAAGCCATCTTCATTAAGAATCTTATCTCCATCAATCACCACTGCATTACTGAGTGAACCTCCAAGGGCAAGTCCATTTTTTCTCATATATTCTACATCCTTAAGGAATCCAAATGTCCTTGCCTTAGAGATCTCATCAAGGTAATTCTCCTCTGTAAGGTTTATGGTAAATACCTCTGTTCTTAAAGGACCATGACTGAATTCAAGATAATATGTGAATTTTCTTCCCTCAAAGGGTGTGGCAAATATCTTTACATTTCCTTCTTCGAATATAAAGGGTTTTACTATCTTTAGATATGGCATCTTTTTTGCCTGCTTCACTATTCCTGCTTTGAGAATGAGTTCTGCAAATCTGTATGCACTACCATCAAGAACAGGGATCTCAGGACCTGTTATCTCTATATATAGATTATCTATGCCGAATCCTGAGATTGCAGATAGGAGATGCTCAACGGTCTTTATTCTTATACCATCTACTCCAAGTGTGGTTGCAAAGGCTGTATCAAGAACATTATTGACATTAGCCCTTATAAGGGTATTTCTGTCCTTTCTAAAAAATACTATACCGCTATCTCTCTGGGCAGGATACATAGTGACCCTGGCATATCTACCTGTGTGAAGGCCGGTGCCTTCAAAGGATACATGGCTCTTTAGAGTTCTTTGAGATCTCATGTGAAGTTTATAAGCAATAATTATGCCTATAAGTTTTTATTGAAAAAATAAAAAAAAGATGAGATCCAGTGTTATACTTTTGCTATTTCTGTAGTATTCCTCCAACAACTATCTCTGGTATCCTGAGAGTCGGCATGGCATCACTTACAGGAACCCCCTGTCCATCCTTTCCACATGTACCTATAGAAAATCCAAGGTCATTCCCCACCATATCAATGGATTTAAGTATCTCAGGTCCATTTCCTGTAAGGGTTGCTCCTCTCAGTGGCTCTCCTATTGAACCTTTTTCAATAAGATAACCTTCCTGTACTTCAAATACAAAGTCTCCTGTTACTGTATTGACCTGACCTCCTCCCATCTTTTTGACAAATAATCCTTTTTCCACAGATCTAAATATCTCTTCTGGTGAATCTTTCCCTGGTGCGATGAATGTATTGGTCATTCTTGGTATGGGCCTGAATCTATAGGATTCTCTTCTGCCATTGCCTGTTGATTTAACATTATCCTTCATTGAGGTGAGCATGTCATACATGTAGTTTTTAAGAATACCGTTTTCCACAAGCACTGTCCTCTGTGAGGGTGTTCCTTCATCATCAAACCTGAAAGACCCCCTTCTCTCTGAGAGAGTTGAGTCATCTATTACAGTGATGAGTGGAGATGCCACTAAAGAGCCGATCTTTCTTGAAAATACAGATAGTCCGTTTTGTGCGAGGTCTGCTTCGAGACCATGTCCTATCGCCTCATGAATGAGGGTCCCACCCGCTTCAGATGAGATTACCACTGGCATTCTCCCGCCTGGAGCCTTTCTTGCCCTAAGAAACATGATAGCCCTTTCGGCAGTCTTTTTTGATATCTCTTCGATATCATATTTTTCGAATATCTCAAAACCTGAAAATCCTCCAACTGGCTCATATGCAACTTGAATCTCTCCATCCATGGATGCAATAGTGTGTATAGTAAAGGTGGTGTAAATCCTTTCATCTGTGACAAAATGTCCCTTTGAGTTCAGGATGGTGACCCTCTTGATTGTATCTATGTAATTTATGGTTACCTGTTTTATCATAGAACTCATTCCTCTTGCAACCTTATTTGATTTAAGTGCAAGATGGAGTTTATCCTTTAGTGATATCGTGTCGGGTCTTTTGAGTATATTGAATTCGACAGGTGGCTTGAGTTTATTTATACCGACATCAGTTTCATCGATATTACTGATTGCCATTTTTTTTAAATCACCCGCAAGATTAAATATACCCTCAGGAGAGAGATCGTTACTGTGAGCATAATAGGATTTAAAATTTTTTATTATCCTCAATCCTATTCCTGAGTCATTTCCTGAGATAATCTTTTCAATCCGGTTATCTTCTATCTTTATGTGTAGGGATGATTTATACTCAATATAGATGTCAGCATAGTCTCCATCAGAGGATATGATCTTCAATGCCTTTAAAAGAATTGCCTCATCCACCATAATTAGGATATTATATCACATGGCCATAGGCATTATTGCAGGAAGCGGTCTTTATGAATTATCAGGTCTTGAATTGATTGAGTCGAGGAATCTCTCAACACCATACGGTGAGCCATCATGCCATTATATGATAGGAAGGATTGCAGGGAGGGATATGGTCTTTTTGCCACGACATGGCATTCCTCACAGGATTCCTCCTCACAGGATAAATTACCGTGCAAATATATGGGGGTTCAAGGAACTCGGTGTTAAAAGAATTATATCTATTACTGCAGTTGGTTGTATAAATCCTTCTCTGAATCCGCAAGATATATTGATACCAGACCAGATAATCGATATGACAGGCGGAAAAAGAATCTCGACATTTTATGATGACGAGGTTGTGCATGTCGATTTCACTGAGCCCTATTGCCCTGAAATGAGGGAGATTATTATCTCTTCATCAAAGGTATTATCGATACCAGTGATTGAGAGGGGTACATATATCGCTGTAAATGGACCAAGGCTCGAGACATCTGCTGAGATAAGATTTTTTGGCATGATTGGTGCTGATGTCGTTGGAATGACAGGTATGCCAGAGGCTGTTCTTGCAAGAGAACTCGAGATATGTTTTTCAGGTATTGCGGTTGTTACGAATTATGCAGCAGGCGTAAAATTACAGAGACTCACTACAAAGGAGGTTATAGAAAATATGTCCCTTTCTTATGAAAGGGTAGTCAAAATCTTGAGGGAGGCGATCCAGAGGTTTCCTGAAGAGAGGGCATGCCCATGTAAGGATATACTTAAGGATTCGAGGATATGATGCCATCTGTATTAATAATTGAAGATAAGGAATCCATGCTCGAGATGCTCAGAAATCTTTTTCAATCAGAGGGGTTTTCTGTCTATATGACAAGGGATGGAGTGAAAGGTATAGATTTACTCAAGACGGAAAAGATAGATGTTATTATCACGGATCTCAAGCTTCCACGAATGGATGGCATGGAGTTATTGAAAGAGGCAAAACTTATAGAGCCGGATATGCCTGTAATAGTCATGACTGCCTACGGTTCTATAGAGACCGCTGTGAGTGCTATGAAGATGGGTGCATATGATTTTATAACCAAACCCTTCAATACAGATCACCTCGTTATGCTCACAAGGAGAGCTATCGAACAGAAAAGGATAAAGACAGAGAATCTTTTGCTTAAAGAGGAGCATGAAAGGATAAAGGGTTTGCCAGTAATAATAGGAAAATCACCTGCGATAAATGAGATAATTAAAAAGATACAGAAGGTGGCAAGGACAAAGACGACGGTTCTTCTTATGGGAGAGTCAGGGACGGGAAAGGAACTCTTTGCAAGGACAATACATCAATTGAGCGATAGATCTTCTTATCCCTTCGTAGCTGTTAATTGTGCGGCAATACCGAGGGAACTTCTTGAATCAGAATTATTCGGATATGAGAAGGGTGCGTTTACAGGTGCAGAACATAGGAAACCTGGAAGATTTGAACTCGCAAGTGGTGGAACCATTTTTCTTGATGAAATAGGTGAACTAGAACTCTCACTGCAGGCAAAACTTCTCAGAGCCATCGAGTCAGGAGTTATAGAAAGGGTTGGTGGAGTAAAACCTGTTGGTGTTGATGTAAGGATAATTGCTGCTACCAATAAAAACCTTAGTGAGGAGGTCTCTCTTGGTAGATTTAGGGAAGACCTTTATTACAGGTTGAATGTATTTCCTCTCGTTATCCCACCTTTGAGAGAGAGAAGGGAAGATATACCTCTGCTTGTTGATTATTTTATAAAAAAATTTGTGAAGGAATTAAATGTTTCCGAGAAGTTTTTGTCGGATGATGCCATGGAATTACTGATGTCATACTCATGGAAAGGAAATGTGAGAGAACTGGAAAATACAATAGAAAGGGCTATGATATTGTGCGAGGGTCAGTTGATAAAAAAAGAAGACATATCTGTTTTTGTATCAAAGTTGTCCACATCCTTTTTTGATCTGATTCCTATGGATGGGACTCTTGAGGAAGCCACAAGGTCTGCTGTGAGATTGGCAGAGACAGAGAGGATAAAGAGGGCACTCATCGAGACGAAGGGAAATAAACTTAAGGCAGCAGATATTCTTGGGGTGAGTTATAAGACTCTTCTTACAAAGATAAAGGAATATTGTATCGAGAGTTAATGGTATCCACAACCATTGTCCACATCTCCTTATGAGAGAAGATTTCTGCTACCTTATAGGCATCCTTTTTTTTGTGGAATACTCCATATACGGTGGAACCACTTCCTGACATTCGTGTGAACAATGCTTTGTTATCCATCATTGTGTTACATATCTCACTTAATAGTGGATGGTAACTGAAAACAGGTATTTCTAGATCATTCCTTGAGATATTTTTTAGTTTATGAAAATCTCCTCTGTTTATTGAATCTATAATTTCTGACAGATTTTCCTTTTTAGTGTTATCATGGGATAACCTGTCGTATTCCTCGTATGCCCATCTTGATGATATCCCAAACATAGGCTTTACAAGAAGTAGTGACCATGTCCTTTCTATATCTACATGTTTTGTTATTTCTCCCTTTCCTGAGATAATACTGGGAGGATTAATGAATGATGCCACATCAGAGCCGGTATCTTGGGCAATCTTTAATAAAAGGTCTTCTTTCATATCAAGATCCCAGATTACATTGAGCCCCATGAGCGTAAAAAGGGCATCACTGCTTCCACCTCCAAGCCCTGCCATCAGAGGTATATTTTTCCTGATTCTTACTCTAACTCCATAATCTATGCCTGTCTCTTTCTGAAGGTTTTTAATTGCTTTATAGACAATATTTTCTTCCATCTCTATCATGAAGGGTTTTGTCTCTACAATTATCCTTTTATCCTTTTTGAGGTATATCTCATCGAAGAGTGTTACGGTCTGTATAAGGCTGGTAATTTCGTGATAACCATCCTCTCTTCTGGAGTGTATATGTAAAAACCAGTTTATCTTTGCAGGTGCAAGGATTAGGAAATCCCGTTCCATTTATTATATTTTACTTTTATAGTCCCTTCAGTTACCTCTTAATTTTCTTTCGAGTCTTTCTCTTAGTCCTTTTTCCTTTTCAGGCCCTTCCTTCAGCATGTCGAGCGCCTTTTTCCAGTATGAGATCGCTTCTTCCTTCATACCGAGTTTTTCGTAAACATCTCCTATATGGTCATAAATAACAGGATCACCCTTTGTCAGTTCAACTGCTCTTTTAAGTTCCCTCAGGGCATCATTGTATCTTCCCAGTCTGAAGTAGATCCATCCTAGACTGTCTATTATATATCCGCTATTAGGCTTGAGTCTTAAAGCCTTTTCTATCAATCTCAAAGCCTCATCAAGATGGATATTTCTGTCAGCATATGTATATCCAAGGTAGTTCAATGCTTCCGCATGGTTTGGATTAAGCTCTATTGCCTTTTTGAGAGATTTCTCCATCTCATCGAATCTATCAAGTTTTTCGTAAACAACCGCTATATTGAAGTAGATGTCTGCATTGTTAGAAAATCTTGTGAGACCCATCTTAAGTATCTCTAAGGAATTATTATAGTCTTCTATCTCAATGTATGCCTCACCAAGAAAGAGGTATGGCTGGACATCTTCAGGTATTATTTCGAGGAGTCTTTTGAATATCTCTATGGCATCTTTGTGTTCTTTTTTCTTCATGTAGAAATAGCCCAGGTTGATAAGGGCGTTTTTGTTTACAGGGTCATAATTAAGCAGGGTTTTCAGTTCTTCAATAGCCATATCAATCTTCCCTATCTCTGCAAGGGCTATAGCGAGGTAGTATCTTGGTTCAATGGCATCAGGTCTACTGAGAAGTATCAATCTGAATTCATCTATTGCTTTTTCATAGTTTTCTGACTGAAGATAGAGAAGACCGAGCCTCATATGTACATCCAGTGCAGCAGGGAGTAGTTTTGCAAGTTCCTTTAACTCATTTATTGCACTTGAGTATGATTTACTTTTTATGTATAGATTGCTCAGTCTGTTCCTTGCCTGTATGTTATGGGGATTGATATCGATTGCCTTTTTATAGTATCTTTCTGCCTCTTCTGGTCTATTCTTTATTTCATTTATCAGTCCAAGATAAAAGTAGGCTCCATCAAACTCCTTATTGATTTCTATTGTCTTCTCAAAGAAGGATTGAGACCTTTCCAGGTCATTCTTTTCGAGAAATATTGCTCCAAGATAAAAATAAGCAAGGGAATTGCCTGGTTGATTCTTGATAAGTCTTTCAAATACATTTATTGCTTCATCGTATCTATCTATTGAGGCAAGTAGTGACCCAGAAAGTATGTATGGTTCAGGATTCATGGGATCTAGGGACGTTACTTTTTCATATATATTTATTGCATCTTCATACCTTTTCTCTACTGTATATAGATGTCCGAGTATCATAAGGCCAGGTATGTAATCAGGGTCTAACCTGATAGCGGACTCAGCCTCCCTGATTGCCTCCTTGATCTCTCCCTTTTTTAAAAAAAGATTGCTCACTAATACCTTGAGATAGACCGATCCTGGATCGAGTTCTGATGCCTTTCTGTAGTTTCTTAGGGCATTCTCCCAGTCTCCATGTATTTCATAGTTATAACCTGTAATAAAGTAGTAGTAAGGGTCATCAATCTCATGGAATTCCATTATCTTTATATGATTTATCTCTGAAGAGACAGGCAGTGAAGGTATTTCCTTTGACTGTCCTGACACATGTACACAGGCCATGAAAAGTGGTATCATGATTGATAGTACTGAAATCTTCATGATGTATTATGACATAATAAAGCATGAAAATAAAATACTGTGAAGTCGTTTTTCCATTGAAGATCGGTGCCCTTACATATTCAGTACCTGAGGGTATGGAGATAACTCCAGGTTTACTAGTGGAAGCGCCATTGAGGGGAAGGGTGAGAAGGGGTATTGCTTTGAGGATTAAAGATGATGGTCCAGATATTCCTGAAGATGTTTTATCCATCAAGAGAGTTTTTATGAAAAATCGGATTTTAAGCGAACCACTTCTTAAACTGCTCAAATGGATGTCTGAATATTATTTTGTTGAAGAAGGACTTGTACTGAGATCAATGCTACCACCGTTTGTCCTGAAGAAGGATTTAGGTGAGATAGAGACCTCTTTTGCGAATAACCATGGAGGAGATATCTCTTACTCTGCTTTTTATTTCAGGGGAGATATCATCTCAGATGAAGATTTTAAAAAGATGCTCTACCAGTTAACATGTGCTATAATTATGGCTCCAAATTATGATGAAGTAAAAAGAATGTATAATATTTTATTACCAACTTTCAAAGAAAGACTCTGCCAGTTTCACAGCAGATTAAAGGCATCTGAACTTAAGAGGGTTTACATAGATATCCTTTCAGGTAAGTATAGTCTGATTCTGGGGATGAGGAGCGCTATTTTTCTTCCAGTAAGGCCATCAATTATAGTCGTGACTGAAGAGAATTCGTTTTTATATAGATCAAAAAGGATACCAAAGTCTAATATAAGGGATATCTCAGTGATGAGAGCATATATTGAAGATATTCCCGTTGTTCTCACATCTCATATTCCATCCATCGAGACACTATTCAATATAAAAAAAGGAAAGTATAGAGTTTTAAAGGGATTCAATCTTGAAAAGAAAGATATAATCCCAGAGCAGAGGAATGATGTAATCTTTAGGGGATTGACTGAGAGTAAGGATACTCATATAAGGATTGTCAGAGTAAAAGGTTCTGCATCCATAACACATGAACTCAGGAAGGAGATTCGCCAGACTGTTTTTAAAAAGGGAAGGGTGCTTATTGTTCTGCCAAGGTATGGTTATTCGTTGATTTACTGTAGTGACTGTGACTGTCTTCAAAGATGCAGATGTGGAGGTTTTTATATATTTTTTAAAGAAGAAAATATCCTCAGGTGTTCAAGGTGTAGAGGAAAGAGAGGAGTTATTAATACCTGTTATCGCTGTGGTGGTTATAAACTTGAATTCAGGGGGTCAGGTATAGAGAAGATAATGGAAGAGATAAGTTCCATCAAAGATTTCAATGCTTCCATAAAAATGGGTTCTCGTGACCTCGATATAAATATACTCATCAGAGCAAAGGGTGCAAGAAGGGAGGATTACAGCCTTGGTGTTATACTTGATGCAGATATATTTCTTAATATCCCTGACTACAGGGCACAGGAGAGGCTGTTCCATGAGGTCTTTGCATTGAGGGATAGATTGAAGGAAGGAGGTAAGATTATTATTCAAACAAGGATGCCAGAACTTAAGGTCTTCAGTTATATCAAAAAACTTAACTTCAAAGACTTCAGTTACGATGAACTAAAAAAGAGAAAAGAAATGCTCTATCCTCCATTTTCGAGATTTATCTCACTGAGTATAAGATTAAAAAAGGACATCTCTACTGAAACCCTGAAGAATGAGATCATAAAGATTGGTGCTGAAATACTTAATATCGATATGGATGGTAAGAGAATGAATTTTCTATTGAGATTGAAGAAGGGAATTGACCCCAGGATGTTCGGTGATTATTTCAGGTTGCTTGGAGAGAAAAATTTTGAGGTCTTTTGTGATACAGAACCTGAGATTTAAATCTTTTCTTGTAAATTTATCTTCTAAATTTTTATCATTAATCATTACTTGAAAACCGTTCATTTTTGCCTCTTAAATATCCATCAGATTTTTTCAGATAATTCTATCTCTGTATCTAAAAACCAGCATTCTGAAAGATTTTTATTGCATAAGCGACAATTGGATATTTTTCACCATCTACAAGCATATCATCTATATTTAACACAGCAATTCTGCCTTCTTTCAGTATTCTAAAGACTTCTTAAGCGACTCTGTTGTGGTGATGTTAACATTGGATGAACACCTTCATTAGGAATTTCTTTCATGCTCATACAATTTCCGATTATCAAATTATGGTGTGTCATGCCCTTTAATTATTCACTCACTTTCTGGATAATATTTCCATTGCCTTTTTAATGTCTTTTTTTATTGCGAGAGTGAGTTTTTCTGGTCCTGAAAACTTCTTTTCTGGCCTTATCTTTTCAATAAAGTAGATCTTCACCATTTTGTGGAGTAGATCTATATTGAAGTCAGGAATATGGACTTCTATGCTTAATTCATTTGAGTCGAATGTTGGATTTGTGCCTATATTACAGACAGCATTGTAAAGGCTCTCTTTTTTATTATTGTTGAAGTCACTTTCTATCTTAACCTTTACTGCATAGACACCATCAGAGGGGATTAATTCAGATGATGTTAATATATTTGCAGTCGGAAAGCCAAGAATCTTCGTACCTCTTCCTGTCCCTCTAATGACGGTTCCTTCAATACTGTATGGCCTTCCAAGGAATTTCGATGCACCAGAGACATCACCTTTCTGTATCATTGCCCTGATTCTGCTACTCTTTATGACTGTACCCTTTAATTTTACAGGATTCACGACTGTGATTCCAAAACCGTATTTTTTCGAAAATTTCCTAAGGAGTTTTACATCGCCTTTCTTATTTTTTCCGAATCTGTAGTCCTTTCCAATGATAAGGTGCTTTATATTAAGTTTGTCTACAAGGATATTCTTTATGAAATCTTCTGGTTCAATACTTGCAAACTCAGAGTTGAAGGTTACGCATAGAAGTATATCGATTCCGAATTTTTCTATAATCCTTGCCTTTTCATCACAGAGTGTAAGAAGTGGAAGTCTTTTTTCTGGATGAAAGAACCTCATGGGATGTGGATCGAAGGTCATGACTATTGATGTTCCTTTCATCTTCTTTGCTGTTTTTACAACTTTCTCTATAATCTTCTGGTGTCCAAGATGAACACCATCAAAATTACCTATGGTTATTATGGCTTTTTTAATCCTGTCATCGATACTTTCGAGTTTTTTGATCTCCATATTATTCCTCCATAATCCTTAGTTATTGTTTTTCAGAAACTCGCTTTTAAGTTTTTCAAATATAATCTTTGCCTGTTCCTCAAGGTCTTTTTTACCCGAGTTATCTATTGTAAAATCTGATCTCTTGATTTTCTCCTGATATGGTAATTGGGCTTCGAGTCTTATCTTTATCTCTTTATCAGTTAAACCATTGTTTCTTAATCTCTTAAATATATCATCCTCTCCTGCATATACAGTTATTATCTTATCGAATCTATCTTCATAACCCCTTTCAAAGAGAATCGGAATTTCTATTATAACTATTTTTTTTTCGTTTATTCTTGATATGATGGACTTTATTTCATTGAAGACCTCAGGATGTATTATATCCTCGAGTGCAATCCTCTTTTCAGATTCAGTAAAGACTATTTCAGCAATGATCTTTTTGTTGAGTTCTCCATCTTCATTGACTACCTTATCCCCAAGGAGTCTTCTGATTTTGTTTATGATTTCTGGTCTTTTCAGGATGTTACTCACGAGCATATCCGTGTTTATTGTAATGGCTCCAAGTTTTTTGAATATCTCGAGTACAGTGGTTTTTCCTGAGCCGTAGTTTCCTGTAAGAGCAATTAGAGGGTTTTTTTTCATTTTACAGGACCAAGAAGTGCCATTGAAAAGACATCTTTATCATAAAGAAGATTCTTGAGTACATCCTTTATCTCTTTTATCGTTATCCTGTCTATCTGTTTTATTATTTCTTCCTGTGAGAGGTGCCTTTTATAATATATCTCCTGTCTTGCTATATGATTCATCATATTTCCTGTGGATTCAAGGCCGAGTATAAGGTTGCCCTTTAACTGATCCTTTGCCCTTTTAAATTCATCGTCTGTAATGGTTTCACTGAGATTCAACATCTCCTTTTTTATAATATCTATAACCTCTTCATACCTCTTTTTACTCGTACCCGCATAGACTCCCCAGACTCCTATATCCCTGTAGAGGGAGACAAAGGAGTAGATGGAATAGGCAAGTCCCCTTTTTTCTCTTACTTCCTGAAAAAGGCGTGAACTTATACCACCACCGAGGATGGCATTCAATAATGCGAGGTGATATCTTTTGGGGTTTGATAGTTCAAAAGCCTCCACACCTATACATATATGTACTTCTGACAGGTCTTTTTTGATTATATTTGTTCTTCTGTGGAATTCTGGTTTTGTAATGGCATGAGGTGTTGAGCCTTCATTGATGTTGCCAAAGTATTTATTGAGATACGGTAAAATTGTTTCTGGATTAAAATTTCCAGCGCATGATATTACAATCTCTTCTATTCCATAAAATCTTTTTTTATATTCCAGTAGAGAGTCCCTTGTGAATCTTTTAATGGTCTCTCTCCTTCCAAGGATTGGCTGTCCAAGTCCTGATCTGTCCCACACAGTTTCATAAAAGAGATCATGAATATAATCATCAGGAGTGTCTTCTACGAGTTTTATTTCTTCCTTTATTATGAGTTTTTCCTTTTCGATCTCCTCTTCAGGGAATGTCGAGTTTGTGTATATATCACTCAGGAGTTCAAGACCTTTTTCGAGAAACTGATCAAGTACCTTTATGTAAAAGGTTGTTGTCTCTTTTGAGGTAAATGCATTCAGTTCACCCCCAAGGGAATCCACCTCAATCGCAATCTCTTTCTGTGTCCTCTTTGTGGTTCCCTTGAAGAACATGTGTTCAATGAAGTGGGAGATACCATTTTTTTCTTCAGGTTCGTATCTTGAACCACTCTTTACCCATATCCCTGTGGCTACAGACCTGTAGTTCCTCATGGGAACCATTAATACAGGTATTCCATTGATGAGTCTCTCTTTTTTTAAGACCATAAGATATTTATCAGATAATGCTATCTTTTCTGATATGAGGTTTTGTCCTCAGAAAGAGCACTCTTTCTGCTCAGTTTGATTCTGCCAAGTTTATCTATCTCAAGGATCTTTACAAGAACCTCATCCCCCTCTTTGAGGACATCTGTTACTTTTGATATTCTTTTATGGGCTATTTCTGAGATATGGAGAAGTCCTTCTGTTCCTGGAAGTATCTCTACAAATGCTCCGAAATCGACGATTCTTTTTACCTTTCCAAGGTATATCTTGCCGACCTCAGGTTCTTCAACAATTCCCTTAATGATATCGATTGCTTTTTTAGCAGATGCCTCGTCATTTGAGGCGATATTAATTACGCCATTATCTTCAATATCTATCTTTACACCTGTTTGGTCAATTATTCCTCTAATAATTTTTCCACCTGTTCCTATAACATCCCTTATCTTTTCTGGCTTTATCTGTATCGTATATATTCTCGGTGCATGTGGTGCGAGTTCTTTCCTAGGTTCTTGCATGACCTCTCTCATCTTTTCGAGTATATAGAGTCTTCCTATTTTTGCCTTTTCGAGGGCTTCTCTCATTATCTCTTCTGAGATACCGCCCACCTTTACATCCATCTGAAATGCTGTTATACCATCTTCTGTGCCGGTGACCTTGAAGTCCATATCTCCAAGATGGTCTTCAAGTCCAAGGATGTCTGTAAGGATGACATATCTATCACCTTCTTTTATAAGACCCATTGCTATTCCTGCAACAGGCTTTTTGATCGGTATACCTGCATCCATCATGGCGAGTGTTCCTGCGCATACAGTCGCCATGGATGATGAACCATTGGATTCGAGTATGTCAGAGACAACCCTTATTGTATATGGAAATACCTCTTTTGGAGGTATTACAGGTTTCAGGCCCCTTTCAGCAAGCGCTCCATGCCCTATCTCCCTTCTTCCAGGGGATCTTAATGGTTTAACCTCACCAACACTGAAGGGTGGAAAGTTGTAATGTAACATGAAGGATTTAAATGTCTCTCCTTCAAGAGATTCTATCTTCTGTTCATCCTCATGGGTACCGAGTGTGACTGCAGAAAGAGCCTGTGTTTCTCCTCTTACAAAGAGAGCAGAACCATGAGTTTTCGGGAGTATACCTACCATGCAGTATATTGGTCTGATCTCATCTGGTTTTCTGCCATCTGCCCTGATTTCTTCATTAAGAATCATGGATCTCACAAACTTTTTCTCAAGCTCATTGAATATCATGGATATCTCTCTTATTTTGTCCCTTTCAGGATTGATTACATTGATGGTCTCTTCAAGGAGCATATCGAGTGCTGACTGTCTTTGCTGTTTGCCAGGAATCCTTATACATTCCTTGATCTTATTCATCGCATATCTTTCTATATTTGATATTAATTCCATATCAAAAGAATTCTCGATAATCTCTCCTTTCTTTTTGCCTGCGATGTTTCTAATTTCATGCTGTACATGGATGGTCTTTTTTATCTCTTCGTGGGCGAACTGGAGTGCTTTCAGTAGTTGCTCTTCAGATATTTCATTGCCACCACCTTCTACCATAACTATTGCATCATCTGTAGCTGCTACGACGAGATTGAGATCGAGTCTTTCAGATTCCATAAGTCCGGGATTTGCGACGAGTTTGCCATCAAGTATCCCAACCCTTACTGCACCAACAGGACCATTGAATGGAATGTCCGATACCATCATGGCGGATGACATCGCTATTATCCCCAATACATCAGATATATTTTCATCTCCATAAGAAAGTACAGATACAATACCCTGTGTTTCATAAAAGAATCCTTTTGGAATCAATGGCCTCAAGGGTCGGTCTATGAGCCTCGATGTGAGGATCTCTTTTTCAGATGGTTTACCTTCTCTTTTAAAAAAACCTCCAGGGATCTTTCCTGCAGAGTAAGCCTTTTCCTGATAGTCTATGGTAAGTGGTATAAAATCTATACCCTCTGATTGTTTCTTTGCAGCCACAACAGTTGCAAGAACAACAGTATCTCCGTATCTTGCAAGCACCGCACCATCTGATTGTTTTGCCAGTAGACCTGTCTCAAGGGTGAGTCTTCTGCCATTAAATTCTGTTTCTACTCTGTACATTTATTTTCTTAACCCGAGCCTTTCTATAAGTTTTTCGTATCTCTGTCTGTCAACCCTTTTTAAGTAATCGAGAAGTTTTCTTCTATGTCCTACAAGTTTTAGTAATCCTCTCCTTGAATGGTTGTCTTTTTTATGAATCTTGAAGTGTTCTGTCAGATAGTTTATCCTTTCAGTAAGAATAGCAATCTGTACTTCAGGTGAACCTGTATCCTTCTCATGGATTCTGAAGGTATTGATGAGATTACTTTTCTGTTCCTTTGTTAAAGCCATCCTTTCACCACCTTTCTCGGAATTTTTATAGATTTAAAGGACAAAGTCCTCTTATATGTAATAAAAAGAATAACACAAAAAGTCATTTAGAGACAAGAGGATTATCCATATGATATAATTTACTATGTTTGGAAAGGCCTTTATTAAAGGTAGATCACCATTTACAGTATCTCTGTATTTTCTCTCCGTTATAGTTCTTAATATCTTTTTCTTATCGACCATTATTGCCAGTGATACCAGTCATTCAAAGATAATGGTCCTCGAGGTCGAGGCAGTCATAAATCCTGCCGTAGGTGAATATATCGTCCATTCAATAAAAAAGGCGAATGAAAGAGACTACGATGCCATTATTATAAGACTTGATACCCCTGGTGGACTCGATACATCAATGAGGTCTATTGTGAAGGAGATTGTTGCGAGTAAAAAACCTGTTGTAGTTTATGTCTCTCCAGGTGGAGCAAGGGCTGCCTCCGCTGGTGCTTTTATAACCATTGCAGCCCATGTTGCTGTCATGGCACCTGGAACGAATATAGGTGCAGCACATCCTGTGAGTGTGGGTGAAAAGATGGACAAGGAGATGGCAAAGAAGGTAACAAACGATGCAGCAGCATATATCAGGTCTTTGGCTGAATCAAGGGGCAGGAATGCAAGGTGGGCAGAGGATGCTGTTAGAAAGAGTGTTTCAGCTACAGAGAAAGAGGCGTTAGAGTTGAATGTAATAGATATGATTGCAAAGGATATGGATGAACTTTTAAAAAAGTTAGATAACAAAAAGATAAGAACTGCTTATGGAGATGTGGTATTGAGAACAAAAGGTGTAGAACTCGTTACTGAAAAGATGGGATTAAGGCAAAGGATACTTGATAGAATCAGTGATCCAAATATCGCATATATTCTCATGTTGCTCGGTCTGTATGGATTGTTCTTTGAACTCACAAACCCAGGAAGCATACTACCTGGTGTTATCGGTGGAATATCTTTGATACTTGCTTTTTATGCATTTCAGGCCCTTCCTGTGAATTATGCAGGTCTTCTTCTTATCCTTCTTGGAATTATTATGTTTATTCTTGAGGTCAAGATTATCTCACATGGTATACTCACGATAGGAGGAATCATATCGATGACTTTAGGTTCGATAATGCTCTTTAAGAGCCCTTCACCATTTTATAAATTATCCTTTTATGTCATTCTGCCTGCTGTTATAATAACAGCCCTCTTCTTTGTACTTACGCTTGGACTTGCATTCAAGGCATGGAAGAGAAAACCTGTAACAGGCAAAGAAGGACTTATAGGCATTGAAGGTATCGCAGGGACAGATATAGATAAGGATAAGGGAATGGTATACATAAGAGGAGAAGTCTGGCAGGCATACAGTGATGAGTTTATTAAAAAAGATGAAAAGGTTATAGTCGAAGATGTTCATGGATTGAAACTTAAAGTCAGAAGAAGAGGAGGAGACATCGTCTCCTGAAAATTTTTTTAAAGGGAGGTTTAAAATGCCAATACCAATGAGTTTTTACACATTTGCGATACTTATATTTTTAATTGTGTATTTTCTTTCAAGTGCAATAAAGATATTAAGGGAATATGAGAGGGGAGTTGTATTCAGACTTGGAAGATTGATCCCTGTAAAAGGTCCAGGACTCGTTATTATATGGCCCATAATAGATAAACTTGTAAAGGTCAGTCTTAGAACCGTTACCATGGATGTACCTCCACAGGATATTATCACGAAGGATAATATTACTGTTAAGGTGAATGCAGTTGTATATTTCAGGGTTGTGGATCCTGCAAAGGCAGTGACAGAGGTAGAAGACTATTTCTATGCCACGAGTCAGATTGCACAGACAACCTTAAGAAGTATTCTCGGTCAGAGTCAGCTTGATGACCTTCTCACCAAGAGGGATGAATTGAATGCAGAACTCCAAAAGGTGATAGATTTCCAGACAGAGCCGTGGGGTGTAAAGGTGACGGCGGTGGAGGTCAAAAATGTTGACCTTCCAACAGAGATGTTAAGGGCAATAGCAAAACAGGCAGAGGCTGAAAGAGAGAGAAGGGCAAAAGTTATACATGCGGAAGGTGAGTTTCAGGCAGCCCAGAAACTTGCTGAGGCGGCACAGATCATAGGATCACAGCCAATGGCATTACAATTAAGATATCTCCAGACACTCGTTGAGATTGCTGCTGAAAAGAATTCCACGACGATATTCCCTGTACCCATTGATCTTATTAAACCTTTTTTTGATAAATTATCGAAGTAGGTTATGAGGAAAAAACATTTTTGTCCGAAATAAAGATATAATGTTCTGATATTAGTTAGAATTAGATTGTCGTATAGCCCAGGGGAAAGTAATCTCATATGTTAGTTTTGTGTGAAGAAGAGACTTCTTGTGAAGAGATGGTTTTGAGAGATTTGATGATTGAAAAAATGTTGTCTCTCTATGTAGTGAATGACTCGAAATAAAAGGATAAAATAAAAACAGTCATTTAAAGAGGTGTTCGATTAAGAATAGAATCTGGCTCAGGTTATTTCTTTTACTACTTATAATCGCAGGTATTTCAGTATTATTTTATGCTACAGGATGGGTTTCATATTTTCTTGATAAAAAAAGAATTCTTGAATTCCTTCATGTCTTTGGAAGGTTTTCTTTTGTTGCTTTCATATTACTTCAAGCACTTCAGGTTGTTGTATCTCCTCTTCCAGGAGAGGTGACAGGTCTTTTGGGTGGATATCTTTATGGTCCTCTGCTGGGTGTAATCCTTTCTACTATTGGTCTTACCCTTGGTTCTTATGTGGCATTTATCCTTGCCAAGATTCTTGGAAAGCCATTTGTAGAAAGATTTATAGATGATAATACATTCAGGAGATTTGATTATCTTTTACACCATAAGGGTGTTTTTTTAGTCTTTCTTCTTTTTCTTATACCTGGTTTTCCAAAGGATATCCTCTGCTACATACTTGGACTCGGGAGGCTCACTGTGATGGAATTTCTGATTATAGGTGGGACAGGAAGGCTTCTTGGAACAGTGCTTTTAACACTTGGTGGTGATTTTATAAGACATCACCAGTATGGCAGATTCTTTATTCTTGCCGGTGTGGCTATCCTTGCTATATTACTTGCGATGGTCTTCAGGGAAAAGATAGAGAACATTTTCAGGAGATGGCATGCATATCAATATTTAAAAGAGAGGGCAAGGAGAAAAAGGTTGAAAGGAATTAAGGAAGATGGTGATGGTAAAAATTAGATCTTTACCATTTCATTAAAACCGAACCCCATGTAAGTCCTCCACCAAAGGCTTCAAGGAGTATATAATCTCCCTCCTTAATCCTTCCTTCTGAAATAGCTTCATCGAGGGCAATGGGTATAGATGCAGCAGATGTATTGCCATACCTTGTGAGGTTTATTATTACCCTGTCCATAGAAAGCCCAAGCCTTTCTGCAGTTGCCTTTATTATTCTTAGATTTGCCTGATGCGGTATAAGGAGTGATAACTGGGAAGGTTTAATATTATTCTTTTTTAATGACTCCACGACAAGGGATTCGAGAGTTTTTACAGCAACCTTGAATGTTTCATTGCCTTTCATCTTTATATAATGCATTCTCTTTTCTACTGTCTCCTTTGATACAGGCATATATGATCCACCTGCAGGTATATAAAGGAGATCCCATAATCTGCCATCAGAGTATATATCGACTGATAATATTCCCTTGTGGTTATCTCCTGTCACGACTACTGCTCCTGCACCATCTCCAAGAAGTACACATGTTGTTCTGTCCTGCCAGTCTGTGAATTTGGATAATACCTCTGAGCCGACAACGAGAATCCTTTTATACTTTTCTGATTTTATATATGCCTCAGCAATCGAGATGGCATAGATGAAGCCTGAGCATGCAGCATTTATATCCATTGCCCTTGCGTTTATGGCTCCCAATTTTTTCTGAAGGATACATCCTGTGGAAGGAATCTGGTAATCACCGCTTATAGTTGCGACTATGATGAGATCTATCTTTTCAGGTTTTAACTGTGCATTTTTTAATGCCCTTTTTGAGGCTTCAAGGGCAAGGTCTGAAGCAGCCTGTTCCTGTGCTGCAATTCTTCTTTCTTTTATTCCTGTCCTTTCTGTAATCCATTCATCCGAGGTATCCACCATCTTTTCGAGATCATGATTGGTGAGAACCTTCTCAGGAACATATGAACCTGTTGATATTATTCTTGCGTACATCTTAATTGACTTTCTCTTTGAGAGATTTGCTGGTGGTTAATAGAGATTGATTTATGTTTGATAATTCACTGGATATCTCTTTATAGAGATCCTTTTTTGAAAGCATTGATGCCACAATCAGGGCATTCTTTATAGCCTTTGTTGAGGATCTTCCATGGCTTATAATACATGTACCATCGATACCGAGAAGAGGTGCCCCACCATATTCAGCATAGTCTGTCTTCTTCTTAAATCTTCTCAGCGCAGGTTTAAGAAATAGGTATCCAATCTTTCCGATGGATAGATCGGATATCTCTCTCTTTATCATCTTCATAATTACTTCTGCAAGACCTTCACTTATCTTGAGAGCGATGTTTCCTGTAAAGCCATCACAAACAACTACATGTGCCTCTCCAAGGAAAAGGTCTTTTCCCTCAATATTTCCCATAAAGTTAAGATGAGATGCCCTGAGCATCTGAAATGCTTCCTTTGTCAATTCATTTCCCTTTGTATCTTCTTCACCTATACTTAGGATGGCGACCCTGGGGTTATCCACTGAGAACATAGCCCTGTAATAAGCTGAGCCCATATATGCAAATTGAAGGATATTTGATGGTTTACAATCCACATTTGCTCCCGCATCTATAAGAACAAAGGGTTTTTTCAGTGTTGGAAGTGATGCTGCTATGGCAGGTCTATCGACACCTGGAGATTTACCAAGGATAAATAGTGCTGTCGCCATCACAACACCTGAGTTGCCTGCGCTCACCATGGCATTCGCCTCACCTGTTTTTACAAGTTCAACAGCCCTTCTTATAGAAGAGTCTTTTTTCTTTCTCAGTGCCTGTGACGGTAATTCATCCATCTCGATTATCTGTGAGGCATGCTTTACTGTTAACCTTCTGGATGGATATTTTTTCCCCATAAGTTCCATTTCTATCTTTGAGGAATCTCCAACAAGTATTATCTCATCTTGAGGATGGTCCTTCAGGTATTCTATAGCCCCTTCAATTGTTACAAGAGGTGCATAATCTCCACCCATTGCGTCAAGTGCTATCTTCATTATTCCTTTTCCACTACTTCGAGGATTTTCTTTTTGTTATATGAACCACAGGATGGACATACCCTGTGTGAGATGGTTGGTTCGTTGCATTCAGGACAGTTTATTATATTTGGATACTGTCCTTTCCAGTTTGCCCTTCTTTTATCCCTTCTTGACCTTGTATGTCTGTGAGTTGGATTAGCCATAACTATCTCTCCTTTACAAGTAGGTTTTTTAGTTTTAAAAATCTTTCATCTATATTTTGTTCTGTACAATCGCATTTTTCATAATTTAAATCTTTTCCACATACGGGGCACAAACCTTTACAATCTTCACTGCATAATGGCTTTATGGGTAGACTGAGAAGTATCTCCTCCTCTATCAGAGAGTCAATATCAATCTCTTCACCTCTGTAAAAATCGACTTCCAGTTCTTCACCATGTAATTCATAAATCTCTTCCTTCAGTTCTGTAACTGGATGGAATGTTGTGAATATATCTAAATCAATATCTTTCTTAAACTCATTAAGACATCTACTACATGTCTGTTGAATCGCTCCATGGATATTTCCTTTTATAATAACCTCTGTTCCTGATTTTTCTATCTTAAATTTACCTGAAACAGTCTCGATAAGATGGAGGAAATCTGATTTTATTGGTTCCTCTATCAGAATATCCATGCCTTCAACAGGAATATCTGAAATAATAATTTTCATCTTTTTACCAAAGAACCTATTTAGTTTTTATTTATTATATTAATAAATCAATGAGTTTGTCAATGTAAATATTATATAAAAGAGATAAAATGTAAATTAAGAGAGATTATGTGTGATGGTCATGTACTTTTTACCAGGATAACCTTATATATTCCTCCATTGATATCCAGAGTAATATAGATTCTTTTACTGACAGGATAGAATAAAGGAGCTGGAAGAGAAGAAATGTTTTGATTTCTGAGATGCTGTTTTAAAGATAAACTGTATGGTAAAATTACTATACAATAAATTAATCTGGAGAGCATGGACTTATGAAATCAGTACTCAGGGTATCAAAAAATCTTTTTGAAGTGATGATTTTTCTAACGCTCGATATATTTTCCATATATCTTTTTTTTAAACTTTCAGTCTTTTTAAGGATTGAGTTACTTCCATATATTCTGCCATTAAATTTTCCGCCTGTGCCAGAAAAAGGATTTTTAATGCCTATGTGGATACCCAGTGTATGGCTTTTCTTTTTGCTTTATGAAGGTCTTTATGGAAAGAGATTTTCATTCTGGGATGAGTTGAAGGCTTTATGGAGGGTATCATTTCTTTCAACGATAGGGGTATTCACAATAGTGGCACTGGGAAAGTTCAGTGCGGAGGTATCGAGGATTGTAATTATAATAATGGGTTTTATATCGATTCCACTTTTTCCTTTACTGAGGACTAATGCAAGGAGATTATTACTCTATGCAGGTTTTTTAAAGAAAAGATCTTTGATACTGGGTTCTCAGAAGAATGCAAGGTCTCTACTTGCTGCACTCAAGAAGGAAAAGAATTATGGTTACGAGATTATGGGTTTCGTGGACGATAGTGGAGTGGATGAGATTGAAGGTATAAAGGTGTATAATGGAATAAACAATATATTCAGTTATATTGATGCTATGGACATTGAATATATATTTGTTGCCATGCCAGAGGTTAGATATAAAGAGATAGAACATCTTTTAACAGAACTGAATAGAAAAGTGAAAGGACTGGTTATTATACCTGATATTAAGGGAATTCCTTCCACAGTATCTGATATACATTATTTTCTCGGTGAGGAGATATTTGGATTTGAGATGAAAAATAATCTGTATCTACCTTTCAACAGGATTCTTAAAAGGTTGTTTGATATAACTCTGAGTACTGTATTTCTATTAATCTCTGCGATTCCTCTTCTGATGTTCTGTATACTCATAAGACTCGATTCACCTGGACCTATTATATTTTCTCAGGAGAGGGTTGGAAGGAATTGTAAAAGATTCAGATGTTATAAATTGAGAACAATGTATGTTGATGCAGATGAGAGATTAAGGCATATACTCGATAATGATTCAGATGCGAGGAATGAGTGGGAAAGGTTTTGGAAACTCAGGAATGATCCAAGAATCACCAAAATCGGAAGATTTCTCAGGAAGACATCCCTTGATGAATTGCCTCAATTATTTAATGTCATTAAAGGAGATATGAGCCTTGTTGGTCCAAGACCGTACTTACCTGATGAATTGCTTAAGGTGGGTGAGAGGATTAATAAATGTCTTGCTGTTACCCCAGGTATTACAGGCCTCTGGCAGGTGAGCGGAAGATCTGATACAGACTATGAGGTTAGGATAGCACTCGATCTCTGGTATGTGAAGAACTGGAGTTTATGGCTCGATATTGTTATACTCCTTAAGACCATAAAGGTTGTTCTTAGGATGGAGGGTGCAAGATGAGGAGTGATACTTATGCCTTATATAAAATAAAGTTAAATGGAGGAGATTATGAAGGGCATTATACTTGCTGGTGGTAGTGGCACAAGGCTTTATCCTTTGACCATACCTGTAACAAAGCAGTTACTTCCTGTATATGATAAACCGATGGTCTATTATCCCCTCTCTACACTCATGCTTGCAGGTGTGAGAAATGTCTTGATAATCTCAACACCCTATGACATAGATGGATTCAGAAGGCTCTTTAATGATGGTTCACACCTTGGACTCGAGATCACCTATGCAGTCCAGAATGAGCCCAGGGGTATTGCAGAGGCACTTATAATAGGTGAGGAATTCATCTCGGGTGACAGGGTATGGCTGATACTTGGAGATAATATATTCTTCGGGCATGGTCTGCCTGATATGTTGAGGGATGCATGGAACAATACCAAAGGAGCGGTGATATTCGCATATCCTGTATCTGACCCAGAGAGGTACGGTGTGGTTAATTTCGATAAAGATGGAAATGTCTTATCTATAGATGAGAAGCCAGAGCATCCTAAGAGTGATTATGCAGTAACAGGACTCTATCTTTATGATGGAGATGCACCATCTATTGCGAGGGGTCTAAAACCATCAAAGAGAGGTGAACTCGAGATAACTGATGTGAATAATGAATACCTGAGAAGGGAAAAATTAAAGGTCAAACTCATGGGAAGGGGATTTGCATGGCTCGATACAGGTACATATGATTCTCTACTTGATGCTTCAGAATTTGTGAGGATTGTCGAAAAAAGACAGGGGTTCAAGATCGCCTGTATAGAAGAGATTGCATACAGGCTCGGGTACATAGGCAGGGAACAACTCTTGAGACTTGCAGAGCCTCTTATGAAGAATTCTTATGGAAGATATCTTGTTTCCATAGCAGAGGGAGAAGATGCCATTTGAATTCCAGAGACTCGAGATACCTGATATCATCCTCATTAAACCCATTTTCTTCTCTGATGATAGGGGATTTTTTTTAGAAACATATAAGGAGAGTGATTTCTTTAAGGCAGGAATAGATGTGAGATTTGTTCAGGATAACCATTCTATGTCAGGAAATGGTGTGTTGAGGGGGCTTCATTACCAGAAAGAACCATTTGCGCAGGGAAAGTTAATAAGGTGTATAAGAGGTGAGATATGTGATGTCGCTGTGGATATAAGGAAGGAATCTCCATGGTATGGAAAGTGGATTGCAGTGAATCTTTCTGAAGATAACAGGTTAATGCTTTATATACCGCCTGGTTTTGCCCACGGTTTCTGTGTCCTCTCTGATGTAGCAGAGATCCTCTATAAGACTACCTCAGAATATTCTCCTCAGCACGACAGAGGGATAATATGGAATGATCCTGAACTCAATATAGACTGGCCCATTCATAATCCTGTTCTTTCATTGAAGGATGCAGCCTTGCCTTTTTTAAAGGATGCCGATAATAATTTTATTTACAGGAAGTGAGAAATTCCCTGAGGGTTTCCTTCCATACTGGGATTTCAATATCGAGAATCTCTGATATTCTTCTATTACTCATGGCAGAGAAGTCAGGTCTTTTGGCAGGTAGATTAAAGATGCTTTTAGAAACAGGTTTTATATCCCTGTTTATTCCCCTGATCTTCAGTATCTCCTTTGCCCATTCGTATCTCGAGGTATATCCTGAACTGGTGAGATGATAAAGCCCTGTTACTCCTTTATTGATTGCCATGAGAGTCACATTGACTACTGTCTTTGTCCATGTTGGTACCGAGACCTCATCTATTGCTATCTTTATCTCACCATTCTTTTTTAACCATTCATCGAGCTTTGTGATGAAGTTCTGTTTTCCGTCTCCATATACCCAGCTCAATCTGAAGATGAGGTATCTTGATAGTTCTTCCATGAGGAGTAACTCACCAATGTATTTACTCTTTCCGTACTCATTTATTGGATCAGGCTCATCGTCTTCTATGTATGGAACCCTTTTTTGTCCATTGAATACATAGTCTGTGCTATAGTGTATGAGAAAGGCATTATATTTTTTAGAGGCATAGGCGAGGTTCTTTACTCCAAGTGCATTTGTCTTAAAGGCTTCATAGTATCTCTTTTGAGCAAGGTCCACATGGTTAAATGCAGCGGTATTTATCACGACCTCAGGTCTTATGGATTCGAAGATCTCCATGACCCTTTCCGTATCAGATATATCGAGTTCAGTATGGCTCAGGGCAGTGAATTCGATCCCCTTTACTTTAAGGCTCTTTATAAACTCTCCAGCGAGTTGTCCATTTTTTCCTGTGATCAGGTATCTCATTTATTTATTTATAAACCCTTTTCCAGTATTCCCTCAAGGAGATGATTTTTTGATTTAAGTATTCTATATGGTCCATATACCATTTTACAGTCATCTCTATTCCATCATCGAATCTTATCTCAGGAGACCAGCCGAGTTCCTTCTTTATCTTCGTTGTATCGAGGGAGTATCTAAAGTCGTGTCCTAGTCTATCAGGAACATATCTTATGAGTTCGAGGGGTTTATTGAGTATCCTGAGGATTGTGCTCACGACATCTATGTTTTTTCTCTCATCTCCACTTCCCATATTATAGACCTCTCCGATCTTTCCCTTTTCTATCACACTCATTATACCTTTTGCGCAGTCAGATACATGGAGCCACTCCCTCATATTCTCACCCGTTCCATAAACAGGTATCTCTTCGTCATTGATTGCCTTTGCAATGACCATGGGAATCAATTTCTCAGGATACTGCCACTGTCCATAATTATTCGATGGCCTGACTGTTATTACAGGTATTTTGTATGTTCTCCAGTATGCCCTTCCGAGCATATCCTGTGATGCCTTACTCACAGAGTAAGGTGAATTGGGTTTCAGTGGTGATTCCTCTGTGAAGTGTCCATCATCTCCCATTAGTTCACCATATACCTCATCCGTGCTGATATTTATGAATCTCTCTAATTTATATTTTTTTGACACCTCAAGGAGATTCATGGTTCCGATGATATTTGTTTCAATGAATATTCTGGGCTCAAGTATTGATCTATCGACATGGGATTCTGCAGCAAAATGGACAACGACATCGGGTCTCTCCTTTCTGAATATCTCCTCCATAGCCTCTTTATTTCTTATATCTTCCCTGTAAAATCTTATATCCTTTGTTACTTCTTTCAGCCTTTCCATATCCCCTGCATATGAGAGGCTATCAATAACAGTAGTATTGAATTTTCTCAAAACAGATTGTCTCACGAATTCACTTCCTATAAAGCCTGCTCCTCCTGTAACGAGTATCTTCATAAATCTTTACCTCCCTTTCTTGTTTATTCTTTCACCTGTTATCCTTCCATCTTCGAGATATATAATTTTTTTAGCATATGATGCAATATTGTCATCATGGGTAATAAGGATAATGGTCTTTCCCTCTTCATTCAATCTCTTTATTAGTTCCATTATCTCATTTGCTGTTTTTGTATCGAGCTGTCCTGTTGGTTCATCTGCGAGTATGAGTTCAGGTGAATTTATCAATGCCCTTGCTATTGCTACCCTCTGCTGCTGGCCACCGGATAGTTGTGAGGATCTGAACCTTGCCCTATCTTCAAGCCCCACAATCCTGAGTATATTCATTATATCATCTTCGCCTACCATCTTGTCTGAATACAGGACAGGAAGAAGTACATTTTCCCTTACAGTAGCGTATGGAAGTAAATAAAAGTTCTGGAATATAAAACCAATGTATCT
>FWPU01001695.1_pt1 | contig 64802 bp, 49 predicted proteins | sample 2228361 | NCBI WGS metagenome assembly FWPU01 (sample SAMEA103939777, study PRJEB20133) | metagenome
CGCCCATGCCACCCATCATGCCGCCCATGCCACCGATGCCACCCATCCCGCCGATACCCATCATGTTGAAGCCACCGATACCGGTCATGCCGCCGATACCGCCGATGCCCATCATGTTGAAGCCGCCAATGCCGCCGAAGTTTTGGAAGCCGCCACTATTGCCAAGAACACCCTGGAAACCCTGGAATCCTTGGTTCCCCTGGACGCCTTGGATCCCCTGGTTGCCCTGAACGCCACGGTTACCTTGGACGCCCTGGTTGCCTTGGACGCCCTGGATTCCGGCGACGCCAGCAGGCCGCAGCGACGCCGGCGGCACATACGGCACAAACCCCGCCGGACGGGGCCGGCCCGGCTGAGCCGTCACCACCCCGCTCAGCGGCACCATCGCGCACACGCCCAACACCCCCGCCACCACCGCCAAACGACCTGTCAGTACCCGCAACATCACTGCTCCTTCTGCCAATGTGAAAAGAACATTCCTCCCAACGGAACAGGCTCCCCTCCCTGTCCGTTTGTCCGCGTTTCCGTTTGTCCGCGTTTGTCCGCGTTTGCCCGCTGGGAACCGTCGCTAGTTGCTACCGGCGGTCATATCGGACACAAGATTTAAGCATACAGGTTTGGCAAGCACGCCGCGCGGAAAAAACAAAAAAATTTCGAAAAGATGCGATTAAGGCACCGATTCCGCCGAACAAATGGGGGATCCGATCCCTTGGGCCAACTGACCGGGGACAGCGGTAACGATCTTGCCAGGCGTGTCAGCGGGCGTGGCGGTGCCGCTGCTGCCCCAACGGGGACTAGTCCGCACCCGCCCGGAACAGGAACAGCCCCGGAATCCCTAGCAGCGACGGCCGGTGTCGCAGATTCAGCCGCAGCCGCTCGCCGCCGTGCAGTTCGACCCGCCAGACGGAGACTGGCCGATCATCCTCGCCGATGAGCAGTTGCCGCAAGAGCTGATCGGCAGGCTCGATCGGTGGACCAGCGACCGCTTCGAACGCCTTGTGGAGTCGTTTGGGATGGATGGTCAGGGCCGCGACCGGTCCGGCGGCGGGCGATGCGGCCTCGACAAGCAGTTGCCGCAAGACCTTCTCCGCTTCCGCCCCGACGGCGAGAAATACCGCCTCCTTGCCGCAGGCTACCCACACCACCGGCCGGTCGCCGAGCAGCTTTTCCAGCTGGTCCCGCGTCTCGCCGGGCAGCAGCCCCCAGATATTCAGGCGGTGCAGGGCTACCTCCCCGGCACGGGCCACATCACATTCGATGAGCTTTTGGCCCCGCTGGTCGGCGGCCAGCTTATGGAGGGCCTGTTCGACCGCCGCCGCCCGCGTACAGGTCACGGCGGCCGCCGCGGTGTAAGAAGGATCCGGCGTCGGCCCGACCAGGATTGCAGCCATTTCCCATCGGCCGTCGCGGACGCTCTCCTGACAGCCCTGCACCAGCTCGGCCAGCACCGGCCGCACCGCCGCCGCCCAGTCCGACTGCTGGATTGCCTGCAGACCTGATCCCAACACCTTATCCACCATCTCCCGCCACTCTGGGGCGAACTGCGGCGGCTGCAACGTCGCCGCCACGACCAACTGCGGATGCCGGTGCCAGGCGGCGAACCGTTGCGTGTTCGGCGGTCGGGTGGCGATCGTCCGGGCCAACGCCGTGCCCCGATCCGGCACGACCACCCATTCTTGGCCCAGCTCGCCTGTTTCCTTGTCCCAAAGCAGTCGCAGTTGCACCTCCGTCGCTTCCTGGTGCAATGTCTCGAGGTTCCGCCGCAGCCACGGCGACAGTGGTGCAAACAGCGTCGCCGCCAACCAAGCGTCCGGGTCAATTTTTGCCTCATTTTCCAGGTTCTTCGCCGTGCCCTCCACGGACGCTAGCACCTCCTTGACCAATCCCGCCGGCACGCGCCGGGGGAACAGCCGCACCACTGCCAGCTCTGGCGTTTTCGAGTCGAACAGTTGCTCCGCCGCCACCAAATCCTTCAACGGCAACGGCTTGCCCAGGTTGCACTCGAAATACGCCCATCGCCCGCCCACTATTTGCAGATAGACGGGATGGGGGAATGGGCCATCGTCCTTCAACCGGAATAGCTGCTGCGAGGCATCGACCGCCTGCAAGCCGCCGCCGACGCGGTCGACCATTTTGACAAACGACCCGGCCTCCGTCAGCGGTACCACCACCACCACGGCGGACTGGGCGAACGGGTCCTGCAGCAGCACGTAGCCGCCCCACGGCCGGTGGCGGTCCACGCCTTCCAAACCGCCGAAGTTTTCCTGCAGCCAGCGGTTGAGGGTTTGCAAGGCCGCATCGCGTGCCTGGGCGGGCAAGGCCGCCTGGGCCATCTGCCGGAAGCTTTCGACGCATGCGGCCAACGGACAGAACTGGACGACGACCGCCGGTTCCGGCGGGGCCGCCCGCGTTGATTCGGCTAGGACGGCACTGACCGCCACAACCCCCATCAGATGACGCCACAGTCCACGCCTGCCTGCTTGGCTCCCGCTCATAACTTGCTCCTGCTCGGGGAAGATGTTTCTCGCTCGCAACGCATATGCCACGCGCACGCAACGCATACGTAACACGTGTGCCCGCCGACCCGATCATTCCCGTTCGGGAACAAGCCGGCCCGCGGCGGCGACCTCAGGGGCCAGAGCGGCTACTGTGGATCAACCCCTCCGTTGGGCTGCTGGCGTTGGCGTAGAGGCGTTTGGGGATGCGGCCGGCCAGGTAGGCCAGCCGGCCCGCCTCGCACGCATACCGCACGGCCCAGGCCATCCGCACGGGGTCCTTGGCCAGGGCGATAGCCGTGTTGAGCAGCACGCCGTCGCAGCCCAGCTCCATGGCGACGCTGACATCGCTGGCCGTGCCGACGCCAGCATCGACGATCACGGGATAGTCCGGGTCATCTTCCTTGAGATATTCCAGGCAGATGCGGATGTTGTTGGGGTTGAGGATGCCCTGGCCGCTGCCGATGGGGCTTCCGGCGGGCATGACGCTGGCCGCGCCGGCCTGCTTGAGCCGCTTGGCCAGCACCGGGTCGTCGGAAGTGTACACCAGCACGGTGAAGCCCTCGGCGACGAGCTGCTCGGTGGCCCGCAACGTCTCGATCGGGTCGGGCAGGAGCGTCCGCGGGTCAGCGAGGCACTCCAGCTTGACCCACTGGGCGCCAGGATTGCCCAGGTTGCCAAGCAGCTCGCGGGCCAACCGGGCGTGGCGGACAGCGTCTGCCGCCGAATAACACCCGGCCGTATTCGGCAGGATCGTCAGCCGTTCCAGATTGAGATAATCCAGGATGCTCTTGCCCTCCTTGTCGAACAGACGCTCGCGGCGGACCGCCACGGTGGTCACCTCGCAACCGCTGGCCTCCAGGCATTGTCGCATCAGCTCGTAGCTGGCGTATTTGCCGGTGCCGGTGAACAGTCGCGACCGCAAGGTAAACGGGCCGATCCGCAGCGGCTGGTCCGGCGGCGGCCCCCCGGCCTGGTCCGGCTCCGCCGCGCCGCCCCCGACCAGCGTGACGATCTCGACCACATCCCCGTCCCGCAGGATCCGTTGCGGCTGCTCCGGCCGCGGCACCACCGCCTCGTTTACCTCCACCGCTACCTGCGCCGGCTCTTTCTGCAATATCCGTAGCAGATCCGCCACACTCAGCGGATCAGGAAATGTCCGCCGTTCGGCGTTGACCACAATCGTCGGCATAACTGATATCCTCACTGGCCACCGTATCTACGGTCAACATACCAACCCCGGCCGCGGCCACGTAGGGGGGAGCAACCCGGCCGGGGGCAACCGTTGTCTCGCCGCGACGGGGTGACACCCAGGAGTCCCCCCCTCGCCGCGGCCGTCCCCCCCTGCGAGGAAATGTGCTACAACATTGTAGGGAACCATTCACGGGACTCGGACGCCGCGATGAAGGGTGCCATCGATCCGGTCGAGGCCTTTTTCGGGCAGTTGCGCGGCAGCGGGCTGCTTTCGCCGCAACAACTGCAAGAGATTGGGCAATGGATCGTGCAGCAGCGTCTGTCGCTGGCGGCGTTGCTGGCGGCCATCGAGCGGCGCGGCTGGCTCACCTCTTTCCAGTTGCGGGAAATCGCCCAGGGCCGCGGACGCAGCCTGCGGATCGGCCCATATGTCCTGCTTGACCTGCTGGGCGAAGGGGGCATGGGCCGGGTCTACCGAGCGCAGCACACCCGCATGGGGCGGCTGTGCGCTATCAAGGTCATCCGCCGGGACAAGCTGAAGCACCCGGCAATGGCCGAGCGGTTCCGCCGCGAGATCGAGGCCGCCGCCCGCATGCACCATCCCAACGTCATCCGTGTTTTCAACGCCGACCAGACCGACGACCTCATCTACTACGAAATGGAGTTGGTCGACGGCCTAGATTTGACCAAACTGGTCCGGCAACAGGGGCCGCTGCCCATTCCGCAGGCATGCGAGTACATCCGCCTGGCCGCCCTCGGACTGCAGCACGCCTACGAGCAGGGGCTGGTCCACCGCGACCTCAAGCCGAGCAACATCCTGGTCAGTCACGACGGGCGACAGGTCAAACTGGTGGACCTGGGTCTGGCCCGCATCCTGGACGAGCCGCCCGAGGCGGAAAAGGGGAAGCGGCTGACCCGCGAGGGCTACGTGCTGGGCACCCCCGATTTTTTAGCCCCCGAGCAGGCCCGCAATCCCACGCTGGTGGACATCCGCGCCGATATCTACTCCCTGGGCGGCACGCTCTACTACATCCTGACCGGTCGCGTCCCCTACGAGGCAAGCACGCCGACCGAAAAACTGTTGCGACATTGCACGGAGCCGCCCCCGCCGCTGCTGCCCTACCGCCCGGACGCTCCGCCGCAGCTCGAACAGATCATCCACTGGTGCATGGCCAAGCAGCCGGAGCAGCGGCCGCAAACACCGTTACAGGTCGTCCTCGCCCTGGAGCCTTTGTGCCGGGCCGGCGGGCCGCACCCGGCGATCCCCTGGCCAGCCGCACCCCCGCAGGAGCCACGCTCCAGCCAACTGTTCCAGCTCCCCGAAGACTTGCAACACGACGCGGTCCTGCGGCGAAACCGGCAACAGCTGTGGGGCCGATGGATCGTCACGACGCTGATCCTCGCCCTTGCCGTCCTGATGGGCGTTGCCCTGTTGCGCAAGATGCTGCCGCTGTGGCAGACCCCGCTGGCGCTGGCCCCCTACGCCGAAAGCTTCACTAACACCTTGGGCCTGCGGATGGTCCGCTTGCCAGCTGACACGTTCGTCATGGGTTCGCCCGACATCGAGCCAGGCCGTCGGGACGACGAAGGTCCTGCGGTCCGCGTCCGCTTCTCGCAGCCGTGGTGGATCGCCGCCACCGAGGTCACCACCGAACAGTTTCAGCAGATCATGGGATACAATCCGTCCCGCAGCGGCAAGCTCGCCGCCCAGCATGCCCGCCGGCCGGTCGAGTCGGTCCGTTGGGACGAAGCCATGGAGTTTTGCCGCCGGCTCACCGAGCGGGAAAAGAATGAGCCATGGATCCGTCCCGGCTGGGGGTATCGGTTGCCGACCGAGGCGGAGTGGGAATATGCTGCCCGCGCCGGCAGCACCTCGCCGTTTACTTTCGGCAACATCCTGCAGTTCGGCCGTCAGGCCATTTTCCAGCCTGTCGAAGACGATCCCCTGCAGACCGGCGGAGACCCCGCCCGGCCCCCCGCATTCCCCGAACCAGTCGGCCAGACCCAACCCAACCGTTTCGGCCTGCACGACCTGCACGGCAACGTCGCCGAATGGTGCCTCGACTGGTATGCCCCGCGTGATCCGGCCCGCGGCGGAGAATGGACCGATCCCACAGGTCCCGCCGACGGCGAACGCCGCGTCGTCCGCGGCGGCTCGTTCCGCTTGCCGGCCGCCCGCTGTCGCAGCGCCGCCCGCGACTCCTGGCGACCCACCGAACGCCGCGACGACCTCGGCTTCCGCATCGTCTTTGCCCCACTCCGCCAAGCACCCTGAAGCCGCTCGCTGCGGGTCGCATCACCCCCCGCCTGCCGGCCACACGTGCACCCGCAGATCGAACTGCCGCACCAACTCGTCCAGCCGCGACCGCAACGCCTCCCATTGCTCCGCGGCAACCGCGAAATTGACCTGCAACGCCGCCGGCCCGCTTTGCCCAACCGGCGACGCCGCCGGCCGGTACTCCAGCTCCCGCAGCACTGCCGGCCCAAAGCCCGTCCGCGGCAACGCCCCGCCCTCGGCCAGCTCCTCTAGCAGCCGCCGCAATCGCTGCCGGTCAAACCGGCCCTGCACCTCCGGATTGTTCAACAGCACGTGCAACGCTTTCTCGGCCGCCGCCGGCAGACGCACCGCCGCCACCGGCACCGCCCGCACGCCCTGCTCCCGCAGCAGCCCTAACCGCAAGCTCCCGTCAATCACATGACCGCTCGACTCGTTCCACACCAGCGGCAGCACTAGCCCAAACCGCTCCAAACTCTCCCGCAACCTCCGGTAGGCAGCGGAACGCGGCCCCAACTGCCGGCGAACACTATACGGCGGTGGCCGCAACTCCTCGATTGGCACCACACGCGTCACGATCGCCGCCGGACCACCGCAGCTCACTCGACCGCCTGGGTCATCGGCGTCGTCGTCCTTCCTATCTGCTCCGCCTTCGACGGCCGGCCCGAACCGTCGCACGGCGTCCGATACACGACACTGTCTTGGTCGCGGCATGGCATCGACCCTTACCCGAAAGACACTGCCACCGACACCGCAATTGAGGGGAATGAACTGCGGTTGCGTGTTTTGTACAAATATACACCATTTTGGGCGATTTGTCAAATGCCCACAACCGTTTTGGTGCCAGCCTGCCCGGACCGCCGCGGTCGCAAGTGGCCGTAATCCTTGTGTTCCCAATGACTTGCAACCGTGTTAGGATGAAGGTAACCGGCTGCTCCGGAATCGGACGACCGACGACAGGGTTACGGACACTGGCGTGTCAGCCATGGGCATGATCACCTTCCGCTGCGGGCACTGCGGACGGAGTTATGCCGTGCTGGAAGCGTTGGCCGGTCTGCCGCTGATCTGCAAGACGTGCCGGCAGCCGTTGCGGGTACCGACGATCGCGGAGGCGGCCGCGACCGCCCCGCCGCGAGCCGACGGTGCGCCCGCGGCCACGCTGTCGCCGGCCCGTCCGCCCGTGGCCGAGCCGCTACGGACTCCAACTCCGTCTTCCCCCGCGACCGCCGCAAACCGGCACCCGTTACTTGCACTGGAAGCGGACGGCCCGCCCTATCCTGACACTACAAGTTCATGACACTATGCAGTCATGACACTATGCAGTCATCACGCGACCGGGTCATGACAGTTTCTCGGCAAGTGGTTGCGACCGTGGCGACCGTGACGGCGACGCCCAACGGGATGCCAGCCGCCGTCCCTGCCGCCAGAGGGCATGCCGCCAAGTTCGTTCCAGCAGCACGATCGCCGCCGCATACGGCACCAGGCCAAGCACCCCAGCCCCGCACAGGGCCGGCCAGCTCGCCGGCAACGGCTGCAGCAGACCCCACACCACCGCGGGCACCGTCGCCGCCAACAACGGCCGCCGCCAGCTCTCCCGCCAGTAGCGACCCATGTCCAGCCCGACGGCCTGGCACGCGACCTGCAGCGTCCCCAGGCAAAACAGGACGTTCGGCACCGCCGCGGCCAGCGCCAGGCCAATCAGGCCATACACCGGGGCCAGCACCAACGCCGCGGCCAAGTGTACTGCTGCTTCCAGCATCGCCAGACGGGCAAACCATCGCAACTGCCCCAGACCATACAGCACGCGGGCGGCGACCGACTGGGCCACCCCCAGCGGCAGCGTCCCGGCCAGTACCGCCGCCGCCGGATACGCCGCCGCCGCGAACGCCGTGTCCCCCAGCCACCGTCGCAAAAACGCCGATCCGCAGAACCACACCCCCAGCCCGATCGGCAACGCCAGATAGAGCATCACCCGCGAGGCGGTCAGGAACAACTGTTGCAGCTCGGCGGTGGCCCCCGCCGCATCGCGGGCACTCACCGCTGGCGTCAGCGTCGTCGTCGCCGCCCGCAACAGGCTCTTGGCCATCTCGACCAGCCGCGCCGCCACGGCGTAGTGGGCCGCCGCCAGCGACGACAGCATCAGCCCCGCCACTATCGGAGCCGTCTGGCCGGTGACTCGCCCGGCGACCATCGCCACAAACGCATCGACACTCGAACGACGGATCTCCCGCCACGCCGACCGGTCAGCTAGCCGCCAACTGAAGCGCAGTCCGGGCAGCGACCGCCTCGCCGCCCAGGCCATGACCAGATGCTCGGCCAGGCTCGTGACCAGATACACCCCCGCCAGCGGCGTCAAGGCCGGCCCCGTCTCCATCACCCACACAATCCCCCCGACCCGCCCGGCTAACGCCCCCAGACGCACCAGACTCTTGATTCCAAACCGCTGCACGCCGTCCAGCAGCGTCGGGAACACACTCAGCGGCAGGCTCATCGCCAACTGCAGCAGCATCAGCAGCAAAAACGGCGTCAGCGGTTCCGCCTGCGACAGCATCGCCTGCGACGACATCGCCTGCGACATCGCCTGCGGCGGCATCCCTGGCACCAGGGACGCCTCCAGTCGGGGAGCCATCCCCAACAGCACGGGCACGCCCAGCAGCAGCACGCCGCCAGCTGCCCCGCCGTACGCCAGCACCGCCGCGCTGACCAGCCGGCTCAGCTCATCGATCCGCCGCAACGTGTGGCAACGGGCCACGTGCCGCACCAGTCCGGCGGCGATCCCCAAATCGAACAGAGTAAAATAGGCCAGCACCGCCTCAACGACGCACCACACCCCATAGCGGGCCGCGCCGAGACGGCGGATCAGATACGGCGCCAGAAAAAATGCCACCGCCAGCGTGGCGGCAAAGGCCAGCCAGTTGACGGTCGCCCCCCACGCCACGGAACGATGCGTGCGAACCTCCATGCCCGCCGACTCCGGAAATCCTTTTCCCTGCTGCGACGCATCGGTACGCCCACGCCGGGCTGAAGCTGCGCAGGCGTAGCCGGGTTCGGAAATCCTTTTCCCTGTAGCGACTATCCGTGCCGCTCCCCCTTGAGCCATCGCTGCGGCGTCACTCGTCGGCGGCGGCCCGCGACCGCTTGCGCCGGCCCTCCTCGACCCCGTTTTCCAGCGCCGCCAGGTTGGCCGCGGCTTCCGCCTCCTCGCGGGCAGCCTCCGCCTGCAACTGGGCCGCTTCCTCCGCGCTGGGCGGACGGTGCTTCAGCAACACCGCCTGCCGCAGCTCCTCGCACACCTCCGGATGCTCCTGCAGATACTGCACCGCCGCTTCCCGGCCGTGCCCGATCCGCTGCCCTTTGTAGCTGAAATGGGCACCGCTCTTTTCGATCACCTCGTTGGTCACGGCCAACTGGAACAGGTCGCCCAGCGAGTCGATGCCGCGATCATATAAAATGTTGAACTCGGCCACCCGGAACGGCGGGGCCACCTTGTTCTTGACCACCCGCACCCGGGTCTCCGCACCGATGGCCACGTCATCCTCCTTGAGCGTCGTGACTTTCTTCACTTCCATCCGCACGCTGGCGTAAAACTTCAAGGCCAGGCCGCCCGGCGTCGTGTTCGGGTCGCCATACATCACGCCGATCTTCTGCCGGATCTGGTTGATGAACACCAGACAGGTGCGGCTTTTGCTGATGATTGGAGTCAGCACCCGCATTGCCTGGCTCATCAGGCGGGCCTGCAAGCCGACCTTGGCGTCCCCGATCTCCCCTTCCTGAATTTCGCTTTTGGGCACCAGGGCGGCCACCGAGTCCACCACGATGATGTCCACCGCGTTGGAGCGGATCAGCATCTCGGCAATCCGCAACGCCTCCTCGCCGTAGCTCGGCTGCGACACCAGCAAGGTGTCCAGGTCGACCCCGATCCGCTTGGCCCAGCTCGGATCCAGGGCATGCTCGGCATCGATATAAGCGGCCACGCCCCCCAGCTTTTGGGCGTTGGCCACCGCGTGCAGGGCGATCGTCGTCTTGCCGCTCGATTCCGCACCGAAAATCTCGATTACCCGCCCACGTGGCAGACCCCGCCCCCCCAGGGCAATGTCCAGCGACAACGCCCCGGTCGGAATCCCGTCCACCTCCTGCACGGCCATGTCCCCCAGCGACATGATCGAGCCTTTGCCGAACTCCTTCTCGATCGCCGCCAGGGCCGTCCGCAATTCCTTGTTCTCACGCACCTTGTCCTTCTCTGCCATGACTCTGACCCTCTCCCGGTATGGGGACCTCACCCCACCAGTGACAATTGTGGGAACCGGTATTTACGGGAACCGGAATCGTGCGGCCTCAACCAACGGTTCGCAACCGACGGTTCGCATACGTCCGCATGCTTACTACTCACGGCGGCTACCGACCGGTCAGGCTACCGGTCAGACTGCCGGCAGGTCCGCCACTCCTGTAAATAAGTTTACCCGACGCGCCGGTCGACGGAAAAGGTCAGTAGCGGTCGCGGCGACGATTTTCGGTCACCCGCCGAGCCGGCCTTGCGATTTCCCGGCGAGTGCCGCACAACGCCGCATTTTGACACACGCCGGCGGATCCCCGCAAGGACAAAACACCGGCAGGACAGTTGGTCAGCCCAAACGGTCAAGCGACACAGAATGTCCGAGCGGAAAGGGAGTTACGCACCGAGGCCCGTACGGCCGTCACCATAAGCCCCGAACGGGCGACGAACGAATTTTGCCCGTGCACGTTCGCTCCCAGAGGGAAATTTTGCTTATTCCAGACGCTCAAAAGCCTGTTCGAGGCGTCGGGCAGCGGTGTACCACAGGCTCGGATCGTGCTCGTAGAGCCGTTTGGCCCGTTCGATGAGGAAGCAGGCCACCCGTTGCCGATCCGTCAGTTGCGGGTAATACGTTTGCAGAACGGTCATGCACCCTGGCCGCCGCTGTAGGATCGGCCGGGCCTGCTCGACCGCTGCGGGCAATGTCACCTCGTCCAGCAACAGCCGCACGGCCAGGTGGTCCAGGGCCTGCGACTGCTTGTGCAGCCGCCCCGCGAGGATTTTCAGCTCCTGACCCCGCTGCATGGCTGCCTGCAGGGATGGTGGCTCGGCCGGCGGCACCTTGGACCCATCAGCCCCTGATGCGGCCGTGTCAGCGGGCGTCCCTGGCTGGCCCGTTGCCAGAAACAGGCCGACACCGCCGATCAGGACGGCCAAAGCTCCCGCCGTAGCTCCGGCAACAAAGCCCCTTCGCAACAGCTTGGACAATGCGGTCTCCTCCCAGGTGTCATCGGTCCGTGGGGCAAACCCATGGAGCGAACCAGTTGCAGTTCCTTTGCCCGTCAAAGTCTAGCGGTAGCGGCCGCACATGAAGCCGACGCAAAAGTTGCGCGTGGCTTCCGTTCCACGCCCGACATCTGGCGGCGACGTTAGCCCGTATGTCATGAGGCCGGTTCCAGGCGGCGGCAGCCGTCCGACTCGGATGCCTCCGCTCGGGCCAGTGGTTGCGGCGTCGCCGCAATCATATCTTCCAGCCGCAAATCCCAGTTCCGTTCGCCGGGAGAACGGCTCCGCCGTTCACGGGGTGAGGACGCCGGAATCATGCATCCCTGCGTTTTCGGCCGGTGGCGGGGCGACAGTACCATCGCCGCCACAGGACGACGATGCGTCGGCGATTCGGGGCGTGGGCATGTATCGGCCCATCCATCGCCGTTTAGACGTGCAAGCGGCGTGCCGAGTTCCACCGGCGCGTGACTATTACGAGCTTTCGTGAACGTAACCTCATATGTGACAAGCATTTAGCCATGACCCATCCGGCCCCCCTCCCGTCGTCCCCCGCCGCCGGCCACCACCCCCCCTGCCCATCTTCGCCGCACCCCTGCCCCATTTGGCAACACCGGCGAAAACCCGGTCCCCCCTCAGACACCGGGATCATCCCCGATTGCGGCGGATTGGACCCGACTGATCCTCGCCGCAACTGCCGTTTCTCTCACAAGAGGCGACGATGGGACGTTCACCCGGCGACCGGATGCCACAGGACGGCACCCGATCCTTGTTCATAAACACACAAGGATTTATGCAAAAAATGCTGGCAGCGGTTTACTCAGAGGTGTAAATTACGTGCAGAACTAGCACCGGCGATGCCTTCGGAGGCCGCCACTATCAGCTATTCGCCCGAATCGTCTAGAGTCTCAGTCATGACCGAACCCACACCTCCACTCGACGACCCCAATGCCCTGGCCGCAATTGTCGGCGACTCTTCCCAATCGATGTCGATCCGCAATGCCGCATACGAAAAACTCATGCCCACTGTCGAAAAAATAGCTAAAAGAGTTTTGCAACACTTCGGCTGGTCCAACGATCAAGAAGACTTGCTCAACGAGGGTCTAATGCATGTTCGCCTACAAGTTCAGGAGGGCAAATTCGATCGCACACGTAGTAACTTTACTATATGGTGCAAGACTGTGCTGACAAACTTCATTTGTGACCAAATCCGCAAACAGAAGCGGCACCAACATCGATTCATCAGTTTGCATTCGTTGTCTGATAAAGACAAAGACAGCGATGAGCAACAGCGCCTGCGATTTGATCCGCCGGACAGGATCCGTAATGATCTGGAAAATCTCATACGAAACGAGATGTTGAGTGAAAGTGACTTGATGAAGATACGACGTTGGAAACCACTCTCCCATCGCGTGATCATATTGGTCTTGGCAGATTTGTGGCCCAAAATCCCTGAGACCGAATGGCAGCAGTGGGTAAACGAGTTAGACTGGCCGTCGCCGTTCCCGCCCCAGCAGATGCAGTACCTGAACGAACCCACCGAGCGTGCGGCGGCCCTGGCGGAGACGTTAGGGATGAAGCGGAATACCATCGATCAGATCTGGCATCGGAAAAAGAGATGGTTAATCGATCTGGACTACATCCGGATGTTGCGGGAGGACGATTCATGACATGGGAATGGAAAGACCTACCCAACCCGACCCACCCGCACGCTCCCAACGGTCCGGCGTGTACCATCCGGCTAACTCAGACCGGCTGGCAACACATATTTAAGCGGCACGTATCCAACAAGCGCGAACCGTGGGTGGAATGGCTACTGTCGGCGGCGGAACGTCTCCCCCCGGGTACGGCGGCAGGGGTACAACCCCTGCAGCAGTTGGCCACGGCCTGGCGACAGGGCAAATCTCTTAAATCATTACGAGATAAACTCTTACAGCTAGCTCAATCGTCTGGCTCGCAGGACGCGATCATCAAAATCCTGGAACAGGCCACACGCGAAAGTTTCTGCTGGCCCTTGATTATGGTCACGCGGGTGGTCCAGCCATCCTCGACGCACCCAAACCTTTTACCAACAAGCAGTTCGAAATCAACGGCTAACCTCCCTCAGCCCTTGGACTTCCAAACGATGCACTGGCGGGCCGTCTTACCGGTGGGGGCCATCCTGGTCGTCCGCCGCGTGCCACGCCACAAACGCAACATCGTCGTAACCTGTTATATACTGGAGGACTACGACAAATCCCCCCACTACCGCTGGAAATCTGCTGTCAAAAAACTCCTCCGGCGGTACGTACCTATAAGTAAAGACGAACACGGCAGGCCGACCGGTTGGTTCTACCCCAAACAAGCGGTGACTTACCCGACCGGCCAACGTCTGTGCGTGGACCTTGTGACTCCCACGAACTGGGGATTTAACATGCAAGTCCAAGGGGGCCGCTGGCTGGGACGGCTGCCGGACTGGCCGGCCGTCGAACAGATTAGGTCGGCAATCCAAACGTCGCCGCAACGGTTCCACTTGCGGCCCCGGCATCGCCCCGCTTATGAGGACAGCCACCAACAGGAGGAAGTGCGGCCCACATGACCTCCCAACCAACAATGAACGGCATAATTCGTCGCAATTGCTGAATTCTTAACGGTTTAGGTTAACTGCCATGAATGCGTTTTCCGATGGTTCCAACTGTCCCGACCCGCTCGGCTACGGCGAAGAATTGCGGCTGGCCCTTGCCGAGCCGGCCCTGGACGCCTTCGCCGATGCAACCGCCGTCCCGGCGGACGAACCAGCCCGTCAGGCAGCCTATGAGTTGGCCCGGGCATTGGGCTACTGCCGCGTCTTCGGCGTCGATGCGGGCGATGCGGACGGAACCCTCCCCGTAAACGTGGCCCTGACCGCTGCCGAGCAGCTTTCCGATCGGGTCTCGGACTGGATCGAGCAGACCCGTACTCTCGGCGAGCAGTGGGACCAATGTGAATCTTTTGAAGAGGCAGAAGAGCTTTGCCTCGCATTGGTGGAAGCCCGCACGGACGCCTGGGCCACATTCGTGGGGATTGATGAAGCATTGGAGGCGGCTACCGACCATAGCGGCCCTGAGGATTTGACCGGTCGATTTCAGGTTGCAGTCGATCGGTTGGTCGATCGGCTGTGCGAGTGGGACGAACTGCTGCAGCAGCCCAAAAACCTCGGCCTGCTCGCCACAGCGGCGGATACCGCCTTGCTTGAAAACTGGCGGTCGGCCCTGGCCGAGCCGTTCCGCCGCCGGCCACCCTGGTGGCTGGACGGAACCTTGGAAGCGGTTGCCCAGCAGAACTGGCAGCAGATGTGCGCCGAGCTGCCGCGGCCGCAACACCTAATCGCTGCCGTCCCATTCCCCAAAGGGATATCGCTGAAGGAGCACTACTGCAAGATCCTGGATTGGCAACTCGCTTTGGCTGCGCGGCCGAAACAGTCGCTGCCAACCAACGTGATGGAATGGCGGGCGCCAGATAAGCGTTACTATGCCCATATGGAACTCGACCCGGACACCCCGGTGTGGCATATCCGCTTCTTCACAGCGCAGCACGACCGTGCCACCGATTTGGCCGGCACCATCGTCCGTCTCGACGACGTTGCCGCAACCATTGATGAAGAAGGTAAGGCCATCTTCCCGGTCGAAGCCCTCCGGCGGTCGCGGCGGCAGCTGCACTTGCAAGTGGAACCGGGAGACGCCCCATGGGAACTTCAGGACTAGACTTGCGCCGGCATGAGATTTCTGCTACACGTGGAAATCGCCCGATGGTGTCGTCCCTACAGATTGTGGAGTGGTGCCGGAAATCACCGGCGGACCTCAAAGACGGCGAGCTGAGCCAGCTCTACCGCCACATGGGGCGGCTGGCCGACTGGTGGCTGGGCCCCGAGCTCCACCGGCGGCTCCAGCAGCTATGGCCCGGTGCGGCCGCCGCGCCACGGCTGCCCGACGCCGCCGGATCCTGCTGGATCATTATCGCCCAGGACGAATCATCCCCCTGGCCTGCCCTGCGGCCCGCCTTCCTCCTTCCTCTCCAGTGGGTCAAAGACTCCCCGGACAGTCCCCGCCTCCCCCCCAAGCTCCAGGAGCTGGCCCGCTGCGTCGCCGAGTCCGTCCACAACCCCAACTGGGGCCTCCGCCTCAGCGGCGAGGCCGGCCTGGAGGATGTCGACCTCAGCCCCTTTAACGCGCATCTGAAATTCGATTCCGGCTGGGCAGCGTTGGCCGGCGGCCTGCTGCTGGCCATCAAGGGGGGAAGGCCGGACCCGAAAGTCTGGGCCAGCGGAGCCTGGAACAACCGCGACGGCATCCAGAAAGTCGGCCACCTCAAACAGAAACTACAACTAGCGATCGAATCCGGCGCGGCCTGCGTCTACCTCCCCGCCTCCCAGGCCGACGAAGCCCGCGACATACTGCGTCGCGTCTCGACCAACCCATCAGCCATCGCGATCGAGGAGCTCGCTTGCGGGGTGTTTGACCCGCAACGAGCCTTGCAAAACTACCTCTACCGCCTCGATGCCCCGCCGCCCCCGCCGCGCGACATGCACGATGAAAACGGCTTGAAGCAGTGCGTCAAATACTACATGCGGCAGCCACAACAACCAGAAAAACAAGCAGAAAAAACAAAAGCATACTACCGCGACAACATCCTGCCGACCATCATCCAGCGCTGCCAACACCAGCTTCGCCAAGACTATCCGGACTGGCAACCGCAAGTATTGGTGACCGTCGTCAGCAAAAATCCGGAACTGGTGCTCATCGCCGCCCGGACGCTGAACGTTCGCCGCTGCCTGTTACTCCATACTCCAGATTCCGAGCAATCCCACCTCGCGGCCGCGATCTCCCGGCAGCTTGAGGAAGATGGGACCTGCGTGTTCGCCAAACCTTGGAGCGACCCCAATGATCCCGACCGTATGATTGGGGCGTTGCCAATCATCCTCCGGGAGTTTCTGCACGACACGCCGCCGCAACAGGTGGTGACCGACCTCACCCCTGGCACCAAACTGATGACCTACGCCTTGTCGCGAACGGCTCCGCCCGGCAGTTGGTTGATGTACATCAAAAACGAAACCCCCAACGGCCGAGTGGAACCGGGCAATGAGAAAATCATCCGCTGGCAGGTCGAGAATTCCCCAAAATAATACATACATAAACAGGAAATTGATACAATGGAAATTCTATTTCTATTATTGATAATATTGATTTGTTGGTTGTGGTATTGGCATGTGAAAATAAAAAGCCTTTCATTAACATGTTACAACTGTGGTCATTTGGCAGAGCCGATATTAGGAACAAAGAATCGCTATCGCTGTGCCCACTGCGGTAGGCAGTTTGCGAGTTGGCGCCACGATCTTTAGAGCAGGCATTGTTATACAACAACAAGGTGCAGAATATCACTTCGATATGGCTAATTGACAACCCAAACGGCACGGCGCTGACTGCCATCACCTGTTGACAGCTTCAGCAAATCTCGAGCAAAACTAGCTCCGCCGCCGGGGACCGGTCGAAACATATTCCATGCGGGAGTTTAATCCCGTGACAAGGCTCTACTGCTATCCTGTCCGTTATTACGGCCGTCTGGCGGTCCCTTTCTGTCCGAAGCTCTCTCCTTCGCCAGCGACGATAGCAGCCTGTATTGGCAGGTGGGAATACGTCCGCACTCACTGATTGTTTGACTGATGACCTAGGCGGAATGGTGACGGTGGGAAAGATTGGATACCGCGGCAATCTGGATGTAGATTCTGGATAGCCATTTGATACCATCATCGAGTATGATATCATATAACTCCATAACGATTATGGAATATTGTATTCGATACCAATGTGGCAGAGTAGCGGGCAGCGTTTGGCCTCATAGAATGTCGTTTGAAGATACTCAACGGAGGAAACGCCATGCTGGCGACAGGACTGACGGCTGCTATCTGGTGCGGCACGGTCATCTGCGGCACGATCCTGGCTGAAACGGCCACTCCCGGCGTAGGCCGCCCGGCAGAACCGCCCGCGACGCCAACCTCCCGTCCGCCTAACATCGTGCTGTTCGTCATCGACGATCTTGGCTGGTACGACCTAACCTGTTACGGCAGCACGTTTTACCGCACGCCGCATCTGGACCGGCTGGCCCGGGCCGGCGTCCGGTTTACCGATTTTTACGCCGTCTGCCCCGTCTGTTCGCCGACGCGGCTCAGCATCCTGACAGGCCGCTACCCGCAGCGGGTCGGGATCACGAATTTCCTGCCGGGTACCAAGCAAAGGCCCGACCAGCGACTGCGGTGTCCGCCGCCGCGGCAGGAGCTGCCGCTGGAGGAGGTCACCCTGGCGGAGGCGCTCAAGGCCCGCGGCTATGTCACGGCCCACATCGGCAAATGGCACCTAGGCGGTCGCGGCTTCGGCCCGACCAATCAGGGCTTCGACCTCAACATTGCGGGGGATGAAACCGGCACGCCCCGCAGCTATTTTGCCCCGTTCCGCAACAAGGTTGGCGTCATGCCCGGCCTGGAGGAGGCTCCCGAAGGAGAATACCTAACCGACCGGCTGGCGGCGGAGGCAGTGCGGTTCATCGCCGCCCATCGCGACAAGCCGTTTTTCCTCTATTTGCCGCACTACGCCGTACACGTGCCCCTGCGGGCCAAGCCGGAGCTGGTGACCCGCTATCCGGCCAAGCCGCGGCCTGGCACGCAGAGCAACCCAGTCTACGCCGCGATGGTGGAAAGCATGGACGCCGCGGTCGGGCGGGTCCTGCAAGCCCTGGAGGAACACCGGCTCACGGAGCAGACCCTGGTGCTGTTCACTAGCGACAACGGCGGCCTGGCCACCCGCGAAGGGGGGTTGGCCACTCATCAAGGCGGCCTGGCCACCCGCGAGGGCGGGAACATTGCCGCCACCGTCAACGGTCCGTTGCGGGCCGGCAAAGGCTTCCTTTACGAAGGAGGCGTCCGCGTCCCGTTTATCGCCTGCTGGCCGGGACGGATCCCCGCCGGACAGGTCTGTAGCCAGGTCGCCTGCAGCAACGACCTGTTCGCCACCATCCTGGAAGCGGCCGGCGGCCCCCGCCCCGGCGACCCCAAGACCGACGGCGTGTCGCTGTTCCCCGCGTTTGCCGGACAAGCCCTGCCCGAGCGGGCCATCTACTGGCACTTTCCCCACTACTCCAACCAAGGCGACCGTCCGGGCGGGGCCGTCCGCCGCGGTAATTATAAACTGATCGAGGACTACGAGACCGGCCGTCGCGAACTGTACGACCTGCAGCGCGACCTCGGCGAGACCCGCAACATCGCCGCAGACCAGCCGGAGCTGGTCCGCAAGCTGGTCGCCGAACTGCACGACTGGCGGCAACAGGTCGGGGCCCGAATGCCCACTCCCAACCCGGACTACCGCCCCAACCCCCAAGCCGCCGACGGAACCGTCCGGGCCCATGCCCGCACCGCCTTGGTCTTCGGCGAACAGCTCCGCTACCAGCCGTTGCCGCACCAGGAAACCCTCGGCTCCTGGACGCGGACGGCAGACTATGCCACCTTCGACATCACCCTGAGCCGCAAGGGGACTTACACCGTTGCCATCGAGTACAGTTGCGGCCCCGGTTGCGGCGGCTCGGAGGTGGCAATCGGTTGCGGCGACCAAACCCTCCGCTTCACGGTCGAAGAAACCGGCGGCTTCGACCAGTTCCGCACCCACACGGCGGGCCAACTACAATTGGACGCCGGACGCCACACTCTGAAGGTGCAACCCCTTAACAAACCCGGCCCGGCGGTCATGGAGCTGCGGCAGATCACCCTCCGCCCCCGGCCGTAGCCGCTACGGTCGCTACCACCTGCGGACCGACTGGGCTTCCAAAAACCGTCTGTCTGTTTAGCCCAATACTTCAGCCGTCCCGAGCATAGCGCCGGATCAGTGAGGCCACCAGTGCGGTCCAGCCCGTCTGATGGCTAGCGCCACATCCGCGACCGGTGTCGCCGTCATAATATTCGTAAAAGAGAAGCAAATCTTTCCAGGTAGGAATGGTGGCGTATGGGTGGTAGTCGCCGTGACAGGGGCGGCGACCGCTCGCATCAGGCTCAAACAGGCGGATGAGCCGTCGTGCGATCATCCGGGCTGCTTGATGCAAGTCCACCCATTGTCCAGAGCCCGTCGGCACTTCGACATGCAACTGGTCGCCGTAGTATTCGCCGTAGCGTTCGAGGGCCTCAATCAGCAGATAATTGATCGGGAACCAGATGGGGCCGCGCCAATTGGAGTTGCCGCCGAACATGCCGCTGTCCGATTCGCCGGGGAGGTAAGCCACGGTGTGCTGGGATCCATTTATTTCCAGCACGTACGGTTGGTGGGCATACACTTTGGAGAGCGAGCGAATTCCATACGGCGAGAAAAACTCGTTCTCATCGAACAGATACCGCAGTATTTGCTCCAATTGTGCCCGGGATGGCAAGGACAACAGATACATAGGCCGTTGCCTATGCTCTCCTTCTGTAGGGAATTCAAGGTGTCCCAGCACATCATAGCGATGCCGCACAAACCAATCCAACCGCCGACGGAACACAGGCAACGCTTCCAGGGTTTCCTGTGTAAGGATCGTGCTAGAAAATAAGGGGATCAATCCGACGATCGAACGGACTTTCAAAGCGATCGATGATCCATCGGACAGATGCAGTTTATCGTAATAGAAACCCTCATCGGTATCCCACAGGCCGCTGCCATCCAGAGTATTAATGGCGGAACAGATAGAGACATAATGTTCTAGGAACTTGCTGGCCATGTCTTCGTAGACGTCGTCATGTCGGGACAACTCCAGGGCGATGCGGAGCATCTCGGCACAGAAGAAGGCCATCCAGGCTGTGCCGTCGGCCTGTTCGAGGTATTCGCCGGAGGGCAAGGATTGGGAGCGGTCGAAGACGCCGATGTTGTCCAGTCCCAAAAAGCCACCGCCGAACAAGTGCTTGCCGCGTAAGTCCTTACGGTTGACCCACCAGGTAAAATTCAGTGCCAGTTTGTGAAATGCTTGTTTGAGGAATGCTACGTCCGAGCCCCCGTCTTGTTCGTAGACATATCGACAAGCCCAGGCATGCACCGGCGGGTTGGCGTCCGAGAAGTTGAACTCGTAGGCGGGCAATTCGCCATTGGGGTGCTGGTACCAATCTCGTAAAAAGCGGAGCAACTGGTGTTTGGCTGCCGCCGGGTGCAGCTCGCCAAACGGTACCATATGAAAGGCCGTATCCCATACGGCAAACCATGGAAACTCCCATTTGTCCGGCACGGACAAGACATCTCGGGCGAACAGATGGGTCCAATCCTGATTGGGATGGCTGCGATGGGCCGGCGGAGCGGGTTGAGCCGGATCGCCGTTGACCCAGTCGCGCACGTGGTAGTAGTAGAAGACCTGATTCCAGATCAAGCCAGCCATCGCCTGGCGATAAATGGCTTGATGCTCTGGTTGATGGTCGCTGCAGCGTGCCGCATAGAAGGCATCGGCCTCGCTGCGGCGTTGCTCCAATGTTTGGTCAAATGCTTCGTCAAACGGCGCCCGCGCGTGTCGGGCATCGCGTAGGCGGCAGCGGAGGGTAGCTGTGTCACCAGGGGGCAATTGCAGTATGTACCATGCCGCAGCTTTAGTCCCCTGCTGTTGCGGGTTGACCGCATCGGTGCGGCCGTTGATGACCCGTTCATGAAAGGCATCTTTCACATACGGTGTGGGATTGGCCACCTCGAAAAGCTGTTGCAGATTACTTTCGTTCTCAGTAAACAACCACTGCGGCGTGCCATCCGCCTCGAGGCGGTACCGGCCAAGAGTAGCATGTTCGGCGGTGATGCCGCCCCCCTCCAGCCACAGACGCGGCCGTCCCCAACTGTGCTCATAACCGCCGCCCCAACTCCATGTGTTGCGAAACCAAATTGTCGGCAAGACATGTAATGTTGCTGCCTGAGGACTATGATTGATAATTGTGTAGCGAATCAGGATATCATCCCAATCACTCTTGGCATATTCGATATACACATCAAAATACCCCTGCTCCCAAACAGCCGAGTCGAGGATCTCAAACTCCGGTTCGCTGCGGCTGCGCGCCGCATTCGCTGCCACCAGCTCCTCATACGGATAGGCAGCGATTGGATACTTATACAACCCCTTCAAATAACTAGCTGTCGGTGTAGCATCCAAATAATAATACAACTCCTTGACATCTTCACCGTGATTCCCTTCGGGATTGGCCAAACCAAACAATCGCTCCTTGAGGATTGGATCCTGCCCATTCCACAGGGCGAGTGCACAGCACAGGCGGCACTCGCGATCGCAAATTCCTAGCAAGCCGTCTTCGCCCCACCGGTAGACGCGGCGCCGCGCATGATCGTGCGGAAAAAATCGCCAAGCATCCCCATCAGCGGAATAATCTTCCCGGACCGTTCCCCACTGCCGCTCTGACAAGTAGGGACCCCACAGCAGCCACTCGCCGTTGCTGTCTGCAGCGATCCGTTCATCTTCCGCATTCACAGTTCTCCCCCCCTTGCTCAGCCCTAGTGATGTACTGATCGATGATCCACCGACACTTTTATCCCGCTTGCGTCACCATCTCTTGCACGTCCAGCTTTCATGCTATCTCCATCAGCAATCATTCTCTGCGCCTCGTTTCCGCTGCAGGTCGTTACCGGACATCAAGGATACCGGCGGATCCATGGCTGCGGCGGCAGCACCGGCACCATCCCATCTTTGAGCTTAGCGAAGCGTGGTGTCACCAGAAATGACAATTACTAACTTTTCAATGTGCATATTGTGTCGTCTAAACGACATCATAAACCGAATGTAAGAAGCCGCATGGGAGACCCTGCAGATGGTCGCTGTTGCTGGGGGCCGGATTACTTTTTCCCTTCCCCCGGCTTGGCGTCTTTTTTGGCCTCCTTCTTGTCGTCCTTTTTGGGAGGCTCCGGTTTGGATTCAGTCACTTCCAGCCAGGCGGCGTGGATCAAACCGTAGTCCTTGCCGCCGATTTTGGAGTTGAAGCGGACGACGACGGGATAGCGTCCGGCGGCGGCCTTGGCGTCGACTTTGACTTCCCCGTCGCTGAGCGCTTTGCCCTTGGGAATCGGTGTACCGGTCACGGTCACATTGGGCGGCGCCGCCAATACGGCGACGGCGACATCCCCATCAACCGCGGGGGTACGCTGGACGCTGTAAACCGCCTTCCCCTTCTGGCCCTGCCGCAACAGCGGCGGCTCCAGTTGCACGCTGGCCAGCAGCGGCGGATCGACCACCGCCGCCACGCATACGCGGGCCAGGTTCGGCGGCGGATTGGGCATGTTCCCCCATGCGGCCTTGATCGCGTCGATCAGGACACCCTCGCGGACCACCTCCTGCCCGGCGATCACTGCCCGGCCACGGACGCGGAACGGGTAAGCCCCCGGCGGGGTCTGCGACGCCGCCTGCACCGGCAGAAACGCGAAATTCTGCCCTGCCGGCACCGTGACGCTGCCGCTGAGCGCCGGATGGCCCGTCACGCTCAGCTCCACCGGTCCGGCGTAGCCGTCGAGGCGGGCGATATGGACCAGCAAGGCACTGACGCCGCCGCTGCGGACTTCGACCCGATCCAGGGCAGGCGTCACGGCGAAATCGCCGATCACGGGGGCGACGCTCAGATGGTACACCTCGTTTAGGCCGTACCGATAGTTCAAATGTTCGCAGGCAATCAGGTAATCCCCGTCCTCCGGTGCGACGAACTCGGCCCGCGCCGGCAGGTTGGCCGGATTGCTGCGGGCCAGCTCTTTCCCTTTAGCATCGAGAATGCGGATGAAGATTTCGCAGGGGGAGTTGAACTCAAAGGCGCGGGCGACCGCCGCGACCTTTTGCCCCTTTTTGACGGCGACGCGGAAGTGGTCGCGGTCGCCGGCCTTGTCGAACATCGCCGAGACGCCGCCGGGCAGGGGCAAGGGCATGGCCTGTGCGGCCGAGTCATTTGGTTCCTTTTCCACGGCTTCTGGCCAGTCGTGGATGCGCACCGGCACCGGCCAGCCCCGCAGGCCGCCGGGACGCTGCGGCGACACCCACAGCGTCGTCACGTTCGGGTCGGTCGGTGCGGCGACGGTCAGCGGCGGCACCCCCTGGACCCCCGGACCGGTGAAGCCGACTGTCACGCTGGTGCCGCGCTGCACGGCCAGCGGGTAGGCGGTCGTCGCCCCGGGGAAATCGCCGATCCGCAGGCGGTAGAAGTAGTCGCCGCCGCCGCGCCAGGTGCTGTCCCGCACCTCGATGAGATACTCTCCCGCTTGGGCGAATGTGTGGATCAGGCGGCAGTCCCCTTGCAATCCCGGCGTGTCGTCGGCGTACAGGTGGACCAGCTCCCGCCGCGTCTTCGCGTCGTGCAGGACGATCATCGGGTCCAGCGGCGAACCGAGCCGGCGGGCCAGCACCTCGATCGTCAGCGTCTGGTTGGCGCTGACCGCGATCTTGTAATAGTCAGCGCTTTCGGCGTCGATCCGTCCGGCGACCACAACCGGCGGACTGACCGTCTGCGGCGTGTCCTTGGTGCGGTTGTTGTCCGCTTCCGTTAGCAGCGGCAGCTCGTCGATGACAAAAGGCCGGACATTGGACACGCCATGACGGGTCGCCAGGCGCAGACCCCAGGCGCCGATCGGGGCATCAGGGGGGATGTGCACCTGCACTCGCAACTGGGCGGGGTTGGTGCCGTTTTTGTTGTCGCCGGGGATGGATGCTTTGAGACCGGGGACGCCGAACCACACCGCTGTCGGCTCAGCGAGGTTACTGCCGGTCAGCACGGTTTCCAGGGTCGTGCCGGTTTTGCCCCCCAGATGGGCCGGCGTGGCGAGCACCGGCGACTGCGGGGCCGGCTTCACTTCCGGCGGCTTGGGCTGCCCCTGGGCATGATGCAGGTCGCCGGAAGCGACGATCACCACGCCGGTCAGAAAGCCGAGCAACACGATGAGCGCGGATTTCCGGTGCGACAGATGCGACATGGCCAACCCTCACAGGAAGCAGAACCGATCTTGTAGGCGGGACATCCACGATGATACTCTGAGCGTAACGGAGCGGCCAGACACGTCCGGCACTTTGCCGCGGCGGTGGTTTCGGCCGGCTCGCGCGGCTTCGCCGTGGATCCTAGCTGCAGACACCAGGAGGGAAGCGATGAGCAGCAGCCTGCCGACACCGTCCGGTTCCACCCCGATTGTCGTGGAGCCGGCGGCCAGCCAGGCGTGGACCAGCTACGACGAGGTGCCATACGAAAGCCATCCGTATCCGCAGACGCATCCGTCGCGGCTGGCGGTGGTGGCCACGCTGTTCGGGTTGACGCCGCCGCCGCTAGAGCGGTGCCGCGTGCTGGAGCTGGGCTGCGCCGCGGGAGGTAACCTCATCCCGATGGCCGAAGCCCTTCCGGAGAGCGAGTTCATCGGCATCGACCTGTCGGCGCGGCAGGTTGCCGACGGACAGCGGGCCGTGGCCGCATTGCAACTGCCCAACATCCGCCTGGTGCACGGCAGTATCCTGGACATCACACCGGAGTGGGGCCAGTTCGACTACATCATCTGTCACGGCGTCTACTCTTGGGTACCGGACGCCGTGCGCGAAAAAATTCTGGAGATCTGCGGCACGCAGCTCAGTCCCGCAGGCGTCGCCTACATTTCCTATAACACTTACCCCGGCTGGCACATGCGCGGCCTGATCCGCGACATGATGCGTTACCATGCCAACCGCTTCGCCACGCCCCACGAAAAGATCCGCCAAGCCCGCGCCCTGTTGCACTTCCTCGCCCAGGCCACCCGCCCGGACGGCGGACCTTACGCCACCCTGCTGCGCCTGGAGCTGGAGCACCTGCAGCGACAGGCCGACCACTACCTCTATCATGAACACCTCGAGGACGTCAACGAGCCGGTCTATTTCCACGAGTTCATCGCCGCCGCCGCCCGCCACGGTCTGCAGTACCTCGGCGAATCGCAGATCGCCACCATGGTCGCCGCCAACTTCCCTTACGAGGTCCAGCAGGAGCTGCAGCTGGTCGCCCCGGACCAGATCCAGGCCGAACAGTACCTGGACTTCATCCGCAACCGGATGTTCCGGGAAACGCTATTGGTCCGCCGTCCGGCCCGGCCGGACTGGACCATCCAGCCCGAACGCATCCGCACCCTGCACGTTGCCACCCGGCGACGCGTCGTCGACAGCAGCGGCGACGTCCGCTCCCCCGAAACCGTCCAGTACCAGTCCCCCTCCGGCATGGTCCTGGCCACCAGCAACCCGCCTTTGAAAGCAGCGATGCGCCTCCTCGGCGGCGCCTGGCCCGGCACCCTCCCCTTCGTCGAGCTGGAACGACAAGTCGCTGCGATGCTTGATGCCCCGGTCGAGGAGATCGCTACCCCCCTGGCCGTTCACCTCCTGCAAGCCTACCTCAGCTCCGACCTGCTGGAGCTGTACGCTATGCCGATCGCCCGCATCCGACCGGGGGAGCGACCCATCGCCCGACGTTCCCTGCGCGTCCGGCTTGAGCTGGGCGAGCGCGGCGGGGCCAACTGCCGGCACGAAGTCTTCCGCCCCAACCACTTCGACCAGGTGCTCATCCCCCTCCTGGACGGCACCCGCACCCGCGCGGAGCTGCTCGAGGAGCTAGTCCGGCTGGCCCTGCGCGGCGTGCTGCTCGTCCGCACCGACGGCCAGAGTACCCCCTCGGACCCCGCCGCCCTGCGGCCGCTGCTGGCCGAAAAGCTCGAGGAAGCCTTGCACCGCCTCGCCGATGCCTGCATCTTGGTAGCTTGAGAACGGAAAAACTACCGACCATTTCGAGCGGCCGGACACGGCCCCGCTCACGCGAACGCGGCGATGCCCTGCCCCGCTGCTTCGCCGGTCGTCGCTTACTGCCAGGTCGCTTCACCGGCCGTCGATGAGCTGCTTTAGCTCGACGGCCCGGCGGGCGGCGGCCAGCCGTCGCGGATACTCGCCGTGCCGCGAATAACGCTCCGCCAGCCACTCCAGGTGCGGCAAGGCCTCCGCAAACCGCTCCTCCTGTTCCAAGCGGGCCGCCCAGCCGTCCCGCAACAGGCGGTCGTCCGGGAACCGCTCGATTCCCCGCCGCCAGACCTCCTCGGCCCGGCCATATTCGCCCAAATGCTCGCACGCTTCGGCCCACAGGCGATAGTCCGCCGCGGCGGTCAACTCCCCGACTCGCTGGTAGTGCGCGGCGATCGCGGCCCACCACGGCCGCACTTCCGGCGACTCCACCACGGGGAACAGGTGCCGCATCGCCGCGTGCCACAGCAGCGGGTCGTCCGGCAACCCTTCCCGCCGCAAGCGTTCCGGCGGGATGCCACACATCCCCGCCGTACGGACAATCACCGGCAACTGTCGCGGCGACAACTGCAGTGACTGCCGCCAGCAGCGGAGCGCCTCCTCAAGCTGGCCGTGCACCGCGGCGATCTGTCCGCATACGAACCACACGTCCGGATCGGCAGCCCCCACCTGCTGCGCCCGAATTAGGTGAACGCTGGCCGGCTCCGGCAAGGTCAGCAGATGGGCCAGAGCAGCCAGCCGCAGGTGCGGCCCCGGCCACAACGGCAACGCATCCCGGGCCGCCCGGCTGGCCCTGGCCGCCGCTAGCAACGCCCCGCCGCCGTCCCCGTGCACCAAAAACTCGGACGGCCACACCGCCACGCTCCCGCCGGCCACCGCCTGATGCATCCGGCGGTTCCGCTCGACCCCTTCGCTCATCCACACGGCGGCCAGTTGCTCCCACGGCTCCGGATTGTACGACTGCCAGCGGCCGGCCCGCTCCAGTGACGACACGGCCTCTTCGAGGCTACCCGCCATCGCCGCGACCGACTGCCAGCGGTCCGCCAGATAATCCCGTCCGGCCAACGCCGCGACCACCAAACCGCCGCCCAGAACCGCTACGGCGACGCCGCTGCCGGCCAGCCGTTCCCGCCGTACGTCAGGGCCTATTGCCCCCGTCGTCGGCGTCACGATCCCGTCAGCTCCGGCGGCCATCGGACCGGGCCGGGTTTGGCGCGTCGTGTCAGTTGGGTCACTACCGGCCGCGGCGGCACTCGCGGCAATTATCGTCAGCGTCATAGCCACGCTCGGCACCTGCAGGCCGCAATCCCCCACGCTGTGCACCGCAGCGGCCGTCACGGCGAACACCGCCCCGAGCCATAGCACCTCCTCCTGCCGGCGATACGCCCGCAGGGCCGCCGTGATCGCCCCGCCGGCCAGCCCCAACGTCAAAAGCAGGCGGAGCGGTCCCCCTTCGATCCACGCCTGCAGGTACTCGCTATGCGCACTCGTCGAAATAAACGACCCTTCATAGTGGCGACGCAGTACCCACTCGGCGACAGTGTAAGCGCCGCCCCCGACTCCCACCAGCGGGAACTGCCCGACCAGCGGCCAGGCCCGCCGCCACACCGGCGTGCGGTTGTCTGCCGTACCCTCCCACAGACTGGCCAGGCGGGTGTACGTCGTCTCCTGGCCCAACCAGAGGATCAACCCGGCGGCGGTCAGAAGGAGCAGCAGCGGCACGCCGCACGCTACGGCCAGCCGCAACGATGCCGACCGCGCCGTTGCCACCATCACCGTCAGCAGTCCCAGCAACGCCGCGATCAGCCCGCCCCGCGACTGGCACAACACCAACGCTGCCAGCATCAGGCCGCAGCCCAACGAAGCTCCCACCGCCGCCGCGGAGCGCAGCCCTTGCCGTCGCCACTCGCTCAGCCCCCATCCCAGTCCCAGGCCGAGCAGCGGCGTCAGTTGAAACGCGAAATGGTTCTTGTTGACAAACGGGCCAAATGCAGGGCCGTCCGTCGCAAACCGCCCGTAGAGTCGCTCCCGTTCGCCGCTCAAATACTGGACGATGCCGAACAGGGCCAAGGCCACGCCCAGGGCCAACCCGCCGGCCGAGACCGTGCGGAACCACCGGCCCGATCCGGCCAGCAGCCGTACGGCCACATATACCCCGCATAGCAACGCCAACTGCCAGCCAAGTCGTTCGGTCTCATGCGGGGCCACGCTCAGCGGCAACCAGCCCGGGCGGGTCGCAGGGGGTCCCGGCTCGCCGGGCAGCAGCTCCGCCATTACGGGCCGCAGTTGCCGGTGCCACGCCGCCGCCTGCGGCGAGAGCACCGCCACCACCCCTTCCGGCAGCGGTACCCGTTGCAGCCACGTCCAGACGGTCAGGCCCAGCAGGCACCAGAGTACGCCGTCCCGGCCCAATACCGGCCGCCGGTTTTCCTCCAGCACGACGAGGACGGCCAACGCCGCAACGGCGTACAGGCTCAACACCAATACCAACTGAGCCGACGGACCGGCACATCCTAACGGCCAAGGTGCCAGCAGAAGGATGACAAGGAGCAGCCACCGCCCACACAGGCGGGCCCCTCGTCCCTCAGCGGCCGCCACGGCGACAGGCACTGCTCCCGGAGTGCACGACAGGTGAGAACTGGCAATGTCCGCCAGCGGTTTAGCGGCGACGCGTCACGACCCGCGGTTGCGGCAATCGCGCCTTGCGGGTATCCTGACGCAACCGGCCGGTCTCGACCCATTCGGCCACGGACGTTTCGTCCGCCACGGCGTAGGACGCCTCTTCCGGAAGCAACGTTGCCGGCGCCGGGGATGCGTTCAAGGCCGTCCCCAGCTCGGCGCTGGCCACCGCCGCCGCCAGCAGTACCGCCAGGGCCGGGAGTGTCACCAGTAGCCGTTTCATGGTTGTCCCTCCGGCCACAACTATACACACTTATAGCAAATATACACTCCGTTCCGGGCGAAGGCAAATGAATTTTTTCAAAAAATAGCGATTTTTCATCCGCCACATGACCTGCGGCCTGTGGCGGTCTCGCCGCGCGGGTCCCGACAGCGACGGCTCCAGCCCGCCGAGCACACAGCCGATTGCTACGCCCCGAACGGCCGCAGGTGTCTCATGCCGGCGACGGCTCCAGCCAGCCGAGCACCGCGCCAGGCGTCAGGCGGTCCCCCGGCTGGGCGTCGGCAGCAGCCAATACGCCGTCGGCGGGGGCCAGCACATCGACCGTCGCACCGGGAATGAGTACCTCGGCGACGCGGTCTCCTTCATATACCGTCTCGCCAGGATGGACATACCAGAGGCTAAAGATGGCTTCGGCCGTACCGGTTTCGGGCATGCCAATCGCAATGCGGGGAGTTGCGGCGTCGTTGGCCGGAGCGGCCGGCTCCATGGCGGTTACCCCCGCAGCATCTCCGCCGCGTGATAGCTGGAACGGACAAACGGCCCGGCGACCACCTGCCGGAACCCCAATCTCCGGGCCAGCTCGGCCAGGGCATCAAACTCCTCCGGCGGCACATACCGGGCCACCGGGATGCTCTGATGGAGCGTCGGCGCCAGGTATTGCCCCAACGTCAAAATGTCGCACCCCACCCCCCGCAGATCCGCCAGCACGTCGAACAACTCGTCGATCGTCTCGCCCAGCCCAAGCATCAGTCCGGCTTTGGTGACGATCTCCGGGTTGCGCCGCTTGACCCGTTCCAGCAGCTCCAGGCTACGGCGGTAGTCCGCCCGGCCGCGGGCCACGCGGTAGAGCCGCGGCACGGTCTCCAGGTTGTGGTTGAACACGTCCGGGCGGGCGTCGATCACGCAGTCGATGGCGGCGACGTTGCCCAGAAAATCTGGCGTGAGGACCTCGACGGCCGCATCGGGCAGGCGACGGCGGACCGCCGCGATGCACCGGGCAAAATGCCCCGCTCCGCCGTCGGGCAAATCGTCCCGCGTCACCGAGGTGATGACCACGTGCTTCAGTCCCAGCCGCACCGCCGCTTCGGCCAGCCGCTCCGGTTCGTCCTCCTCCACCGCCAGCGGCGTCCCTTTGGGTACCGAACAGAAGCTGCACGGGCGAGTGCAGACGTTGCCGAGGATCATGAACGTCGCGGTGCGTTGGGCCCAACATTCGGGGCGGTTGGGGCAGCGGGCATTCTCGCAGACCGTCTCCAGCCGCAGGTCTTCCAGCAGGCGGCGGGTAAAATCGTTCCCGTTGCCGGCGGGCAGGGGGCGTTTCAGCCACGGCGGCAGCCGTCCGCCACGTCGCACAGTCGACGCCGCATCCGCGGCCGGCTCCTGGGCTGATGTTCCCAACTCAATGACGGAAAGTGGCAACATAGCTGCGGTTACGGGAAAATGCTTCGGGCCGTTGGTGAAAGATCGACAATCGCGCAAAGCCAAAGCGAGATTGCATCCGCTCGAGCAGCCGCTGACGGACACCACTGACCCGGCAACGGCTCCCCAGCTCCCGCTGCAGGGAGGTCATCGGCCGGGGATCGCCGTCACAGCGGACGCGGTAAAACAGCCGTAAATCTGGGTCGACATTCAGGATCAGGCCAAAAGCGGTAATTGCCCCGCGGACCGCCACGCCGATGTGGGCGATCCGGCGGCCCCGGCAGACGATCCCCGGCCGCTGCCGGTCGATTGTCACCGGCAGTTCATATTCGGCCAGCAGCTCCAGCATCAGGCCGGCCAACTGGTCCACATACGCCGCGGGGGTCAGGCCGAGCCGGTCCAGACGCAGGATCGGGTAACAGGCCAGTTGGCCAGGGAGGTGAAGCATGACGCCGCCGCCACGCGCAACCCAATGGACCGGACACTGCTGGCGTTGCAACTGCTCGACCGGGATGCCGAGATGGGCGTGGCTCCCCTCGCGGCCAATCGTGACCGTTGGCGGATGCTCGCAGAGGACGACGGTGCCCCGTTCCGGGGTCTCCCCCGTGTCGTACACCAGCCGGCGCTGCCAGTGCAGCCACTCCTCGAAAGGCAGGCTCCCTAGCAGGTAGGCGCACAGTACCTCGCCGCCCGGCATCAATTTGGCCGCATCCGTCGTCACACTCTGCCTCGCTATACCCCCCACCTTTCGACCTGACGGCGTCCGCCGGCTCCACCCGCCGGACTCCCCGCCGCTCGTTCCGTTGCTATTGTAGCATCCTCACCTGCCCGATCCCAGACGAACTGCGAGCGTCTCAGAAACCATCCAGCAGCAACCAGCGACCCAGATTGAAATACAACACCAGGGTGACCATATCCGCCGTCGCCAAGGCGATCGGACCGGCGGCCACCTGGGGATTGAACCGTAACAGGCGAATGACCACCGGCAGGCTCAGGCCGATGATCGCCGCCGCGGCGACGCTGCCGGCGATCCCCAAAAACAGGTTCAGCCCGGCGACTGCCTCCCCCTTCCATAGCCACGCCGCCGCCGCCACCAATACGCCACAGGCCGCACCCAGCATCAACCCGACGACCGCCTCCCGGATCAGCCGGCGGCCAAAAAAGCCCCATGTCGCCCGCACCCCGTGCAACGCCTCGATCGCCAGACTGACTGACTGGATGCTCACACTCTCCGCCAAAGCCAGCACCACCGGTATAAACGGCGTGACCAGCACCAGTGTGGCCACGTCGCTGTAGGCGTCGGCCAGGGCAGCCGCCAGCAGACCGCCGGTGATGTTGGCCAATAGCCACGGAAAACGGGAACGGAAGTTGACCAGCAGGTTCCGCTGGGTCGCCTCGCTCAGTTGGACGCCGATCAACTGGAACAGATCGTCGTTCCCCTCGCGACGCTCCAGGTCGCTCAACTCGTCCGTGTACAGCTCGATGTCCACCACCCCGAGCAACCGCCGCTGCTCGTCTACTACTGGAAAGGCGAGGAACTTGTGCATCATGAAAAACTCGCAGGCTTCCAGCACGGTCGCCGTCGCGGGGATGGCAATCACCGACCGGACCATGATCTCGTCCACCCGCTTATGTGGCTCGCTCAGGAGCAGTTGCCGCGTCGGGACCACGCCGCGGAGCCGCCCCTCCTCATCGACCACGTAAAAATAGATCACCCGGCCGCTGGTCGGCTGCCGCCGCGCATACTCCAGGGCTTCCTGCACGGTCTGTCCCAATCGCAGGCGGATCGGATCGGTCCGCATGTGCTGGGCGACCGGTTCGCTGAGGATGGTGTGGCAGAGTGGCATCCGGCGTCCTCACAGCTAGGGGGTTGGTTTCCCCGAGCTAGGGGTTATTTCCGCAGGGGTCGGGATGACCCGCGCGCCTTGGGCAGAGCCCACCGCAGCCGGCGGCCCAGCCGGGGGCGATCCCGGAGCACGCGCCGCCGCGGGCCGACCGCTGCGGCGACTCCGGTCCGCAGTGGCTTCCCGTTCCCGGACAGTCAATATACTCCCTTCGACTCAGATAGACGCCATTGGAGAGGGGTCGCACCGGCCCCGTCCGGATGCGGCTTATCGCTCGTCGGCCGCTGGTGGCCGGGGATGGGCAGAAGTATCGGGCGGTGCAGGCGGCAGGGGCATCTGACCTTGGTGGAAAGGGGTCGGGTCGAACTCATCGACCGGGGGCAAACGGTGCGGCGGCACCGGCGGCGACGACGGCTGGCCCGCCGGAAGCGGATGAGTCGCTGACGGCGGCACGGGTACGGGCGGCGAAGCTCCTGCTGGCGGCGGCACGGGTACCGACGGCACCGGCGGCGACGACGGCTGGCCCGCCGGAAGCGGATGAGTCGCTGATGGCGGCACGGGTACGGGCGGCGAAGCTCCTGCTGGCGGCGGCACGGGTACCGACGGCACCGGCGGTGGGGCCGGAACCGATGGGGGCACGGGCGGCACCGCCGGAGATGATCCCATCGGAACCGCTGGGGGCGGGGTCAGGACAGCCGGAGGTGCGGCCGGGAGGGCGTCGGCTGGCGGAATCATCGGCGGCGCCGGGGCCGCATCCGGCACGGCTGGCGGAATCATCGGCGGCGCCGGCGGCGGAACCGCCGACAACACCCAGCTTTCCAGCACCTTGTAGCCCCCCGCCTGACGGTTGAGGAAGACCGGCTCTTTCCGTCCGCCGTGCGGCGTGAGCGCCTGCACCAGCAGCGGGCTCCGCAGTGGCTCCTGGCGGTCGAGCTGGGCGGCGACGGCCCGCAGGTTGGCCTGCGTCGCCTGCTGCCCTGCCTCAAACCCCTGCACCCGCACCAGCTTGAACGGTCCGGCGTAATCGGGCCGGGCGTGGCAGTCCATGCACTGGTTGGCCAGGACCGGTTGGGCGCGGGTCAAAAACGTCGCCGCTCCCTCGGCGGTGAGCTGTAGCTCCTCGGCCCATGCGGTGGCGAGCGTCCCCTCGACCCGCGGCGATTGGCCCGCTGGCGGAAACTGTTGCAACGACAGCTCCAGCGACCGGGCCAGGTCCGCCGACGCACGGTGTGACGGGTCCCGCTCCAGGATCGCCCGCGCCTCGGCCAACGCCTGTTCCCGCAGACCGTTGAACATGAGCCAGCGGGCCAGAGCCAAACGTCCAGCCAAGTCATCCTCGGCGATCCGTTGCCGCTGCCACTGCCGCACCTCCTCCGGCGTGTTCACCACCGCCAGGACCTCGTTCTGCGGAAACGGGCGGTCGAGGGCCCCCTGCCGCACCACCACCTTGTCGCCGGCCAGGCGGACGGACCCTTCCAGCAGCTTGTTTCCCTTGAGGATGACGTACCGTCCGGCGGCGGCGATCGGCCGTGGTGGCTCCGGCTGCGGCGGATCCAGCCCCGGCGTAAACCGGCTCGGCGGCGGCAATGGCGACACCGGCGAGGTACCACCAGACGGCGGCGATACCGGTGCCGCAGGCGATCCCTGACCCTTTGGCGATGGCGATGCCGCAGGCGATCCCTGACCCTTTGGCGATCCCTGAGCTGCAGGTGAAGCCTGGCCTGGCGATGCCCCCTCCGGCGGCGGCACCGGCGGCAGCTTCGGCAGCGGTGGCGGCGACGATTGGACACCACTTGCCGGTGGAACGGCCCCCTCCGGTGGTGGCACCGGCGGCAGCTTCGGCAGCGGTGGCGGCTCAGTCGCAGGGGCGGTCGTCGCCGCGTGCGGGCCAGTGGCCGGGAGGGCGGACGCCGCATCCCGCCGGCCAGCAGCCGGGATCGCTTCCTGCGGCCCCGGCACGATCGGCGGCAGGGGCAACTCTGGCGCCTTGGCCGCAGTGGAGGTCTCCACCGGCACTGCTGGGACCTTGGGAAAATTGGCAACGGCAGGCAATATGGGCAAATTGGGAGCCGCGGATAGTTTGGCCGGACTGATGGGTGACGGTGCGGCAGCCGGCGGCTGAACCGGTACCACGATCTCCGGCGGCGGTGCGGGCGGGACCGGCAGAACTGGCCCCTGAGCCCAACCGGCTGTACCGCTCCACCATCCGACTAGGCACATCCCCGCCGCGATCCCCCCCGCCGCGGCGGCCTTCCCCCGATAGCGATCTGTTGGTTTCATGGCCCCGCCCATATAACGGCACCAACCCGCCGCGTCAACCGTCATTCCGGGATTGTACCATGCATTCCGCCGTCCGTGCCGAAATCATTGCGGTCGGAACTGAGCTGACGACTGGCCAGTCCCTCGACACCAACAGCCAGTGGCTGAGCCGGCGTCTGGGGGAAATCGGGATCATCCCGGCGCTTCATACCACGGTCGCGGATGACCTGGCAGACCTGACGGCGGCGGTGCGCCTGGCCAGCAGCCGTGCAGCGGTCGTGCTGCTGACAGGCGGACTCGGACCGACCCAGGATGACCTAACCCGCGACGCTCTGGCCGCGGCGGCCGGGGAACCGCTGGTCGAGGATGCGTCGGCCCTCGAACAGATCCGGGAAATGTTCGCCCGCCGCGGCCGTCCGATGCCGGACCGCAACCGCCAACAGGCCCTGCGGCCCCGCAGCGCCGAAACGATCCCCAACCCGATCGGCACCGCTCCGGGGGTCTGGATGCGCCTTGGTGCGGCGGTGGTCGCCGCCCTCCCCGGCGTCCCCAGCGAAATGCACCGCATGTACGACGAACAGGTCCGCCCCCGCCTGCTGGCGATGGGCCTGGCCGGCGGCCAGGTCGTTCGCATCCATACCATCCACACCTTCGGATGGGGGGAATCCGCCGTCGAGGAACGCCTGCTGGACCTGACCGCCCGCGGCCACGTCCCCGAAGTCGGCATCACCGTCAGCGACGCGGTCGTCACCCTGCGGATCATCGCCCGTGCGGCGACGCCCGCCGAAGCGGACGAGCAGGTTCGCCGCGTCGAAACGGTCATCCGCCAGCGCCTTGGCGACCTGGTCTTCGGGACCGGCGACGAGGAGCTGGAGGACGTGGTCGTCCGCCTGCTGCACGAAAAGCGGCAGACGTTGGCCACGGCGGAGAGCGTCACCGGCGGCGGCGTGGCCCGCCGCATCTGCCGAGTTCCAGGAGCCAGCGACTACTTCCGCGGCGGCATCGTCGCCTACACCGACATCGCCAAGCACCACCTTTTGGGCGTGCCGCAAGACGTACTGGAACAACACGGGGCGGTCAGCGAGCCGACCGCTCGGGCGATGGCCCACGGCGCCCGCGAACGGTTCGGCGTGGACCTGGCCGTGGCCACCACCGGCTTTGCCGGACCTACCGGCGGCACCCCCGGCGAACCGATCGGCGCCGTCTATGTCGCCGTGGCCCACGCCGGAGGCGTCGACGTCGTCCGAACAGTCTGGGGCGGCGAACGGGTCGAGGTGATGAACCGCACTGCCCGGCTCGCCCTCAACCAGGTCCGCCTCCACCTGCTGCGGCTCTGATTACACCCCAACGCAGTCCGGCTAGCTGGTACCTGTTCCGGACGGCCTGTGGCCACCACCGTCCAGCCATCCCATCGGTCCAGACGGCCTGTGGCCGCCACCGTCCGGTCATCCGATTGGTCCGGGCAGCCCGTTGCCGCAACCGTCCAGCCATCCTACCTGGCGGAACCACTCCACCGTCTCGGCGAAGCTGTCCCGCACCGGTCGCGGCCGCACGCCCAGATCGGTCAGGGAACGGGAGGCGTCGAAGTGCATGCAGCGACGGGTCAGCTTGACGCCCGTCACCGTCGCCGCGGGGATCCGCCCCGTCGCTACATCCGCCACAAATTCGCTCACATACGCCGCTGCCAAGGCCAGGCCATACGGCACTCGCCAGCGCGGCGGCGGCTGCCCGGCCAGGCGTGCGACATACTCCAGCACCTCCCGGATCCTCCAGTTCTCGGCCCCGAGCAGGTAGCGACGGCCGGGTACCCCCCGCTCCGCCGCGGCGGCGATCCCGGCAGCCGCGTCCCGCACGTCGATCCAGTTCAGCGCCGCGTCCAGGTACATCGGCCGCCGGCCGCGGCAGCAGTCGAGCAGTAGCTGCGTGGGCGGCGTCCGTCCCCAGTCCCCCGGCCCGACCGGCAACGTCGGATTGATGATGACCACCGGTGCCCCGCCGCGGACCAGCAGCCAGGCGTAGCGTTCCGCCTGCCATTTGGACAGGCAATATGGCCCGACCAGCTCGGCCCGCGGCACCTCCTGCCCCTCGGTGATGCAGTCGGTCTGCCATCGCCGTGCCAGGATGCTTTCCGTGCTGACGTGGACGATGCGGCGGACGCCAGCGTAACATGCGGCCTGCAGGACGTGCACCGTGCCCCGGTAGTTGACCCGGCCAAAGCGACCTCGCCGCCGCGTCCACAACTGTGGATTGGCGGCCAGATGGTAGACGGTATCGGCCCCGCGTAGGGCGGCCCGCACGGCGGCGGCGTCGCTGATGTCCGCCCGCACGCACTCGCACCCGGCGGCCAGCTCCGGCGGCAACGGCGGCAGAGGCCGCACATCCACCACCCGCACCCGCTCCCCTCGCCGCAGCAGCAACTGCACCAGGTGGCGGCCGATGAAACCCGCCCCGCCGGTTACGACCATCGTCATGCTGCCGCCCGGGCCAGCGGCCCGTACAGGTCCAGCCGCGGCTGACGACACAGCCGGGCAAACAACTGCCGGATCTGCTCGTGGCCGTCCCGCAACAGAAACCCCGCTGGCGACGCCTTCGCCCCGAGGACGAAATACCCCCGGACCTCCGCCGCACTCGCTGCCAGTAGCGGCACCGATCGGTAACCCACTGCGGCGATCAGCCGGTCCACCTCCCAGACCGCCGGGCGGCCTTGAGAGCGGCCGGCGATGTGGAAGCCCCCCTCCGGCCCGTGGGCGATTATGGTGTCGATGAACGTTTGCGGGTGGAATTCGACGTGGCCGTCCCCGCGGGTCGCCAGGGCATTAGCCCGTGCGGCCAGCCGGTCCCGTTCCCGCAACGGGTCGTTGGGGATGCGGGACAAGGGCTGGCCACGCGGCCCGCGGGTCAGCCAAAAGACCCACGTCTCCGGATGCGACCGGGCCAGCTCCGCCAAGGCCACGACATTGGTGGCCGCAGATAGGCCGTCGCCGACCACCGCCACACTGCGGCCCGCAAACCACTCCCGATGTGTCCCGAGGATGTCGACCACCCCGTGCGGAATCAACGGTCGGGCGGCCCGCTCCCCCACCGCCGGCACCTCCCCGTCCCCCAACCAGCGCGGCGAGCCGTACGTTCCGCTGCAGTCCAGCACGACATCGGCGGCCTCCAGCCGCTCTTCCCCCGCCGCCGTCTGCAACAGCACGCGGAACTCCCCGCCGTGCGGACCGTGGCCGCTATTGCGGAAGCCGACCTGGACGACCGCCGTATGCGGCATCACCACCTCCCGCAGGGCCGCCGTCGCCGCCAGCGGCAACAGGTAGCACTCCCGGAACTCCCGCCCGGTCAGCAGGGCGTCGTCCGCCGGCCAGGCGTAACGCGGATGCTCCGCCTGGATCTCCTGACGACCCAAGGGCGTGACGTTCCACGCCCACGGCGTGAACATCCGCACGTGCCCCCACTCCTGCAGGTACTGGCCGACCTCGCCGCGCTCGTACAACCGCACGGCAAAACCGCAACGGCGGGCGTACAGGGCCGCCTCCAGACCGATCGGACCGCCGCCGATAATGGCTATCCGCAGCGGAGCTGCCTTGCTCATCCTCGCCTCCATGCCGGGTCCGGCGCACCGAGATGCTGTGCCGACCACCGCCAATTCCGATACCGGAACCGAGGAATTTCTTACACCGCAACCGAGGAATCTGGCAACCGAATCCGGCGAGACAGGTGCCGGCACGCTTCCACCAGCCAGGCCGTCTCCGGCACGCCGTAGGGGCGGAACTTCTCCGGCCGCTCGCTCTCGTCGCTCAGCAGCAAGGCCCGCCGCGGTCCCAACCGCGACGCCGCCGGTGAATCCATCAGCGTGCTCGAGTCCGTCGGGTTCATCTGAAAGAGGACGCGATAGGCGAAGTCGCGGAGCTGCTGCCGCTCGAAGGTCCGCTGCCAGTTGGTCAGGGAGTCGCACCAGAGGATGGTATGGATTCCCAGCGGTGGCCCCTCGCGGAGCAACTGGGCCAGATGCTCGGCCGGCGTGGCGGGGCGGTCGCCGCTGCGGCGGACAAAGCCGAACTCGTCCTCCTGCTTGCGTAGCTCCCGCAGTCGCTGGATGCCGAAAATCAGCAGGAAGCGTTTGCGGCGGTCGGCTGCACCGTTGGCCATGCGGGCGTCCAGCTCGGCGGCCAGCTCGGCCAGGGCCGCCGGCAACTCTGACCGCATCGGCACCCGTAAGGCGGGCAGCTCGCGGCCCAGGCGGGCGAACAGCTCGGCCTGCTCGTCGTCGTCCGGCGTGCCGTCCAGCAGCACCAGCGGTGGCGGCTCACACGCCCCCGCCTGCGCGGCCAGGCTCAGACAGGCAGCGATAAACAGGCCTCGGGCTGCCGCCTCGTTCTGCCCGATCATCGCCAGGTTGGCCCCGCTTTGGGAACGGAACGGCACGGCCGTCGGCTCCTTGATGGCCACCGGCTCCCCCAGCCACACCCACGGCACCGCCACCGCGGCCGGGGACTCCAAACGCTGCCACAACGCCGCATTGTTCCGCAGATCAGCGTGCACATGCCCGGCAAACACGACCGGCGCCGGCCACCGCTCCCCCGCCCGCGCCCGCAGCTCCTCCAATATCCGCACCCGCCGTTCCTCCGGCAGCCACACGACCTGGAACGGCTCATTCCCCTCGACCAGGCCCCCCTGCTCGTTGTAGATCGCCTCGCCGGGACGGGACAGCAGCCGTGCCGCCGTGTTGTCCTTGTTCAGGATCAACTGGGCGTCAGCATCCGAACACTGCAAGGCGATCCGCACGGCCATCTGGTCGAGCGTGCTGCGCGGTAACGAATAGGCTCCGCCCAAGGTCTGTGACCCCAGCAGCACGTGGATGCCGAAGGCCCGACCCTGCCGCACCAGGCGGTCCAGCAGCAACGCCGCCTCCTGAGCGATCTTGTCGTCCTCCACGAACAACTGCTGGAACTCGTCGATAATCAGCAGCACCCGCGGGCACGGCGGGACCTGCTGTACCCGCTCGGCGGCCCCCTGCTCCTGTCCCTGCGATGAGTCCTGGCCGTGTTCCTGGCCTGCTGTCAGCCGTTGGGCCCGCCACTGGCGGTAAGAGGGCAGGTCGTTGACCCCGGCGGCCCGGAACAGCTCACCCCGCTGCCGCAACAGCTCGTCGAGCCGCTGCAGCACACTCAGTCCGAATTCCCGCTCGCTTTCGATGGCCACCACCCGCGCGTGTGGCAGCCGCAACGCCGCATACCACTGGAATTCCACGCCCTCCTTGAAGTCGATCAGGTACAGTTCGACTTCGTCCGGGCTATAGAGCAGGGAGAGGTTGGCGATCAGGGCGTGCAGGAGGGTGGATTTGCCGGAGCCGGTCTTGCCGGCGACCAGGGCGTGCTGGGCGGTTCCTTCGCCGAGGCGGAAGACCTGCTGCCGCGTCGCCCCGGCCCGGCCGATGGGCACGCTCAGCCCGTTGGACGCATCGGCCGTCCAAATCCCTTCCGGCGGCGGGGCGATGAAATCGAAGGGGACTTCCACGCGCGCGGCGGCCCGGCTGGCTACGCCGTAGCGGCGGACCAGCCCGGCGATAAACGCCGCATCCGGCGGCGCATCCAGCCGCACTGGCAACGCCCCCAGCACCGCATCCTTAAGGTAAAACTGCTGGTCCTTCCAGGCCATGGTGAAGCACAACGCTTCCAGGTCGTTGATCTGGAAGTCGCGGGGCATCGGCTGGCGGGTATCGGCACTGACCAGCACGCACACGCCGCAGGATGGCCCGCTGGCAGCAATCCGCAGCAGCCGCTGCGCTGCTTCCGGCGTGAACCCGGCGGGGAAATTCGCCACGACCAGCACCCGATACGGCTCAGCGACTTCCCCCGCCGCACGGTTGTATTCCTCGATACTGGAAAATTGCTTGCGCAGATATTTTTGAATGACGCTAGTGATATGCTCGGTCAGATCGGCCAGCCGTTGCTCGATCTGCCGCGGCTCGGTCCAGATTTGCCCGTGGATGAGGCGTTCGTCGGCGTCGGCCAGGTGCATGAAGGCGGCGAAGTTGTCCCCCAGCCCCAGCGGGTCGATGATGGTGAAGCGGACCTTTCCCGGCGGCAGGGCGGTGAGGAACCGCAGCATCAGGGACTGCAACAGGGCGACGCCAGCGGCCCGTCCTTCGTCGCGCACCCGCAGCAGCACCGCTGCTCGCTCGGGAAAGGGGATGTATGCCGGGAGCGCCCCAGGCAAATCCGGCGGCACTTCCAGCCGTGGATCGTCCGGCATCCCCTGCGGCGGCAAGGGAGGCTCGATGATGTATTCGCCGAAGCGGATCCCCGCGGGCACGCTTTCGGCCCAGGGCCGCTGCTCGTCCCGCCAAACCTCCCACGGCGGGAAGAAGGTCTCCCCCGCCGCCCGCAGTTCGCGGAAGACAGTTTCCACCTCGGAGACGGCCTGCTGCCAGCTTGCGGCCAGCTCCTGCCAGGCGGCGTCCCGTGCGGCGGCGGCGGCCTGTTGCCGGGCGGCGTATTCCCCTTCGGCTGCGGCCAGCTCCGCGTCGTACCGCTGCTGGATCGCCGACAACTCCCGCTGGTACTGCTCCTCTTCGGCTTCGATCGCCGCGGCCCGCCGCTGCTCCCAGTCCGCCTGGGCTTGCTGGCGTTCCCGCTCCCAGCGCTGGCACTCGGACTCAAATGCCTGTTTTTGCGTCTCGAACCACGGCAGGTAGTGCTCGTCGGCCTTGCGGCGGCGTTCGGCGTGTTTTTCCCGCTGCTGCAGGACTTCCTGGGTGAACTGGCTGGTCGCAGCGTCTTCGAGGAGGCGGGCGGCGCGTTCGGCATTGGCGATCTGCTGGGCCAGTTGTGCGGCGGCGCGGGCCAGCCTCTGGCGAGCATACCGCCGCAACCCCCACCACCCCAGCGGTGCGGCGACCGCCGTCACTACCAGTACCGCTAGCAACGCCTCCGGCCATGACCATGACGACAGGAGCAAGGCCAACGGCGCGGCCAGCCCGGCGACCAGCAGCACTGACAGTCCGGCGCCGAGTGGGCCATATATGTACAGTTGCGGCAGGCGGCGGAACGACTCGAACGCCGCCGTCGCCTTCTGCAACGCCTGCTCCAACCGCGGCTGCGGCTCGATCTCCGCGGGCGGCGGCAGGACCCCGCGGAACTCGACCTCCTCCCAACGGAGCCGCACCCGCTGCAAGGCGGACTCGGCCGCTGTACGCAGCTCTTCCAGTCGCTGTCGGGCGGCGGCGACGGTCCGGCGGTGGCCGTCCAGCTGGTCTTTGGCCGCCTTTTCCCCGGCTTCCAGCAGCGAGTCGGCCCGCCAGAGGCGGTCTTTGTACTCTTCCTGGCCGCGGCGGCGGGCCTCGTGGTATTTGCGTTCCAACGTCTGTCGCCGCTCGGTGAACTGTCGCTGCAATTCCTCGGCTTCGGCGGCGAACTTCTGGGCCAGCTCGGCCGCGGCGGCGGCATGACGGTTGTCCAGCTCGTTCAAGGCCGCACTGCGGGCCGCGGCAATGCTCTTGCGGCGACGGGCGACCTCCCGCTCGGCTTGCTCCACTACCGCCGCATAGGCCGAGACGATCTCCTCCGCCCGGCGTCGTCGCAGCTCGACCGCTTCTAGCCACTCTTGCACGGCGGCCCGCTGCCTGGCCCAGTAGCCGTTCAGTGTCTCATCGCTCATGACTTGGCACGCGAATCGTTATCCTAATTGCAGTTACGACCCAAAGACCCACGCGGATCGCAGCGATCTCCCCGCCCATCCCTGCGGCGATGCCCCAGCCGACCCGCTTATGACACCAGACCCGCTCACGGCAATAGACCCGCTTACGGCAGCAGACCCGCATACGGCGGCCCCGCGTCGGTGCATTCCTGACGCATCTGCACGACGATCGCCGACAACTCGTCGATGGCCCGCAGCAGGTCACTGACCGCCCGGTCCAGCGGCTCGACGCAACTGTCGCCGTGCTCGCGGCGGACCTCATCCTGCCAAAATTCCTCGGTCGCCGTCCAGTGGGCGCGGGCGGTCTTTTGGGCATCGTAGATCTGGCTGCGGGTGATACCGAATCGCATCTTAAGTCCTTTTACGGTAAAGATTTACGTCGTCATTGCTCCGGCGGCGGGGGCGAAGGGGACGGCGACGGGGGCGACCGGTCCGGAGCGGGGCTCGGAGCAGCAGCCGGAGCGGAGTTGGAAGCGGTGTCCGGTCCGGCAGGGGACGCCGGCAGCGTAGCGGTGGACGGGGCAGGGGCGTAGTCCGGTCGCAGTCCCGCGTAGGCTTCCAGGGACTGCAGTCGCCGCTCCAGGTCGGCCAAACCTTGCGGGACGACGGCCTCCAGCAGTCGCCGCAGGCGGTTGGCCGGCCCGCGGTACACCTCCTCGATGAGCTTGGGCAGACGGACCTGCCAGCGGCGGATGCGGGCGATCTGCTCCTGGGCGTGCTCCAGCCGGACTTCGGCCCGCCGCAGATTCTTTAACTGCACGGTGCAGTCCGGCTCCCGTCCGTCCCAGCCGGGGAAGCGGCGCTGGGCCAGCTCGGCCTTGGCCCGGACCACCTCCTCCTCCCGTTCCCGCACGGCCTGCTTCCAGTGGTCCAGTTGCTCCTGGAGCCACTCCTGGACGCGGCGGAGCTCCAGCTCGACGCCGGCCAGGGCCTCGTCCAGGGCGTCCGCATACGCCGCTAAAGCGGCCTGCCACTGTCGCACGGCGGGAATCGACCGGACATCCGCACGCGAGTTCATCAGATGCTCAAACTGCCGTGAAAAGGTACTCGTAGGAGCAGCCGTCGCCGCACCGCTGCCGCCGCTTGATCACGTAACAGGTTAGGGTACAATGGTTTCTGCATCTTTAGCACAATGGTTGCCGCATCTCCTCGTCCTCCTCGTCCGGGCGGCCTGTTCACGTAACCTGTTGTGGACCAACAAGTTGCGCATCATCCCTCCGGCCCGGCTGCTGCTCACCGCTGGGCGAGATACTCCTCGATCCGTTCAGCCTTGCGCAGCAGAAACGGGATGTGCTGGTTGCTGACTTCCAGGAAGCGTTCCAGCACGTGGAGGGTGGTCTCGAATTCCTGGCGGAAGTGTTCGTGTTCCTGGTCGCGCCAGGTTTCGCCGAGGCTGAGCAGTTGGCTATGCAGTCCAGCCAGGGCACTTTGCAGGTCGGCGTTGAAGCGTTTGAGGCTGGCGGCGAAGCGTCGCAGCTCGCCGGGATCGACAATCGCTTGGGACACGGGGCGGACCTCCGCGGCCGGCGGGACCAGGGACAACCACGACTCCACTAGCATTATAACATGAAGCAGTGGCGAGCGTTGGCGGGGGACCGTCCGGCGGCGGGGCGGCCGGATCGCCGCGGCGAATTAATTTCTGGTTGCAGGTTGCAGCGGACCTCTGATTTCGTTGCGGCAGGCCCCTAGCAGGACTGGCCGGCGGTGCTATGATGGGAAAATATAACCGCAGGGAGATTCGGCGATGCGGTTGTTGGTGGTGGGGGACATCCACAGCAACTGGGCCGCACTGCAGAGTATCCAGGAACCGTTCGACGCCTGCGTGTGCGTCGGGGACATTGTCGATTACGGCCCGGAACCGGAGCCGTGCATCGACTGGGTCCGCGAGAACGCCCTCTACTGCGTGCGCGGCAACCACGATCACGGCGTCGCCCAGGAGGTGGACGTCCACGGCGCGGCCGGCTTCCGCTACCTGACCGCCGTGACTCGTCCACTCACCTGCGCGGCGATCAGCCCGGCGCAACGCCGCTTCCTGGCCGAGCTACCCACCCGCTGCCGCTTCACCATCGCCGGACAACGGTATTACATGGTCCATGCCACACCGCGTGACCCGATGGACGAATACGCCCGGCCGGACCCCGAATTCTGGAGGTCACGCTTGCAGGGGATCCACGCCGATTTCGTGCTGGTCGGGCACACCCATCAGCCGTATGTGTTGCAGGTCAACGGTACGACGATCGTCAATCCCGGCAGCGTCGGCCTGAGCCGGGACGGCGACCCGCGGGCCAGCTACGCCATCATCGAGGACGGGCAGGTCCGCCTTTGCCGCATCGAATATCCGATCGGGGCGACACTGACCCGGCTAGAGGAGCGGCTGGCCGACCCGCTGGCCCGGGCGATGCTGGCGACAGTGTACCAACGCGGGGCGATGCTCAAAACGGCGGTCAACGGCCCCGCCAGTGCGGCCGCTGCGGGTCCGGCCAACGGCGCGGTTCATCCGGCCGCTGCGGGTCCGGCCAACGGCACGCTGGGCGCCGTCGCTGCACCAGACCACCGCGAGGGGGCCGAGCGAACATTCGATGCGTAAACGATGGTGTAATAACGAGTTCCGTCGCTTTCCCCGGCCCCGCAACCGCTGTTTTCCCCTCGCCGGGTGAGCCTAACTTCCACCGGGCGGACCACCCATGCCGCAGGCGGCGTTCATCGCGATCGACGGACTGGACGGGACCGGCAAATCGACGCAATGCCGCCTGCTGGCCGAGTTCCTCGCCGCGTGGAACGTCCTGGCGGTCCTGTGCCGCGACCCGGGGAGCACGCGGCTGGGGGCGGAGTTGCGGCAGTTGCTGCTCCACCGTCAGGAGCTGCCGATCACCCTGCCGGCGGAGGCGTTGCTGTTTCTGGCCGCGCGGGCCCAGTTGGTCGCCGAGGTCATCCGCCCGGCGTGGGAAGCCGGCCAGGTCATCGTCTGCGACCGCTTCGCCCTGGCCACCGTCGTCTATCAGGGGGAAGCTGCCGGCCTGGACCCCGAGCAATTGTGGGAGCTAAACCGGTTCGCCACCGGCGGCTTGGAGCCGGACCTGACTTTGGTCCTCGATCTGGACGACCCGCGGGTGGGACTACAACGCAAATCGTCGCAGCAGGACCGTTTCGAGGGCCGGGACGGGGAGTATCTGCGGCGGGTCCGCGACGGGTTCCGCCGCCAGGTAGGGTTACACCCCGGGCGGATGGTGCTGGTGGATGCCGCCGCGCCGCCGCAGGTGGTGCAGCGAGCCATCCGCTGCCATGTGGTGCCGCTATTACGACAGCGGGGCTGGGGTCTGCCGGACGAAACCGACTGACGCTATGCACCGGCCGCCGCGCACCGGCATCATAAATCAATCATAAGTGGCACATCCGCATGATGAGCGACGCATCCACATGAGGAGCGGCACTCCCCTAATGACCGGATGAACCAAGACGACCGGATGAGTCATCGGCCATGAGCTGGGACGCGATTGTGGGGCATGCGGCGGCGAAGCGGTATTTTGTCAACGCCTGGCAGTCGAGGCGGCTGGGGCATGCGTATTTGCTGCACGGTCCGGCGGGGATCGGCAAACGGCGGTTTGCCTGGGAGCTGGCCAAGGCGTTACTGTGTGCGTCGCCGCCGGGGCCGTTGCAGGCGTGCGACCGCTGCCCCGCGTGCGTGCAGGTGATGTCCCAGACCCATCCCGATCTGCACGTATTGCGGACGCCGGAGGGGAAGCACGCCCTGCCGGTGGAGGAGATGCGGCAATTTTGCGAGGCGTTGGCCCGCACCCCCGTGCGCGGCGGGCGGGTCGTCGGCATCGTCGAGGACGCAGACGATTTCAACCCGGAATCGGCCAACGCGTTCCTCAAGACGCTGGAGGAGCCGCCGCCGCCGGCCGTGTTGCTGCTGATCGCCACGGCCATCGACGCGATCCTGCCGACGATCCGCTCCCGTTGTCAGCCGGTCGCCTTCCTGCCGCTGCACCCTGAGGAGCTGGACGCCGTGCTGGCGGCGCAAGGGATCACCGACGCCGCACAGCGGCAGCGACTGGTCCGCTTGGCCCACGGGAGTGCCGCCCGCGCCCTGGCCTGGGCCGACCCGGCGGCCATGGAAAGTCGGCGGGAGCTGCTGCAGGAGCTGGCCACGGTCCGCCCCGATTTCCGCCGCCTGTTCAAAAATTGGACGGGCCAGGTGGAGGCCGCCGGCAAGGACACCGCCGCTCAGCGGGAACGGGCTACCCTGATCCTCGACGGCGTCATCGACATTCTGCGGCAGGCGTTGCACCGCAGCCTGGGCCGCGATCCCCTCGCCGACAGCGAGCCGAGCGAAACCGGGATGATCGACCAAATCGCCCGGCGGCTGGGGCCGGAGCGGCTCATGGAATGGCTCGAGCGGGCGGTGGAGGCGGTGGGGCATATCGAGCGGCGGGTGCCCGTGCCGCTGGTGTTCGAGGCGTTGCTGGACGTATTGTGCCGGCCCGCAGCGGTGGGGCGGTGAGTATATTTGACGCAAGTCTTTTATTCAAAAGCAGTTACGTCGAAAATATTTGGGCGGCGTCGCCGCGGCGGCTACGGCAAAAATTGCCCTTGATCCGACGCCGCCAGATGTGCGAGGATGCCCGCGGCTGGATAGCGCCTGCCGAGGCGGGCGCGGCGGGGGGGCAGGGAGGGGTTCCCCCATCGCCGCACGGCCGCCGCCACGGGAGACAGGGATGTCGCAACGGGTGCATGCTCCGGAACAGTCGCAGTGGCAGGTGAACTACCGCTACTGGCTACCAGCCGGGCTGGTGCTGGTCCTGCTGCTGTGGGCATACTATCCGACCCTGGCCGTTTTTGCCCACAAGTGGCTGCACGATCCGCAGTATTCGCACGGCCCGCTAGTGCCGCTGTTTGCGGCGTATCTGCTATGGCGGTCGCGGCAGCAGCTCCCCCGGACACCGACGCCCGTACTCGGAGCGGGGCTACTGCTGGTGGGTGTCGCTGGCGGTCTCCGCTGGCTAGCCGGACAATTGCTGTTTTACCAGCTGGACGCCCTGTCGCTGCTGCTGGTGCTGGCCGGGTTGGGTCTGCTGGCCGGGGGATGGCCCCTGCTGCGGTGGGCCGCACCGGCAATCGGTTTTCTCGTCTTCATGATTCCCCTGCCGTATGAGCTGGAACGCAACGTCGGCCAGCCGCTCAAGGCGGCGGCGACCATCGGCAGCACCTTCCTGCTACAGACCTTGGGATTTCCGGCCCTGCGCGAGGGGAACCTGATCGTCATCGACGAGGTCCGCCTGGGCGTGGTCGATGCCTGCAGCGGCCTGAAGATGCTCATGACGTTCGCCGCGTTTTCGGTCGGCGCGGCCCTGCTGATCAAGCGGACCCGCCTGGAAAAGGCCCTGATCATCTGCGGCATCGTCCCAATCGCCGTTTTGGCGAACATCCTGCGGATCGCCGCCACGGGCATCAGCCATGTGTATGTGCGGGACCCGCAGGTGCTGGAATTCCTGCACGACTTCCACGGCTGGCTGATGATGCCGATCGGCCTGGTTCTGCTGGGCGTGGAGCTGTGGGTCCTGCGAAACCTGGTAGTGGTGGAGGAGCCGCCACCCGATGCCGGCGGCGTGGACTGGCTGCGGCGGTGATGGCCGTCTGCCCCTACGCCGGCAGCGTGGACCGGCTGCGGCGGTAATGGGCGTAATTCCTGGCAAAACGGGGTTAGTGACCCAATGTCCTTGCACAACGGGACTGGCGACCGTAATCCCCCGCAAAACGGCGTTAACGGCCATAATCCCCCACCAAATGGTTACGGCGGCAGGCTCCAGGCGGTGGGACATGGTACGGATTGAGGTTTGAGCGAGTTGGGCTCCGAGGAACGGCAAACCTTGCGCTTACAGGAATGGCACACATGACGCACGCGGCGACGACTTCCTCAGCGAACCCTTCCTCGGTATCGACTTCCCCGACAACGCCTCCGCCGGCGACGTCCCCCCTGACGGCAGGCCCCTCGGCCACGTCCCCCCCGCCGGGCGGACCTCCCCTGGTCCTGGCCGGCGGTCGCGGCGGACTGCCCACAGGCCAACCCGCCCCCGGCCTGCGGATGCTGGTCTATTTACGCCTGCATTGGCTCATGATCGCCTTTGGCGGTAGCCTGCTGGCGACGGTCGCCGCCTACGCCGCCTGGGAGCTGCTGGCCAGCCGCTACGAGTCCTACGCCCTGCTGCAGGTCTCCTCGGTCCCCGCCGCCTTGGCCAACGCCAACCAGCCAGGCCAGCCACGCACCGAGTTCGTCACTTATCTGAAGACCACTGCCGCACTGCTCCGTTCGGAATTCGTCCTCAACGCCGCCCTGCGGGACATCCGCGACCTGCCGACCATTCGCCGCCAGAAAGACCCGATCAAGTTCCTGGACGAAGAGTTGATTGTCCAGTGGCAGGACGGCTCGGAGGTGGTGCGGATCGCCTTCAAGAGCCGCGAGCCGGAGGACGCCCGGCGGATCGTCGATGCGGTGCAGAAGGCGTTCATGTCGGAGGTAGTGCAGCGGGACGTGCAGGAGAAGCAGTATTTTCTGCGGAAGGTCGAGGAGGCGCAGTTGGAATTGCGCAAGATTCTGGACCGCAAGGCGGAACGTCCGCTGGCAGGTCAGGCCCCCGCGGGCGGCGACGGCGGCGTCCTGCCGGCAGCCGGTGCGGCGCCGGCCAACGCTCCCCCTGCGGCCGGTAATGTCCCCAACCCTCCGGCGGCGGGTGCGGCGCCGGGCGACAACCCCCTAGCGGCGGGCAACGCTCCCCCAGCCGGTGCAGCCCCGGCCGGCGGCATACCCCTGCCCCCGCCGCAGACCGCCGGCCTGGTGCCCGCCGCCGCCCTCCTCCCCCCCGAACCGGCCGGCTGGGACCGCCTGCTCCGCAGCAACCCCGGCCTGGTCGTCAACAAGGTGCAAAGCCTCCTGCAGGAGATCGAACGACTGCCCATCGAAATCAACCATGCCCAACGCCGCCTGGCCGTGCTGCGCGAGAAGATGGAGGCGATCAAAAATGCCCCGGTGTCGGACCTGACGCTGCAGTTGGTGGAAAAGGACCCGGAGGTGGCGGCGCAGGTGCAGCGGACACGGCAGGCGTTACGGGAATACGAGTTCCGTCGCAACGCCGCCGCCGACCCGCAGGCCCCCGGCGTGCTGCAGCTCAAGGCCGCCTACGAGGCCCAGGAAGCTGCCCTCGCCGCCCTGCGCAAGGAAAAGTCCGACGCCATCGAACGCAACCGCCGCCTGGCCGATGCCCAAAAGGTCGCCGCGGAAATGGAAGAGACCATCCGCACCATCCAGCGGCTGCAGGAGCAATGGGAAACGGCTAAGGCCATCCTCGCCCGCACGGAAAGACAGCTCCTGCAACTGCCCCTCGGCGAGAAGGTGGCATCTGACAGCAGCGATGGCCGGCTCTACCGCCCCGAATGGAGCGACCTGGACAGCACCGACAGCATCTATCGTCGCCTGGTGCAGCAATATTACCTGACGCGACTGGAGCTGGACTCGCCGCCGCGGGTGCGGGTGATCCAGTCGGCCTCTACCCCCATCCAGCGGGACGTCAAAAAGCAGATCGTTGGCACGGTATTTGCGGCCCTCCTCAGCTATCTGCTGGTCGCCCTGGCGGCGGTGGGCTACGAGACCCTCACCCAGCGGTTGAACAGTTTGGAGGACGTCCGGCAACATAGCCGTCTGCTGGTGGCCGGTGTGATTCCGGGCAAGGTGGAACATGCCTTCAGCACCGAGCGGTCCCGGCGGGTACCGGTGGTCGAGGCCGTGGACCGCCTGCGGGCCCATGTTGCCCAAGCCTGGCTGGCGCGGGGCGTGCGGACGATCGCCGTAACCAACCCGTTGCACGACGACGGGCGGACCACCATCGCCTTTGCCCTGGCGGCCAGCCTGGCCCACTCGGGGGTGCGGACGCTACTGATCGACGGCGACGTCCGACAGCCGCGGCTCCACCGCCTCGCCGGTTGCGGACCGCAGACGTCGCTGCCACAGGGATTGTGCGAGCTGCTGCGCGGCGAGGCGGAATGGACCGCCGTCGTCCAGCAGCTCGCCAACGGGCTACACGTGCTGCCGGCGGGAGCTTGGACGGAAGCCACGCGGCATAGCCTCAGCGGCGAGCAGTGGCAGACCTTGCTCCAACGATTACGTGACAATTACAGTTGCATCATCATTCACACACACGCCCTGCTGGCCGCCGCGGAAGCATTAGACATCAGCCACCGCTGCGATGCCCTGCTGTTGTGCGTCCGCTACCGGGAATCGACGGTGCCGCTGCTGCAGCGGGCGGAGGAACGGATCGCCGCGTTGCAACTGTCGCACAGCGGCGTGGTCTATGTCGGCGCCACGGTGGCCGAAAGCCTCTGCTGAGCGGTGGAACAGGGTGTGCGGAACTTCAGGTGGCGTTGTCTGCCAGCGTGCGGGGGATGCGGCGGGACAACCGCCGGCCCCGCGGCGGAGGAGGAGGGCGACCGGCCCGAAAGGAATGCGATGATGGCAAGCCTGCGGAAGTGGAGTTGGCTAGCGGCGGCGGTTCTCATTGCCGGGGCCGCCCTGGTGCACGGTGCGGCGACGCACCGCTGGACGGTCGGGATCATCGACGCCGAGCGGGTCGAGCGGCTACACGCACTGGAGGTGCGTTTTGCCAACTGGTTGCCGCAGGTGATCCCCACGGAGATGCCCGCCCACGAGCAGGTGCGGGCCACCAGCCGGCATTATGCCCCCCCGGGCGGTCACCCCTCGGCGGTGATCAGCGTCTTCAGCGGTCCGCCCGGGGCCGTGACCACGCACACGCCGGACGTGTGCTATGCGGCCAGCGGCTACCGCTGCACCGCCGGGCCGCGGCGACACACCCTGAGCTTGCCGGATGGGCGGCCAATCCAGTATTACATGGCGGATTTTGAGAAGCGGTCGGCCAGCCTGACGGAACGGGTGCGGGTCCGCTGGTCGTGGACGGCGGACGGTCGGTGGGAGGCACCGGAACGCCCACGCTGGCAGTTTGCCCGCCGCTTCCAATGGGCACCGCTGGCGGTCAAGCTGTATATCGTCACACCCCTGGCGGCCGATGGCACCCCGCCACCGCCGCAGGAGGAAGAGGCCATTGCGGGGTTTGTCGCCGCAACGTTTGCCCAGTACGCCGCTTTGTGGCCGGAACGGGGCGAGGAGTAACCGCTGGCCTGCGGCGGCTGCTGGCACGGATCTCGCCGCTGTGGCGGCCATCCCGGCAGATGCTGGCCCGACGGCGATCGCCGCTTCGCCCCAACTGTGCAGGACGGACGTTGACCTTAGTTTCCAGGATGGACACCTATGCCACCCGTTGTTGTCACTCCCGTGATCGTTCCTCTGTCTGGTGCGGCCCCGGTTTCCGTGCGGGTCCGGTCGTGGCCGACACCGGAAACCTACCGGCGTCCCCTGCCGCTGGAGTTGCCCCCGCCCACCGTGGCGGAACGGCTCCGCGACCTGTTGGAAGCGGCATTGGCCGCCGGACTGCTGGTGCTGACCAGCCCCCTACTGGCGGTCTGCTGCCTGCTGGTGCGGCTGACCTCGGCCGGGCCGGCCCTGTACGCCCAACGCCGCGTCGGTCGTGGCGGCCGCGTCTTTACCCTCTACAAGATCCGCACCATGTACCACGACTGCGAACGGGCCACCGGTCCCCGCTGGAGCATGCCCAATGACCCCCGCATCACCCCGCTGGGCCGCCTGCTACGCAAGCTCCACCTCGACGAGCTGCCGCAACTGTGGAACGTCATCCGCGGCGAGATGCGACTGATTGGCCCCCGACCAGAGCGGCCCGAAATCGTCGCCCGCCTGCGGCAATTGATCCCCAGCTATGACTGCCGTCATATCGTCAAACCCGGTATAACCGGATTCGCCCAGATCCACCTGCCCCCGGACACCTGCTTACGCAGCGTCAAGAACAAACTGGCCTACGACCGGTTCTACATCCGCCGCCGCGGCTGGCGGATGGACCTGTACATCCTCGCCGCGACGGTGCTCAAGCTGCTGGGGCTGCGGCGACTCTACCACCGTCCGCCGCGATACCCGACGCTCTGACGCCTCCTTGAACATCGCCAGGGACGGTCATGACCGCCTGAGTCGGTCCGTGGGCATTACGGCTGTCGCGAACATCACGGCTGTCGCGAACATTACGGCTGTCGCGGCCATCGCGGCGGACTCGGCAGTCGCGGCCATCCGGACCCAAGGAGAACTTATGTCACCGCAGGAGCTGGCCATCGTGACGAGCCTCCCCCTCTCTGGGAACGACCCGGCGGCGTCGGAGCGGCTGGTGACGACGGCAAACCGGTCGCAATCCACGCCCCAATGGCCATTCATCAGCGTGCTGGTGCCGGTCCGCAACGAGGAACGTTGCCTGGAGCGAACCCTCCAGGGACTCTGGGAGCAGGACTATCCCCGCGACCGCTACGAGGTGATCGTGGCGGACGGGCAGTCGTCAGACGGCACGCTGGCGATCGTGCGGCGATGGCAGCAGCGGTGGCCGCAGTTGCACTGCGTGAGCAATCCGCGGCGGTGGTCCTCGGCAGGTCGCAACGCCGCCTTGCGGGTCGCCCGCGGCGAGCTGGTCCTCATCATCGACGGTCATTGTTACCTCCCGGACCGCAACTATTTACGCAACCTCGCCCGGGCGTTTGCCGCCAGCGGTGCCGACTGCCTGGCCCGACCGCAGCCGCTGGAAGTCCCCGACCCGACACCGTTCCAGGAAGCGGTGGCCCTGGCCCGCCGCAGTTGGCTGGGGCACAACCCGCACTCGGACATCTTCGCCGACACGCCGCGGTTCATTGCCCCGGACAACACCGCCGTGGCCTACCGTCGCGGCGTGTTCGAGCGGGTCGGCCTGTTCGACGAGACGTTCGATGCCTGCGAGGACGTGGAGTTCAACACGCGGGTGCGGGCCGCCGGGCTGCGGTGCTACTTTGCCCCGGAGCTGCGGGTGCACTACGAGCCGCGGCGGAGCGTGGCGGCGTTGTTCCACCAACTGGCCCGTTACGGCACGGGGCGGGCCCGGCTGGCCTTCAAGCACCCGCACGCCCTGACCGGGCCGACGCTCCTGCCGCCGCTGTGGCTAGTCTGGCTGCTGGCCGGTCCGGCGGCGGCCATGCTCCTGGCCCGCTTTTGCCTGCCAGGGGCATACCTGCTTGGTCTTGCCTGGCTCGGCTCCATCATCACTTACGGAGTCGTCTTAGTGATCATGGCCCTGCTGCTGGGCCGCGGCCGTACCGGGGCCGTGCGGCGACGGATCCCGCTGGCCTTTGTGGCCATCCACCTCGGTTTCGCCTGGGGATTCTGGCGGGAAGTGCTCCGGCAGGCGACGAACTGGGCGATCCAGGCAATCCACAAAATTTGGGCAACCTGTGCAATCCCACTGATCCGGGCGATCCGCATGTGGCGACGATATATCCAAGCAGAAGCGGCCGCCGGGACGGCTCACCCTGTCGCGGCGAGTGGCACCGCGGCGATCAACACTGCGGGCACGACGCCGGGCGCGACGCCGGCTGGGGCGGTCGCTGTTGCCGCTGCTGCCACTGCCACCGCCGCACCGGCTGCCGGACGCAGCCACTGGAACAGTAGCGGCATGATGATCAGTATGGTGACGAAGCCGAACAGCAACGCCAGGCCGGCGGCGTGATTGCTGGCAAATTGCATCACCGGCCACAATGCGATGAGCCAGACGACAAACAACATCAGGTTCAGCGTCAGGGCGATGGCGACCGCTCCCGGCGTCGGGACGTACACGACCCCGATCTGGTCGGCGAAGACGTAGCGTTCCCCGCCAGCTTCGACGAACCGTCGCCCTTCCGGTCCGCCGGCATAGACCTTTCCCCCCCGCCCATCGTCCCGCAACACGGCGTCGAACCGCACCGGCTCGCTCCCTTCCTCCAGGGGAATCCGTAAGGCCGCGGTCATGTAAGCGTGGCCGTTGGGCAAGGTACCGCTGAGCTGGAAGGGGATGCCCGAGCTGATCTCGGCGAAGCTGTCGGTGCGGCCGCCGGCCCCTTTGCGGAAACGGTGCACCGTCTCGACCGGCTGGCCCGCCGCGTCGGTATGCAGCTGCGGCGGCTGGCTCGACGTCCAGCGGACGGCTTCAAACTCGTCGAATTCCTGACGGTCGTAGGGGGCGAACTCGAAAAAGGTGCTGTATTTGCCAGGTTGGGCGCGGTCGATGACCGCCCACAGGGTACAGTAGCCGCCGACCAGCACGGCCGCGCCCGCCGCCCGCAGCGGCAACAGCTCGGCCACTTCCTGATACCAGTACCCCTGCGCCACTAGGCCGCCGCCCAGAAAAAGGGCAAACAACGCCACCGTCAAGAGCACGAACACGACTAGCGCTACACTCATTGGTCCCCCTCAATCCTTCCCGGCGGCCACGACCTGGCTCACCTGCGCCGCAGCTCGACGACACAATTAGACACCGACGCCCCGCCCGGCCAGCGCCGGTCGATCAGCTGCCCGCTTGGTCAACCGTCGGATAGCCGGTTCGTCGTGGCGGACGGGGGCCCGTGCGGCCCGGCGGGAAGCTGCTCTGGTAACGGTGAACCAGCAAGCAAGGCCGGCAGGCGCGGGTGCTCCCCCGTGTCCTCCCACCGCGGCGACCGCAACGGCGGACGCCCGCATCTCTGCCGCAGGCGATTGATCCCTTCCCACACCCCCCGGCGGGTCAATAGCCACCGCAAGACCCGCTTTTTGCGGGGAAAATCAATCAGCAGCATTCCGATCAAGATAGTCAACAATCCTTGGCCGGGCACGCCGGGCAGCGACAGGATTATCCCCAGACCCACTAGCAGCCAACCCACCGCATTGCGGAACAGGATCAAAAGCACATACAGTACGGGATGTCGCTCGATGGGGCGTTGGGCGGCAGGATTGGTAAAATAGTCTTCCGGTAGGCGGGCGATGACCACGGTGACCGCCGCCAGACTGATGATGGCCGTAGCCACGGTCAGGACCATCGCCGCGGCCGCCAGGTACCAGCCGTTCCAGGGCGGCAGATGCCGTGCCAGCCACTCGGGCATCGCCTCATGCATTGCCGGTTCCGTATTTGGGGGCGACTAGCAGGGACGCTACGGGCAATTATACGATGGCTGGGTTGCCGCCACGACGTCGCGAGGAACGGCGGGCAAGGGCCGGCAGTCAACCCCGCATGATCCCGGGAGCGGTCTCCCACTTGCCTTGTTGCTCATAAGTTATTCGCGGAATTGGAGTTATGACAACACCAGCGACCGAGATCATCCGCTGCCCGACCTGCCGGCACTTGCTGCGGGTCCCCCAGGAGTGGCTCGGCACCGCGGTGCAGTGTCCGGAGTGTCGGACACAGTTTCAGGCGCCGGTGCGGCTCGACGGCGGGCTGAGCGAGCCGGTCGTCCTGCAGGCTCCGGCTCGTGCGGCGGCGGCATCGCCCCCGCCGGACAACGCCCTGTACCTGCCGGCCTACGGACTGTTGGTCTGCGGGATTGCCGGACTGATCGTCAACCTGGCGATCACCTGGCGGCTCCACGCCGACCCCGAAGGATCGCGGGAATACATCCGCGGCCAGGTCGCCAAGCTGCGGGAATATGGTTTCGGGGCGGACGACCCGGAAGAGCTGCGCGATCAGTTGGACGAGGCCCGCACGGCCCAGGCGATGCGGCATCTCCCCTGGGTGGTACCAGCGGCGGCGGTGGCGGCCGCACTGGCCCTGCTCGGCGGGCTGTCGATCGCCCTGCGATGGAACTACCGGCTGGCCCAGCTCGGGTGCATCGCCGCCGCGTTCAACCTGGTCGGGCTGTGCTGTTTGCCGGGGGCGTTGGTCGGGCTGTGGGCGTTGCTGCTGATGCAGTCGGCCGAGGGGCGGGGGCATTTTGGTCTGCCGCCGGCCTGAACACCGCCGCCAACGGAAACGGCGAGGCTGCCGGCCGGAACGCTGTCGCTGGGACGAGCCAGGCCGCGGGACGGATCCGGCCGCCGGATCGGATAAGCACGACCACCATGCTGAGCCAGGCCGCAACAACAAACGGTGCCGCCCGCCCACAATGGGGCGAAGCCGTCACGTCACCGGGATGAGCCAGGCCCGCAACAACAATCCGCGTCAGAACGTCATGGTCAATGGGGCAGGCAATCAACGGGCGCCGATCGCGTAGACCGCCTTGTCGGTACGAATGTACAAACGTCGGTGCGCGATTGCCGGCGTGGCCAGCGTCTCCTCCCCCAGCTCGTTGACGGCCAGCAGCTCGTATCCGTCGGTGGCGGCATCGACCACGTAGCAGGTGCCCGTATCGTTGAGGCAGTAGACCTTGCCGTCGCCGGCGACGGGGGAGGCGTAAAAGGTTCCCTTGAGCCGTTCGCGGAACAGCTCCTTGCCACTGCGAGCGTCCGCGCAGGCCAGTATGCCCTGGTGGGAGACAGTGTAGATCCGGCCGCGGTACAGCAGCGGCGAGGGATAGCCGGTCTGCAGGCTACGGGCCTGCCAGAGCGGCTCGCCGTGGATCCCCTGCGGACCCAGGCGGAACTTGCTGATCCCGTTGACGGGCAGGTAGATATTGTCCCCCTCCAGCAGCGGCTGCGGCACGGACGCACCGCCGCCCCGGAACTGCCAACGCTGCTGGCCGCTGGCCGCGTCATACGCGTTCAGCCCCTGCGGACCGGCCAGCAGGATTTCGGTCACATCCCCCGCCGACCGAACCACCGGCGTCACCCAGTTGATCACAGCCGGCCGTGACACTTTCCAGACATTGGTCCCGTAGTGGCGATCGATCGCCGCCAGAAACGACTCGCCGGCGTTGTCCATCGGCACGATCAGTTTGTCCCCGGCCAAGACTGGCGAAGCAGCCATCCCCACCTGGTTGGTGATGGTCGGGTAATCCCCCACCAATGAGCGGTACCACAGCAGGCGGCCCTCCGGATCGAAGGCGGCCAGGTCGCCGCTGGCAAACAGCACGTAAACCCCCTGCTGGTCGGCAACAGGCGTGTGGGCGGCCATGCAGGTTTTGGGGTGGCAGGCTGTGGGGCCGGTCGCCTGCAAGCGGCGGTGCCACAGGAGACGGCCGCGGTGGGCATCGAACGCTAAAACGTGGAGCTGATCGTCGCGGGAACCAGACGAACAGGTCAGATATAGCCGGTCTCCCACCACCACGGGCGAGGAAACGCCCCGGCCTGGCAAGGGGGCCTGCCAGACGATGGAACGTTGTCGCGACCATTCCGTCGGCAGCGGCCCCTCGTCGGCCACCCCCTGGGCATTGGGGCCGCGGAACTGTGGCCAATCGCCACCGCTGGCCCCTCCCCCGCCGAGCAGGGCCACCAGTCCCAGCACCATTAGTCCTGGCCGCATCGGTTGACCCTCCGGTTCCGTCGCTGTCCTGCCGTTAGGCGACCGCGATGTTGCGATCAGCGATGCCGTTCGGTTGACTCTTCGGTTCCCTCGCCGTCCTGCGGAGCGCCTGTTAGTCCATAAATCTTTGACTGGCTTACTTTTCGGATGATAGGGGCCGTTGCCCTAGGGGCACCAGGCGGCTGCCGCCGGCCGGGTCCGTGACCCGCTGCATCACCCCCGGCAGGGCACCGCCGGTCGCGTCGCAGACCCGCACCTGCAATTGCCACGACTGGGCCCAGCTTTCCTGCTGGTTGTTCTGGCACACCTTGACAAGAAGCACGTTGTCCCCGGCCCGCAGCCCGCCGCGACCCACGTGGGCGTCGAAATACGCCCCGTGGTGGTACTCATCCCGGCCGAATAGCAGTTGGCCGTTGAGATAAATCTTCACGGAAGTCGGAGAGGTCACGCGGACTTCGCACGGCGTCGCCGATTCGGCAGCTAGAATGGCCCGGGCTAGCACTACGGCGTCCTTGTGCTTGCCCAGTATCTTGTTGAAATCGAACAGGCCGTAACGGTCAGCCGTCTGGACGGTCTGCCACCGCAACGTGGCGCCGTCCTTGCCGCGGAACGGTCCGGCGGCCCGCGGCTGCTGTTCCGGCGGATAGACCAGTTCGTACCCCTTGCTGTTGGGAGCGTCGAACGGTCCTGCCAACTCCAGTTGCGTCAAAAAGGCAAAGTGGCGGGTCACATCCGCCTGGCCACCGGCTTCCGCCACTTTTTTGGCCAACAGGTCGACCTGGTCCCGATCCCGCGCGGCGGCGAAGAGCCGCTCCAGCTCCGCCCGACGGGCCGGGCCATTTTGCCGCTCCAACTGCTCCAGGGCATACGCGATCGCCGCCCGTCGCAGCTCCAGCGACGGATCATCGATCGCCTGCGGCAAAAGCCGGCTGGGAGCGTGCAGATCCTGTTGGGCTAGCAGCTCATAAGCCCAATAACGGCCGCGGGCGGCGTGGCGACGGTCCCGGACGAACGCCTCCAGCTCGGCCAGCGGCAAGGGACGGCCGGCCCGCAGTTCGTTCTCCACGATCGCATCGATAGCCGGACGAAGCCAGTTGGCCGCCCGCGGCTGGTCATCCCGCACGGCCTGGAGGATCGGCAACAGGGCGGGCCGTCCGGCGGCGACCAGCCGTTCCCACGCCGCCGCTGCCGCCGTGTTCCCGGCCCCTTCCCGATCTACCTGTCGGATAACCGCAAGCGCGGTCGCCACGGTCTCCGCATCGGCCGCCGTCCCCCTCCCCCCGCCTCCGTTCAGTCCGATAACGATGACCACCCACCCCGCCATCCCGACAGCGAGTGGCCCGTTCCGTCCGCCGCGTGATCCCCAACGTCTCATGGATTCACAACCCTTTGTCTTGTATATGGTTATGACGACATATCCTCGACAACCCTTTGGCCCGGCCGCTACCCGCCACCGGACGGACGCGGGTCCCCCCTGCGGGTCGGATCGCCGCACCGAACTGGCGACGGTGTACGGTTACGGTGGTTCGGTTCTGGTTGCCCTTGGCCGTGGGGAGCGTCGGTTCTGGCAGTCCGTCGTTTGGTTCTGGTAACCTTGGCCGAGGCAGCGGTCCCCACTTGGGGTGGCCTCCGTCGCTCACAATGTCTGTACCAGTTGTGGAAAAAGGAGTTACACTTGCGGCGGGACGGTGGGTTGGGCCGGCGCAGCGGGAGAATCGTCAAACGTCGGCTTGGGCGTGGACGGCGTAACCCGTTGCGGCGGCTTAACTGCTTCCGGTTCGATCGCCGCCCGCGGGCCAGGTGTTTCGCTGATCTCCTCCTCCAGACCCCGCATGCCGCGCTTGAACTCCACCGTGGCCTTGCCCAACGAGCGGGCCACCTCCGGCAGCTTTCGCCCGAACAGCAATATGCCCAGCACGATCAGCAACAGGATTTCCGGACCGCCGAGATTGAAAAACGCCCACATCGGTAGTACAGACATCATGAGCCCTCCTCGTGGGGGGACAGGAACGGGTTGGTCGGAGGAGGTCGAAGGTAACCCCGCCCGCATGTGGCGTGCCACGTCAGCATCTACCATATCATACTACGAGTCGCCTGCGGGACCAGACAAGGGGGATTTTCGCCGCCGACGGCCATTTCTGCAATGACCGATTGGGAACCAGTCGTTTTTGGCGTCCTGTCGCGGCCGTCGCCGGAATCCGTGGCACCGGATCCATTCTTGTCGGTTTGCCGGGTTTTCTTTCTGAGGCCGGACGGTGCCGAATCGCCGACGGGGAACCATCCGTTTAAGGATCAGCACCGCCCGCGCGAATTATCCGGAATCGTCACTATCGGCATCAACAAAGTCATGATTGTGCCGACCGCTGACGGTTCCGCCGCTTACGGGTGGACCCGCAGGACGACCGTGACGGGAAAATGGTCGCTGTAGCCGCGGCCGAGGGCGTCGTCCTTGGGGGAGCCGAACCGCCACGGCTGACGGGTGCGGCTGCCGGGCCGGATCAGACCGGCGGTGGGGACACGCACGCTCTCAGGCAGGCAGCTCCAGCCGCGGGTGTCCAGCAGGCCGGCGGAGACGGCGATGTGGTCATAAATCAGCGGGCCGGAGGAACCGTCCGCACGGGGACCGCGGTAATAGATGGTGCCGTACTGTTCCGGCGGCCGGCCGCTGAGCAGACCCAGCAGTTGTGGGGGCCATGGCCCGGCCATGACGGCCGCCCGGTCGCCAGTCATGTGCAGCCGCTCGGTCAGCACAGGGTCATCCGGTGTGGTGTTGAAGTCGCCGCAGATGAGGACATCGGCGGCGGCATCCCGGCGGAGCCACTCGCAATAACGCTCGTAAATCGTTGTCGCGTAAGCGCTTCGGCCACGATTCGGGTCATCCCCCTTGTCGGACAGTTGCGAGGTCCAGTGGGCGGCGATGACCACCAGCTCGTGCCCCTGCGCGGAGAGGACGGCTTCGAGGATCCGCAGCCGCCGGCCCAGCAGGCGGGGCGGCCGCACCGGCAGACGGGAGATGATGCACGGGGCGATGTGCCGTCCGGCGTTTTTCAGCTCTTCCATGGCGAGGTACTGGTAAGGCGTCGCCCCTTCGGGCAGGCGGGCGTTGAGGGCGTCGCGCAGCAGCTCGGCGGCGCGGCGGCTCTCCACCTCGTTGCCGACGATGATGTCCGGCCCCCGTCCGCCATTCAGTCGCAATAGGGCCTCGGCCAGCCGCTGGTATTTCCACTGCCGCGCCGCCCCATCGCGGGCCATCCAGTTGTCGTACTCCTCGTCCGGCCCCTGCCGCGGGTCGTCCTGATCATCGAACAGGTTTTCGAGGTTCCAGTGGCACAACAGGATGTCCCCCGCGAGTACCGCCGGGTCGGCGGCCGTGGACCGTTCGGCGGCCGTATCCCGCCGCTGGGCGACCAGCAGGTACACCCCGACGGCCAGCAACACCAGTAGGAGGACAACTCGGGCCGCGGGCGGCAGGTGGCCCAGCAAGCGGATCACCTGGCGGATCTGACGATCGGACAAGGAGTTACGGCGACGGCCCATCGTCGGTTATTCCTTGCTCCTTCCCTGGTCAATTACCCCTTGCTCCCCCGCGGCGGCGGCCTGGCCCGCCCGGCGGCCGCACCAAGTGATGTGCCTGCGGCTGGCGTCTTAGCGCCGCTTCGGCCACATGAGCTGGGCCGGCGGCGAGCGGTACCTGGTCACCGCTTTTGTGTTAATGCCGCTTCGGGAACATCGGCAGGGCGCGGTTGGCCTTGTGGGCGGCGGCTGCCGCCACGACGCCTGCTTCCGCCGGACAGGCCGGCTTTTTGCTCCGGTCGCGGATGCACTCCATCCAGTTACTCAGATGCAGCAGCTCCCCGTCCGGCTTGTCGTAAAAATCCAGCCCCTTCGGGCCGGCCCCCAAAATGACGCTTTTGGCCTCCGGGCGGCTCTTCCCCCGGTCGGGGATGATCTCGTAGCGGCCGCGGTCGACGTACAGCGTCCCCTCCGTGCCGCGGAACTCGCACATGGCCCCCAGGCGGTTGCTGCTGAACGTCCCCTCAAAGTGCAACTGCACCTGCTTGTCGGGGTACCGCAACAGGGTCTGCACCGTGTCCGGCGTCTCCCAAACCCCATGGGCCGAGAAGTAGTCGCCGATGCTGTGGGCCTCGGCCGGCTCCCCCAGGTCCAAAAACCAGTTGACCGTATCGACCCAGTGGACCATCAGGTCGGTGAAGATGCCGCCGCCAAAGTCCCAGAACCACCGCCACTGCCGGAACTTGTAGGCATCGAACGGTTGCGGCGGCGCAGATCCGAGGAACCGCTTCCAATCCACGCTTTTTGGATCGATGGCGTCCTTGTACCGCTGGGCGCGGGGAGCGTTGCGGTTCCAGCTACAGTGCACCTTGTGCACCTTCCCGATCACCCCCTCCCGCAACAGTTGCCGGGCCTCGATCAGGTGGGTCATGCTCCGCTGCTGCGTCCCGACCTGCACTACCCGGCGATGCTCATTTTGCGCGGCGATGACCGCCGGCCCTTCCTCCGGCGTGTGCGTCAGCGGCTTTTCCACGTACACGTCCTTGCCGGCCCGGCAGGCGTCGACCGTCTGCGGCACGTGCCAATGGTCCGGCGTGCAGATCAGCACCGCGTCCACGTCCTTGCGGGCCAGCAGCTCCTCGTGGTAGGCGGTCACAAATGCCCGCGGATCGGCCAGCTTCTGCCCCTCCGCTCGTGCGGCGGCCCACACGTCGCACACCGCCGTGATCCGCACGTTCGGCAGCCGCACCAGCGACCGCACCAGGTGCCGGCACCGCCCCCCGACCCCGATCAAGCCCACCTGCAACTGGTCGTTGGCGAAATAACCCCGCGTCGATTCGACCCCCCAGACCCGGCCCAGCCGCTCGCCGGCCAGCACCGCCGCCGCCGTGGCCGATAATGCCTCCCGCCGCGTCCATTCCTGCTGCCGACCCGCCATCATTCGACCCTCCATTCGAGTAACGATCGCAACCAATTGCGGCCAATATAGTTACGTTGAACCTAGCAACTATGGCTGCTCCAGGTACTCCGCAAATCGCCGCGACGAACGCTCGATTAGCCGGCCGTCTTCCTCCAGCACGGCGATGTACGCTGCCGCCCCGGCAATCTCCTCGACCAACGCCAGCCCCTTTTCCGGCGGCAGGACGCTGACTGCCTTGGTCAGACTGTCCGCCTGGATACCCCGCGGCGCGATCACCGTGACGCTGCGGCGGCCGGTCAGCCCCATCCCCGTGCGCGGATCGAGTACATGCGAATACCGCACCCCCTTGATCACCACGAACTGCTCCAGGTCGCCGCTAGTCGAGACGGCGGCGTTGGCCAGCCGGAGCCACCGCGGCGGCTGGTTGCGGCGCAGCGGGGCGATCTGCACCCGCCAGGCCCGCTCCCCGGGCGGCGGCTCCCCGCAGGCGATGTCCCCCCCGACCGCCACCAACGCCCGCCGGATCCCAAACTGCTCCCGCAGCACCGCCAACGCCGCGTCCGCCGCATAACCCTTGGCGATCCCCCCCAAATCCAGTTGCATCCCCCCGACCGCCAACTGCACCGTCTGCAGCCGCCCCTCCAGCCGCACCTTCTCGTACCCCACCTTGCGGCGGGCGGCGGCAAACTCCTGCGGGTCCGGCAGCTCCTGCGTCCGCCGGGCATGCCGCCACAATATCGACAGCGGCCCCACCGTCACGTCAAAGGCCCCTTCCGACCGCCGCGACACCCGCTCCGCCTCCTCCAGCACCACAAACAGGTCAGTGCTGACCCGCACCGGCAGCCGGTTGGGACCGTCGAATGCTCGGCACAGCCGGTTCAGCTCGCTGTGCGGCTTGTAATCGCTCATCACGTCGTCCAGAAACCCGATCCGAGCCAACGCCGCATCCGCCGCCTGGCGGGCACGCTCCGCCGATGCGGCATATAGTGTAACGCGGCAGGTCGTCCCCATATGCACGGCGGCGAACTCGTACCGCCGCTCCGGCCCCGTTTCTGACGCCGGGGCCAGCCCCGCTTGGGCTGCCCCCCTGTCCCCACCCCATAGGACGCTGCCGTGCCCCCCCATACAATGAATCTGAAGCTGAACAAGCACCAGCAGGCCGGCTGCCCCGATCATGGCCAACCCTCCGGCAGTACGGCACGCAAGATGTTTTGCCATAACGATTTACAACACGGAGACTGCGTCCCATGCCCCGCTTACGGTTCATTGTAGCAGCCTGCGGGCTGTTCTGCGTCGTCGTCGCCGCCGCCGGCCTCATCGCCACCCTGCCCGCCGCACGCTCCGCCCCGCCGGCTGACGCCGAACCCGATAACCTCCGCTACAACTGGAAACACCTCCAGGGCAAAAACTTCACCGAAACCATTTCCAGCTACCGCGTCATCGGCGGCCAGAAACAGAAGCTCGAGGCCCGCTTTGAAATGATCTACGTCCCCGGCGGCGAAGTCACCATCGGCAGTCCCCCGGACGAACCCGGCCGCCAAGACAACGAAGGCCCCCAATACCGCGCCAAAATCGGCAGCTTCTGGATGCAAAAATGCGAAGTCACCTGGGACGAATGGGACGTCTTCTGGTACGACAGCGACTACCCCGTCGCCGACGAGGAGCGGGCCAAAACCCTCCCCGTCGGCGCCGTCACCCGACCCACCAACACCTTCGTCGAGGAAACCTACGGCCACGGCCGCGAAGGCCACCCCGTCATCTGCATGACCCACCACGCCGCTATGGTCTACTGCCACTGGCTCCGCCGCAAGACCGGCAAACCCTACCGCCTCCCCACCGAGGCCGAATGGGAATACGCCGCCCGCGCCGGCAAGGGGGACCGCCCCTGGTTCTTCGGCTCCGACCCCGCCCTGCTCGGCGAATACGCCTGGTACGCCGACAACTCCTACGACGAGGACTACCCCGACAAACGCAAAGGCTGCACCCACAAGGTCGGCACCCGCAAACCCAACCCCTTCGGCCTCCACGACCTCTACGGCAACGTCTGGGAGTGGACCCTCGACCAGTACGACCCCGACGCCTACCGCAAACGGGCCCAGCTCCCCATCAGCCTCCGCCCGGTCATCCCCCCCACCGACAAAAAATGGTCCCACGTCGTCCGCGGCGGCTCCTGGGCCGACAAGGCCGACCGCTGCCGCTCCGCCGCCCGCCGCGTCTCCGAGGAAAGCTGGCAAAAGGACGACCCCCAGGAGCCCCGCAGCATCTGGTGGCTCACCCGCATGGACGTCATCGGCTTCCGCGTCGTCCTCGCCGAAGAGGAACAGACCGAGCTGATCGGCCTCACACCCCGCGTCGTGAAAAGCTCCAACTGACCCGGCCTATGGCTCACACCGCCCGCCCCCACGAACCAACC
>FWPU01001696.1_pt1 | contig 64792 bp, 58 predicted proteins | sample 2228361 | NCBI WGS metagenome assembly FWPU01 (sample SAMEA103939777, study PRJEB20133) | metagenome
CCAATGGTGACAATGCGGAGCTTCTGGTCCGGGCTCTGGAAGTGGGCCTGGGAAGTCCAAAAGGTTTTCCAATATTTGCCGGCCCGGTCGTGGATGACCTTGAAGCTGCACCAGAAGTTGCCTTTGTCCACCCACATGTATTGTGTTCCGTAATTGTAGTAGGGATCCTTTGGGGTCATCTCGATCACGTAGACCCTCCGCTTTGCCCAGATCACGTTCGTGGGAAACCAGGGGGCGCCCGTGTATCCCGGCTTTTGGTAACCGAACACGATCGGCTTGATGGACTTCGGTGTCTGCCACTCCCCACGGGCGTTTTTCTCCAGGCTCTGTGGCTCCGAGTGCACGAAGGGAAGCAGTGCTTCCTGCTCCCGAAGAACCTTCCAGTCGACAGAGGCGACCTTTCCGTCAAAGGTCCAGGCATCGTCCACGCATGCGTCCGACCCGATGAAAGCGTCGGACCGATTGGCCGGGCTCATCCTTCTCACTCTCCGGATGGCCGGGATATAGCCGAAGGTACTGTCCGGTCTCTTGTCGCGGTACCTCCAGGTGAGGATGTTCGTACCCGCGATGTCAAATGGCTCGATGACGCGGATGATGGAGTATCGCTCGATTCCGTCTGGATTCCTCTGCTCCCTGGCATCCGGAAACCCGTCCATCGGGTACTGGAGCCACTCGCACCGGACCTCGCGCTCAAACCCGGACTCGCGCCCCACCCAAATCGCATAGAACGGAAAGCGAACGTTTCCCAGGCAGTATGTGTAGTACGTCTTGTTATGCATGATCTTCGTGCCGGCACGGGAGTCGCCGGGCTCGATCCTGGGAAAGGGTAACCCCTCGATGTACTGAGGGAGCTGGCCGGTACGCGGATCGATGATCATGCCTTCAGGGTCGACATCGTACTTGCCTGCGTTCGCTTCGAGAGATCTTGTTGCAGCCGGCGGCCAGAACTCGTCTGGGTCGAAGTTCAGCTCTGCAATGTGGAGCACGTCTCCGTTCTTGACCCACTCCACCACCGGGTCCGGCAGAAGCCCCTGCACCTTCTCCCAGTTGGAGCGGTCAATGACATCGCCGGGAGAAACGTCGGCATGCAGGGGGGAAGCGAAGCCTGAGAAAAGCAAGAAGCACGTTCCGATCAAGAGGGCAGGGGTCATCTTCATGACTGCTTCTCCATGCTCTGGATGCCTGAAACTGCAAACACGAAAGGACTCCATCCGGTCTAAGCGATCCTGTTCACCGAGGTCCGGGGGTAGGTGTCCTTCAGAATGTGTCCGCCGAGCCGGTTGAGCACGAGGTTTTCTCCGTCTGCAATGGTGAGGCTTCTGGAGTCCCGCCAGAGCTTTTCAACGTAGTACTCCTTGGTCAGGCCGTTGGCGCCGTGAAGCTGGAGGGCCTCCTCGACCACTTCCTTTGCCGTTTCGGTGCAAAACGTCTTGGCGGCCAGGGCATACTCCGGCAGGGGAGGATAGATCTGCATGTTGAGGTTCCATACGGCGCGGCTGAAGGCCCGGAGGGCCTCCACCTGGGCGAACATTCTGTGGAGTCGGACCTTGACGCTGTAATGCTCGATGAGGGGCTTTCCGCCCTGGACGCGCTGCCGGGTGTAAGCGAGAGCTTCCTCGAAGGCTGCCCTGGCCAGGGCCAGGGCGATCACGGCCACACCCGTGTTCCCGAAGCCCAGGTTTCCCGCGACCCACTCCCCGTACTCGTCCGGGCCGACGAACATCCAGCGTCTGGGGATCCTGACGTTTTCGAAGAAAATCTCGCCCTGGGGCAGGTCGCGGACTCCCACTTTTTCGAGAGGCTTGCCGCGGCTTACGCCGGAAAGATTGAGGGGGACCATGCACACGCCTCCTCCGGAAATACCCCGGGAGGGGTCGATCTGAACGTTCAGCATGGCATGTGTTGCGGTCGGGCCGCAGGAAACCCAGGCGGATTTCTGGCCGTTGAGGACCCACTCGTCCCCTTCCAGCCTGGCGCTGCACTGCATGCGAATGGCCGGATCGGAGAAAAAGGGTTCTCCCACGGCCAGGGTGTCCGATCCGTGGTCCGGCTCGGTGATGGCCCAGCAGCCCGTGATGCTGGCATCCGTGCACTGGCAGAAGGGAAGGACGAACTCTCCGATCAGGGCTTCGTTGCCCGTGGCCAAGACCTTGACGTAAGGCCACGCCGCGAGCAGCAGGGCGCCCGCAAGGCCGGGGCTGCCCCAAAAGAGTTCCTCCCAGAGAAGGTGGCTCTGGAGAGGGGTGAATCCAAGGCCGCCGACGATCTCGGGGAATGGAGCCTTGTGGTAGCCGAGTTCGTACGCCCGGCGCAGGAACACCCAGAAGGGCGAATCAGGAGAAATGGCTTCCTCGGCTGTCATGCGGTCCATCTGCCTGCCGATGGGCCTCATGACTTCGCTTGCGAACCGGTGGGCCGCATCGCGGATCGCACGGTCCTCGTCGGTCAAGTCCAGGTTGAGGTCGAAGTAGGACATGGTCTCGCCTCCTTCTCAGGAAAGGGTTCGTCCTGGCCGTCGCTGCCGCGTGGTCATGCCGGTCATGTTCTTTGCTCAAGATGGCGGAAAGGCGTCCTCATCCACAAGATCACACCCTTTTTCCCGTGGGCCGGGGCCGTCACAGTGCGGGATCACGAGAGCCTTGCGCCTGATACCCTCGCCGGGGACCGAGCCTTTTGGCTTGCCCCCCATCTTTCTGCCTTGACATCTGGCTGTGCCAGGGGAAAATGATGAGAGAATGCCTCTTTCCCTGTTGGACGAGCTGCCTCTTCTCGAATTCCGCTGGCGCTGGCAGGCGGTACGGTCCCTGCCAGCGTCCAGTGTAGGATAGTAGGATAAAGCTTTCTTTCCCGGTATCCCCGGAAAGGGGGTTTTTTCGCTACCCACTTGCGGGTACTCCTCCATGGCGTTTCCTTCTTTCGCAACGGTCCTGCGAAGGAGAAAAGACGGGATCCTTCGCGAGGTGATGCGGGAGATTGCCAGGTTCCCGTATTCCCCTTATCAAGAATTCCTCCTCAGGACCAGAGAAGGCCGGAACCGGCTGCGCAAATGGCTCGAACTGTACATCCGGGCCCTGGAAGGGGACATGGAGCCTTTTGTGCGGGACCAGGAGCGGATCGGTTACCGGCGTTCGGAAGCCGAGGGGTTCGGTCTCGAGGTGCTCACGGAGTTTTATTCGGTGGTTCCCCGCATTCTTTGGCGCATGGTCCTGCAAGAGTGCGCCGAGCAGGGGATGCGGCCGCCGGCTCTTGCCGTGGAGGTGAAACGTCTGCACGATGTCCTGTTTCGCGGCTACGGCACCATCGCCACGTCCTATTTCAAGAGCCGCGAGAATCGAATTGTGGAGAAGGTGAACCAGCTGGAGGACCTGAACCGGTTCACTCGGGAACTGATCACCTTGCTCGACTTGGAGGAACTCATCGACTTCTTCCTGAAACGCATGGTCTCCGTCTTCAACGTGGACGTGGCCGCAATGGCCCTCTTCCGCGAGGAACGGGAGGTGGAGAGGATTTTCCGGTACCCGCCGGGCGTCGTTCGACCCGGTCTAAGGCGGCTTGTGGAGAGAACATCGCGGCAGGAACACGCCCGTTTGGCCGGCGGGAAGGACGATATCCTCCGATGCGTCCACAGGGGTCCGGAGGGGGTGACCCTGGCTGTGCCCATGGAGGCCCACGGCAGAGTGTACGGGGTTGTGTGCCTGCACAGAGGCCGAAAGGGCACTCCGTTCCTGGAGCGGGACCTGGGGCTGCTCAACCAGTTCCTGCAGATCATGGCCGTGGCCCTGGAGAATGTGTTCGTTCTGAGGGAAAACCGGCAGGCCCGGGAACAGCTCCATTTTCTGACGGGCAGGATGATCACCATTCAGGAGGAGGAAAGGAGGCGGCTTGCCGCGGAGATTCACGACACGCTGACCCAGGCTCTGATCGGGATCGGGTACAAGCTTCAGTTCTGCAGGGAAATCGCGGGCCGGAGACACGATCTTCTGGTGGAACAACTGGACGCCCTGCTCGGCACGGTGAACCAGGCCGTCGATCAGTCGCGGGAGCTCATTTCGAGCCTGAGGCCGGCTCTCATCGATACCATGGGCCTGGTCCCCGCTCTCAGGCGCCATGTCGAGAAGTTTTCCAAGGAGACGGGGATACGGGTGGAGGCCTCGCTGCCCCGGCGCACGCAGCTTCCCGTGGGCGTCAATCTCTGCCTGTTCCGGGTTGCGCAGGAAGCGCTCATGAATGTTTACAAGCATGCCGGCACGAAGAGGGCCGGGGTCCTTCTCAGCAAGAAGAACGGCTGGGTGAGACTCGTTGTTGCGGATGAGGGGAAAGGATTCGATCCGGCCTGGGCCAGCCGAGCCGCCGGCGAGACGAACCGGCTGGGCCTGCTTTCCATGCGGGAACGGGTGGAATCGGCCGGGGGAATCGGCCGGGGGAAGCCTCAGGGTCGAAGCTTCTCCGGGCCGAGGATGCCGGATCGAAGTGAGCCTGCCGTGTTCCGAAAGCGCGGATGCCCATGCGTAAGATTCGTGTGGTCATCGTGGACGACCATCTCATCGTGCGGGAAGGGCTCAAGCAGATCCTGGAGCTCGAGCCGGACATGGAAGTGGTCGGAGAGGCGGAAAACGGGCTCGACTGCCTGAAAGTCATCGAGGCCGAACGCCCGGATCTTGTGTTCATGGATCTGCGGATGCCCGGCGTGAGCGGGATCGAGGCCACCCGGCTTGTCTGCGGGAAGTTCCCGCAGACGCGCGTGATCGTGCTGACGATCTACGAGGACGACGCTTACGTCAAGGAGGCGATCCGCGCCGGCGCAAAGGCCTATGTCCTCAAGAAGGCCAAGAGGGAAGACCTGATCCGTGTGGCGCGCGACGTGCTGGAGGACCGCGCGTTTCTGGATCCGAGCGTGGTGCCCGCGGTCTTCCGCATTCTCAAACAGCGCTCCGATCCCTCGGCGAATCAGAGCCTCGGGGGGAAGGAGCCTTTGTCAGAGAGAGAACTCGAGGTTCTCAAGGGAATCGTCGAGGGCCTGAAAGACCGTGACATCGCGGACGCCCTGCACATTTCGGAGCATACGGTCCGGTCTCACGTCAAGAGCGTCTACAGAAAGCTCGGCGTCTCATCAAGATCCCAGGCGGTGGCCCGGGCGGTCCGAGCCGGGATCATCGAAGGGGGGGCGTAGGTTCTTCATGGCTGCCGAGGACAAGGACAGCCGCAGGTTCCTGGAGCCGGGTCGCGGGAGGATTTCCGCTTCCAGGGACGGCAGGGCCGGATCCGAAGGCTGCGACTGCGCAGCGCACGAGGCGATCCGCAGCAGAGTCATCGAGCATCTGGGGCGCATGGGATGGGGCGGATCCCGGATTTCGAAAGACCACGTGTTCAGGGTCGACGTCGGCGGCCGGCCGCTGGAGGTGCCCGTGGACCTGTTGGTTCTGGACGGCGGGCGGCCGTTTCTGCTCGTGGAGTGCATCGCCGGGCATCTTGCCGTCCGGGAGAGAGCCGCTGTAGCGAAGGCTCGGCTCCTGCCAGGAGGGCCGGCACCCTTTGTCCTGGTTGCAAACGAGACGGACGCCGTCCTGGTCGAAGTCGGACGGGGCAGGGAAATCGGGTTCGGGATGGAGGCTCTCTCCTCGGTCCTGGAAAAGAGGTCTGACCCATGGAGGAATCTCCAAAAGCCTTCTCGAGAAGGAATCGAGAGGGAAAAGCGCGTCCTGGCGGCTTACGGCAATCTCGGATGCAGTGGCGGCGCCCGTGATCTCTCGTGACTCTCCGCGGGTTCTTCTCGTAGAATTCAATCCCTTCCAGCCGGCTCACTCGCCCATTTCCCTGGGCTACCTGGCCGCGTTTCTGAGAAAACACGGATTCGGGGCCGAGATCCTGAACGTCGGCAGCGACACCCTTGTGTCGATCCGCGACCTGGGGGATCGCCTGGCTCGGTTGCGGCCGGCGATCGTGGGGTTTTCCGCGTATCAGCGGAACCTCTTTTTCTTGCGAGGACTGGCTGAGTGGTGCAAAGCCCGGGTGCCGGACTGCCGGGTAGCCCTGGGCGGCCCGCAGGCCACGTTTCTGCCCACCGAATCCCTGGCGGATCTGCCCTCGGTCGATCTCGTTTGCCGGGCTGAAGGGGAGACGGCGCTGCTCTTTCTGGCTGAAAAGGTTCGGGAGGGCGGCGAACTGCGGGGCTTGCCCGGATGGAGCGGCAGAGGATCAGACGGGTCCTTTTGGGACGGATGCGCCCCGAGCCCTGCTCCGGCCGACCTGGACTTGTACCCGTCGCCCTATCTCGAAGGGGTTCTGGACCCGAGGGGGGCGGACGAGGCGATCCTGCTGGCCTCCAGAGGATGCCCGTATCAGTGCGCCTTCTGCTATACCCCGAAGGCTTTCGGGAGAAGAGTCCGGTTTCACTCGCCCGAGCGCGTGCTCGCCGAGATGGAGTGGATCTGCAAACAGGGCGTGAACCGGTTCTGGTTCGCGGACCCCAGCTTCACCTTTCACGAGGACCGCGTCAGGCGGCTGCTGGAAGGCGTCCTTTCCAGGGGCCTCAGGCTCGGCATGTGGCTGGAGACGCGGGCGGATCTGGTGGACGCCGGCCTTCTGGCCTTGATGAAGCGGGCGGGTGTTCACACGGTCGCGTTCGGGCTGGAGTCCGCGTGCCGAAAGGTTCTCGAGAGGATTCGAAAACCCCTGGACCTGGCCGTGATGGAACGGGCCATACGGCTCGCACAGGAGGCCGGGATCGAGGTGGAGCTGTTCTCCCAGTACGGGTTGCCGGGCGAGACATTCGAGGATTCGAAGGAAACGCTTCGATTTGTCCAGGACAACCGGGTTGCGGTCCGGGGGAACACGAACGCCCAACAGATGCAGATCTATTTCGGGACCGACATCCAGTCTGATCCGGAGGCCTTCGGGATCCGGCCCCTCGAGGAGTCGGTCCCATCCTACCTTTCCATCGGTTCTCGGTACGAGACCGAATGGATGTCCTGGGACCAGATTCAGGCTGTGGGCCGGCTCTGGAAAGCCGCCTCGCTGGACGGCGGGAAGCATGTTGTTTCCTGAAAAAAGGCGGCATGGGTTCAGGCAAGAGCAAGCCGCCCCTTTGGGCAGGCAGGGCAGGGGAGGGCGATGAAGACGGGACATGACCGAAGGGAAACCCGGCCCGAGGCCGCATCAGACCTTTTTATGGTCGTCCCCGGGCGCAGGGGCGGAGGCAGCCACGGGCCGGTCGTGAACCCGGGATGCGCGGCCTTGGACGAAGTCCTGGAGCAGCTCAGCCTGAGCGCGAGTTGCTGGCTCGCCCCTGCAGAGGGCCGGGTTCCGGACCCTCTCCTTTCGGACTGCATCGGGCGCCTTCGCGCTCACCTCGTCGAATACCCCTTCTGCCAGATCAACCTGAGACCGGTTCATTCTGTCCCTTCTGATACGGAAGGCATCGAAGGACTTCTGGAGTTCTATTCTTCCCTGCAGGAAACTGCCCGGCCTTTCCAGGAAGAAGGGTTCCGAAACCAGATCGTTTCGAGGCTGCGGATCTTTCCGGTCCTGTGGTTTCAAAGCCCCTGGACTTTTCACGCGGCCAGGCCCGCCCTGAAGTTTCTTCAGGAGAATTTTTTCCTTCCGTCGCTCTATGTCGCTTCACGCCAGGTTCAGGAATGGGGCCTGCTCCTTGGAGAAGATGGTGTCACAGGCCCATTTGAGCGAGTATACGTCGGAAAAGATGGGAGCCTGGAATCTAACAATGTGCTTGATAATTTATTCCTAACTGCCTTAATAGAAATGTTTGTGGCGCATGACATGACATATTACATTAGATCTTATGCTTCAATGCCTTGTGATAGAATGATTTATTTGACAGAAGACGGATCGAGGAAATCCTGTGATCCTGTGTGCTGGGATTGCCGTCAGGGATGAGACCCGGCGGCTGCACCGAGTGCCTGCTTTCAGGGCTCGATGCAGCGCGAGTGGCTTTCAAGAGGAACGGAAGGGTCCATGAGTTCGGTCATGTTTGCGAGAGCATCGGTTCCTGGCTGTTCGAGTCCGGCAGCCGTGAGGCGGCTCTTCAAGCGTGGCGCACGGGTGCAGCTGGATGTGCTGGGCATGACAGATCGAATGAAGTTCTCCTCAGAATGGCTGTCTGCCACTACGAAAAGCAGGAACTCGATTCTGCGATGGAATGTCTCAGGTCCGCCCTGACCCGGGATCCGGGCTCTCCGGAGATTCGCTATCAGATGGGCCTTTGCGAGTATGCATGGAGGGATTACATCGAGGCCGCGGACCGCTTTGAAGGCCATCGGTGCGTTGGAAAATGCGCTGTCGGGCGGAAAGAGGGACAGTCCCGTCTTTTTTTACCTTGGCCTCGCCTGGCTGGGCACAGGGAACGCCGACAGAGCGCTCGAGTGTCTTCTGGAGGCCCTGTCCATGGGGCCGTCCGAAGAGGATCTTTTTCATGTGCTGTTCTACGTTGCCCACGCGCAGAAAGAACTGGGGCGATACGAGGAGGCCCTGGAAGTTCTCAAGAAAGCCGAGTCCACGGGGCAGGCCCGAAAGGAGGTTATGAACCTCGCGGGCTTTTGCCTTTTCAAACTGCGCAGATACGACGAGGCCATCGAGTGTTTCCGGATCTGTCTCGAGATCGATCCCCGCTCAGCGATCGACTGGGCCAACATCGGAAGCTGCCTCAGGGACAAAGGGGATCGGGAAGGAGCGGTCGCGATGTACCGCAAGGCCCTTTCCCTGGACCCTAGGATCCAGTTTGCGAGGGAGAGTCTCGAAAGGCTGACGGGCGACAGATCCGCATAGTCTTCCCTTGTGCAGCTCCTCAAGGAGAGGCCGGCTCTGGATAGACCGCACCAACGTGTCGCGCGATATCCTGGAGCATTTCATCCGAAAGCCTTTCCATTCCCGTGCTTAAGGATCTGACCACCGAGACGGGCCTCTCGTCCCCGCAGGGCGTGGATACGGTGTAGCGTTTCTGGAAGATCCTCTCGGGACGAGTGGCCTCGGCACCCCTGTCCGGCCACGGATACAAAAGCACGTGAACAGTGATCTCGGTTTCCCATCGGCCCTCGCGTTTTTTCGCTTTGAGGGACTCGAGGGTCCCGGCCATTTCCCAGTCGGGCTCCAGGATCCCTCTGGTTCTGACAACGGCGGGGAAGATGCCGCTTTCAGACAGATCCCTGGCGAGGGCGGCCGTCACAAGGGATACAGGGCTCGCGATCCAGCGGTCGTAGTAGGACGAACCCAGGGAATAGGGCGACTCTTCGTACAGGATCCGGTCTGTGGCAAAGGTGTCGACAACGGCGAAGGGCTTGATCCGCAAGACACCGGCCAGGGGCTTTTCAACGACACGGGCAGGGCAGGGGTAGTCGATGCTGTAATAGGCCACGGGCCTGGAGGGATGCCGCAGCGACTCGAGATCGACACAGCCGGCGAGGACAAGGCCCCAGAGGGCCGTGAGGACGACCGCACCGGCGGTCCGGGTTCGCGAGGTGTCGAGCCAGTCCAGACAGGCTGTGCTTTTTGGGATCATCTCATTCCTCTCGGTTTCCCTTGGGCGGTTCTGCGAATAGGATCTGGGACGGATTGTCGCGCAGGGACAGCACGAGATTGTTCAGGGCCTCGGTCGTCCGCCTGAGGTTTTCGACGAGGGAGGAGAGGTTGTCCTGCTCCTCAAGGGCGAGAAGCCGTATGTCTCGGGCCGTGCCGGCGCCTTCTTCCATGAACCGGTCGAACTTGGCTGAGGAGCGACTCAACTGCTCAGCCAGGTCGAGGCGCGCCAGTTCCTGGTTGAGGCGAGAGGAGATTTCGCTGAGGGCCTTGAGGGTTTCCGAACCGTGGGCAAGGGCCTGCTCCACACCGGGTTTGTCGAGCATTTCCTGAACCCGTGCCGAGACCGTCCGTAGGGAATGGGTCGCTTCCTGGACGTTTTTCAGGGTCTCCTCCCATTCCTTTCTGCCGATCAGGTTGTTCAGGGTGTCCAGCGATGCATTGAGGCGGTCGGAGATCCCCTTGACATCGAGTTGCTGGATCTGGGCAAATACGCGCTCGACGGCGCCCAGAATCTCCTGGACGTCCGAAGGGTTTGAGGGGATCACGGTCGCGGAGGGGCGAAAGTCGACGGCCGGCGTGACATCGGGCTTCTCTATGTCTTTTCGCCTGTCGATCTCGAGGTACTTCATGCCGGTTATGCCCGCCATCCGCATGCGGATTCTCATGTCGGGCTCGATCTTGACCCCGGCGTCGATCTTGAGCACGACTTCGACCAGCCTGCCGTCCGGAGCGATGCGGATCTTGTGGACTCTTCCGATGGGAACGCCCCTGTATCTGACCAGGGAGTCCGGCTCGAGACCCTGAACAGACTCCTCGAAGTACGTCACGTAAGTCTTCGTGTCCTGAAAGAAACGGACGGCGCCAAGGGCCAGGACGGCAAGAACTGCGATCGCCACGCCCAGGGTCACGAACAGGCCGATCTTGAACTTGCTGGCTTCTGTGGCCATTTACCGCCTCCTCAGGGTCGGTTCCCTGTGAAAAAAAGCTCTTACCCGTGGATCCGGATGGTGGTCCTTGAGGAATCCCGGATCCCCCTCGGCGATGATACCGCGGCTGGCGCGGTCAAGCATGATCGCCCTTCTGGCGATCGTCATAATGCTGGCGAGTTCGTGGGTCACGACGATGAGAGTCGTTCCGAAGGCCGCATTCAGTTGAAGAAGCAGGGCGTCCAGGTCGGCCGAAGTGACCGGATCGAGCCCGGCGCTCGGTTCGTCGACAAACAGGATTTCCGGGTCGAGCGCCATGGCCCTGGCCAGGGCGGCCCGCTTTCGCATGCCGCCGCTGAGTTCCGAGGGGTAGCGCCCTTCGTAGCCCTCAAGCTCGACCATCTGGAGCTTGATGCGGAAGACGACCATGTCGATCTCCTCGCGGCTGAGGGTCGAGTATTCGTGAAGGGGAAGGGCCACGTTCTCGGCCAGGGTCATGGAACTAAACAGGGCTCCTGACTGAAACAGGACGCCCACGCGCCTCAGGATCTGCGCCCGGATTCGGTCATCGGCGTCGTTGAGGTCCGTGTCCCAGAGGAGGACCCGTCCTGCCAGTGGCCTGTAGAGGCCGATCATGTGTTTGAGAAGGGTGCTTTTCCCGCAACCGCTCCCGCCCAGGATGACAAGAATTTCGCCTGGATGGACACAGAAGTCGATGTTTTCCAGGATGGTTTGATCCCTGTAGGCGGCCTTGAGGCCCTCGACCCGGATCAAAGGGGAAGGCCCTTTCGGATGAGAAGTCTGTTCGTCCACGGCGGAGCGACCCTATAGGTACTGGAAAGTCACCGTGAAAACCGCGTCTGCCACGATGATGAGGAAGATTCCTGCAACCACAGCCGAAGTGGCCGCCCTGCCAACGTTTTCGGCTCCTCCCTGGGTCTGGAGGCCTCTGAGACAGCCCACGCCGGCCACGATCAGCGCAAAAGCGAAGGACTTGAGAATTCCTGAAAACACGTCGAAGAGGTCCAGGGCTTTGCGGGTCTCGAGGAGATACCCCTGGACGGTCAGATCAAGGCCCAGAACGCCCACAGCAAGACCGCCGAGTATGCCTACCAAGTCAGCATAGAGCGTCAAGAGGGGCATGGCCAGGAACAGGGCCACGGTCTTGGGGAGAACGAGAAATCGCACCGGGTCGATGCCGAGCGTCCTCAGTGCGTCGATCTCCTCGTTGACCTGCATGGTACCCAGTTCGGCTGCGAAAGCGGACCCGGACCTGCCGGCGAGCAGTATCGCGGTCACGAGAGGGCCGAATTCGCGGACCTGCGCAAGACCCACGAGGTCTGCAACGAAGATGTTGGCGCCGAACTGGCGCAGTTGAATCGAGGCCTGGAAGGCGAGCACAAGGCCCACGAGAAAGTGAATCAGGGTAACGATCGGAAGGGCGTCGACTCCGCCTTGCTCGAGGCATGCGAGCATGTGGCGGCCCCGAAAAGAGCGGGGATGAAGAACCGCACGAAGAGCGGCGAGAAAGAACGCGCCCACGAAAGAAAAAAAGAACCGGAGGTTTTCGACAAAGGCAAGTGCGTGTTCGCCCACCAGGGCCAATCTGCCGAGGGCCGGACCGGCCGGAGCGGACCGGGTGTCGTCGGTCAGCGAGTCGAGATCCACCCAGGAGAGAAAACCTCGGACAGCGTCTCTCGCCCCGGAGATATGGAACTGGGCCTGTCTCGAAGCTGCCGTCCTCTTGAGAAGGGCCAAAAGTACAGCGCCCGATGTATCGATGCGGTCAGCCCCGGACAGGTCAACCACGAGGGAACGGAACCTGGGGTTTGCCGCTGACTCGATCAACCGCCGGCGTATGGAAGAACTGTGGGGCCCCCTCAAGGAGACGGAGCCGGAAAGGCGAAGGACGAGGGTGTCGCGGTCAGAGATCTCATCGAACCCGAAGGATTCGGCAAAGGACATTGGGGCGGTTTCCATGGGAAAACCTGTGTGGACAAGAAATGGTGATCCGGGGGCTGCAGGGACCGCCGAGGAACTAAGTCTACCAGAACCGACCCGCAGGCGCGAATGCCGGTGAGAAAGGCTACTGCGGGAGACATGAAAGGGGAAACACGGCTGTTCAGCTGTAAGCATTTTTAGTCAGCGAGTTTACAGACGCCCATTCGATTTTGGCCATTTTGAAGGCAAGAGCCTTCCTGGATAGGCGCAAATCTCAAGTAAAACATGCACATCATTTTCTTAGTTCTATTGGTCTGTTGTTTCTTTCTCCGTAGAATTTGGATGAACTTTTTGCAGCGTTTCTAGGGCGTGGATGATCTGTCTGATAAGATATATTATGTAAACTTTTGCACAGGGTCACTTCCAGACAAGCCTAGGCCGGGCGGCCGCCCCTTTTCGGGGATCGACAGGCCGGGCAGCTCGGCTGGGAAAAACGCAGAGAGCGCGACCGTGCGGTGAAGGGCCTAAGTTTTCTTCTTCAGACGGTCAAGGATGTTGAGGATGAAATCCAGACGGTCCGTGCTCTTGGGGCTCTTGAGGAATGATTCGAACTGTTCCGGATCGAGATGGCTCCTGAGAAGGGATTCGATGTCGATGGTCTGCCACCAGCAGTCCATGATGCGGGGGCACGGGGTTTCCTGGGCTGGCTTGAGGCAGTACCTGAGGGGGACCTGCCCGCCGAGCCTGGGGCAGTGGGTTTCGAGGGTATCCGGGCTTGGCGGGGCTGGCTGCGGCGCCGGCTTGTCGTCCGGGCTGCTTTTGCCGGCTGAGTTGGGCATGACGGTGGCGCACCTTGAACCCAGGGCCGCGGAAGTGTTCCGGGTAGGGCGGTTTCTTGGGGGGGGACTGCCCCCCCTTCCCTACCGGCTCCTGAGAATCGCTGGCTTTGGGAAGTTGGCGAAGACTGCTTCGGCTTTCTTTAGAACCTCGTCTGGCAGATCGTAGTCCACGAGCTGCTTGGAGAAGTAGCGGTCATAGGAGCCGAGATCGATGAGGCCGTGGCCGCTCCAGTTGACGAGGATGACTTTTTCTTTCCCTTCTTCCTTTGCCCGCTTGGCCTCGTCGACAACGCAGGCCAGGGCCTGGTTCGTCTCGGGGGCCGGGATGAAGCCCTCTGTTCTTGCCCACAGCAGGCCTGCCTCGAAGCTCTCGACCTGGTAATAGGCCCTGGGCTCGATGAGTCCTTCAACCACGAGCTGGCTTACCGTGGGGGCCATGCCGTGGTACCTGAGGCCGCCTGCGTGGATCGGGGGAGGCACGAAGGCGTGGCCCAGGCTGTACATGGGGATGAGGGGCGTGTAGCGGGCCGTGTCGCCATGGTCGTAAACGAAAGGGCCTCGCGTCATAGTGGGACAGGCCCTTGGCTCGACCGGGTGGATGGCGATGTCTTTGCCGTGGATCTTGTCGCAAACGAAGGGGAAGCTGAGACCGGCGAAGTTGCTTCCGCCCCCGGCACACCCGATCACCACGTCGGGATACTCCCCGATTTTTTCAAGCTGTTTTTTTGCCTCGAGGCCGATGATGGTCTGGTGGAGGAGGACATGATTGAGCACGCTGCCCAGGGAATATCGGGTATCCGGGCTGTGGACCGCATCCTCGATGGCCTCGCTGATGGCGATGCCGAGCGAGCCGGGAGAGTCCGGATCTTCTTCGAGGATCCTTCGGCCAGATTCCGTGGTCGGACTCGGGCTGGGGATGCACTGAGCGCCCCAGGCCTCCATGAGGGAGCGGCGGTAGGGTTTCTGATCGAAGCTGATGCGGACCATGTACACCTTGCACTGGAGCCCGAAAAGTGAGCACGCGAAGGCCAGGGCGCTCCCCCACTGCCCTGCCCCGGTCTCGGTGGCGATCCTCTTGATGCCGAAGACCTTGTTGTAATAAGCCTGGGGCACGGCCGTGTTCGGCTTGTGACTGCCCGGGGGGCTCACGCCTTCGTGCTTGTAATAGATCCGGGCAGGGGTGCCCAGAGCCTTTTCGAAAGCCTCGGCCCGCACAAGAGACGTGGGCCGCCAGATCCGGTATTTTTCGAGCACCTGCTCCGGGATGTCGATCCACCGCTGGGTGCTGGCCTCCTGTTCGATCAGGTTCATGGGAAACACGGGCGCGAGGTCCTCGGGCTGGAGCGGCGAACCGTCAGGCCTCAGGGGCGGGTTCATCCGGATGTCCGCCAGGATGTTGTACCACTGGCGGGGGATTTCGTGTTCCTCGAGGAGCACCTTCTTGGGCTTCATGCTTTCCCCTCCCGCAGGCGTTTGATGCAGGCCTCATGGGCCCGGAGTGACCGTGTGGCTGAACGCAGGATCCGTGAAACCTAGCAAACAGGCTGGCTCAAGTCAACCGAGAGACAATGGGGCTCTGGAGGTACGCGCTCCGTCACGTCCGACACGCACGAGTCGACCGCATCGAAGGCGCATGGTTCGCAGATCCCTGACAGCCGCGATCGGCCGACCGCCGTCGGATCCCCGCTTGGGGCCAGAAGGACCCCGACTATGCATGGAGGAGGAATCCCTCTCGTGGCCGTGTCCGATGGTGATGCAAAGTTGAATGCCGAGAGGGTTCCTTTTACGATACTTTGTCGGGGCGTGAGATTACCGGGGACCTGTGCTGCCGGAGGCCGGGAAAATGGAGAAAAAGCGCAGAAGACTCATCGACTTGAGCATCGCCATCGAACCTGACCTTCCCTCGGATCCTCCCATGATGGTTCCCAAGATCCGGTACATGGGGCACGAGGAGGGGGCGGAGTCCATGCAGACATTCTTTCCGGGGCTTCGGAAGGAACATTTGCCGGGAGGACTCGGATGGGCTGTGGAGTTCGTGGAGCTCAGCACCCATTCGGGCACGCACCTCGACGCGCCCTGGCATTATCACCCGACCATGGATCGTGGAGCCAGGGCGTGGACCATCGACGAGATTCCTCTGGAGTGGTGCATGGGCGACGGCGTTGTCCTCGACTTTCGGCATCTGCCGGACGGGCATCGGGTGGCGCCCGAGGAGGTCGAGAAGGCTCTCGCCGCCATTCCCCACGAACTCAAACCCCTGGATATCGTTCTCTTGATGACCGGAGCCGACAGGTTCTGGGGAAAACCCGAGTATCTGACCAAGGGGTGCGGCATGAGCCGGGAGGCCACGCTGTGGCTCCTCGATCGCGGGGTCCGCGTCGTCGGAACGGACGCCTGGAGCTGGGACAGACCCCTTCCCGCGATCGCCGAGGAATTCCGGCGGACCGGCCAGACGTCCCTCATCTGGGAGGCCCACTTCGCCGGAATCGAGAAAGGCTATTGCCACATCGAGAAGCTCTCCGGCCTCGACAGGCTCCCGCCCAGGGGATTCACGTTTTTCTGCTTCCCCGTGAAGATCCGAGGCGCGAGCGCCGGCTGGATCCGGGCCGTTGCCATGGTCGAGGAGGAGCACGGGCCGGGAGAAGAGGAGAGATCAGAGCCCGCGCCGCTTCACCGGAAGGCGTAGACGTGGGTGTCGTACGAGCCGAACAAGAGCATGCCGGCCATGGCGACAGGAGAGGACTTGATGGGATGGGTGGTCTGGTATTCCCAGACTTTCTCGCCGTCTGAAAGCCGGTAGGCCGCGACGATCCCTCGCTCCCCGGCTGCGTAAACCGTGTCGTTGTATATCCAGGGCGAGGCGATCATGGGGCCCAGGCCCGTCTGCTTCCACCTGAGGGCGCCTGTCTTCTTGTCCAGGCAGTACATGTTCTGGTCCGTGGAGGCGGCCAGCACGCAGTCCGGCCCTATGGCGGGCGAGGCGTCCACCCACTTGGAAGCCTCAAAGACCCAGATTTGCTTTCCGGTCGAGGCGTCGAGGCAGTACACCCTGCCGTCCGTGGCCCCGAAGAAGACCCTGCCCTCCTCAACGGCCGGAGAGGAGCCGATCTTTTTTTCGGGCGTTACGGCCGCCCGCCAGATCTCGCCGCCCTTGGCAGCGTCCAGGCAGAACAAGTTGCCGTCCCAGGATCCGAAATAGAGACGCCCTGACACAAGAGCGGGCGAGGAGGTGATCCGGCTTCCTGCTTTGAAGGACCAGACTTCCGCTCCCCTCGTGATCTCCAGAGCGTGCAGCAGGCCGTTCCAGTCGCCGAAGTAGACCTGCCTGGCGTCGCAGACGGCCGAGCTGTTGATGATGGCCTTGGCCTCGAAGCTCCAGAGGGGCCTGCCGGTCTTGCGGTCCAGGCAGTAGAACATGCCGTCCTCGGAACCCACCAGGACTTTCGATCCTGTCACAAGAGGAGAGGCCAGGATGGCGCCCTCGGTCGCCGAAGTCCAAAGTTTTCGTCCGGTCTTGAGGTCGAGGGCGTAAACCGACTTGCCGAGGGAGTCCCCGACAAAAACCGTTCCCTGGGCCGGGTCCACCACCGGAGAGGAGAAGACCCAACCCTTGAGCTGTTCTTTCCAGGCAAGCTCCCCCCTGATGGCAGGCCCGCGGGTGCAGGCCTTGTGCCCGGGGTCCCCCCTGAACATTGCGACAGGCGATTCTCCTCTGGTGCACGCTGCCGCGGAGAGCAGAAGGACCCCCAGGAGGACGAAACCGGGGCGGGAGAGCCTGAGGGCCCCCAAAAGAACGATCCGTGTGAGGAAGAGCTGACAGTTGCGCTTCATGGTGCCCTTTTCTCCCCCTTCCCTTCCTTGTCCGCTTTGGATGCCTGACCCTCGAGCATGGATCTTACATCGGCGGCCTTCGGACACTGGGGGCACAGCTCGAGGTATTTCCTGAAATGGGTCTGGGCCTTTTCTCTGTCGCCCGCTTTCCATTGGGCCAGGCCGAGGTTGAGGAGCACCTTTGGATCGTAAGGAGCGCTGTGAGGGGAAACCTCGAAGGTCTTTTCGAGTAGTCCGGCCGCCTCGCTGAACTTGCCCTCGTTGAAGCGGATCGAGGCAAGGTTCACGTAAGCCTCGACCAGATCGGGCTTGAGGCGGATGGCAGCCTGGTAGCAGCGCTCGGCATGGGCCGGATCGCCCATGGCGAGGAGGACGTTTCCCAGATAGTAGGCGGCGTGGGAATCACCGGGGTCTTCCAGAAGCACGGATTCGAAGATCTTTCTTGCTTTTTCGAGTTCCCGGGCCCGGAGCCACGCAAGCCCCTCACGCTCCCGGATGCTTCTCCTGTATTCGATCTGGCAGGCCCGGCCGTAGGCTCGGGCAGCCTCCTTGAATTTCTGGAGTCTGGTGTAGCTGTCGCCGAGCCGCTTCCAGGCGTCCTGTCTGCTGGGATCGGTTTTCAGGGACGCGTCAAAGTAGGAAGCGGCCTTTGAGAAATCTCGATCCAGAAAGGAAAGGATCCCGAGCCGGTAGAGAGCCTCGGAGTTCTCGGGTTCTTTTTCGAGGACCTCTGCGTAAACACTCCGAGCAGAGCCGTAATCCCCGGCCTGGATAAAGGCCAGGCCCTTTTCGAGAAGCTCCGAGACAGGGCCTTCCGCGGCTCTCGATTCCTGGCAGGGGAGAGGAAGAAGCCGGAGGGCAAAAGGGAGGACGAAGAAGGTGACGAGGCATATGATGGAAGTCCTGCGCATGTTTCTGCCCGGCCCGTTACTGGGCCTTGAAAGAATGGCCCTGTGTCCGGATTCGGACACAGGGCCATTTTCGTCTTTGGGTTCTTGAGCACGCAGACCGGAGCGAGGGTCAAGGCCGACCCCCGCTCCGGAATCGGGTTACTGGATCACGTAGCCCTCGGTCGCCCCCCTGAGCACGATGGTGTCAAAGTCCGCGTTCACGGCGTTGCCCGCGATATCGGTGGCCGTAACCGTGAGCGAGTCGAGAGAGGCCACAGGACCGGTGGCCACTGCGAAGCCAAACACCAGGATATTTGCGCTGGGGGCAGCCACGTTGGCAGGAGTCGTGAACCTTGCAGCTGGCGTAGCTGTCAGCGCGATGCCCAGGGCGTCCATGTCGGCGGAATCGAGGGCGCCGCTTCCGTCGACGTCCCATACGACGGGCTCGCCGAAGACCAGGATCAAAGCGTATGTGTCGGCGGCGTCGCCAACAGCCAGAATGCCGTCACCATCCACAGCGGCTGCTGTGTTGATCGCGCCTGCTGCGGTCGCCGCTGCAACGATCCTGGGAGCGATCTCGTCCACGAGCTGGAAGTTGAAGGGCACGTCGTCCACGCCGTCAGGCGCGCCGGCCGGGAGGAAGTCGAGAAGCGGCTGAACGTTGCCCTGGAGATCCCGAACGCCGGTCGTTCCAGGCGTAGCCCCCTTGATGTTGATGAGATTGGTCGCGGCGATGTCAAGACCCGCACCGTCGAAGCCGGGCCGCACGTTGGCGAAGGCTCCGTCCGCTGCAGCCGTGATGGTCACCGTGACATCGTCATCGGCCAGAACCGCCGTGGCTCCGGTGAGCGTTACTCCTGCGTAGTTCGCGAGAAGTTGCGCGGAGATCGTTGTCACAGGCTCGCTCATGGTGAGAACGATCTGGTCAGGATCGGTTCCGTTGTCCTGGACGACACCCGAGGCAATGAACGGCGGGATTGTGTCATAGAGGTGCGCCACGGAGTCGGCGGCCTCGGAGGCGTTGCCCGCCTCGTCAAGCACACCGGCCAGGATGATGTGGTCGTTCTGCTGCACCTGGGCGATGCCGTTCAGGGTGCACGTGATCTTGGGCGTGCCGGGGGTGACCTCGGCCTGGCTGACCTGGCAGGTGCCGAGGGTCTCGCCGCCGCCGCCCAGGTTCACGAGCTCTCCGGTCACGGTCTGGCCGGCCTGGAGATCCTCGCTCATGAAGATCGTCACGTCGCCCGGCAGGGCCGCGAAAGCCGCGTAGTCCGCCGCGTTGTAGTCCACGCCCAGGGCGGTGATCGCCAGAGCCGTCACGTTGACCGGGTAGATGGCCCAGTTGGTCGGAACCGTGGCGTCAAAGCCCACGCCGCGATCCGCGACTGTCGGAGGTACGTTGTCGTGTACGCTCACGACATTGGTGTAATCCCCCTCGAGCCCGTCGGAATTGACCGCGGTGACAGCCATGTTGACCGCGAAGCCGTCATCGAAGAAGAAGGTCGTGGCCGTGCCGTTCTCGTCGCCCACCCGCGGAAGATCCGGATCCGAAGCCGGGTTGGACGCGTTGTAGGTCGCGATGGCCGTGTCGACTTCGGTCAGGGTCACGTCGATCGTCGTGTCCGGATTGCCGTCCAGTCGCTGGGCGGTCTGCTTCACGAACACCGGGAAGCCGCTGGCGAAGCCGCCGGTGCCGAGTTCAGCATAAACCTTGTAGTAACGAACCACGCCGTCGGTCCCATCGGCCGGAACGGCCGGGTCCCAGCTCAATGAGACCACGTTGGCTTCGTTGTCGGCGTCGCCGAGGACTCCGACACCCGCACTGCTTGCGTTGTCGAAAAGGTTCAGGTTGTTGGCCTGGCCGGCGTTTCCGGATTTGCCGCCGATCGGCTGATTCTCGTCAGCAGCAGCGGCGACCTGAAGAAGATTGCTGGCCTGCATGAGGGTGGGATCGCCCTGGGTGGTCAGAGCGACCTTGGTCGCGGCCAGGCTCGTGCCCAGGCTCTTGAAAGCGTCCGGGTTGCCAGCAGGATCGGTGCCCGCGTAGGCATTGTTGCTCAGGTCGCGGAAGAACCTGAGTTCGATCGAGATCGTGGCGCCCTCGGGAAGAGGCCGCTCGAGCGTCACGGTCACGGTCATCGCGTCCTCGCTCCAGGAAAGGCTCGTCGGGATCGGAGCGCCGCCCACGAGGCTCACGATGACCTGGGGGATGTCGGTTCTCATGGCCTCGTTGAAGGTGAGCGTGAACGGTCCGCCCAGGTTGGCCAGGGAGATTCTCACCGGAGGAATGTTCGTGGCGACGACAAAAGGATTGACCGTGTCTGAAGGCGGTGTGACAGGCGTCATGTAGAAATTGCCGGCCTGGTACTCGTGGTCGCCGTAGCCCACGCTCACCGTGGAGCCGGAGGACGTGCTGAAGCCCTCGGCGCTGATCGTGAGAACGTAGCTCACGGGAGCCGCGTCCGTTCCCTCGGGAACCGCGGTCAGCTCGAAAAGACCGGCCGAGTCCGTGACGTCCACGTTGTTGGAAATGGACCATTCGCTGGTCGAAGAATACCAGATGGAGTACGCATCGGGCGCGGCGTCGCGGGTGATCGTGACGAGAGCGCCCTCGATTCCGGCGGCGTTGTCATAGCGCACCACGTTGCCCTTTACCACGGCATTGGGCCTGCGCATGACGGCGGTGACCGCCGAAACCTGCAGATCGCCCACAACCTGAAGTTCACCGCCGATGACCTCGATCTGCTCGGTGGACTCCAGGGCGGCATAATTCAGAAGGGCCGCCGTGAACGAGGTCTCGAATCCTTCCTTCTCGACCACGATCAGGTAGGGAGACCCCGAATCCGAAACGTTGAGCTGCCCGGCCACAGGAACCTTCTGCAGAAGATACTGGCCAGCGGCATCCGTGGTGACCGTCGCGGTCCCGCCCGGGTAGGTGCAGGAGACCGTGGCGCCTGCGACCGGCTGGTTGTTCACGTCAACTACCAGCCCGGCAATCGAGCCCTTCAGGGAAAGGGCCGGGTTCGAGCTGTCCGAAACGTTTTTCGTCTCCTCGTCGTTGCAGCCGAAGATGAATCCGCCCATCGCAACGATCGCGACCATTGCGAAAAGCAGACTCCAGCTCCTCGATCTTTTCATCTTGTTTCCTCCTCCTTCGGGTTTCTCCTGGAAACGATCTGCTGCGTGTCAGGCTCGCTCTCGGATGCTGTAGGACTGCACGCCTCGTCCTAAAAGCCCACCTTCCCTGTTTCTTCTCTCCCTTGCCGGCTCACCTCCTTTCTCGCTGCCTGGGTTGCTATCGAAAAAACTTGCGTTTCACCTTCCGCCGTTATGTACCCAGGGCATCCCTCCATGTTTGGGGGCGCGGCGAAAGAATCATCAAGAATCACCTGAAGAATTTTCTGCATTCTTATTGAATTCTCGGATCAAAGTCAAGGAGAAAGATGAAAAAAATTTTTCCTCCGCCCTGCTAAAACCAAAATGCCCAGGATAAAAAATATTGGTATCCGCCCCCGAACGCTTCAGGCCTTCTGGCTCTTGCCGCTCCATTCAGGACAGATGCAGGAGTTTATCGGACAGATTCGGCGCGCCCTTTAGCCTTTTTTCAAAGGTCAGCCTTCGGCGTAAAGTCCATGCCGGGCTTGAGGGTTCGCACGAAGGCCTCCAGAAGCCGCACGGTGTTTTCCACGTCGTCCAGGGAGATCATCTCCACGGGCGTGTGCATGTAGCGGTTCGGAATGCTCACGAGGGCAGCGGCCACGCCGGCCCGGGTGATCTGGATGACATTGGCGTCGGTGCCGGTCGCACGGGGCTCGGCTGTCATTTGAAAGGGAATCTTTTTCTTCCTCGCCGTCTCGACGAGCAGGCGGCCCACCACGGGGTTGATGTTGGCGCCCCGGTGCAGGATGGGACCTCCTCCAAGGCGGACATCCCCGACAATTTCCTTTTCCACGCCCGGGTGGTCGGATGCAAACCCCACGTCCACGGCCACGCCCACGTGCGGGTCGATGCCGAAGGCGCTGGTCTTCGCCCCGCGGATGCCGATCTCCTCCTGGGTGGTCGAAACCGCGGCGACCTCCACGGCCAGGCCCTTGGACCGGCTCAGGCGGCACAGGGTCTCGGTGACGACGAAGGCCCCGATCTTGTCGTCAAAGGCCCGGCTGACGGCCAGGCCGTTTTCCATGAGGCTGAAGCCCTCTGCCACGGTCACGATGTCTCCGATGTCGACCTTCTTTTCGGCGTCCTTCTTGTTCTTGGCTCCGATGTCCACCCAGAGTTCGTGCGCCTTTGGAACCTTCTTGCGGTCCTCGTCGGTCATGAGATGGATCGGTTTCTTGCCGATCACGCCCAAAACCTTCCTCTTTTCGTTGTGGATGTAAACCCTGCGGCCCGGCATGAGGGGGATGTCCACGCCTCCCACCGGAACGATGTGCAGAAAACCCTTGTCCGTGATGTGTTGCACGAGGAAGCCGATCTCGTCACAATGGCCCGCGAGCATGACCCGCAAGGGGGCTCCGCGGTTGAGCAGTCCGAGCCGTCCGATCACGTTGCCGTGGACGTCGGTCTCCACGTCCTGGGTAAAGGCGAGCATCCGCTTGCGGACAATCTCCTGGATGCGGGCCTCGAAACCGGAGGGGCTCGGCGTGTCCATGAGTTCCTGCAGGAATTGTTCCGCGTCCTTGTCCATAGAGCGCTCCGTCCATGTGAAAGTTGAGGGGGCAATAGGGGGAAAGTCAACGAGACGGCCCCACGCCCGGCCGCAGGCCCCCCTGGCTTCTACCTGCCCTTGAAATTCGGCTTTCGTTTTTCCATGAACGCCTGGAACGCCTCCATCAGATCCTCGGAAGGCAGGAGGGCTGCGTTCTTCTGGGCCACGTACTCGAGGCCGGCCCGGATGCCGTGATCCCGGCTGAAGTTCAGGGTCTCTTTGACGCCCTGCACCGTGATCGGCGAGAGCGCCGCGATCTCGCCGGCAAGCTTCTCCGCCTCCTGGAGGAGCTGTTCCCGGTCCGGAAGAACCCGCGTGACAAAGCCGATCCTCTCAGCAAAGGCCGCGTCGAAGTCCCTTCCGGTCAGGGCGAGTTCCCGTGCCCAGCCCTGGCCCACGATGGAGGCGATTCGCTGCAAGGTGCCCAGGTCCGCGACCATGGCCATGCGGGTCTCGCGGATGCTGAAGACGGCGTCTCGCGAGGCCATGCGGATGTCGCAGACGCAAGCCAGGTCCACGCCGCCGCCGATGCAGTGGCTGTGGATGGCGGCCACAAAGGGCTTTCGGCACCGCTCGACAGCGGTGAACGAATCCTGAAGCTTCATGACCATCTGCCGTTCATGACCATCTGCCGGAAGGCATGACGGCTCCTTGCGGACTGCTCCTGCCACAGGCCCGAGGCTTCCACAAGGTCCAATCCGGCTGAAAAGGTTTTTCCTTCAGCCGAAAGGACCACGGCGCGGACCGACTCGTCGCCGTCGATCGCCTCTGCCGCCTCACGGAGTTCGCCGAAAAAGCCGATCGTCATGGTGTTCCGCTTTTCCGGCCGGCTGAGCACCAGGTGAGCCACATGATCCCTGACTTCGAGCCGCAGGCATTTCCAGTCCTTCATGGTCGCTCCGCCTCTCATCCGGGGTAAAGGACGCGCCCTGAGCCGAAACTCCGAAAAACGCTTGAACCATCATAGCCCCGGGGTTTTGAAAATCAAGCAGACGTTATTCCTTGCTTCCTCCTTATGTTTGCAACCGCGGCAGATTCCCCTATACTGCCTTTCTCCGCGCTTCTCAAGGTTCCGGTCAGCGGCAGGGCCGCTTCGGCGCAGGATCCGCAGGAGAGGAGGAAACAGGTTCGGATGTCTCAGCCCCGCTCCCCGGCCGGACTCGATTCGTGCCGAAGAATCGGGCTCGTGGCGGACAGCCACAGCGATCTCGCCGCGCTCAGGCATGCCTGCAGCGCCCTCGGCGAAAGGGGGGCCGAACGGGTGGTGCACCTGGGGGACATCTGCGACTCCCTGCAGGCAGGCGTTCTGGAAGCCTGCATCGGCTTTCTCAAAGAGAGGGAGATCCTCTCGGTCAAAGGGAACAACGACTTTCTCCTGGAGAGCCTGCTCCGGCAACAGCCGCCGGCCGAGCGGGCCCGCAGCGAAAGGCTGGCCGCGTTTCTGCGGGATCTTCCGTTCACGATGGTCTCCGGCGACGTCTGTTTCGCCCATTCCCTGCCCTTCGATTCCCTCAGGGCCTTTTACGAGCCGATCGACATCGGCTCCCCGGATCGTGCGCGCGAGGTCTTCCGGTCCACGCCCCACAGGATTCTCTTCTGCGGGCATTCCCACAGTCCGGTGGCCTTCCGCTGGAACAGGGGCCTGGTCAAGAGGGAGCCCGTGCCCATGGAGGAGCCGCTCCGTCTCGATCCGGCCGAGCGGTACATCTTCGTGATCGGCTCTGTCGCCGAGGGTGAATGCGCCCTCTATGACCGAGGGGCCGATCGGTTTCAAAGGATCCGTCTCTTCCCCTGAGAGCGTTTGAGCTTCCTCATGGGCCGGTTTTCGCTGTGAGGCTTGCGTCCCGGGTTTGAGGTGCCGGCGTTCGGCTCTCGCCTTGCGGTCAGGTCGAAGGCCGGCCGAAGACCTGGGGGCCCGTGCGCCGCATTTCGGGCGGGGTCCTGGAAAACTTGAAAGGAGAGTTGATCTGCTTCTGGACCGTTCCGTCCGGCTTGGGGACCTCGACGACCATGTTGCGTGCCCGGGTCTGCGGGTGATTCACCATCTCGGAAAGGGTCAGCACGGGCTCTACGCAGGCGTCGAAATTCCGGAATCTCTCGACCCACTCGGCCTGGGTCCTGGTGGCAAAGACAGCGGCGATCTCCTTCTTGACCTCCTTTACGGTCTCGTCGGCTTCCATGCCCCAACCCCGCTTGGGGATGAGGTCTTCCCTGCCGATGCCCCTGCACATCTCTTCGTAGAACTGCGGCTCGAGGCTTCCGACGCTCATGTAGCGGCCGTCCAGGGTCCGGTAGCAGTCATAGTAGCTGCCGCCGTTCAGGAAGTCGCTCTCGTAGTCCGGGTCCTTGCCGCCCACGAGAAGCCTGGTCGCCATGTACGTGGTCCATGCGATCGAGCCGTCGGTCATCGAGATGTCGATGTACTGGCCCTCGCCGGTGCGGCTGCGGTGCAGCAAGGCAGCCAGGATGGCCACCACGGCGTTGTAGGAGCCTGCGCCCACGTCGGCCAGGAGAAACCCCTGCGGCACCGGCCCCTGATCTTTCCTTCCCGAGTAGGAGAGAATTCCGGACATGGCCAGGTAGTTGAGATCGTGGCCGGCCCGGTCCCGGTACGGGCCGTCCTGGCCGTATCCAGTGATCGAACAATAGATGAGCCGGTCGTTCTCCTTCTTGAGCGTTTCGTAGTCCAGGCCGAGGCGCTTCATCACACCGGGCCGGAACTGCTCCAGCACAACGTCGTACGTGCGGACGAGTCTCTTGACCACGGCAACGGCCTCCGGGATCTTGAGATCCAGGGCGATGGACCTCTTGTTGCGGTTGACCGCCATGTGGCCGGCCGAGACGCCGTCGTCGAAGGGAGGCCCGAAGCGCATGAGGTCGGGCCGGTTGGGCGCCTCCACCCGGAGGACGTCCGCACCCAGGTCTGCCAGCATCATGGTGGCGACAGGACCGGGCATGAGGGTCGAGAAATCCAGAATGCGGATACCTTGCAAAGGACCGGCCATGACGTGCCTCCATTCTCCGCGTGAACGCCAACAGGGCCTCTCTCGGCAGGTCTCCGAGAGGACAAAGGGAAAAAGGGGAACTTCTTGGGGGGCCAGACGGCTCCTTGTTAGCACGGCCTGAGAAATTGTTCAAGACGCGATCAGGGCCGCGATCAGAGCCGCCTTTCTGGGTCGGGAGCGCGTTGTCAGGGCCTTTCCCTTTGTGCTATAGAAGCCCCTGCGAAAGGAGGCCCCTTGGCAGGAATCGCCCGATACGGAGCTTATGTGCCCTGCCTTCGGCTGCCCCACGCCGTGGTGGCGGGCGCCTGGGGAGGAGGCGGCAGCCCGGCCGGCCAGAAAGCCGTTGCCAACCACGACGAGGACAGCCTGACCCTGGCTGTGGAGGCGGCCCGGGACTGCCTGCGCGGCTCGGACCTGTCGCAGGTGGACGGGGTTCTTTTCGCCACGACCACAAGCCCGTACCTCGAGAAGCAGGGCGCGGCCTTGCTGGCCACGGTTCTGGATCTGCCTGCGGGCATTTTCACTGCCGACGTGTGCAATTCCCTCAGGGCCGGCACCACGGCCCTGGAACTTGCCAGGTCGCTCGTGGACGCGGGCCGGGCGCGAAACGTGCTCGTCGCTGCGGCAGACATGCGCCTGGCCCATCCGGGGTCTGCCCTGGAACCCTGGATGGGCGACGGCGCCGCGGCCTTTCTGGTGGGGCCCGAACCCGGGGTCGCGCGGTGGAGCAGCTTTGCCTCACAGGCCAACGAAATGCTCGATTGCTGGAGGACCGACCAGGACCGGTTCGTCCGGACCTGGGAGGACCGGTGGATCAAGAAGCACGGGCTCATGGAAGTAACGGCCCTGGCGGTTCGCTCTGCCCTGGAGCGGGCCGGGCTGACCGTTGATCGAATCGACCGGGCCGGGCTGTACGCGCCGGACGCGAGAAGCCATCGAGAACTCGCCCGTTCCCTGGGGCTGGAAAAAGCGTCAAGGACGACCGAGGAGTTGCTGAGCCGCTGCGGTTCGACCGGCACCGCGCTCGCGCCCATGATGCTGGCCCGGATTCTCGAGGAAGCCTCTCCGGGCGAGCGGGTCCTCGTCACCGGATACGGAGACGGCGCGGATGCGCTCGTACTGGAAACCACCGAGGAGATCCGGCGCAGGATGCCGGGCCGGGGTGTCGCGGGGTGGCTGGCGAGAGGCCGGGAAATGGACAATTACGAGCGCTTTCTCTGGTACCGCAGACTCGTCGAGGTCCAGCCTCCGCCGGCCCTGCTTGCCGGCTCTTCGGCTACAGTGCTCTGGAGGGACCGCAACTCGGTTTTGAAGCTCCACGGTTCCCGGTGCCGCGCGTGCGGCCAGGCCGCCTTTCCGGTCCAGCGGGTGTGCAACGGCTGCGGTGGGGTGGACAGCTTCGACGAGATTGCCCTCTCGGAGAGCAGGGGCCGTGTCTTCACCTTCACCCTCGATTATCTGGCCGCCCAGGTGGATCCGCCTCTCATTCAGACCGTTGTGGACCTGGAGCCGGGCTGCCGCGTCTACACCTCCATGACCGACGCGGACCCGGCCGAGGTCAAGCCGGACCTCGAAGTCGAGATGACCTTCCGGCGAACCCGCAAGGCCGAGGGGTTCTATCAGTACTTCTGGAAGTGCAGGCCGTCGAGGTGAGACCGGGTCGCTTCATCTCGAGGCGCGGAGAGATTTCATGGGGGAGCTGAGGGAGACCGTGGCCATTGTGGGCATGGGGTGCACCCGCTTCGGAGAACTCTGGAACAAGAGCGTGAGCGACCTCGTCATCGAGGCGGCCCGCGAGGCCCTCGAGGACGCCGGCATGGACCTGGCCGACATCGAGGCCGTCTGGGCAGGAACCCTGCGCTCGGGCCTTTCGGGCACGGTCGTGGCCGACGCCCTCAAACTGCGCAACATCCCGGTCACCCGGGTGGAGAACCACTGCGCGTCGGGCCACGAGGCCCTCCGGAACGCCGCCTTCGGGGTGGCCTCCGGCATGTACGACTGCGTCCTGGCCATCGGATACGAAAAACTCAAGGACAGCGGGTTTCCGGGCATGGGCGTGGGCCGCCCTCCTCACCCGACCTGGATGGAGTTCTGGACCGCGCCGACCGGGTTCGGGTTCATCGCGAGCCGCTATTTTGCCGCCGCCGGGCTGAGCGTGGACCAGGGCCGGGAAATCCTGGCCCGGATCGCCGTAAAGAACCACGACAACGGCACGCGGGCACCCAAGGCTCACCTGCGCAACCCGGTCACGATGGAGCAGGTTCTGCGGGCGCCGGTGATCGCCTGGCCCCTCGGCCTGTTCGACTGCTGCGGCACTTCGGACGGCGCCTCTGCTGCCGTGCTGGTGCGGGCCGACCGGGCCGCCGAGATCCGCAAGGATCCGATCTACCTTGCAGGCATCGGCCTGTCCGTGGAGCCCGTGATGCCTTTTTTCCGGACCGGCTTCGACTACCTCGGATTCGAGGCGACCCGCGAGGCCGCGCGGCAGGCTTACAGACAGGCCGGCATCCGGGTGCCCAGGCAGGAGATTCAGGTCGCCGAGGTCCACGATTGCTTTACCATTACGGAACTTGTCGATTACGAGGACCTGGGATTCAGCGAGCGGGGCCAGGGATGGCGCGACGTCCTGGAAGGGACCTTTGCCCGGGGAGGGGCGTTGCCGGTCAATCCGGACGGCGGGCTCAAGTGCTTCGGCCATCCGGTGGGCGCTTCGGGCCTCCGGATGGTCTACGAACTCTACAAGCAACTCCAGGGCAAGGCCGAGAGCCGCCAGGTCCCGGATGCACGGGTGGGCCTCGCCCACACCCTGGGCGGGCCTCCCCAGGTCTCCTGCGTGGTGGTCGTGTCGAGCCAGAAGAACCCTTCGCGCTCTTGAGCGGGATCCATGGCTGCAGGGAGAGGCCAACCCGAATCAGGCGGCCCGGATCGACACGGACCGGGAAAAGCCGTTTCTCCGGCGGCCGGCGCCCTGCGCCTGCTCTCCAGAAACCTTCGCTACCTGGACCTCATCCCGAGAGAGTCGGTCCTGGAAAAGATCGTGCACCTTGTTTTGGAGGGGTACGGCCCCTGGCGCACGGCGGCTCCTGCTTTTGGCCGCATCCTGGACGAATTTCACAGGTACCCGACCGAGGCGGTGCGCATCGTCGTATTTGGCGGCGGAGCGGGTCTGTCGAGCATTCTCGGAGGCGAAGCGAACCTGGGCAGGTGGGGCCTGTCTCCGTTCGGGGGGCTCAAGCGGTACTTCCAGAATCTCACCGTGGTGGTCTGCGTGACCGACGACGGGGGCTCCTCGGGCAGGCTCCTTCGGGAGATTCCCTGCATCGCGCCGGGCGATCTGCGCAGAGCGATCCTCGCCTCGATTCTGCCCCGCAATCTCCTGCTGCGGTTTCCTTCCCTGTATCCGCAGCAACTCGAGCTTGTGGCTCGCTCGATCGGCAAGATTCTCGAGCACCGATTCGGCTCGGCCTCGGACCGGGCCTTGCTTCGGGACCCGGCCCGGCTCCTGGAAGACGAGGAAAGGAGCGTCTTCCCCGAGGAGCTTGCCCGGTACCTGTCCGGGCTCGGCAGGACCTTGGGGAAGGTCCCGGCGCTGCGAAGCCTTTCGCTGGAGGGCCAGTGCCTGGGGAACCTGCTCCTGGTCGCCTCCATCTACGGGCAGGCCGGCCCTTCAGGGGCCCTGCGGGAGGATCCGCCTCGAAGCCCTTCCCCGGCCCAGATCGTCAAAGGAATCCAGACCTTCGCAGAGGCGCTCGGCGCGGGCAGGCAGACCATCTTCCCGGCTTCGACCGTGCAGGGGGAGTTGCAGGTCCTCTATCAGCACGGCGTGCTGAGCTCGGGCGAGGACAAGGCGGCCAGAAGGCACAGTTCCTTTCCGGTCAACCGGGTGTGGGTCCATTTCGTGGACACGCCAAAGCCCGACGAGGTCCTTCTCGAGAGGATCGCCCAGGCAGACCTCATCCTCATTGCGCCGGGCAGCCTGTACACGAGCATCATCCCCATCTTCCAGGTGCCCGGCATCGCCGATGCGGTGCGGCAGAACCGCAGGGCTCTGAAGATCCTGGGAGCAAACTTCTGGGTCCAGAGAGGGGAGACGGACATTTCCCTTCGCCGCAAGGGCAGGGAGTACTACGTTTCGGAACTGATCGAAGCCTACCACAACAACATTCCGGGCGGGGCCAAGGGCCTGTTCGGCCCGGTCATCGTCACGGATCTCCAGAGCGTGCCGGCCGATATCTTGCGCAACTATGCCCTGGAGGGAAAGACCCCCATCTACCTGGACAAGGACCGGGTGAAACGGATGGGATTCCTTCCGGTGGAAGCTGCCGTTTTTTCCGAGGAGAGGCTCAGGACTCACAAGGTCATCCAGCACGACCCGGAGAAGTTCGCCCAGGCTGTGAAGGCCCTCTATTTTCTTCGAGGCCTGGTCGCCAAGGAGACCCGGCGCTGCAGGCTCGCTCGGTGCAGGAGGGCCGCAAGGCCGATCTTTCCCCGCAAAGGCACGCTGTGCGCCTACTGGCGCGCCGTCCAGGACCGGGTCGCCTCCATGGACATCGCGGACCCGGCGCTTCGCACGCTGTTTCTCGAAACGATCTGGAACAACCGGGAAATTCTGCTCGAACACCTCTCCTTCACCGCGGGCATTCGAAAGATCGCCAAAGGGAGCTGGGAGAGAAGCACCGAATGGGACAACATTCTGGGCTATTACGACCCCGAGGATCGGTACATCAAGCTCCGGGAGGACCTGCTCGACGCCGGCGAGCTTCGCGTGACCGAAGACATCCTGATCGCCCTGGGGGAATCCCTTCTGGGCAATTACGCTGCGCGGAAATCGGTCCGGGAGCTGCGCTGGGAAGGGGGCCTGCTGGGGAAGATCTTTGAGATCGAACTCCGGCCGGCCGCAGAGAGGAGGACCTTTCTTACGGACTCGGAGCTGAGAGAGTACCTGCGCCTGGCCCAGCTCGAACCGGGCCGCGCAGATCCGATGCGGTTCCGGATGCTCGTAAACCACAACGACGCCTTCACGCCGCCTGGCCTTCTGTTCGGGCTCCTGTACGCCTGGTATCTCGACAACCGGTTCGGAGGAGTCGTGGACTACGAAATGTCCTTGCTCCGATGGAAGATGACGGAGCTCATCCCCAAGCCGTCCATGGAGAGAAGCCGTTTGCAGAGCCGGGTGGACTTTTTCCGGCGGGTGGTTTTCCGGCAGAACGTTCCAGACGGGGCTGCCGGCCATCCAGGAACGGGCTGAAGAGTGAGGCAAGGAGAACCAGCACCATGCCGGACGCCGGCTCCCAGGCCGGGATCCCTCCGGTCCCGAGGATTCTGCCCCGGTCCCAGCACAACCTTTCCCGGTCCCTCATCGATCCGGACGCTGTCAAGGTCATGTACCGGCTGGTCCGTCACGGCTACAAGGCCTATCTCGTCGGAGGCAGCGTCCGGGATCTGCTTCTCGGCAGGATCCCCAAGGATTTCGACGTTGCGACGGACGCCCGGCCAGCCGAGATCCGGCGGCTGTTTCGAAACTGCCGCGTGATCGGCAGGCGCTTTCGGATCGTCCACGTCTTTTTTCGTGGCAACAAGATCATCGAGGTCTCGACGTTCCGCAGGAACCCCGAGGACGGAGTCCAGGAAGATCAGGAGGCCGAGGACCAGGCCAGGCGGGGCGACAACGCCTTCGGAGAGCCCCATGAGGACGCCTTTCGCAGAGATCTGACCATCAATGGCCTCTTCTACGATATCAGCTCGTTCTCCATCCTTGACTATGTGGGAGGGATCGACGACCTGCGGGTCGGAATCATCCGCACCATCGGCGACCCTGACGAGCGCTTTCGGGAGGACCCGGTGCGGATGCTTCGGGCGGTGCGGCACGCGGCCAGAACCGGCTTCGCCCTGGAGCCGTCCACCTATGAGTCCCTGCTTCGCAATGCGCCGCTCATCCAGACGGCCAATCTTTCTCGCCTTCAGGACGAGCTTCAGAAGGACATGGCCGGCGGGGCCCTGAAGAGCGTCTTCAGGCTCCACAAAGAGACCGGCCTGATGGCAGCCTACTTTCCGGAGCTTGCCTCCTACCTGAACAGAGCGCCGGACCCCCAGGGCCGGCCCTCTTTCGACCCAGCTGGGTCTGGGAAGCTCTCTCCAGGCTCGACGCAGGTGTCGAGGACCCGGGTGCGGTGCCTCTGCTTTGTGCCATGTCGCTGCTTTTCCCGCTCTTGGAGGCGGATCTGCTGAAAAAGCACTCCTCCCTTGCGGCCTCCCTGGGCCACGGCCCCGAGGTCCACGAGACCCTTCGGCGGTTGTGCCAACCCTTGGGGGTGCGGAGAAAAGACCAGGAAAGGTTCTCCCGAATCTGGACGAGCTTTGTGCGCCTGATGGTCTTTCTGGACGCCCAAAGGCCCGTGCCCTACCGGTTCGTCAAGAGGCCCTATTTTCAGGAGGTTCTCCAGTTCTACCGGTTCTATCTGGCCGCTTTGGGCGTTCCTGAGGAACAGGTGGATTCGAGGGTCTCAGATATTCTCCATGCCGGCCGGCCCCCGGGCCCTCGACATCCGGGCAGACCGAGGCGGAGGCGCAGGAGAAGGAAGCGGCCTGTGGATTCTAGAAACTCGTTTGAGGAATGAAGTTCTTCCTTGACAAAGGGTTGCGGTTGCAATAGCATAAGGTCAATATTCGGCTGGAAGCCGGACTGCCATGCCGGGGACCCTCAGGAGCTGAGCCTGTGTTCAAGCAGGAAAACTGCCGGCCCCAGACGGGTCCAATCCGATCTGGGAGCCGTAAAAAAGTCTTTCTGGGCCTTGCCGCCGCGCTTGGGCTGGTCCTCGTCTCCTGCTTCTTTTACGAGGCAGCGCGGAACGCGCGAGATCTTATCGGCGTTTTTGGACGGGACAGCCTTCTTCGTACCGGAGGGGTGGCCGCAGACAACGACGGCCGAAAGAAGGCCGAGATTCTGCGAAGCCTGAACGAAGACATCGGCCAGAGCGCAGAGGCCAGGAGCGGTAGCCAGAACCGACTCTTTTCCCGCCTGGACCATCTCTTCAAGTCCCTCCAGGCCTATCTTCTCCCGGAGAGCGGCAAGGCGGGTCCTTCCTCCCAGCCGATCCGAGGACAGGCCGGATCCGAGCCGGACGGTGCAGGAGTTGCTCTGTCGAGGGAGGCTGGAAATACCGAGACGCCCCCCGGATTGGAAGGGGATCTGGCTCGGCCCGAACAAGCCCTCGCGGCAATGCCGCCCGCCAGAGTCTCCGATCTGAAAAAAGAAGCCCGAAAGGTTGCACGGCCGGCCGGAAGTTTGAGCCCTCTGCTGGAAAGCCCGGTTTCGGCCGGTGTGGCCGAGGTCGCTCCTGCCTTCGAGATGCCTCCCCAGTGGCTGCGCAGGATCGAGCCGTTGGAGGCCTGGAGAGCCAAAGGCATGATGCTTCGGCTGCACAAGGTTCTGGCCCTCGAGGGCGTGGTGGACGCCAGCCCTGTGGGCGAGACGGATCCGGACCTGCAGGATTTCGGCATCCGGTCGGTGCATGCTTTCGCTCTGCTCCAGGGGGAATCCGGGTTTGGGCCCGGCTTTCCTTCTGGCAGGATCGAGTCTGGCTACCCCAGGTCCTTCGGCATCGGGGTAAACGTGCGCCTTTCGCCGGAGGTCCACTTTCTGTTCGACTACGCCCAGGAGTTTCTCAACGACTCGTTCATCGAGTATCGGGGAAGCTGGGAATCCAGCCTGGTGGCCGACTACTCCCGAATCCGGCCCGAGAAGAACGACTCCTTTCACAGCTTCTTCTTCGGCCTCCAGTACGTGCACGATCGGGATCCCAAAAGGGTCGTGCCGATCCAGACCGGTTTCTTCTACTCCACGAACATGGCCGACGACCCGCTGGAGTCGAGAGTGTCCCTTGGATTCAGCCTGGGGGGCGGGATCTACCAGAAAGGGATGCGCCTGTCCATGGCGTACAGACTGAGAGTCTGGGAGGATCCCTCGGCCGGGATCCTGAAAGACCACAAAGAGGCTTTCGACCAGAGGGTCTCGAACCAGTTCCTCTTTTCCCTTCACTTTTAGCGAATGGGGCTTTCGCCGCAAGGGGGCTGACCGGTCCTGGAGGGCCCTTGCGCTGGCCGCTTGCCGTCTTCCGGGCAACGGAGGCGTCAGCGGATCCGGTAGCGGGCCATCTTCTTGTGCAGGCCTTCCCGGCTGATCCTCAGATGCTCCGCCGCTCGGGTGCGATTGCCGCCGTGGCTTTTCAGGGCTTCCCGGATGAAATAGGCCTCCACTTGCTGCATGCGCGTGCGGAGGGAATCCGGGCCGTGTCCATCGTAAGGGCGTAGGTTGCGGACGTGGCTGATCTGGGCCGAGAGCATCTCCGAGCTGACGAGCCGCTCTCCGTCGCACTGGATGAGCACTCTCTGAATCTCGTTTTCCAGTTCCCGCACGTTGCCCGGCCAGTGATAGCAGCAGAGCAGATCCAGGGCTTCCGGCGTGAACCCCACGACGGTTCTCTGCTCCTTTTCCGCATACCGCTCCAGAAAATACTGCGCCAGCAGAGGGATGTCTTCCTTGCGGTCCCGCAGAGGGGGCAGAGTCAGTTCGAACCCGTTCAGCCGAAAGAAAAGGTCTTCCCGAAAGTGACCTTGCCGCACGAGTTCCTGTAGATTCCGGTTCGTGGCAGCAACGACGCGCACGTCCACCCGGATCGGTTCTTCCCCGCCGACGCGGAAAAACTCGCGCCCCTCGATGACGCGAAGCAGAACGACCTGGGTGCGGGGCGAAACGTCGCCGATCTCGTCGAGGAAGAGGGTTCCTCCGTGAGCGGCCTCGAAGTAACCGATCCTTCGCGTCTTGGCGTCCGTGAAGGCTCCTTTTTCGTGGCCGAAGAGCTCGCTCTGGTGGATGCCCTCATTCAGAGCCGCGCAGTTCACGCAGACCAGATTCCCGCGGCTCCGCCGACTGAGCCGGTGAATGGCCCTGGCCACGAGCTCTTTGCCGGTGCCGCTTTCGCCCTGGATCAGAATGTTGGCCTGGCAAGGGGCGCACTTCTGAATGAGTCTGAAAACATCCTTCATGGCGGCTGAGGCGCCGACCATGTCTTCGAACAAGGCCCCACGCCTGGCCTCCGGGGAAAGATGATGGAGATCCCTCTCGGCCTTGTGCTGGAAGATGAGGCTGCAGACGCAGGAGCGGATGTGATCGAGATGGTCCAGAGGGAACACCCAGTCGGCGCCTCCGAGCAGGCCGTCGTATGTGTGACGGGCCGCATCCGCGCAAGTCAGGATGAGAACCCGGGCCCGTGGCGACGTTTCCCTGCACGCCGAGACCCAGCGGCTGATGTCTCTGCGGTTGAAAAAGACCCCGTGGAGGTCCAGAACAAAAAAGCAGGGATGCAGTTCCTTGAGCAGGGATGGGTCGGACCCCGGGAATTCGAGAAACGTGCAGTCGTCATGCCCCGTGACGGATTCGTGCAGCACCGTCTCCATCCTCTGGCGGCTGGCGCCGAGCCAGCAGATGCGGTATCCCTTGGGTCCCATGGGAACGTCTCCTCCAGGGCCGGTCGTGGTTCGCCTGAGCGGGTCTCTGACGAGCGGGCGGCGGAGTCGGTCACGGCCCGAATTCGGCAGCAAGCCGCATGCCAGCCGGACCTCTGCCTGGAGAGGCTTGAAAAGACGGAGCGCAGCAGCCTCTTGGGAGTCCGGGCGCGTGCACAGCCGGACACAGGAGCCTGCCCGACGGGTTTCCCCGGGGAAACCCGCCCTCCTGGACTGGCCCGGATGCTCCGTCGGGCGGCTGGCTGGCGCTGCCGTGTGCCTCGCCGCTCTCGTCTGTCGCCGCTCCAGTGTGTCTTGGTTGTTCGCCTGAAAGATGGTATGGTTGCAAAGCCGGGGGCTTTGAATGGGAGGTCGTGGTCCTATGGCACGCTGGTCCGGGCATCAAGAGGAACCTGAATTTCTCGGTCCGATCCTTCCCGCGGCCGCTCCGGAACCGAAGCCATCTGCGGACGGGGCGGGTGGCGAACGTCCCGGCCGCTCTTCTGTCCGACGGTCCGACAAAGGAGGCCGGGGCCGGGTCGACCCTGTTCGGCTGGGAACCCTGCAGACGGTTCTGATCGGACTTGGGGGCCTCTTGTCCGGCGCTCTCCTGGCCGCAGGCCTTCTGGCCCTGTACCTGTATCTTGCGGGATCCCTTCCCTGAGGGCCCTTCCGCGGCCAGACGGGTCCGCGGAGGTCCTCGGAAAACGATCATCTTCCTTCCTTGGAGAGCAGAGCGGCGAGAGGGCGGCCATGCGGATGGACAAGCGAAACCGGAAGATCCGGCAAAGGCCGGGTCGCAGCGGGTCCTCCTCGCCCGTCCCGGCATTTGTGTTCTACCTGCTGGCAGGGCTGGGCTTCCTGGCCCTTTTCTATTTCTTTCTCTACCGGAGTCACGAGAGACAACTGGCGGCGCTGCGAGAGGAGAAGATCCGGGAGGATCTCGACCAGATTTGCACCGCTATGGCGGTCTATCGGCAGGAGCAGGGCAAGGCTCCTGCGGCCGCAGAAGGACTCGAGGCCCTGACGGGCAGAGGCGGCTGGGCGCAGACGGCCTCCGGCGAGGCCGGGCGCGACAAGCCGTACCTGGAACGGGTCCCCCTGGATCCGTGGGGGATCCCGTACGTGTACGAGGTTCGGGGAAACCTCTTTGCGGTGGGCACGTACGGTTCGGACCGCAGGCCGGGCGGCAGGGGAAGCGCGGCGGATACGTTTCGCCCGGAGTGCAGAAGCACGGGAGTCGGTGCCGAGTGAAGCGACCGGGAACCCTGCCTGAGATTGTGGAGATCGGCCCGGAGAGGGAAGTCCGCGAACGGTTTCGGGTCGAGAGGATTTCCCGGCAGGGCCGCCGCGAGGAGGAAAAGGAGGTCATCCGAGAGGTTCCGCTCACGATCTTCGTGAACGGAAAAGAGATGGTCACCTTGCTCACGATCCAAAAGGACTTCGCCGTGCTGGCCCTGGGCTTCCTTTTCTGCGAGGGATGGATCCGCGAACGCTCGGCCCTGGAGGATGTCCTGAGCGAGGCGGATACGGGTGCCGTCCGTGTCCGGCTGCGGGAAGTTCCGGCCGTGGTCGAGACGTTTGCCGGCAAGCGGCTTGTTTCTTCTTCCTGCGGGCGGGCGGCGTCTTTCTACAGCGTGGTGGATTCCAGTCTGTGCCGCCCCGTTCGTTCGGACCTTCGCCTGCCCTGGGACCGCATCCTGGGATGGATGGAGGAGATGCTCCGAAGCGCCGCCCTGTACCGGGCGACCCGCTGCACCCACAGCGTCGCCCTTTACGCGGAGGCGGGCAGGGTCTATCTCGAAGAAGACATCGGGCGGCACAACGCGCTGGATCGCGTCGCGGGCAGGTGTCTGCTGGAGGGAAAGAGCGCGGAGCGATGCGCCCTTTTCATGACCGGAAGGCTCAGCTCCGAAGTCGTGATCAAGGCAGCCCGCCTCGGCGTTCCGGTCCTCGTGTCGAGATCCGCGCCCACTTCCCTCGCCCTCCGGCTGGGAGATCGGCTGTCCATGACGCTGGTCGCCTATGTCCGGGGGGGCGCCATGCACGTCTACACCCACGGCTGGAGAATTCTCGAAGGAGACTGAAAGGGTTTCCGCATCAAGGGCGAGAGCCCGTCCGTGACCGAGGCTGGACAAAGCCGGATCTCTCCGGTATCCGCTGCGCGTGCCTGCCCGCCGGCTCGGGCAGACGAACGAAAGGAGAGCGCCATGCACCCCTTGGCCGAGGAACTCAATCGCACGATCCTTGCAGGCAATCCCCACCTATATGCGATGCTTTCGGAGACAGGGAAAGAGCTCTTCTTCCCCAAGGGCATCCTCTCCCAGAGCGCCGAGGCAAAGGAGAAGGCCCATCGCTTCAATGCCACGATCGGCATCGCCCTGGAACAGGGGCGGCCCATGCATCTCGCTTGCATACAGGAGCGGCTGAACGGCCTCGAGCCCGGCGAGGTTTTTCCCTACGCCCCTGCGGCCGGCCTGCCGGCCCTGCGGGCCAAGTGGCAGGAGAAGCAGTTCGAGGAGAACCCTTCCCTGGCCAACAAGAAGCCCGCCAGACCCATCGTGACAAGCGCCCTGACCCACGGCCTGAGCATCGTGGGCGACCTGTTTGTCAATCCGGGCGATCCCCTTCTCTTGCCCGACAAGTTCTGGGGCAACTACCGGCTGATCTTCGAGGTGCGCAAGAAAGCCCGCATCGTGACCTACCCGCTGTTTACCGAGGACGGCGGGTTCCATCTGAAGGCCTTCGAGGAGGCACTCGGGCGCGAATCCGCCCGGTCTGAGAAGATCCTGGTCGTCTTGAATTTTCCCAACAACCCTTGCGGGTATTCCGTCACGCCTGACGAGGGGCAGGCCATAGCGGATCTGTTGGTTCGGGCGGCCCGCAAAGGGACGAGGATCGTCGCGGTGCTGGACGATGCGTATTTCGGGCTGGTCTATGAGGACGGCGTTCTCCGAGAGTCCCTGTTTGGCTTCCTCCTGAACCAGGACGACCGACTCCTGGCGGTCAAGCTGGACGGGGCCACCAAGGAGCAGTTCGTCTGGGGGTTCCGCGTGGGGTTCCTGACCTACGGGCTCGGTCCCGGAGGCGACCTCGAGGCTCTGTACGGCGCCCTGGAGAAAAAATCCATGGGCGCCATCCGGGGATGCCTGTCGAATGGCCCGCATCTGTCCCAGACCCTTGTGCTGAAGGCCCTCGAGTCGCCGCGCTACCGAGAGGAGAAACGGCACAAGTACGAGCTTCTCAAGGCCCGGGCTCTGCGGGTGAAGGAGGTTCTGCAGGATCCGGGTTATTCCGAAGTGTGGAAGCCCTACCCGTTCAACTCGGGCTACTTCATGTGCCTGGCTCTCAAGACCGTGGACGCGGAGACCTTGCGGGTTCATCTCCTCGACCGATACGGGGTCGGCGTGATCGCCGCATCCGAGCGGGATATCCGGGTCGCCTTCTCCTGCATCGAAGAGGGAGACATTCCGGAGCTGTTCAGCCTGATCTACAAGGGCATCCTGGACCTCGAGAAAGGCCGGGTCTGAAGCGCCTGCACACGGCGCTCTCCCCGGAGTGGGCGCAGCCCCATGTCTGAGCAGAGGGATCGCGATCCAGGCCCCAGCCCGGCCGCGGCTGCCGGGTTTCGGCCCGATTTGCGGCTCCGGGAGCTGGCCCGATCCCAGCCGGACCGGATCGCGCTGATCTTCCAGGGGGAAAGCGTTTCCTACAAAAGCCTCTGGGAGCGAACCGCAGCGCTTGCCGCCGGGCTGGTCCGGCAAGGCGCATCGCCGGGCTGCAGAATCGCGTGCGTCTGCGGAAACCATCCCGCCTTCGTCGAGCTGTATTTCGCCTGCTCGATGATCGGCTCGATCTTCGTGCCCCTGAACGCCAGGCTTGCGCCTCCCGAGCTCCTGGTTCAGCTCGAGGACACGAAGCCGATCCTGCTCCTGCTGGGTCCCGGCCTTGCCGGCCTGGACGGCAGCCTGCGCGCCTGCGGCTGGAAGGGAGATGCAAATGTGGTCTGCCTGGACCCGGACGCAGGCGGGCGGCGCCGCTCCTACGAGGGTCTGTTGTGTCCGGGCGCGCAGCAGGAGGATCCAGGCTTGCTGAGGCCCTCGAGTCCCGAGGATCCTCAGATGATCCTTTTCACGTCCGGCACAGCCGGCCTGCCCAAGGGCGCTCTGCTTCCGTACCGGAAGACTTTTTACAACAGCTTGAACGCCGAGGTGTTCTTCGAACTGACCGGTGACGACCGCGTGCTCGTTCCGGTTCCCCTTTTCCATTCTCTGGGGCTCAACATTCTGACCGTTCCTGTGCTGCTCAAAGGCGGCACGGTCATCCTGCAGGAAAGGTTCGACGAGGAGACAACGCTGCGTCACGTGGAAGCCTATCGGGCCACGTTCCTGGGAGCCGTGCCGACCATCTACCAGCGGCTGCTGCGCCAGGGACTGGACAGGCGGGATCTGTCGAGCCTGAGGTTCTGTTTCACTGCGGGCGCCCCGGTCGCCGTGCCGGTGATCGAGGCCTATCACCGGCGGGGTCTGCTGCTCAAGCAGGGATACGGCCAGACCGAGACCTCGATTCTGTGCTGCCTCGACGCCCGAGACGCTCTTCGAAAGGCGGGTTCGGTGGGAAAGCCCGTGCGGCACGGCGAGGTCCGGGTCGTGGACCAGGACGGCCGCGATGTCCGGCCGGGTCAGGTAGGAGAGATTGTGGCCCGGGGACCGATCGTCATGCTGGGGTACTGGAACCGTCCTGAAGAGACGGCCCGCGTTCTGCGGGGCGGATGGCTCCATACCCAGGACCTGGCCACGGTCGACGCCGAGGGATTCGTGACTCTGGCGGGCCGCAAGGGAGACATGTACATCAGCGGCGGCGAAAACATTCATCCGGAGGAAATCGAGCGGCTGTACCGGACCCACCCCTGCATCCAGGACATTGCGGTGGTGGGCGTGCCGGACCCGGACCTGGGAGAGACCGGGCTTGCCTTTGTGGTCCTTGAGCCTGGAACCAGCGTGTCCGGAGCGGACCTTCGCGCCTTCGGGGAAGGAAGGATCGCCCGGTACAAGATTCCTCGAACCTTCGCGTTCGTAGAAACTCTTCCGAGGACCGTGACCGGCAAGGTGCAAAAGTACCTGCTGAGACAGAAAGCGATCGGCGACCCCCGGCCCCGGGAAGCAGGCCCTGCCTTGTTGCCGCCCCGACCCGGCGGGGGAAACGGGGTCGGGCGATGAAGAAGGGCAAGGCTCTGCTCGGCATCCTTCGGGAAAAGATTTTCTCCCCTGCCCGTGTCCAGGACGATGCCGCGATCCTGCGGCTCACGGCCCGCCGCGTCCGGGAACGGGGGCTCCCCGTGCGGATCCTCAAGCCGCAGGATCTCACCCAGGCCGTCGAACCCTCCATGGTTTTTGCCATGTGCGAGGGGCCCCGGTGTCTGAAGATTCTCGAGCGCTGGGAAAACGCCGGGTACCCGGTTCTCAACAGCCCTCAGGCTGTTGCGAACTGCCACCGCTGGAAAATGCTTTCCCTCCTGGCCGGCACGGAAGTTCCGATTCCGAAATTCCTTTTCGTGGATCCCTCGACCCAGATCCGGCAGGAATTCGACCTCGACAAGGGCGTCTGGATCAAACGGTGGGACGTCCAGAGCACGGGCACCCGGGACGTTCGATTCCTGTACAACGGGGAGTCTCTGGAAAAGGTTCTGGCCGAACTCTGGACCCGAGGGATCAAGAAGGCGATTCTGCAAGAACACATCCCGGGCCGTCCCCTCAAGTTCTATGGTGTCCGCTCCACCGGGTGGTTCGCCCTGTTCCCCCGAGGACAGCCGCGCGGCCGCAGAAACCTGGAGGTTTGGAAAGGCAGGATCCGAAAAACATGCGAGGAAACGGCCGAAAGGCTCGGATTGGAGATCTACGGGGGCGATCTCATCGTGGCCGGAGACCGTTATTATCTTATCGATATCAACAGCTGGCCCAGTTTTGCCCCTTGCAGAGAGCGGGCAGCCCGGGAAATCGCGAAACTCATCGAGAGGCGGTACAGGGCGTGGCGGAAGGCTTGATCCCCGCAGGCCGCCTTTCTCTGTCTATGGGTTGATCCCCTTTCGCTGTTTCATCTCCTGGACTTTCTGCCGCAGTTCGATCGTGTACTCCAGCAGCTTGCCTCGGGCCTCGAGGATCTTAGCCTCGAGTTCAGGGTCATGGGCGACCTTGACGGTGTCCCGGCCCGTGTGCTCCTTTTCCCACCAGGGCCCGTCGTCTTTTACCCAGGGGTGCATGTTCGAGGAAAACATCTGAAACATCCAGGTGTAGTTCTGGCGCATGAGCTGGACCCACTCCGAATAGGTGGACAGCCTGGCCAGGGAGGGACGGTTGTAGTACCACAGTTCTGCGACAGGTCCCAGGGGGAGCGTCAGAACCATGCTGCAGTCTTCGAGGTAGCCGAGCAGATAGGCGACGGCGCCGAAGGTGGCCTGGATGCGGTTCTCGAGGTTGAGCTGGTGGGCCGCCGAACAGGCGTAGTCCACGGCGATGCAGTAATCGATGACCTTCCAGGCGCAGCTCGGCCCGCCTCCGAACATCCCCATGCCGCCCGATTCCTTGGAAAACCGGTTGAATTCGGCGCACGATGGAAAGCCGCAGGCGCCGCAGTTCCACCCGAGTTCGCTCGTCATGAGATTCGCGCCCAGCACCAGGACCACGGGCGGATCGGGCCGCTCGAAGGCGTCCCGATAGCACAGGTAGTCCATGTACAGGGGGAAGAAGACCGAGGAGGCCCCTTCCCTTCCGAGGGATTCCTCCATCCTGGCCACGAGTTCGATCATGGGCTGAAAGTCCTCTCGGGTCAGGACGAGACTCCTGAGGTTCACGCGGCTCGTGACCATGGGGGCCTTGTAGTAGGCGTTGAGGACCAGAGAAGCGGCTTGCAGCAGGCCCTCGTGGGCGTGTTGTTTCCCTTCCAGCATGGCCATCTCTCACTCCTCCCCTTGTTCGGAGCCGCCGGCGGTCGGCCGCTTCTGGAATCGCTCTTTCGAAACCAGCCTGTAGTCGGGCCCTGCCTGACGGGTGATGATGTAGTGCTTGCGCACCGAGTCCACCATCCGGCGCATGTTCACGACGTGATAATTGTAATGGATGTCCACGAAGGGATTCTTCGAGAGAGTGGCGACCGGCAGGCCGACCACGATGTCCGAATTGCGGCAATAACCCAGCTTTTGCGCGGCCAGGCCCATGCTGAAAAAGGGGCGGCAGTCCACCATGAGGGTCTTGGCCATCCACAGGGCCGAGCCTATCGAAAATCCGAGGTCCCCCACCCGGATCATGCAGAAGGGACCGTCGAGCGGCGTCTCCTGCAGGCCTCGATCCGTGGGGTCGATCTGACCCATGGCGGTCCTGTGGCGCTGGTACACGAAAGCGCACCCGCCCATGCCGTTGCAGTACCCGCAGTCCACGTCGAAAGGCGTGTCCTTGGATCGATAATCTCCCAGGAAGAGAATGCAGTCTGCATCCCGGGCCATGACGGCCTCGTAGAGAAAGCTCTCCTCCAGGCGCTTGTTGCCGAGCGTGTGGGCCATCTCTTCCATCTTCCGGGCCAGGGTCTCCTGTTCGTCGTAGCCCCAGACAATCTCGCCCTCGACGTGGTCGACCCCTCCTGTCACCGGCGCGGTGAGGGCTGCGTTGAGCATGAGCCGCGCCGCGAGCACGCCGTTCTCCCGGCGGCTCTGGTCGGGCGGCGAAAACCAGGGGAATTCGTTGCAGTACATGCGGGGCATGGGACACCTCCGTGCTTGCTGGGACGGCCGGAACGGGCGGGAAACCTCTGTCGAAAAGACCTTTCGGTCCCGGCCCGCAAGAGGGCTTCTATCACAGGGGAGGAGCCCGATGCAATTCCCGGGGGCGCGGCCGGTTCCTTCAGCCGAACCGCCACGAGAGGCCCACGTGAACGCCGATATCCGGGCTGTTGTCGTAGTTGACAAGGTTTTCGATGATGCCGAATTCCAGCAGGGCGCCGGGGCGGAAGCGATACTTGAAACCGGCGGCCACCTCGTGGGTCGCCCGGGAAAAGGCGTAGAAGTTCCGGGCCGCCCCGGTCTGGGTGAGGTCCTGCACGAGGAGGGAGAAGCGCTCGCTGAGAGGGGCCTCCAGGCAAAAAAGAAAGCTCCACTGCTCGGGCCGCATGGAGACCCCCAGGATCTCGCTCGCGCCGAACCGCGTGTACTGAAGGCCGAAGTACGCGTATCCCTTCCAGATCCTCTTGCTCAGGGAAAGGCCCAGAGCGCCGTCCACGCCGCCTCCCTCGTTCTGGCCCGCAGGGATTTTCAGACTCTGGCAGAGGCCGACAGCCGGAAGCCAGGCTGTGCCTTCGAACACGGCCCATCTGGCCGCAAGGGTCAGGTCGCCTGCGTCCAGACCCGTATCGCTGTCGTCCAGCCGCACGTCGCCGCCGCCGGGCGGATAGAAGACCACCCGAAACCGGTTTCTCGGAAAGACATCCCGACCGGCCTGAACGTAGCCGAAGGTGTCGTGGAAACCCTCGATGGGTTTGTCGAGAAGACCGCCCGTCCGGAGGGTGAAAGGGACTTCGAACCGGACCTGGAGTCTTCTGGAGACCCCGTAGCAGAAGGCCCAGGAGACGCGCGCCACTTCCCCGTCCACGAGGTACCGGCCCGGCTTCCAGCCCCAGAGATTGACCCATGTGACCGAGGACTGGAGCTCGAACGTCCCCGGATCGAGAGGGGGGGCCATCCAGGGCGACATGCCCAGCCTGAGGAGCTGAAAGAAGGCGTGGCTCTGAACCAGGAGGGGGCCCAAACCGCTGTTGGCAGAGGCGGAGAGGGAAGCCGTGCCCTCCGGCCGGGTTCCTTCCGGGCCGGGCTCCGTCGCCCCTGCCCCGGCCGCAAGGGCAGGGGCGACAATGCCGCTCAGGAAGAAAAACGCCCCGAACAGGAGCGCAGCAAGTGACGCGGAACCCGGCCGCCTGCAGCGAGGCGGCCCTGCGCTCCCTTCCGATCGATTCCTCCGGTCCGTCTGTCTAGTCATCGCCGGGGAGGTCCAGGAGCCTTCTGATTTCGGCGGTCAAGGACTGGAGGCAGACGAGCTCCGGGCCCTTCATCGCCGCCGCATGCTGGCAAAGGGCGAGTTCTAGGCCCGGCACCCGAATGTCCGGAGCCAATTCGGCCAGGGGGACAGCCCAATAAGGGCTGTGAAGGATCCCGGGATTCACCCAGGTTTTCTCGTCGCATGCGTCTGACTCGCTCCGAAAGGTCAAGAGGTCGAGGTCGATGACCCGGTCCGCGAAGGGGTCGCTCACTCGAATCCTGCCGAGTCTGGACTCGATGTCCCGGAGAATACCGTATCGGAGCTCGTTCAGGCCGGAACGGACACGGACGAAGAGCACGCCGTTCACGAACTCGGGCTGCCCCCGGCCCTGCGACGGCGGATAGGGAGGATTGCGATAGAAGCGGGAGGCTGCCAGCACCTCCATGCGTGCCCGAATGTCCAGAACGGCTCGAACGATGTAGAGGTCCGGCGCCAGATTGCTGCCCAGCCCAAGATGAGCGAGCTTGGCCGCAGGTTCGGCGGGTCCCGCCCTTCCCTTCAGATCCATGCTAGCGGACCGGACTGTCATCGGTCCTTCCGGGTCTTGCCCGAAAAATATCCACGCCGACCGTTCTCGTCATGCGCAAAGCACCGGGCTTGTCCAGGCGGACCCGGACGGCCGAAACCCTCGGCTCGGCCAGGCACGCCTGTGCGACACGCTCCGCCAGAGCCTCGATGAGAAAACACCGGGCTTCCTTGACGGTGGAAACGATCCGGTCCCGGATTTGCTTGTAATCCACGGTTTCTCGAATGTCGTCGCGGGCGCAGGCGCGTGTGAGATCCGTTTCCAGCTCCACGTCGATCCGCACGATCTGCTCGACCCTTCGTTCCCAGTCATTGACGCCGATCACGCAGGCGACCTCGATCTCGCGCAGAAAGATCCGATCCATGGGCGTAAAGGTCTCCCCTGCTCCGGTTTCCCGCACGCGGCTCGAGGCCGCTGGCGCATGCGCTTTGCGGACGGATCATTCCTGGTTGGCCGTCGAGGCTTCGGTTTCCGGAGCGGTTGGCGTGTAAGGCGACGGGGCCGGAGGCCCGTACAGGCGGAGTTCTTTTTCCAGGGATCTCACCTTGTGCCGGAGGCGCAGGATGTTGCCGAGATCGAAGAGGCCCATAAGAACCATGCCGGCGAGAAAGCACAGAGGAATGATCAAGTAGATCGGAATGGGTCTCGACTGCCAGCTCCACCAGTAGAGGTCGAGCTGAAAGGTGATGTCCTTCTCCAGAATCGGGGGGATGTTCTGCCAGGCGGCGATGAAAAGGAGCAGGAGCACCAGAAAGCTCACCAGGACTTTCAAAAATCGCATCTCGTCTCTCTCCCTTCGGGTGGACTCTTGACCGAAACCGGCGAACTATCCTGCCTTCGAACCGCTCGTACAGGAAAGCGGTGCCTTGTCGAAGTACGGCGCCAGGGTTTCCCAAGTGAGGGAGAGCGGTTCGGAGATCACGCGGGTGTTGGCCAGGACCGACATGAAGTTCGTGTCTCCGTTCCAGCGGGGCAGCAGGTGATAATGCAGATGCTCCTCCACGCCGGCGCCGGCCACTTTGCCGAGGTTCATGCCGAGGTTGAAGCCGTCGGGGCGGTAAGCCTCTTTGAGGATCTGCACGGCCTGGCGGAGTCGGCTCGCCAGTTCAGCCGCCTCGTCGTCCCGGAGAGACTCGAGATCCGCCACATGGCGACAAGGGCTGATGAGGAGGTGGCCGTTGATGTACGGGTACTTGTTGAGCATGACGAAGGTGAGAGCGGACCGAGCCAGAACAAGGGACTCCTTGGGGTCGCCGCGGAGGGCCTGGCAGAACACGCACCCTTGCGGCTTCGGTCCCAGGATGTAGTCTCTTCTCCAGGGTGCCCAAAGCTGCTCCAACGCGCTTTCCCCTCACGGGCCAGCCGATCCCAGGATCGGGTTCAGGCGGTCGGTCCGGCCTGCTCCCTCGTTCCCTGGTTGATCCGCTCGAAAAGCTCCTTGCCGATCTTGAAAAAGGGCATCCGCTTTGCCGGGATCCGCACCGTCTCGCCGGTCTTGGGATTTCTTCCCTCGCGGTCGCCCCGGTGCTTGACCTTGAAGCTGCCAAAGCCGCGGATCTCGATGCGGTTGCCGGCCACCAGAGCCTGCACCATGCTGTCGAAGATGGTGTTCACGATGATTTCCGCATCCTTGCGGGTGAGGTACGGCAGCCGTTCGGCAATCCGGTTGATCAGTTCCGACTTGGTCATGTCATCCCCTCCCCGTGAACAGGTATCCTCCGAGCCGAGACCCTCCCGGGTCCGGAAACCCGAACTTCCCGACCAGGAAATCCCGAAGCCACAAGGCCAGGCCCTGCAGAAGATAGTCGAGGAATCTCATCTTCTTCTTCATCGGATACAGGATCACAGGCTTCCCCTCGATGCCGGCAAGCTCGGCGGCCCTGTCCAGGGCGTCCTGAAAACTGCCCAGCCTGTCGACCAGGCCGTTTTCGCGAGCCTGCTCGCCTGTGAACACCCTGCCGTCGGAGAGGGGTTCGATCTCCTCGATCGGCTTGTCCCGGCCCTGTGCCACATCCCGAATGAACTGCTTGTGGATGTTTTCGAGGAGGCCCTGGAGGTACTCGGCCTCTTCGGCTGTCATCTCCCGGAAAGGACTTCCCACGTCTTTGAACCGGCCGCTTTTCAGGACCGTGCTGCGCAAACCGATCTTCTTGAGCAGCTCCTCGAAGTTGGCGTACTCGGACAGCACGCCGATGCTTCCGGTCAGGGTGCCGGGATTGGCGAGGATCTCGTCGGTGGCGCTGGCCACATAGTAGCCGCCCGATGCCGCCACGTTGCCGAGCGAGGAAAGGGTGATCTTCCGGCCTTTGAGCTTGCGGATTTCCGCATACACCTCCTGGGCCGCCACCACGGTTCCGCCCGGGGAGTCGATGCGGAAAACGAAGGCCTTGACGTCTTCCCGGTCGCGATACTGCTCGATTTGCTCCAAGACGTCCCGGGCGTCCGCCAGCACGCCCTCGATGGGGATCACGGCGATCTTGGGGCCCGACAGGCGCAAGCCGCCCCTCTGAAAGACCTGGAGCCGGCCCGCGGCGAAACTGGCCGCGAGCAGCAGGACGAGAAGGAGCAGAAAGAGGACGATTCCTTTTCCCTTTTTGCGGGCTGCCATGCGCCTCGTTTTCCGTGTCGCCTCAGGTCTTCAGGCCGGCCGCCTTGGCGAGGGCGGAGTCCCGTTTCAGCTCTTCTCTCCCGAAGGCTCGTCCTTGTCGGCCGGCTCCTTCGTTTGCTCGAGATTCCGGAGCTCCAGGGTCTTCGAAAGATCGCGCAGCCCCTGTTTCCAGTCTTCTTCGGCCCTGGGCCGATCTTCCTCCTTCTGGGAGAGATAGGCGTCCATGGCCGCTTTTTCCTGGGCCTTCTTGAGCGCCTTGATCGAGAGGCCGATCTTGCGCTCTCGAGGGTCGAGGTGGATGATCTCCGCCTCGAGGGTGTCGCCAATGGCCGCGAAGGTGCGGATGTTCTGGACCTTTTCGTCGCTCAGCTCGGAGATGTGGATGAGGCCCTCGATGCCTTGTTCAATCTCCAGAAAGATGCCGAAATCCGTGATGTTCGTCACCCGGCCATGGACCGTGTCTCCGACGTGATACCGGCGCGGGATGTCGTCCCAGGGGTCGTTCTCGAGCTGCTTGATGCCGAGAGAGAACTTGTTGTTTTCCTCGTCGATGTTGAGCACGACCGCCTCGATCTCGTCCCCCTTGTTGAAAAGCTCCGAGGGATGCTTGACCTTCTGGGTCCAGGAAATGTCCGAGATGTGGACCAGGCCGTCGATGCCCTCCTCGATGCCCACGAAGATGCCGAAGTCCGTGATGTTGCGCACCACGCCCCGGACACGGGACCCTTTTTGGTACTTCTCCTTGAGAAGTTTCCAGGGATTGGGTTCGGTCTGCTTGAGCCCGAGAGAGATCCGCTGGTTCTCGACGTCCAGGTTCAAAACCACCGCCTCGACCATGTCGCCCACAGAGAGGATCTGGGAAGGATGGCGGATCTTCTTCACCCAGGACATCTCGCTGATGTGGATGAGGCCTTCGATCCCTCTCTCCAGCTCCACAAAGGCGCCGTAATCGGTGAGGCTCACGACTCGACCGCGGATCCGGGTGCCGACCGGATACTTGGCGGCAACCGTGCTCCAGGGGTCGGGCTGCGTCTGCTTCAGGCCCAGGGAGACCCGCTCCCGCTCGCGGTCATACCGGAGCACCTTGACGTTGATTCGATCGCCGATGGACAGGATCTCGGAGGGATGCCCGACGCGGCCCCATGACATGTCGGTGATGTGGAGCAGGCCGTCGACGCCCCCGAGGTCGATGAACGCTCCGTAGTCCGTGATGTTCTTGACGACACCCGGCAGGACGGCGCCTTCCTCGAGATGCTTGAGCGTTTCCTGCCGCAGGATTTCCCGTTCCTTTTCCAGGAGGAGCCTGCGGGAAAGGACGATGTTGCCGCGCTCGCTGCCCGATCAGATCGTCAAGGTTCTTGACCGGTCGCAGGTCCACCTGGGACCCGGGCAGGAAGGCCGGGACTCCGATGTCCACCGAGAGCCCGCCCTTGACGCGCTGGACGATCCTGCCCTCCACGACGGCTTCCTTGTTGTAGGCTTCCTGGAGATCGTCCCAGATCTTCAACTGGTCCGCCTTCTCCTTGGAGAGGAGAATGAGTCCCTCCTCGTCTTCGGCGCCGTCGAAGTAGACCTTGATGGTGTCTCCCACCTTCACGTTGTACGTGCCGTCGGGCTGGCGGAATTCCTCCAGGGGGACCTCCCCCTCGGACTTGTACCCGATGTCGACGGTGACCGAGGTCTGACCCACGGCGATCACGGTTCCCGTGACGACCTCGCCCACTTCCACCTTCTTTTTTTCGATCGATTGCTGCAACAGGGCGCCGAAGTCCTCCTCGGCATCCTTGGAAGGCTGAGCCTGGACAGCGTCCCCTTGGGGAGGTTGGGGTTGGTCGGTGCCGGTCTTGGTCGGAGTCGTCGAATCCATTCGTTGTTCCTTTTGTCTGTTGGCTGAAGTTTGCCGTGTTCCTGTTTCCCGTGGTTGTCAGCTTGGGGTGCCGTCTGAGAACCGCAGGGGCCGTATCCAAAAGAACTTCTGAATTATAGGAGGCTTTTCCGAAAACCGCAAGGCGGCGTCCGGACATTGTTTTTTCGTCAAGCCCCGGGGCCCGTCCGCCATGGGGTTCAGCCTCTTGCAGATCCGGAGAGCCTGATCTTGGCCAGGCAGGCCTCGATGGTTTCGAGCACCTCCTCTTTTGTGAGGCGGGTTGTGTCGATGCGCACAGCTCCCTCAGCGACCTTCAGCGGCGCCGCCTCCCTTGCGCTGTCCCGGGCGTCCCGGTCTTGAATCTCCTCCTTGAGCCGCTCTTCGGGAACCTCGATCCCCTTGGCTTTCCACTGGAGAACCCTTCTGCGGACCCGCTCCTCCACATCGGCGTCCAGAAAGATCTTGAGGTCCGCGTCCGGAAACACCACCGAGCCGATGTCGCGCCCCTCCATGACGACTCCGCCTTGCTCGCCCAGGCGGCGCTGCTTCTCCACGAGGACCCGCCGGACCTCGGGAAAGCGGGACAGGAGAGAGGCGTCCTCGCCGACGCCGGGTCTTCTCAGCTCCTCGGTGACGTCTTTGCCGTTGGCAAGGACGCGGAGTCCCTGAGCGGTTTCAGTATAGAGAATGTCGAGGTCCTTTCCAAGACGGGCGAGTGCCTGCGGGTCCTCGAGAGAGACCCCTTTCTGGCGGGCCCAGAAGGCCAGGGCCCGGTACATGGCGCCGGACCGGTTCCGCCTCATTTCGGGACTCCCTGTCTTTGGCTCAGCGGAAGCGAGAGGTTTCTTCGGCCCCTGTCAGGGACGCGAGCCGGTCCAGAAAGTCCGGAAAGGAAATCTCCATGCAGGAAGCGCCCGAGATCCTGCTGGGCCCACGCGCAGCCAGGGCGGCCACCACCATGGACATGGCGATCCGGTGGTCCTGCCAGCTTTCGGCATGAAACCCTTCCACTGCGCCTCTTCCTTCGACTTCCAGGCCGTCTTCGAATTCCCGGACCGCGACTCCCATGGCGGCCAGGTTGGAGGTCATGGCGGCGATCCGGTCCGACTCCTTGACGCGCAGCTCCGCGGCTCCCGAGATCCTGGTTCTCCCCTGGGCGAACGCTGCGGCGACGCACAGGACCGGGATCTCGTCGATCGTGGCCGGCACTTCCTCTGGAGGGATTTCCGTGGCCCGAAGCGGGCTGGTCCGGACCCTCAGGTCCGCCACCGGCTCGCCGCAGATCTCGTGTGGGTCCATCCATTCGATGTTCGCTCCCATCCGCTCCAGGACCCTGAGGTAGCCCGTGCGGGAGGGATTGGCGCAAATGGAGCGGATCCGGATGTCCGAGCCGGCCGTGATCAGCGCGGCGACCACGAAAAAGGCTGCCGATGAAGGATCGCCCGGCACCGAGAGATCCCGGGCGGCAAGGGGCCGCCCTCCGCGGAGCCGCACGGCCCTGTCTTCCCACGACAGATCCGCCCCGAGGTACAGGAGCATCCGCTCCGTGTGGTCCCGCGAGGGCAGCGGCTCCCGAATGGATGTCGCTCCCTCGAGGAAGAGGCCCGCGAGGAGCAGAGCGGTCTTCACCTGGGCGCTTGCCACGGGCGAGTCGTAGTGGATCGGCGACAGAGGACCTCCCTGAATGGCCAGCGGGGCGAACCGGCCGCCTTGCCTGCCCCGGATCTCGGCGCCCATCTGGCGCAGGGGCGCAACGACCCGTGCCATCGGCCTCCTGCGGAGCGAGGCATCCCCGGTGAGAACAGAAAAGAAGGGCTGTGCGGACAGAAGGCCTGCAAGCAGCCGCATGGTGGTTCCGGAGTTGCCGGCGTCCAGCACGTCTGCGGGCTCGTGCAGGCCGCCGCCCGTGCCGTCGATCTCGACCCGGCTCCCTTGTTGGCGCAGCGAAACGCCGAGCTGCGAAAGGCAGCGGGCCGTGCTCAGGACGTCCTGGCCCGTGGAGCAGTTCTCGATCCGGATCGCCCCCTGGCACAGGGATCCGAGGATCAGGGCGCGGTGGGAAATCGATTTGTCCCCGGGCAACCAGAGGTCTCCCCGCAGTCCACGGGCGGGCCGGACCACGAGAGGCTCGGGCCAGCTCCGGCGCCACAGGGTCTCGTCAGGTGTGCTCATGGGTCCTGCCCTTCTCCAGCAATGGGCGAAACGGGCCCGGCGGCCGGCGGTGCTCTCGGCCCTTTCGGGACGCCTTCTCGGCTCAGCCTCCAGGACCGCGATCGCCGCGGCCTCCTCCTTTTCGGTTTCCTTCCCCGGTTTCGAGGTGCAGGATCCTGGCCCGGGTCAGGCGCGATTGCCGGAAGATCTCCTCCAAACCCGCTCCGTCTCTCCGGTCGATCAACCGCACGAGTTCTCGGAGAGAATCCTGAAAGGCCTCCAGAGCCTGCAGGATCGGCTCCCGGTTGAGGAGGCAGATGTCCCGCCACATTTCGGGATCGCTCGAGGCGATGCGGGTGAAGTCCCGAAACCCTCCTGCGGAGAAGGCGCTGAGCTCGCTTCCGTCTCGCTCCGCCTTCTGGATGGTGTGGACCAGGCCGTAGGCGACCATGTGGGGCAGATGGCTCACGTACCCCATGACGAGGTCGTGACGCTCAGGGTCCATGAGGACGACCCTGGATCCGACCGACTCCCAGAGGGTTCGTACGGCGTCAAGAGCCGAGGGATCCGTGCTGGCGTCCGGCGTGAGAATGCACGTGCGGCCCTCGAAAAGAGAGGGGAAGGAGGCATCGACTCCGGAGTGCTCGGTTCCTGCCACGGGGTGGCCTGCGACGAAGGGACTGGGATTCCCAAAAAGGGTCTTCGCCGCAGCCACGAGAGGGCCTTTCACGCTTCCCACGTCCGTGACGATGCCGCCGGGTTTGCGGCTCGCGGCGACTCTTGCCAGCAGGCCCGGCAGCGCCGAGACCGGCGTGGCCAGGACCACGAGGTCCGAAAGGCCGGCCGCGTCCTCGAGCCGGTCCTCGATCGTGTCGATCACGCCCAGTTCGAGAGCCCTGAGCAGGTTCGCCTTCCCCCTGCCCAGGCCGATGATGCTTCCGAAGAGGTTCTTCTGCCTGGCTGCCCGGGCAAGGGATCCGCCGATCAGGCCCACGCCCACAATGGCCACAGTGCCGAACAGAGGTCGCGGAGGCAACGGATTAGATCTCCTTTCCAAACAGCATGGAGGCGTGAGCGCACCGGCTCCCACCCGGGCGCATTCCTCCTATTGCCCGGCGGGCCCCCGGCCTTCCGGGTAGGAGCCGAGAAGCTTCACTTCGCTGCAGACAGCCGAAAAAGCGGCCAGGGCCCTGCGGACATGGGGATCGGTTCGGTGGCCCCGGATGTCCAGAAAGAAAACCGACTCCCAGGGCCTTTTTCGATGCGGTCTGCTCTCGATGCGGGTCACGTTGACCTTGTGGTCCACAAAAGGCCGCAAGGCGGCGTGCAAGGCCCCTACACGGTCCCGGGTGTAGAAGACCAGGGAAGTCTTGTCCCGGCCGGTCCTGTCCGCGTCCCGGGTGCCGAGAACCAGAAATCTCGTATATTGAAAGGGGCCGTCCTGGATGCTCTTCTCCAGGACCGCAAGATCGTGGAGCTTGGCGGCCAGAGGGCTTGCCACGGCCGCACTGTGGGCCTCCGAGGAGGCGATCTCGGCCGCTTTGGCCGTGCTCTCCACCTCTACAAGCTCGACCTCGGGCAGGTGGGTCTGGAGCCAGGAGCGGCACTGGGCCAGCGCCTGGGGGTGGGAGTAGACGCGGCGGATGTCCTGCAGGCTGCTCGATGGTGAAAGAAGATCCAGGGTGATCTCGAGAAAGATCTCCGCCGAGATCCGCACGTCGGAATCGAGGAACAGGTCCAGGGCATGGGCAATCAGGCCCTCGGTGGAATTCTCGATCGGGATGACGCCGTAGTCAGCCCGCTGCCGTTCCACGGCCTCCAGAACGTCCCGGAGGCTCCTTTCGGCGATCAACAGGCCGGCCTGCCCGAAATGCTCCAGGCAAGCCAGGTGCGTGAAGGTGCCCCATGGCCCGGGAAAGGAGATCTTCAAGGGTTTTTCAAGGGACAGCGAGGCCGACAGGATTTCCCGGAACACCGAGCGGATGGCGTCGCTGGGAAACGGGCCCGGATTGATCGCGCAGAGGCGTTCGTAGATCTGCCGTTCCCTTGCCGGCGAATGGAAATCCAGGTTTCGGTCCGCCTTGGCTTTGCCGATCTCGATGGCGATCCGTGCCCGGTCGTTGAGGAGCCGGAGAATCGAATTGTCGATCTCGTCGATGCGCGCTCGAAGGGAGGAGATCTCGTCGTTTTCCGCAGGGGATGGGAACGAACGGGATTTCCCGTTACGAGTGGCGGATCTTTTTGCAAAAAGAATTATAGAGATAGGCCCTGGAAAATCAAGGCGTTTCTCGAAAGCCCGCCAACGTTAAAGGGAAGTCTCAACAAGATTGCTCCATTCAAGACATCCCTTTCAAGAGCGCTGCAGAAAGTTCTGAATTCGATCCACAATCACCCTTTCCGGTTCGGGCTGGATCCAAAGGACCTCCTCCTGGTTCCGAAACCAGGTGATCTGCCGTTTCGCATAGCGGCGGGTGTCCCGCTTCAAGGCCTCGACAGCCGATTCGAGCGTGGCCGCTCCCGCAATGACCGCAGCCATGTGGCGGTACCCGAGGGCCTTCATGGAGGGCAGCTCAGGGCCGTAGCCTGCGGCAAGCAGAGCAGAGACCTCTTCGAGCAGGCCCTCCTTCATCATCCGGTCCACGCGTTCGTCGATCCGCCGGTAGAGGCTTTTCCGGTCAGGGCACAGCCCGATGATCAGAAACCGGTATCGATTTTCCCTGAACCCGTGATCCTGTTGCCAATCCGCTATGCTGCGGCCTGTGCGCAGATACACGTCCAGGGCCCTCTGGACCCGAACCCGGTCCCGGCAATGGATGCGGCGGGCTCCTTCCGGATCGACCTGTGCAAGGAGCGCGTGAGGATCGTCGCCGAACGGGGCGTATCGGCCGAGCCTCGCTGACCAGGTTTTTTCCCGAATCGGGTCTGCCTCGGCAAAGAGGCCGTGGAGCAGGGCCTTGACATAAAGGCCGGTCCCGCCCACCACGAGGGGCAGCCTGCCCCGGCCGAGAATTCCGGCGATGGCCTGATCCGCCTCTTTCTGGTACCGGGCCGCATGGAAGCTCTCGTCCGGATCGGCGATGTCGATGAGGTGGTGAGGGATGCGGGCCCGGTCCTCGACAGAGGGTTTGGCCGTTCCGATGTCCATGCCGCGGTAGACCTGCATGGAGTCTGCGCTGACAATCTCGGCAGGGATCTGCTCGGCAAGCCGCAGGGCCAGGCTGGACTTGCCTGCGGCGGTCGGGCCGACAAGGACGACGATGCTCGGGGCGGCCATGGCGCTCGAACAGTCAGGTGCGCTGAAACCGCTTTTCGATTTCACGCAGCGTGAGCAGAATCCGCACAGGCCTTCCGTGAGGGCACGTGGTGGCCTCTGGGTTGTCGTCGAGCGCCCGCAGGAGCGCCTCCATTTCATCGGGCTCCAGCGTCTGGCCGGCCCGAACGACGGAGTGGCAGGCCATGCGGGCGAGCACCCCTCTGCGCAGGCTTTCCAGCTGGGATGCGCTTTCGGCCGTCAGGATCTCCTCGGCAACATCCTTGCAGAGGCTGACCGGGTCGGCGTGAGCCACCAGGGCGGGAACGGCCTTGACTGCAAAGGTGGCGCCGCCGTAGGAGTCGATTTCCAGCCCCAGGGCGCCGAGCAGATCGAGATGGGCCTCAAACACCTCGGCCTGTTGAGGAGGAAGCTCGACGAGAGCCGGAGCCACCAGGGGCTGGCGCTCGAAGTTCGGGCCGTTGAGGGCCTGCTGGAGCCTTTCGAAAGCCAGCCGTTCGTGGGCCGCGTGCTGGTCGATCAGAACGAGCCCGTCAGGGCTTTCGCATAGAAGATAGGTCTCCCGGAACTGTCCGATGAGACGAACGGACGAAAGGGCCCGGCCATCCGGCTTCCACAGAGTCTCCTGCGAGGCGGGTGCGGTCCGGCCGGCCGGGGCCTCCCGAACGACCGGCACGGGACCGGAGGCGACCGCGTCGGAGGGCTTGTAGGGCACAGCGGTAGAGGAACCCTGAGCCGAGGGAGTGAAGGCTTCTGCGGCTCCGGCGCGCACCAAAGGCTCGGTCTCGGCAGCGGGCGGTTCGGTCCGCGCCCAAGGTGCTGCCCGCGGGCCGGCTTCCGGCGGGGAACCCGGACTCCGGGGCCTCGTCCCCTGCCAGGGGGATCTGCGGCCGAGATCCCTGAAGGCCTGAAGCACGAGCCCGCGGGCCCGCAGAGGATCCGAAAAGCGGACCTCCTGTTTGGTCGGATGCACGTTCACGTCCACATGTCCGTAAGGTGCGGACAGGTACAGGAAGGCCACCGGGTATCGTTCCCTGGGCAGGGCCGACGGATAGGCATCCCGCAGGGCCCGCAGGATTCCCGGGTCGCGGACCGGCCTGCGGTTGACGAAAAAATAAATCCCCTGCGCTGTGGCCCTGTGGATCCCGGGCGGCGCGGCGAGTCCTTCGATCCTCCAGTCTCCCTGTTCGGCCTCCACGGAAAAAAGCGCTTCGGCTGTCTCAAACCCCAGGAGCTGAGCCACCCGCTGCCTGAGGTCGTCGGTGGCCGGCGCGTTCAGCCACACGGCTCCGGCGCTCTTTTGCAGCTGAAAAGAGACCTCGGGCCGCGAAAGGGCGAGACGCACGAACAGGTCCAGCACGTGCCCGGTCTCGGTCTGGCGGCTCCGCAGGAACTTGCGGCGTGCCGGGGTGTAGCGAAACAGATTCTTCACCCGAATTCGAGTGCCGGCAGCCATCCCGCATTCCCGGAAGCTGGTCTCGACGCCCCCCTCGTACGTGACCCGGACTCCGAGCGGCGCGTGCCTGGCCCTGGTTTCCACGACGAGGTCCGAGACCGCCGCGATGCTCGGCAAGGCTTCACCTCGGAACCCCAGGGTGCGAATCGCAAACAGGTCCTCCTCGCTTTCGATCTTGCTTGTGGCGTGCCTTTCGAGAGCCAGGGAAAGCTCTTCCCGGGTCATGCCGATCCCGTTGTCCAGGACCTCGATGCCGTCGGCCGGATCTGCCTCTACGGTCACACGGACGGCCGTGGCTTCTGCGTCCAGGGAGTTCTCCACGAGCTCCTTGAGCACCGAGGCCGGTCTCTCGACCACCTCGCCGGCCGCGATGCGGTCGACGAGTTCCTTGGGCAGGACACGGATTCTCAAAGGGAAGCCCTTTTCTCGCCGCAAAAGGGGGACCCGACGGAATCAGGATAGCAGAAACCCGCCGGCGGCGTCACGTGGAGGACTTTTCGGCCTGTTTTCTTTCTTGCTCGATCTGGTCCCGGCCCCACTGGAGCGCGGCCAGAACCCGGGGATCGTCGCTGCGCCAGGTCCTCTCCTCGAAAGAGCGGCGCTCGAGGCTGCGGAGGAAACGCTCTTCGATCTCGGCCAGGTAGGAACCGTACAGGTGATAGGAGTCGGACATGTCCACATAGCGACCCACTGCGACCGGCCGGCCCGCGCGACGGGAGATCCGTTCGGCCAGGACCTTCTGGAGTTCTGTCAGCGCGTAGAGGTTCATGAAAGCCGCCTTGTAGGCGTCCCGGCTCCTCCAGTGGGCGTTCATGTTGAGACGCAGCAGGCCCTTGTCGTCCTGGAGCAGGCGGCACCAGATCCGCTGCAGGCAGGGGGGGTCCTCGGTTCGGGGGTCCAGGGTGGGCATCCAGGTGATGGCCTGGGCACGCCTTGTGTAAGGGACTTCGGAGAGTTTTTCGACCAGAGCCTCGATCTGATCGACGGCCCGAAAGGGGCTGTCATCGTCGAACTTCCGGGGATCCTCTCGCACGACGTAATGGAAGAGACGGTCGTGATAGGTGTAAGTCCACTTGCCCTCGTCCGGCCGGATCCAGTGGTCCCGAACGCCCTCCAGGACCTCGAGCCTGTATTTCTCCAGGTCCTCGATGCCGCCCGGAAAGGCCCGGTGAATCCGGGGCTCTTCAAAGGGCTCCTCCACGACCATGACCATGGTGGCGTCGCGGCTCGGAGGATCCTCAGGATGGTCGTATTCGGTGCGGAGCGGAACCCCTTTGTCCCAGAGCTCCAAGATGCTCTTTTCCCAGGCTTCGGGCAGCGTGCGGCCAGAGACCAGAAGAACCGGAATGTTTCCCTGTCCAAGATGCGTTGTCATGGCGCCCTTTTGCGTTTGCGGTTCGTGACAGGCCAGCGGCCAGGAATCAGGCCCTCTCAAGCGCGGCATGGGGGATCGAGCCGCCCCGCCTCTTGCCGCTCCCTGTTTAGCACAGGGCTCGCCCCCGAGCAAACGGTTCCCGGGATCCTTTCCCGGCCGGTTGACCCGTATTCCCGGCTTTCCATAAGATACAGAAAGAGTCCCTGCGCCCTTCCCCGCTCCACCCCGGCATAGAGCGATCCCTTGCAGAGAAAGCCGTTTCTCAAGAAAGTCCGCAGAATCGTCGTCAAGGTCGGCAGCCAGGTCCTCACCGACGGAAGGGGCAGGCTCTGGCCCCCGGTCTTTTTCCTGCTGGGCGGCCAGATCGCCGAGCTCATGGAAGAGCAGAAAGAAGTGATCGTCGTCTCTTCCGGCGCGATCGCGGGAGGCCGTTCGGTGCTGGGTTTCCGTTCCGGCCGGGCGAGCATCCCGGAGAAGCAGGCCCTGGCAGCAGTGGGCCAGACCCGCCTGATGGGCTTCTATCAGCAGGCCCTGGAGTTTCACGGAAGACGGGCCGGCCAGGTGCTGCTCACTCGGGAGGATCTGGCGGATCGCAAACGGTACCTCAACGCCCGCAACGCTCTGTTCAAGCTGCTCGCCTTCGGCGTTGTGCCGGTCATCAACGAGAACGACACGGTTCTCGTCGAGGAGATCAAAGTCGGAGACAATGACAACCTTTCAGCCCTGGTCGCGATCCTGGCAGAGGCGGACCTTCTGGTTCTCCTGACGAGCGTGGCCGGCCTGTACCCGGATGCTGAGGGCGGCGGGGAGCCGATCCCCTATGTGGAGCGGATCACCCGGGAGATCCTTGCCATGGCGCGGGGCCCGGCCGGTCCCCTCGGCACGGGCGGCATGGCGACCAAGCTCGAAGCGGCGCTCCTGGCTACCCAGGCCGGCATTCCGGTGGTCATCGCCGACGGCCGCCGGGAAAGGGTTCTCAGGGACATTGTCCAGGCGCAGCCGGTCGGAACGTTCTTCCCGCCGACCCGCGACCTCCTCACCCACAAGAAGCACTGGATCGCCTACACCCTCAAGAAGAAGGGCTCTCTCGTTCTCGACGACGGAGCCGTGAAGGCGATCGTGGAGAGCGGCAGGAGCCTCCTTCCCTCGGGCGTGGTCGCGGTGCAGGGCAGCTTCGAGACCGGCGACATGGTCTCGTGTCTCGATTCCGCCGGCCGGGAGATCGCCAGGGGCATCACCCATTATTCGGCTCAGGAAGTGCGCAAGATCATGGGCAAGAAGAGCTCCCAGATCGAAGCCCTCCTGGGATACAAGATCCAGGACGAAGTGATTCACCGGGACGAACTCGTGCTCTTGAGGGACCTCGCCTGAGGGCGGGCCGCTTGCACGGAAGAGCGCGCGCAAAGGAGAGTCCGGCCATGGATGCAGCCCACTCCATCGAAGCGATGGCCGTCGAGGCCCGCCGGGCCTCGGAGCAGATCGCGTCCTGCGGTTCGGAGCAGAAGGACAGGGCCCTTCGCCTTGCAGCCGAAAAAATCGGACAGAACCGGTCGGCTCTCAGGGAGGCGAACGAGGAGGATCTCCGCCTGGCCCGGGCCCAGGGGTTGCCTGCCGCCCTGCTCGATCGGCTGACCCTGTCGGACAAGGTGATCCACCAGATGTGCCGCAGTCTGGAGGAGGTCGCCGCGCTGTCCGATCCGGTGGGCGAGGTCGTGCGGATGTGGAGAAGGCCCAATGGCCTCTGGGTCGGCAAGATGCGGATTCCCCTGGGCGTGATCGGCATCATTTACGAGGCCCGGCCCAATGTGACCGTCGAGGCAGCGGCGCTCTGCGTGAAGTCCGGAAACGCCGTCCTGCTCAGAGGAGGTTCCGAGGCCCTCCATTCCAACCGGGCCCTGGTGGGACTCCTGGAGGCCTCTCTTTGCGAGGCCGGCCTTCCGGCCAAGGCCGTCCAGCTCGTCGGGACGCCCGATCGCTCGGCGGTTCTGGAGATGCTCAGGCAGGAGGCTTACATCGATCTCATCATTCCAAGGGGCGGAGAAGGACTGATTCGGTTTGTGGCCGAGAACTCCCGGATCCCGGTGATCAAGCATTACAAAGGCGTCTGCCACGTGTTTGTGGACGAGGGGGCAGACCCCGAGATGGCCGTCCGCATCTGTGTGAACGCCAAGACCCAGAGGCCCGGCGTGTGCAACGCTCTCGAGACGCTCCTCGTTCACCGGGCGGAGGCCGACTCGCTCCTGCCGCGGATCGTTTCGGCCCTTCGGGAGCGGGGGGTGGAGATTCGCGGGTGCCCGGAGACGCTCGCCCGGATTCCGGACGGGGTGCCTGCCGCAGAGGAGGACTGGAGCGCCGAGTATCTCGATCTCATCCTTGCCGTGAAGGTCGTCTCCGGTCTGGACGAGGCCATCGAGCACATCCGGCGTTACGGCTCCCTTCATACCGAATCGATCATCACGCAGAACTACGAGAGGGCGCAGCGTTTCCTGCGGGAGGTGAATTCCTCCACGGTCCTGGTCAACGCGTCGACCCGGTTCAGCGACGGCTTTGAGTTCGGGCTGGGCGCCGAGATCGGGATCAGCACCACCAAGATTCACGCCTTCGGGCCCATGGGCCTGGAGGAACTGACGACCACCAAGTACATCGTGTACGGTTCGGGCCAGGTCCGGCAGTAGGAAGACTCCGAGGACGGCCTTCCCGGGTTCCGGCCGGGACCGGGCCGGTCACTCGGACTCCACCGTGAACTGCCAACGGCAGCACACATCCGCCGGCTCCTTGCGGGGCGGGAGCAGGAGGGGGCGGACCCGGATCCCGTCATCCACGGCCCGGGCCATGGCCGAAAGGTACGCGGTCTCCACGGGCTCGCAGGTCAGGGTCGTGCGGCCCATCCGCTCCATGGCTTCCAGAAAGGGGCACCGCTTCACCTCAAAAATCAGGCGGTCGGGCCGGTCCTGGAAGAGATCGTACTCCACATGGAGCCAGAGAGGGTCAAGCGTCATGAGCTCCCGGAGCCCGGCAAGCCCCTTGGACGAGACGGGGAAGTACCTGCGCGCCCTCTTGAGGAAAACCGAAGCGTACCGTTCCCATACGTCCACATCCATCTGAAGGGCCTTTTCGAATCCCTCGGAACGTTCGGCTGCCAGGAACCAGAGGCCGTCGATGGCCGAGGCGAGGTCAGCGGCAAGCCGCAGCCGCTGAAGGAGTTCTTCTCGAGAGAGATCCTCGAGCCTTTTCATTCGCTTCCTTCCCGCAGGCCCCGGGCGGCTGAACCGCCTTTTTTCTAGGTGTCCATGCGAACGGGCACGGTCCTGCCGCAGGTCCGGCAGGTGCCGTCCGCCAGGTCGATCGAGAGCACGCGGAATCCGTGCCGGCGGATGACGGCTCTGCCGCACCCGGGACAGTACGTGTTCTCGCCTTCATCCCCGGGGAGGTTCCCGGTGTATACATAGCGGAGGCCCTGCTCCAGTCCGATCTCCCGCGCGCGCCGCAGCGTGCTCGCGGGAGTCCTGGGCCTGTCGAGCATCCGGTACGTGGGATGAAAAGCGCTGACGTGCCAGGGCAGGTCCGGGCTGAGCCCGCACAAAAACCGGGCGATGTCGCGCAGCTCCTCCTCCGAGTCGTTCCATCCGGGAATCACGAGGGTGGTGACCTCGATCCAGATCTTTCTGCGGACCATCTCGCGGATGGCTTCGAGGACCGGGGCCAGGCGAGCCTTGCAGACTCTTCTGTAGAACTCCTCCCGGAAGGACTTGAGATCCACGTTGGCCGCCTGCAGATAGGGATGAATCGTCTCGATCGCCTCGAGGCTCGTGAATCCGTTGGTCACGAACACGTTCTGGATGCCCTGGGCCTGGGCCAACCGGGCCGTGTCGTAGGCGTACTCGAAGTAGATCGTGGGTTCGGTATAGGTATACGAGATCGTCCGGCAGTTCCGGGCGACAGCCAGGTCCACGACTTTCTCGGGCGGCAGGTTCGCTCCGTCGATCCGGCCGTGGTCGCGGGGCATCTGGGAGATTTCGGCGTTTTGGCAATGGAGGCAGTGGAAGTTGCAGCCCGCTGTTGCGATGGAAAAGGAAAGGGTGCCGGGATGAAAGTGAAAAAGGGGCTTCTTTTCGATCGGATCCACGTTCGCTGCCACGGCCCTGCCGTAAACGAGCGTGTAGAGCCGCCCGTCTCGGTTCTGCCTCACGCCGCAGGCTCCGAGCTTGTCCGGCCGGACCGGCCGGATCCTGCAGCGATGGGGGCAGAGGAAGCAGCGGACAGTGCCGCCCTCCAGGGGTTCATAGAATCGGGCTTCCTTCACGGCTGCCCTTTCGTTTCGGACAGGTTCGAAAGGACGAGACCAAGATGGCCCGGGGGCGCGGGGTTGTCAATGGGTTGAGTCGCGCCTGAAGTTGCGCCCTGGCCCGGTCTCTGGCTGCAGGGGCTTTCCGTGGACGCTGCCGGGCGCGGCCAAGGCATGCTTGCGGCTTGCGGGCCGGGCTAACGGGATCCTTCCCTGGCTTTCTTGAGGTGGGCTCTAGAGGGGTTTCGACAGGCCGAGTGCGTGGAATTCGCCTCGAGCTCTTTCTCGAGCCGGGCGAGGCACTTGTTGCAGATGCCGTGGCTGATCCGGTTGTCCCGTCGGGCGGTTTCGGCGATGACCTTCTTGCAGTGGGCGCAGATCGTGATCACAAACCCGGTCCTTGAGAGATGCCTCCCGACCGACTCCAGCGATTCCCGCAGAAACGGAGATGCGGCAAGAAGGAGTTTCTGGCTGGAATCAGCAATTTCTGTACCACTCGGATCTCCGGGTCCCGGCGCGCGGAAAACGGGGTTTTCACTCCGGAAAGCTGTTTGGGTTCGAACTGTTGCCGCGACTGTCCGCCGAGTACGGCAGTGAAGGCCGGGCAGGAATGGGCTCGGGTCCCTGGGAAAACCGTTTCTCTTTTCGGAGAAAAGTTTCACCTCTGCGCCACGACAGGAGACCGGAAAGGAGCGGAATCTCACGATTTGCCCAGCAGGCGGACGAGCAACTCGTGCCCTTTTTCGAAAAACAGTCCTGTCTCGGCCGCCGAAGCCTCTTCGAAGGTGCGGACAGAAGGCCAGTCCCGGGGGCTCAGAGTCGCCGGATAGCCCGCCCGGGGGTCGCAGGAAAGGAGGAAAGGCACCGGCCCGCCTGTGTGGGTTCGGATTCTGAGTGGGGTGGGATGGTCCGGGCACACGAGAAGCCGGAAGGGGTTCCCCGTGCGGAGAAGTCCTTCGTAAAGGGGGGTCAGCACATCGGCATCGAACCGCTCGATGGCCTCGATCTTGGCCTCGAGGTTTCCCCGGTGGCCCGCCTCGTCGGGCGCCTCCACGTGAAGAAAGACAAAGTCCTCTTCTTCCAGGGCCTCAAGAGCGGCGCGCGCCTTGGCTCTGTAGTCGGTGTCGAGATCTCCTGTGGCTCCGGGGACCCGGACCGGCCTGAGACCGGCGTAGTGGCCAAGACCCTTGACGAGATCCACTGCGCAGACCGTAACGCCCCGAATGCCGAAGCGCTCCGTGAGAGGGACCATGGCGGGCGCGGGCCCCTGGCCCCAGAGCCAGACGGCGTTCACCTTGCCTTCCAGCGCCGAGGCCACTTCCCCAGGCAGCCCCGAGGCAAGAACCCCGCGGGCGCGCTCCATGAGGACGGCGACTTTTTCCTGCCCCGGGCCACGGGGAAGGTGAGGCAGGATGTCCTGGTCTGTGATGTCGTGGGGGGGCGTGGTTCTCAGCCCCTCAAAGGCGCGGCGGGCTTCCTTCCATCGAACCACGTGCCGGTAAGAGACGCCGGCGTGAAAGGAAACCTCGGAATCCCCGAGAGCTTCCTGGAGCGCCCGGACACAGCGGCCGGCCCAATCCGAGGCGATTCCTCCACCGCTGTAATCGGCCATCACCAGGCGGCCGTCCCTCTTGTCCAGTCGGACCAGGTTGCACCGGAAGGCCAGATCGTCAGGACCGAGCCGCACCCCAAGGCTGGCGGCTTCCAGGGGCGCCCGGCCGGTGTAGCAGCGTTCGGGCGCGTACCCGAAAAGGCTCAGATTCGCCACGTCGCTGCCCGGGGGCATGCCCTGGGGCACGGTTCTGACCATGCCGACCACCCCTTGCCGCGCAAGGGAGTCCATTCTGGGTTTTCGGGCCACACCGAGGGGCGTCCGGCCTCCCAGCTTCTCTACGGGCTCGTCGGCCATCCCGTCTGGCACAGCGACGACGTACTTAATCTTGCCGGACACGGTGAAAACACCTCCGCCAGCGTTCAGTCTTCTCCCCGGTCTCGGCGGAAGACCAGGACGCCGTTCGTGCCGCCAAAGCCGAAAGAGTTCGACATGGCGAACTCAACCGCCTGGCGCCTGGCGTGGTTGGGCACATAATCCAGGTCGCACTCGGGGTCGGGATGGTCGTAGTTGATCGTGGGGGGCAGGGTCTCTCGCTCGAGGGCAAGAAGGCAATAGATGGCCTCCACCGCTCCTGCGGCTCCCAGGAGGTGGCCTGTCATCGATTTTGTGGAGCTCATGGCGAGCCGTGCCGCGTGGGGGCCGAAAGCGCTCTTGACGGCCAGGGTCTCGGCCAAGTCGTTGTACGGGGTCGAGGTGCCGTGGGCATTGATGTATCCGATGCGCTCGGGCTCGATTCCGGCGTCCTCGAGAGCCAGCCGGATGCAATCGGCCGCTCCCTTTCCCTCCGGAGAAGGGGCGGTCATGTGGTGGGCGTCGCCGTTCTCGCCGTATCCGACGATCTCGCCCCGGATCGGAGCGCCCCTGGCAAGGGCGAGGTCGCGGTTCTCCAGGATGAGGATCCCGGCTCCCTCCGCGATCACGAAGCCGTCCCGGTCCCTGTCGAAGGGACGGGAGGCAGCCTCGGGCTCGTCGTTCCTTCTCGAAAGAGCCCGCATGGCGCAGAAGCCCGCGATGCTCAGTCGGGTGACGCAGGCTTCCGTGCCGCCGGCGATCACGGCGTCTGCCAAGCCGTTGCGAATCAGGCGGTAACCGTACCCGATGCTGTGGGTTCCGGTCGAGCAGGCCGTGGCAATGCATACATTGGGCCCCTGGGCGCCGAACCGGATGGCCACGTGGCCCGGCGCCAGGTTCGGGATGATCATGAGAATGTGGAACGGAGAGATCCGGTCCGGGCCCCGGGTGGAGACGATCTCGTGCACCTGCTCGATCGTCTGGAGTCCCCCCATTCCAGAACCGATGACCACGCCTACCCGGTGCGCGTTCCCGGACCCGATCTCGAGGCCCGAATCTTTCACGGCCTCGGTGCTCGCCGCAAGGGCGAAC
>FWPU01001686.1_pt1 | contig 64755 bp, 60 predicted proteins | sample 2228361 | NCBI WGS metagenome assembly FWPU01 (sample SAMEA103939777, study PRJEB20133) | metagenome
TGTTGCTTTATGTAATATATTAGAGCTTTACCATAATAAAGAACAGGATCTTCTACAGGTATTTGTTTGATCGCAACTCTATTACAACAGGTAGGACCATCCAATACTATGGTCGTTGGGGTTTTATACTCTGCATTTAAAAGATTCAAATTGCATTTATTTAAACATCGTAGGTTTTTTATCTCTACTTCTTCGAAAAAAGTGAAAGGTATTTGTTTTATAGTAAAACTATTTTTTCTTGATTTTATAACTATATTAATAAGATTTGAGTTTAAAATAAATGGTGATACCGTAGGTATCCACCACTCTAATAGATAATAATTATTCCAAAAGGGATTTCTTGTCATTTTGTCAAACATACTGCTGTCGAGATTTATCGTTTTTATAGGTTTAGTAGTTAAATATTTTTTGTGTTGGTTATAAAATAATTCAAAATCCTTGAATACATTCTTATGCTCAAAATTAAATGCCCCTCCTCCTATAATATTGAGTTCAATATTATCCTCATTTTCCGATATATAAAATTTATTGCAAAGTTTTGTATTTATATCATTATTAAAAAGTAATGCTCCTAACAATAGAATTTTTATATTAGAAGCTGGGATAAAATTTTTGTGTATATTTAATGTAAAAACATTTTCTTGATTGGTAACATCATATATGTATATACCAAAATCATTTGCATATTTTCTTGGAACAACGCTATCTAATTGGGGATAGATTAAATCAACTGCTATGAAGATAATTAAAATGTAAAGGTATTTTTTTCTTCGTCCCATTTTACTTTACCCCTCATATTTTTGATTTTTTCTTTAATATTATCACATTCATTTTTTAACTTGTCTATTTGTTCATAATCGTATGTTATTATATTTTGTGGGAGCAATGAATTCAATGTATTTATAGATATCTTTCTAATATATTTATTGTCATCTTTTATAAAGTCTACTAAACTTTCAACACTGGTGTAGTTTCCTTTGATAGCCATGGCAAATACACAAGCAAATTTAACAAAATTGGAATTACTATCCGCAAATGCTCTCAATATATTTTGTATGTCAGGATAATTTATAAGAGATAAATTTATTATTGCGTGTCCAATCTTTTCATTGTTTGATGATTTTAAATCATTTAACCATTGCGCAATTTGGCTTTTTTTGTTTTTTTTACCTTCTTCATATTTCATTTTTTTACCACTCCTAATTGAACTATACCATTTGTCAAATAAAAAAATTTTATTATTTTGAACCCTCCTTTGTTTAAATATTGTTGTAAATCAATTTTATCAAATACCACAATTGAATTAGTAAGAAATGAGTAACTTCTACTTTTGGTGAGAAAATCACCTACATTTTTGATCCATAAATTTAAGTAGTTTCTAAAAATACTTCTTAAAAAGTAAGTTTTTGGTAGTGAAAATTCTAAAAATGAAAATATGCCTCCTTCTTTTAACACTCTGTGTATTTCCTTAAATACGGTATCAATATTATTAATATTTCTTATTACAAAGGCACATACTACTATATCAAAGAAATTATCTGGAAACGGCATTTTGCATGCATCCGCTTGAACTGTAAAACAGTTGTGCATATTATTATCTCGTATATTTTTTTTACAAATCTCCAGCATATTGTAACTTATATCTATACCAATAATATTAGAAAACTGCATACCTGAATGTTCATAAAATAATTTTAGTAAATCACCAGTTCCGCAACCTAAATCAAGTAAATTTAGATTTACTGCACTATTGATATTTTTTCTAACCTCATTTAGCAATGTTTTTCTCCAGAATTTATCTATATTTAAACTGAAAAATCTATTAAGAAAGTCATAGTATTTTGCAATTGGGTCAAATATTGATTTTTCTTTTTCCATAATATGGTTGTAAGACCACTATTCTGATAATTATAAGTAAAAATATTATGGGGATACTTATATACTGTGCAAGACTTAGTCCGTAAAGTTTGATCATGTCTCCTCTAAAAAATTCCACAACAAATCTTTCTAAAGCATAGGAAATAAATACTTCAAATGCAATTTGACCTGTAAATTTTCTTTTATTAAATCTCAACCAAAATATAAAAAATAGGATTAAGCAAATCAATGATTCATATAGTTGCACAGGATAAACAGCCAAAGAACTATTAGCAAAATTTGATATAAACCCTTTTTCCAGATGGTCTTGATAAGCAAAGGAATCCTTGGGGTAGAAGACTGCTCCTGGAAAATATGACGAGCATATTTTACCCCAACAACATCCTTTTAAAAAACATCCTATCCTACCAAAAAATAGACCTAAAAAAATAAGTGGCATTACAATATCAGCCATCTTTAATACATTCATCTTCCTTATCAGCAATATTATTGTGCCTCCTATTATTCCACCAAACAACCCGCCATAAAAAATTATCCCACCTTTCCATATTGCCAGTATATCAAAATTATAATATTCATAATTCTCCAATAGATATCCTAATCTTCCCATTATGGTAAATATAATGATTGTGGATATCACTAAACTTTTTAAGTTTTTGAATGCGGTTCCTGTAAAGATCATGTAGAATACCACAACCCAAAATACTGCGAAGGCTACATTAAACCCTTTGTCTTCCCAAATTTTAAATATAGACCAATTAAATTGTTCATTGTAGTATGTAACATACATTATGCGAGCTCCTATAAATCCAGTCAATATTACATAGATTGAAAAATCTAATAAAAATTCTTTATTATATCCTAACTGTCCACCTCTTCTTACAAACAAATAAGTGCATAAAATTACACTTATAAGTAACATAAGTACGTAAGAGTAAATATTTATGGTCCCTATAAATGGTAGATTTACTTGAAATAGAGTAGGGTACAATAGACTAATCTATATTATTTTAATGCCTAAAATGCCTGACATTTGTAAATAAGAGAGTGAGATTATTTTCTCTTGCGTATCTTATCACTTCTTCATCTTTGATAGAACCCAGTGGGGATATAAAATTTTTTATTCCATATTTTTTTGCATATTCTAAAGAATCTGGGAAGGGAAAGAAACCATCGGATGCAAGGCAAGATAAAGGTGGTATTTCTTTTATCTTTGATATTGCATTTTTAACTGCTCCAATACGGCTTGTTTGCCCACTACCTATAGCTATTGTTTTTTTATCCTTTACAATTACAATTGCGTTGGACTTCACAAGTTTTGCTACTTTAAATCCAAATAATAAATCTTCTACTATTTGGAAGCTTACTTGTCCGCTTACTACTTCATAAGTAATCTCGTTGGTGTAGAAATCCTTTTGTTGACATAAGATTGCTCCAGGGATGCTTCTTATATCTATATTAGCATATGCTGACAAATGCGATAGTTTTCTATCGCTTTTATACATAAAGATATTAAGATTTTTTCCCCACTTGCTATGTGTTTTTATATATTCAGTTGCCTCAGATGTTATTTGTGGTGCTGTTATACAGTGTAAAAGAGGGGAAGATTGAGTTATTATTTTCGCGCATTCTAAATCGATTGTAAAATTTACTCCCAAAATTCCTCCAAAGCTGGATTCATTATCAAGTGAAAAAATTTCACTACATACTTTGTATTTATCCTCACTTGACATAACAGCACAAGGATTTTGATGTTTTATTACTGTTCCTGTCGGTTCTATAAAATCTTTTACAAGTTCAAATGCAGTATTACTATCTAATATATTATTATATGATATATCTTTTACACCCTTTATTACGTTTTTTAAAATATTATCACCACTCTCATAGGCAAATGTTAAAAGAATCGCTTTTTGATGAGGATTTTCACCATAACGTAGTTGTTCAGTTGATTTTTGGTATAAGGGGAAAAATCCCGGTAAGTCTGGTAAATCATTTAAACCTAAATATATCATATAATCATATTCACATGTTATCTTGAATGTTTCCTGTGCCATCATTTTGCTAAATTCTACAGATATACACCCATTATTTGCATTTAAATGTTTTAAAAATTCACTGTAAAACTTAATTGATGGTATACATATACATGATTTATAATTTTTTGAGGCTGCTCTTAATAGTGAAACCCCTCCAATATCAATGTGTTCTATCAATTCCTCTTTTGAATTATATTTAGATAATGCACCAACAAAATCGTATAAGTTAACTATAATAAGGTCTATCTTGGGTATATTTAGTTTCTTTAATTCGTCAAGATGCTTTTTATTTTCTACATTTGCGAGGATGCCCGCAAAAATCCTATAATCTAAAGTCTTGACCCTACCATCTAAAATCTGTTGATTACCACTTATATCCGATATTGAATTTACTTGTATTCCTTGCCCCTCTAATATTCTTTTCGTTCCTTCTGTTGCAAATATATTTACATCAAATTTTTTAAGTTCACGAGCTACTATTTCAATATCACTCTTATCTAAAACACTTATTATGGCATTTTTTATTTTGATCATCTTGAAAGATAAATATTTACACTTTTTACTACCCTGTCAAATAAATATTCTATACTTTTTGTTGCATTTAAGTAGATAAAATCATAACTCTGGAATATACCCTTTAGTTTTTTATATTGCATATCTATTTGTTTTAGTATCTTTATACTTAATTTTTTATGAAATATATTATTTTCATCTAAGCGATTCTTTAAAAGAACAGGGTTGGCTGATAATATAAATACTAGTGGATTTCTAAAAGGTATTGTAATAAAATAATGCAATTTATATAGTTTCTCAATAGATATATTAAGTAGGATACTTTGATATGCTAAGGTAGATAAAAACGACCGATCCATAATTATTATGTTTTCTTTACAATCTTGTAACACATTGTAAATTTCACTTCTGGCTGCTAAGAATAAAAAAAATTGTGTTTGGGGTAATAAATCATTTTTTACCAAAATTTTTCTAATCTTTTCTCCTATATTTGTACTTCCAGGCTCTCTTATAATCTTTACAGTGGCATCTTTTTTTAAATAATTATATAGCTTTTTAGCTAGAGTACTTTTACCACTGCCGTCAATACCTTCAAAAATTATAAATTTTTTTTGATTCAACATGTGTTTAGCGATTTAATTTTTTCACCTTCTTTTCAATAAGGATATTCCACTCTCCTGTAATCAATATATTGTCATCTTTATCGGTTAGTTTAGTATTAAAAACTACTAAGCCCCCATTAGAATTTGGTATTTCTTTTTTGTTGATTACCTTTAAGATAAACCTTAGTTTTTCACCCACATAAACCGGTTTTTTATATTTTATTGTTTGAGATACCAACCCAATAACTTTTTTATCAAATAATCCACTCTTATATGCAATACCACTACATAAACTTACACACAAAAGACCATGAGAAATAATATCCTTGTATCCGCGTTCCCTTGCATAGGTTTTTTCTAAGTGCAGTGGATTTGTATCAAATGTCAAATACGCAAATTGTTTTATGTCATCCAATGTTATTGAAAACTCATCCATTTCAAATTCATCCCCAATAGTGTATTCTTCAAAATAATATGATTTTTGCATCTTACAAATTTTTGTCTAATTATTTTCAAATTTTACAAATTTTTGTTATTTTTTTATAAAAAGTTGTTAAAATACGCAGGCATAGATTTTGCAGTGCTAAGGAGTAAAATGAAAATGGAAGTAGAAAGTTGTATGAAAGGAGGTGAGGCAAAACTTATAGTGGTTGATATGTGGGTGGTTAGAATAAAAAATTTAGAGTGGCTAAAAGATATATGTTTGGAAGCCACCAATTTAGGAGGGTTTTAATATGTCTAAGAAAGGTTTTACGCTTATAGAACTGTTGATAGTGATAGTTATAATTGGTATAATAGCAGCATTTGCTATTCCAGCATTATTGCGTAACAAGATAGCTGCAAATGAAGGCAATGCAGTAACCAGTTTAGATGCTTATTTCAAAAATCAAGCAACATTCTATAATACTCGCGCAAGTATTACTGGTGCTTCTAAATATTGGACACAAGATGTTGCCGGTTTATATTATTTGAGTGCTGATGGAACTAACCCTATAGATAATTTAAATAAAGATATAGCTGATTCTGACTATAAATTCACATGCACAGCACCACAAGGTTATACTTATAAAGGGTGTACCGCAGGTCAGTTTACTTCTGAAGCTAAAAGTGGTTACTATGTCGCAGTAGTTTTGAAATATAACGCAACGGCAATAAGTTTACCAGCAGATACAACAGAATTCGGTATGTTAGCTGCTCCTGAAACATATGATAATACAGGAAATAATGTGTTCTTAGTAGATTATAAGGGTAATAAATATAGATCAGAAGGTGCTGGTAAAAGTGCCGAAGATATATTTGATACTGATTATGCAAGCTGGTCTGATGTTACATTCCCTGTTAGTGGTAATAACCCTCAAGGCAAACCATGGGTTAGTTTGGGTAAATAATTTCAATTGTAATATGAGGGGGTAGAAGGAATTCTCCCCCTCCCCATTTTTTATTGAACTTTAAAAAAAGTTTTACACTAATAGAATTAGTAATAGTAATAGTTATTATAGGTATAATAGTAACATTTGTCACTCCTGCGCTATTTAGAAATAAAATTGCTTCAAATGAAGGTAGTGCAGTAGCAACTTTAGATGCCTATGTTAAAGCGCAATTAACATTCCAACACAATAGAAGTAGCTTAACCGGAGGATTGAAATACTGGACGAATGATGGAGGTGGTTTATACTATTTAAGTGCAGATGGAACTACTCCTATTGCCGATTTGAATCAAGATATAGCTGATTCTGACTATAAATTCACATGTACAGCGCCACAAGGTTATATGTATAAAGGATGTGCTCCTGGATGGACAATTAGAATAAATGGTGCTCCCAGAAATGGCTATTATATTGCGGTTATTAAAAAATATAATGACATTGAAATACCAACTCCTGCAAGTAGCTTACAATTTGGAATACTGGCAGCTCCTGAAACATACAACCATACGGGAAATCACATTTTTGTAGTAAACACAAAGGGTGAAAAATTCAAATCAGAAGGTGCTGGTAAAAGTGCCGAAGATATATTTGATACTGATTATGCAAGCTGGGCTAATATATCCACTCCTACGATGGGTAATAATCCAGTGGGACAACCTTGGATAGGAACTGATAAGTAGGAAGTTAACTTTTATTTTCTAAATTTTTTATTAAATACCTCTTGACAGGATGGTTTATAGGGATATAATAATAATTGAGATATAAACTAAAAGAGTTAAGAAAGGAGGTGATGAAGAAATAGTATATAGAATTTCTAAAGATAAGATGTAGAAAAAATGAGAAAAGGAGGGATGATGATGAGTAAGAAGAAAGGTTTTAGTTTAATAGAAATTATGTTAGTAATGGCAATTATTGGGCTTTTAGTTTCATTAATTTTGCCAGCGATTAGTAAAGCAAGGTGGAATTCTCAAATGACCAAATGTGCATCTAATTTGGGTAATTTATATAAAGCACTTGAAGGATTTGTGCAAAAAGCAAGTGGTAGATACGAATCATATAGGTCATTTCCTCAGATTGGAATAAATGAAGGTGACCAATTACCAACGTGTAGTCTTTTGTGGCGTTTAATGCAACAGGAAGATATAGATAGTCTATCAGATATAGTAAGAGCAAATCCGAGTGAGGTAAGGAAGCAGGTTTTAATTAACTATGTGTGTAATATAAATAGACAAAATGTGCAGGTAAGGGAAGGTTCGGTTTCATATAGAGGTCCTACTCAGCCGATCAGTGCTGCGTCATTGTCAACTGGTGAGCTTATAGCCGGTGATGACCTTTTAGATCATGGTAGAGATAGAAATAGACAAATAAATGTTATGGATGGAAGTGGAGGTGTAACTCCGCGTGTTCACGATGATCCAGTATTTTCCCAAGCTTATAATCAACAGACCTGTAAATAATAACAACGCTGGAAAATAATTGGGCAGGGGATGTTTACCCTGCCCAATTCTAAAGAGGGAATACTGTATTGCATTGAATGGTCAAAAGATTGTGTTTAATGGGGAAATAAAGGAGAGTTTTTTCAACTACACTATTAAATTAAATAATTTTGTATGATGGCGCTGGGAAGAAAAGCTTAATAGTGTAACTTTTATCCTCTTAAATATAATAAAGTATATATAAAAAAGGGGGGGATAGTGTTATCTAAATAGAAAGCTCGGGGATGTTTTTTCTTTTTATTCCTTTCTGGGCTAATGCGTTGACTAAAAAAGGTAAAGCAAGAGTCGCATCTACATAACATACACTCCTTTGTGCTTGTTGCGAAATTTTACCCCATGATATTGCTTCTTCAAATGTGCATCCGGATAACCCACCCCACTGAGGAGAGTCAGTTGTTATTTGGATTGCAAATTTATGTGATTCGTCTTCTGTATTTTTTAGAAATGCTTTTTCAACAGTTACGAGTTGTATAAAATCTTTTGGAACACCCCCGCCTATATAAATGGCACTTGTTTTAGGAAATTTTGTTGCAATTAATGCTATTTCTTTAAAATCTTTAAGTTGGTCAAGGATGATATGCTTTCCATTTTTAAGTAGTATATTATCTAATAGCCCTATACCATATCCACTATCTACTATTGCTGGACTAAAAATAAATACCCCACTTCGATAACATTCCGCAACTATTGAGTTTATATTGTTATCAATTAAATATTTACCAAAATATTGTAAAAATTCTCTCGTTGAATAGTTTCTACTTTCTTCTAAAGTTTGGGCAAACATACCAATCAATTTTTCCATTTCCCTATACTCTAATTCATCCGCAAAAACATCATAGAACCTATCGATTTTTAGTTTAAATAACTCATAGTCATCTACGATATGACTACCTTGATAGTAGCTGTAACCCATACAATGTAATATATCTTCTGAAATATTTGCTCCTGTTGATACTAATATATCTATAAACCTATTTTTCACTAAATATTTTATAAGTTCAATCTGTCCTGTGGTAGACAAACTACCTGAAAGTCCCATAAATATTAAGTTGTTTTCTTCTTCTATCATCTTACACCAGATATCAAAAGCAGTTGCCAAACTTTTTCCTTGAAAACCCGTTTCTTTCATTTCGCTTAATAGTTCAGCTATATTTTTATTAGTTGAAACCGTCACCTGTTTTACTTTTTTAGATAAATATTCTTTTCTCTTCTTCACAAAATTATTATCCAGCATCTTGCACCTCCTTTGACTTACATTAAAAATGTTAAAAATTATAAAAATCATTTTTGAGAAAAAAATATTTTTTTATTAAAAATCTAATAATCGTTTAAAGTAAGTTGTTCATAAGTATATTTTTTATATCTTGCTCATAACACTTGCGTATAGTTGTTTTTAATTTATGTGATTTCAATATGTTATAAAATTAGTTCTCACCTTATTAGGAGTTTGTTTTATATTTATATTGGAAATTTTTCTAATATAATTATTAGAGAATATTATTATCTTTTATAAATGGATAGGCATAGTAATTGTGCTAATTTTTAAGTAGATTTTACATCGTCATTGATATTTTTTAAGGAGTATATATTTAATCGTTACATCTTTCTTGTAATATATTTTTTAGGTTGGTGCATCATTTAAAAGCTCTTTAATTGTATCCGGTGATTTAATTAAACGAGTTTTTATCATAAGTGGTCAAAAGAGACAAGTAAAGATAAAACAAGAGTAGGAGTATGAAAGATTATATTAATTTAGTCTCTTCTTCAAATTATATTATTGGTTTTTTAGTAGTTGCTTATAGGCTAATAATTTCCTATGTAATGAAATTTTTTCTTTCTTAGTATTTTTTAGTCTCAGGTTGGGTATATTAGTTTTTTCAATATTTTCAAATTTTTTATAAAAAGTTTCGTATAATAATGATATATGAAATTAGTTTTATTATTGTTACTAGCGCTGTATTCTGTAAATTTTGTAATGACTTTGGGTTCTGGAATAAAATTGGATTATATGGAAACAAAATATCCCGTTGTCAATCTTTACGAGGATGAAAAGATACTATATACAATTAAAACACTATACAATAGAAGTGATTGTAAAGAATTATTAAATTTATATAAGGAAATTCCAAAAGATAAGGTTATTCGTAAAAAACTTATAAACAAAGAAGCGTATTATTTTGCGAGATATATAGGTATTAAAAGTTATATAAAAAATAAACTACTAGACTTATTCAAAAAAAATAAATGTGGTTTAGATATTATATCTGTCCTAAATGTTGAGAGGATATCTAATATTAGGAAAAAAATGATTGATTATATTGAGGAAGGTATGCTGGATTATGCGCAATATATTGCAAATAAGCATAAATTTTTAAATATTCAAAGATTGTTAAGAGAAATTACCAAAAATAACCGGCGTAAGAGTAAATGGATGAATAAAAAAAGGAGGTATGAAGAATTATCAACTATACCAGTTGAAAAATGTGATAATAAGAGGTCATTTATTTCTAAGTATCCTCAAAACAAATTTTTTACTCAGGTAGGTAATTATGTTATCTTTTTTGAGGTTGGTAATATGCATATTTATGATATTGTGAAGGATAACAGGGAAGTAATAAATTTATATGACAATATAGCAATCGCATCTCCTTTTGCACATTATATTGATTTAAAGAATAATTTGGGTATTGAAGTAAGAGGGTATAAAATATATATGACTGTCTTTACTGGTAATTTCTTTACTGAGAAAACCTATGAAAGATTAGGTATAAATATTATTAAAGAGTACACTTATATGATACCTACATATAAGATTTTATTATTTGACTTATACCATAAAAAAATTCTATGGGAAACAAAAACTCATGGTAATTTTTCTTTTTTTTCCCCTCCTACTTTTGGCGGAGATTATATATATGCAATGTGTGGAGAATTTTCAGGGAATGAAGTGACAAATTATTTATGTAAGGTGAACAAGGAGAATGGGATAATTATTGATAAAGTTTATATATCAACCGATGAGATTTTTGCTATTTCAAGAGATAAAAAGACAATTATTTCTATAGAATACTCAAAGCCATATAGGGAAAATGTATATCTATATATCGTATTATATACAAGTGGGCTTGTATTAAAATATGATTTTAAAGATGATTTAGTAATATATTTACTTAAGTTAAGGCGAAAGGAGTTGTTACCGTTACCACTTAAATATAAAGATAATGTGCAGTGGGTGGGCAATAAAATCTTTGTATTTTCGATTCCTATTAATCATAATTTTTTTATAGTAGATAAAAAAAGTGGGAAATTAATAACGGTCATACCAAGAAGTTTTTTGGGTGATATGATTAAAAAGTGTTATACATACAATGAAAGTTTCGTTTGTATTTCTAATCAAAAGCTTTGTGTTTTCAAGGACGAAAAATTAAAAATTAAAGGTGTAAATGTAGAAGATATATATATTGATGAAGAAGATATAAAAATTTATTTTTTAAGAGGGAAGAAAATTTATCTTGCGAAAAATTTATTTTTATATAAAATCCGCCTGATGTTTGTTTTGGGTAATGAGTTTTCCAATATAGAGGAGTTATTGGATACGAGAAAGTATCTATTGATAAAAGGTATAAAAAATAATGATTGTATAGTAGCAGTTTACGAAAAAAGATAAGGAGAGTAGTATGGTCGAAGAGGAAAAAGATGATATACAGATGGTAGAAAAACTACAGATTGCATATAAAAAGCTAAAAGAAGAAATAGGTAAAGTTATAGTTGGTCAGGAAGATGTTTTAGAACAACTTTTAATTGGTATATTTAGTAAAGGGCATTGCATAATAGTAGGCGTTCCAGGGCTGGCAAAAACTTTGATGATAAGGACATTAGCACAAACATTATCGTTGTCATTTAGTAGGATTCAATTTACACCAGATTTGATGCCATCAGATATAATTGGCACTGAAGTAATACAAGAAGATAAAACCACTGGGGAAAAAGTTTTTAGGTTTTTGCCTGGACCAATATTTGCTAACATTGTTTTAGCAGATGAAATAAATAGAACACCACCGAAAACCCAGGCAGCACTTCTTGAAGCAATGCAGGAATATCAAGTTACTATAGCGGGGAAAAGATATAATTTGGAACAGCCATTTTTTGTTCTTGCTACACAAAATCCAATTGAACTGGAGGGAACATATCCCCTTCCTGAAGCACAATTAGATAGATTTATGTTTTTCATCATTATTGATTATCCAAAATTAGATGAGGAATCCAGAATTGTTAAGCAGACGACAGTAGATTATGTTCCAAATGTTGAAACGATATTAACGGCCCAGGATATATTGAATTTACAAAGTATTGTAAGAAAAGTGCCTGTGAGTGAAGCGGTGTTAAACTATGTATTACAAATTGTAAGAAGGACGCGTTCGAGAACACCGGAAGCATATGATTTTGCAAGGGAATGGATAAGTTGGGGGGCAGGACCTCGTGCGTGTCAATATTTGATTTTAGGTGCAAAAGCAAGAGCAGTTTTAAAAGGACGTTTATATGTATCTACTGAAGATGTAAAGTATGTTGCCTACCCAGTCTTGAGACATAGAATTATAACAAACTATTCTGCCGAGGCTGAAGGTATTAGAAGTGATAATATTATTAAGTTGCTATTAGAAAAAACACCTTATATAGAAGAAAAAAGTATTCCAACTGAAAAAGCTGCTAAGATATTTAAGGCGTAGTATACTGAAAATAAATGAGATTCAAGACTAAAACTAATTGTAAATTAAACAATATTTATAGATTAAGCTTATTTTTTTATCTTGTGTGCTAATAAGTAGAAATGACTAAACCGTTAAAATATTTAGACCCTCAATTATTAAAAAGGATAGAAAATCTTCAAATCAAAGCTAAATATTTAATGCAAGGGTTGGTATCAGGGATGCATAGAAGTGTGCGCAAGGGTTTTAGTGTGGAATTTGCTCAACATCGGGAATATTCAATCGGAGATGATTTGAGATACTTGGATTGGAAAGTGTTTGGGAAAACTGATAAGTTATTTATTAAAGAATATGAACAGGAGACAAATCTTGACTTTTATATTCTTCTTGATGTAAGTAAATCAATGTTGTATGATACAAAAGGTAAGACAAAATTAGAAGTTGCATATTTTCTTTTGTGTGCTGTGGCCTACCTTGTAATTGCCCAAAGAGATGCAGTGGGGTTTGGTATGTTTGATACAAGATGTCGCTTTGTTTTATCCCCTTCAACTTCCGATACTCAGCTAAGATATTTAAATTTTGAATTAGAAAGTATAGTCCCAAAAGAAAAAACAACGATAAAAGGTGTTTTTGAAGGTGTTGCAGAAAGAGTGAAAAGAAGAAGCATGATAATGATTGTCTCTGATTTCTTGTGCAATTTCCAGGAATTGAAAGTAGGATTAGGAGCCTTGGTTTCCGGCAAACACGAAGTTATTTTAGCACATGTTCTTCATGATGATGAACTGAATTTCGATTTCAAAAGAATGATACTATTTGAAGGTCTAGAAGAATTGTTGAAATTAAAAATAGATGCAAAAAGTATAAGAAAGGCATATTTAGAAGTAGTGGAAGAATATATAAGTGCAATGAGGTCTTTATCACTAAAGTTAGGTATTGACTATTCACTGTTTAATACCGCAGGTGACTTAGAAAAAGAACTTTTTACTTTTTTATCGGCACGACTTTCAAAAAGAGTATTGGTGAGAAGGCAAGTTTAATCATAATGAAATGGGTTTTTTAAACTCAGCATTTTTATACTTTCTCGGGTTTGCAAGTATACCAGTTATCATTCATATTTTAAATAGACAACGATATAAAAGGATTAACTGGGCAGCTATGGAGTTCTTGCGATTAGCTCTTCAAAAAGTAAGACGGAGAGTACTACTTGAAGAACTGCTTCTATTACTTATAAGAACTCTTATAGTAGTTCTTTTAGTAGGTGCTTTTGCTAAACCATATATTAAATCACCTAACTTACCTTTACTGGCTACTGAGAGTAAGTATTATATTTTCATTTTGGATTCAACATTAAGTATGAACTTAGCTGTCGGTGGTATTAGTAATTTTCAGAAAGCAAAAGAAAGTTTAATAAATTATGTAGATACTATATCACACAATCCTAAAAATAAGGTATCAATTATTCTATTTAAAAAACCAATTGAAAATTTAGTAAGAGAACCAATTTCAGATTTTGAAAGGGTTAAACAATTACTCACAGAAATTAGTATTAGTAAGACTAGTGGTAATATAAAACAACTCTTTTCTCAAATAGAAGAACTTGTTACAGATGAAAAAACAGCTGATATGAGAAAAGAAATATACTTTTTAACTGATCTACAAAGTTATCACTGGATTAAGGTTTTAGAAGATATTGAATTTAAGGAAAGTATTGAAAATATGTTTAAAAGCAATGCACGGTTAACTATTGTAGATTATGGTGTTGAAGAATATAATAATGTTACTATAACAAAGTTATTCTCAAATAATAGGATTGTTTTTAAGAATGTTAATAATCAATTTGTTATATCTGTAAAAAATAATTCATTAAAGTCAACTCAAATTATAAAATTGGATGTATTTGCAAACAAATTAAAAATAGGAGAGAAAAATATAACATTACCGCCTCTTGCATCGGATAATATTACGGTTAATTACAGCGCCACAACAAGTGGACCTCATTATCTTCAAGCAAAAATTTCAGAAGATGATCTGTCTGAGGATAACACTTATAACTATGTATTTAATGTCCCAGAAAAAATAAATATTATGGTGGTTAACGGTAATCCAAGTGTTAATGTTTTTGATGATGAAGCCTTTTTTCTAACACGCCTTATAAACCCATGTCAAAAATTAGAATTATTAGAAGAAAAAAAAGAATGTGAGAAAAATATAAATAGACCTTACGAATATGAAATAAAGTTAGCAGATGAATTAGAAACCGCTGTATTATCTTCCTATGACCTTGTAATAATTGCAAACATGGATGTTATAACCAGTAAATCACTTGAAAATTTAGAAAAATATTTGAAAGATGGTGGTGTGTTAATTTTCTTTTTAGGTAATAAGGTACAATCTGCTTCATACAATGCCTTTTTATTTAAAGATAATGGTTATATTATGCCATGCCAGCTGGAAGAGAAGATAGATTTTTCTGATAAGTCATCCAGTAAAGGTGAGTTTGTAAGAATAAGTGACATAGATTTATTTCACCCTATGATAATACCGAATAAAGATCTGTTCAAAAAATACCTACCAAATTTAAGATTTGATGGTTTTTGGAGGATAAAATGTCTTAGTGAAAAAGAAAAAATAACTTTCAGAAAATTATTGTCCCTAAATGATAAAGAGCAAACGCCATTACTATTTGAAAGTTTTTACGAAAATGGAACTATCTTATGGTTTAATAGCACTGCATCAGGTTCAGATACAAGTTGGTCAAAAGAGCTATATAGAGAAATAGGATGTAGCTTATTACACAGAATGATAGAATATGGAATCTCAAAAAAAAGTGAGAATTTTAATGTATACATAGGTGATAGTTTCCATTATCTGCTAAAAAGTGAAACTATTTTAGGAACATTAAAAGTAAAAACACCTTCAAATTCACAAACTACGATTACACCAATACCAATAGACCATACAACGAAAACATATTTAATCAAAGTTGAGGAAAATGCAAACGAAGGTTTGAAAGAGCAGGGTATATATGAAGTTGTAAGCACCTCTGAGGCTAATCCTGTTTCGTTTCTCGTAGGTGTTAATGTAGAACCACAGGAAGGTGAGCTACAAAAAATAAGTAAAGAGGATTTGAAAAAAGTAAATGAAAAAATATCTATTGTTGATAATTTTTTATCTACCTCGCCATCTGATGATATTAATAAAGGGTTACATACAAAAATTATAAAAATGCTATTATATACCGTAATATTTTTATTGTTTCTGGAAATTTTACTTGCTCATATATTTAATTTAGGTAGAGTATGAATCCTATATTAAAACTTTTAAACATTCATCCTGCTCCTGGTTCTTCAGCAAATATCATATTTAAAAATATATTTCCTATGTGGGTAATTATTCTTGTTATTATTCCACTTATTTTAATATATACTTGGACTATTTATAAAAGGGAAAAAATAGAAAGTAGAAAAGGTATTACAACTATTCTATCTTTATTGCGTATTTTAGCAATAATACTAACGTTTTTATTCTTATGGGAACCTGTAATTGTAATTAAAGATTTCTATTACATGAAATCAAAATTTATATTCTTAATTGATGATTCTAAGAGTATGAGTATTGTTGATAAATATGATATAAGTTTAGGACAGGAAATAGCAACAGCTGCTAATATTACAAAACGTGGTGGTACATTGGATGTAGAAAAAGTAAATCAAATGAATAGATTGGAAATAGTTAAGAATATACTAACTAATTTTGTCCCGTCTCTTGCAGAATTTAAAGAGCATTATGATTTTCGATTTTATACTTTTTCAGAAGTTACAAATATAATAAACGATACTACTACTTTTTCTGAGTTAAAACCTATAGGTAATTATACTGCTATTGGTGAAGCAATCAAAAATGTTTTTTATGAACAAAAAGGTAGTTTATTGGCAGGAATTGCAATTATATCAGATGGAGTAAATAATGCAGGAGAAAATCCGATTTCTGTTTTAGAAAAAATTAGTATTTCTTACCCTAACACTCACATTTTTACCTTAGGAGTTGGGAATCCTAATAAACCTAAAGATATCATACTTGTAAATCTGGTTGCACCGGAAGAGGTAAATTTAAATGATAATATCTCTTTTGAGTATACAGTCAGGCATGTGGGTTATGAGGGAAAAACCATAAGTTGTGGCTTAGAATTGGATAATAAATCAATAGATGGTGCGAGTAGAACTATAACTTTACCGGTTGGGAAGGATTCTATTGAAGATAAAATAGAGTATAAGGCTGATAAAGAAGGTGACTTTAAATTTGCTGTAAATTGTGCACCTTCTCCCGAGGAATTAAATTTTAATAATAACAGATTAGAGGTAAATGTAAAAGTTAGGACAAAATTAGTGAAGCTATTATATATAGAAAAATGGCCACGATTTGAATACAGAGCTATAAAAGATTTAGTTATAAGAGATACAGTGCATTATGAAGCTCAACTTTATTTAATTGAGGCTACAGATGGATTTATCCAAGATTATACTCCAGCGAGAAATAACAAACCTTTAGAAGATATTCCTGTTAGAAAAAGTGAACTATTTACCTATGATGTAATCCTGATTGGAGATGTAGAACCTCGGGATTTACATTCCGTTCATTCAAATGAAGATTTTATGACTAATCTGGTTAAATTTGTAGATGAATATGGTGGAGGAGTTGGTTTTATAGCAGGTAATAATATGCCAATAGCATTTAAAGATACACCATTAAAAGAAATTCTGCCTTTTACCATTACTGGAGAAGAAATAATGAGAGATACAAGTGAGAGTGAAGAGGATATTAAAATTGATTTTAAATTAACGAGAGAAGGAGAAGATTCCGAGATTTTTAGATTTGCTCCAGAAGATGAATTATCACAACTTTTTGGTAAGAAAGAGGATAAAAATATTCTTTCGGGATTTTATTCGTTTGTTCCGATAAAGAGAAGAAAACCTGGAACCGAAGTTTTGGCTAATTTTATAGATCCACATCAACGATTTGGCACTACTGAACTACCTTTTATTATAAAATGGACATGGGGGATCCGGGTTGGCGGTAGAATCATTTTTATAGCAACAGATGAATTATGGAGATGGCGAGAATATCTCGGTAGTAAATATCATAGTGCATTTTGGGATAGAGTAATAAACTATTTGAAAGGTGGCTATAAAAGAAAAGGGAAAAGATTTATATTGTCAACTGATGATAAAGAATATAGTATTGGTGAAGAAGTTAAAATAAGTGTCAAAGCATACGATAAAGATTTTAATCCTCTACAAGCAGAAGAAATTTCCTTGTCTTTGTTAGACCCTGAAAACAATATGATAGAAATAAAAGCCAAAAAAACAGCAATCGCTGGTAGTTATACTTATGTCTATATCCCTGATAAAGAAGGAAAATACACACTATCTGTGAAATTAGATGCAGTTGAAGGCAGTGAATTAGAAGAAAAGATAGGTTTTGAAGTTAAATCAACAACCCCTGAATTTTTAAATATGGTAATGGATGAACAAATGCTCAAAAATATTGCATTGAAAATGAATGGCAATTTTTATTATATATGGAATATTAAAGAGCTAAAAAAACAGTTCTCTATGATACCAGAAGAAGCTTCACAAATTTCCAAAATTACGGAATATGACCTTTGGAATACTAAAATTTTATTTTTTATATTTTTAATTATACTATCTTGTGAATGGATTATAAGAAAACTTGTTCAGTTGTTGTAATATTATTTATATTATTTCTTAATTATTCGTTTTCTCAGCAATTTTATGTTCCCCAACTTTCACAAGGAGAATACTTAACGCGCAAACTTTTAAAGGACGAATTAAAAGCCTTGAAAAATCATCAAAACTTTGAACACCTAATCTCATTATATAAAGACATATTTAATAAGCCCTTACTTAAAAAAACACGGCGATTCTATATATCTACTATACCTTATGTGCGAAGTTTGATGCTTACAATCGTTAAAAATAATCTTAAAGAATATGGTGATAAAATTAAGATGTTAATTTTTGAATATCTAAAGAAAGATAATTTCAATGATCTTATTAAAATGTTACATATACTTCCTGTAACTAAAAGTTTTATGCATATCTGGATATCTGTTGTTGTTCATTTCTTAGAAGAAGCTGATTGCTATAAACTCAGATATCTTTTTGATAGGTTTAAATTAAGAACTTTACTGCCGCGCTTTTATATACTTAGTAATTTTTGTTTTAAAAAAGAAAAATATATCAAAGAAAAAGTTTCCTTTTCTTTATCCAAATTTCCTATAAAGGGCTTAATAGAATTTATGGAAGATATGAATTTACATAATACAAAAACGTTTTTTGCAAATTATGGCTTCACAAAGTTTAAAGATCACTTGATATTTTATAATGGTAACACTTTATATAAACTATCAATTGAAAATAATATGGCAGTAGTATACAAAGTTATGGATGGCTTAAATAACAACCTAAAAGATGCATATACCTTTGAATATGCCATAAATGTGAGAGATTCATTAATAAGCACAAGAGAGGTTTTTAATATTATAAAGTTTAGAAATCATCTATATTTTTGTAATCTTTACGATAGGGAAGAGGGAAAATCAAAAGCAATCGTTAGAGGTAATAATTTTTTTGTTTTTGCAGCAGAGTATATTCCTATGAAATATCCGCGTCTTTTTAGAAGTTTTGTAATATTTGATTTAAATAAACAGAAGGTGGAATACTTTTTTACAGGTAATAAAAATGATAGTGCCTATACAAAATTTTCATGTCAGAATCTGTTTAAATTAAATAACGAATATATGATTGTTACAGGTGTATATGGAGAAAATAAGGAACCATATTCACATTATGTGATAAATTTTGATTTACTAAATAAAAAAATTGTATGGCAGACATTTATCTCTTCTGGATTTGTCGAAAGGAATTTATTCAATAGCCCAGTTTTTGAATCCTGGGGTAGCCCTTTAACATGTAACAATACATATTGTGTTTATACGAATGATTTAGGTGTTGTTGCATCTATAGACCATGTTTTAGGTACTATTAACTGGATGGTCAATTTGCCAATATACAAATTTAAAGGAACACTAATTTTATCACGTTTTGATAGAATGCCTTATTTTACTGAGAATAAACCACCATTAATTCACAAAAATAATATATTTGTTCAAATAGTTTCTAACCCTGTCGTTTACAAGATAAATATAAATAGTAATATTCCACTAATACAACCTTTTGAGGGAGATGTTAAGAAAATTGAGGAAGAGATGGAGAATGGAAATAAAGAAAATATAATACGGCCATTTGAAAATTCATCCATTGCCAATATTGATGCACCGAAATTTTTTTATATATATAAAGACCATATATTTTTTATATACAACCAATATCTCAAAGTCAAAGATTTAAATACAGGTGAAATTGTTTATCAAATGTCTTTTCCTGAAAAATTAATTGGTAGTCCCTTACAATTTAAAAATATGTTACTCATACCGTTGTCAGATGAAATAATAATATTTTCATTTGAAACTTTTAAAATCATCTACCAACTTGATACGAAACAAAAAAAATTTATCACATCATTCTACGAAAATCATAAAATATACCTTCTGTTTAAAAACGAGTTAAACATAATAAATGTTGAAGTAGGGAAGGGGGAAGGAATATAAATAACCCTCCCTCCCTTTTCTACTTATCTTCACTCTTTAAACTCTGGTGTTTTTACTTTCCTTCGCTCTTTAAACTCCGCTGCTTTTACTTTGCAAGTTTTAAGTTTGTCTTTATATGTATCAATAGTTGCAATTATATTGTCAAGAGCTTGAATTATTATGGTTTTTACTTTTTCCAATTTATTTAATGCTTGTTGCTTTTTAGCTAAAATACAACCCCTTATAGCATCTATATTACCCTTATTTTCCTTCCAACAATCTTTTTTTTCACCTTCGTGACTATCTCTTATTTGTTTTAGAGATTCCTTTCTATTTGCTCGTATTTCTTTTATTTTCGCCATAAATTCTTCCCGAATTTTTTTACATCCTTCTCTGAATTGTTCCTTTTCGGGCTCTGTCTGTGGAATATCCGGTGGCATTTTACCATTAATAGCCAATAAGGCACAACCTAATATCCACACTATTAAATATTTCATTTTTATCCTCCTTATATTATATTGTTTATGGAGCAGATAACATCTTTCTTTATTTTTTTCACCTCCTTTCTAACTATTTTTGCTCCTTTCATCTACTATTATATACTTTATAAATCATAATTTCGTTACAAAGCGCAATCACTTTATTACTAAAAATCTCTTGAAAAATAAAATTATTTAAAGTTTAAAAATACAACAATTAACTTACAACTTTTTTGATGCTACTTTAAAGGATGTGGATTTTAAGTATTTTGTGTTGTGTGATAAGTAGATGTGATAGTGTTTCGAGTTGTGTTTGAAAACTGATTTTATTTTTTTATAATGTGAAGCATGATAGTTAGTATTTAAGGAGAGTGGTAATGGTGAAAGTATCAGTAATAAAAGAGGAGAGTAGTGGATTTGATACTACTCGTTGTTATTTAAGTGTTGTAGGAGAGAAGGCGCCGGATTTTGAAGCGGATGCGGTTGAAAAAGGTGAATTCATAAGAATTAAACTCTATCACTATATAAATAAAGGGAAATGGATAGTCTTATACTTTTATCCATTGGATTATACATTTGTATGTCCAACTGAGATTATAGCATTTCAAGATTCATTAGAAGAATTCAAAAAAAGGAATACAGAAGTTTTAGCTTGTTCAATTGATAGTAAATTTACACATTTAGCATGGCTTAAAACTCCAAGAAAAGAAGGAGGAATTTTTGGTGTTGAATATCCCATTATTTCTGATATAAAAAGAGAAATAAGTAAAGCATATGGTGTATATAATGAAAAAGCAGGAGTATCATTGAGAGGTTTATTTATAATAGATCCTGATGGGATAGTTCAACATCAAACCGTTAATAACTTAGATGTAGGTCGATCCGTAGAAGAAACACTGCGCCTGTTGGATGCATTTCAGTATGTTAAGAAAACAGGCGAGGTTTGTCCAGCAAACTGGAAAAAAGGAGGAGCCACTATAAAACCAAATCCTCAAGAATCTAAAAAGTTCTTCGAAAAAACATCAGGATAATCTTATAAATTTCAACGGGGAAACTTGTTTTAAGTTTCCCCGTTTCTTGAATGATATTCTTCTCACTTAAAAATTTGTTTAAAAAAAACCGAGAGCATTTAACTAAGGATAAATCAGCTGAAGAGGTTGCCGCAAAGTTTATTGCTAATAAATATAAATTTAAGGTTTTAAGTAAGAATTTTAGAACAAAAATTGGGGAGGTTGATTTAATTGCAGAAGATACAAAAAATAAAATATTGCATTTTATTGAAGTAAAACTTTCAAACTATCAGGATATTGATTTAATTGCATCAAAAGTTAAATATACAAAAATAAAAAAATATGAAAAAATTGCACATATCTTCAAAAACATTAATAAATCATACACAAAATATGGTATAAATATTGATTTATCTCTTATCGACAAAAATACTGGTGAGGTATATTACTTCGAAAATATCACTTCATAATAAAAGTTAATTTTTTTTAGATATCTTAACCTAAAATTAATTTCGAGTTTTTTATATGTTAATTAAAAAATAAATAACAGATTATAAAGGATTCAAGCATTAACGCATTGAAATGTAAAGATAAGTTAATTAATAATTTTTTTATGCAACTTTTTTATTTTCAAAAAAATTATTTCTTTTTGTATTATTTTTGAATAACCTTAGAAACTTCCCAATGAAAATTGGATGAATTGAGTCACATCTGCTCTTTTTTTGATAATTGGGAATCCAAAGGCAATTTCAAATAGTGGCAAAATTACAAGTCCGGGAATTGAGAACTTTATACCAAGACCAGTTGAGTGTCGTAAATTTCTCATAAGAGAATCATCAGCAGAACCAATGTCGTAGAAGGCAAATAACCTTATAACATCTAAGTAGATTTCCTGTTTTTCTATACGATACAATGGTAATGAATATTCGGTTTGCACTGTGAATAGATATTTTCCACCGACTTCATTGCCATTTATTTTTGGACTTATAGTTCTATATTTGAAACCTCTAACGCTATTGGGTCCTCCTGCGAAGAATTTTTTAAAAAAGGGGACTTGAGTTCCTTCTAAAGAGTGAATTGCACCTAAATTTGTTCTCATACTTAAAATATGTTTACCTTCATTTTCAGTTGTATATAATGTTTTATAAAACTTCATTGTAATTGTAGGCTTTAAATATGAGAAGTCACTACCCAAGCCTTTGAGAGAAATTTCATTGAACAATTTGAAATCTATTCCTTTAGTAGGGAAAATAAGATTGTCTAATGTGCTTTTACCTATATATGGCGTAAATGTTACAAAGGTATTTGAACCAGCAACATTTTTTACGACATCTGGTGCAGTGCTTAATACATCAGTTACCTTTAAAAGTTCAAATTCAATCTTGGTTCCTAAAAACCATTTAGATTCAAAACGCCACTCCAAGCCACTGCCTACAGAAAAGATTTGCTCTTTATAATGATTAAAATCAGATAATGTGCTTTGTATGGTGAAAAAAAATGATAAAGGTTTATCAAACAAATATGGTTCGCGAAAAAACAATTGTGCATTGGTGATTTCGGTTCCAGGTGCAAAAAATAATTTAAAAGTTTGACCGCCACCAGCAAATGCTCTTCCTTCAACTAAATCGCTAAAACTCTTTGGAAATTTACCAATATCAAAATTATCCTGTCCCAATTCTATTATCCCCAATAAACCGCTTACCGAAGAAAAACCGGCTCCAAATCTTATATATCCTGTTCTTGCTTCTTTTACTTTTATATTTAAGTCTATATAACCTTTTTTTGCTGTTAAAACATTCTCTACCTTTATATCTTCAAAATACCTCGTAGAATATAGGCGTTGTAATGATTCTTTAATATTACTATAATTATAAATATCACCTGGATATATTAGTAGTTCTCTTCTTATAACCTTGTCATTCGTCTTTATGTTACCACTTATATTAATTTTTCTTATGGTTGATTTGGATGTTTCTTCAGTTTTAAATACTAATATAAGTTGTTGGGGCTTGTCAGTTATTCTATATAAATATTGTATATTTAAATCTGGGTATCCATTGTTACCATAAAATTCTTTCAATTTACTTATATCAATTTCCTCAATCCTTTTAATAGAAAAAATATCTCCTTTTTTTGATTTTATTATTTGTTGAAGTTTTTCTTTTGGAAAGGAAGTAAATCCTTCAAATACTATATCTGAAATAAAATATTGCTCGCCCATTTCCACAAAAATGAGAATACTTACCATATCTTTTAGATGGCTAAAGTTTAATTCTTTAATATAAGAAACAGCATCTAAATAGCCGAGTGAGCGAAGATATGAGTTGATACGAATTATATCTTCTTTTAAAATTCTTTCATTTAAATATTTACTGAATAAAAATGATGATTCTTTAGTTTTTATCTGTTTTTTAACTTTTTTGGGAGAAACATTTTTTAACCCAAAGAAGTCTATTTTTTTTACTTTTACTCTACGTCCCTCAACAATGATGATAGTCACTGTCGCTTCATTATTGACTACCTTGACATCATAGTCTACATGTGCAAAAGCATAGCCATCCTTTCTATAGGCTGTTAATATACTTTCTTTTGTTTCATATAATTTATTCTCATTAAAAAGCTGCCCCTCTGAAATTTTCAGAAATGATTTAATTTTTTTCTGAGAAAAATGCTTAGGATATTTTATTTCTATCTTAGTTATAACAGGGTTTTCGTAAAATATTAATTTCAAATATACCCCATCTTTTGTTATTTCTTTCTCATAATCAATTTTACTAAAATACCCTAAGCCACTTAATCTTTTTATGTCTTCTAAAAATTGATGTTCATCATAATAATCATTTTCTTTTAGTTTCATATTAAATATAATCTCAACCGGCGAAACCATTTTTAATCCTATCAACTCTATTTTTTTAACCTTGAGATTTACCTGATTATGTATATTAAAAGGGAAAATAAAAAATAATACGTATGAAATAAACGCCAATGTAAAGTAGCAGTTCTTAGGTAATCGTTGAATGTTGAATACGCGGTGTATAAAACTTTGAACTTTGCAACCCTGCTGTTTCTTATTCAATTTTTCTTAGAAATTGATTTGATTTGTAACCCGAACCTACCTTGCGTTTTCACAATTATACCCTTGCCAAATTCTATGTTATCAACATATAAAGGTATTTCTTCACTAATATTTTTTGAAAATTCAATGATACTACCCTCGGTAAGTTTTAAAATTTCACCTAATTTTAATTTCCTTTCTGCTAAAATAACCTTTATCTCCACTTCTATGTTTTTCATTTATATGTATCTAAAATTTGAACACCATATTTGTTATTAATTTTACCAAGTTTGCATCTAAATAAAGGTGTATTTTCAACTTCCAAAATTATATCATTTTCACTAACTTGTGTGAATTTTATGTAATTTCCTGGGTATAAATTTAGAAATTCTTTCAGCTTTATGATAGTTTTTGGAAGTTTTGCACAAACTCGTAGTTGAGTGTTTGATAAAAGTTTAAGTATAAATCCTTCTTTCTTTTCTTGAAGTTTTTTTTGTGACAAAAGCCAAATTTTAGTAGAAAAGTATTGCAATACATCTTCGTAAAATATGTAAGGGTGTCCAATCGTTAAGAATCCGCTGTAATCTTTATATCTTAATAATATACTAATTCTAATGATGGGTTCATTTGGTTGAAGCGGTTGTATTAAAAAGGGATTGGAATCCTGTCTTATTATATGGTAATTCATACTCTTTATTTGTATCCAAGATTTGTTGAGGTTATCTATAACAATTGAAAGAATAGAGTTTGCAAGTTCCCATTCTATTTCTGTCAATGTTCTTGATGGCACTGCATCGAAATGTCCTGGACCACCAATAATCCTGTCAATAAGAGGAAATAGTATAGAGTAGTTTAAATCTAAATATGTAGTTTTATCTTGTGTGCCAAAAGATAGTAATGATATACATGTTGGGTTTGGAATACTTGCGATGAATTCGGAAAATATCATTTGTTCACTAATTTTTACTTCACTTTCAATTATTCCTCTTACAATAGTGGATAAATCGGTAGCTAAATTCCTTGCAAATCCTTCGTAAAACATACTCATTACATGAAGTTGGTCTTTTGAAACACGTTCAGGTTTTCTAAAGTCGTATACCTCTATTCCTCCATTTGATTCTTTTTGTGCTACTACCTCCTCTTTCTCTGTAACAAACTTTAATAACTCTTCAACCTCTTTAGCAGAAAAGGTTTGATACGGTTTTTCCTCAGTCATTTATATAATACTCGCCCTGTAACGATATTCCATATTTTTTATGCACTAAATTGATAAAAATTTCTCTATCATTCTTAACCTGGATTATTTGTTTATTATAAAATCGGAGATTTTTTTTAATCCTATTTATATAATTTGTTTTATTTTTTTTTATTAAAGATAAATAATCATTTTCATAGTATGAAAAAACTATATGGATAATTGCAGTAATTATCATTACTGATATTAAAAGCCAAGTTATGCATGAGATATACTTACCAATACCGTTCTTATGATTGTCCTCCTTTTGAAAACTTAGTATTTTATATTCCATTGTGTAATTTATCGTATTTTTTATCAAATTTAAGGAATAATTTGTATAATATTTATACTCTATTTATATAAGCAAATAGAAAATTAGGAGAAAAAGACGATGAAAAGTATTATGGTGTTGGCTATAGTGATGTCAGGTTTGTTATTTAGTTGTGGAGGTGAGCAAACGGAGAATGAACAACCGGAAGAAGGAAAAATTATAGTCGCCACAAAGAATATGGAAAAAGAGCAAGAAATATGTGTATATTTCTTAAAGGTGGAAATGCATTGACCAGTTTCTTGCCCCTCTCGGGTTAGAGATACTCTAAAAGTATTTCCAGAAGTAGAAAATGTTGAAGTAAGATTTAATAGTAAATTAACCATTGTTTATGTTAAAAATAAATGCAATAATAGAAAACTATCTCGTAAATTTAAGAATGCTTTGGAAGATATAGGATATGAAACATCAATTTTGTTACCACGAATTCTTTATGTTCCAGGTATTGAGGATAAGGATGATATAGCTATTCTGCAAGAAGTGTTAGAAAGTTACCTATTAGCTTTAGTTGTTGTAAATCAAAAAACTCTTAAATTTAAAAAAATTTATATTTTACTTGGAAGTAATAAGAAATTTGAATATGAAAAATATATTAAAGAATTGGGATTTTTAGTTTTTGATAATACGAAGGAGATTGATGACTCAAGTCATACTCACCTAAAATTTGAATGTATTGCATCAAACGATATAAAAACACACGAACTTCAATCCATTGCAATTGAAAGTGCGGGTTTCGTTAAATTTATTATAACAGGTAAATTGGATGAAAACAATACATATACATCTATAAAACAAAAAGAAAATCAGGACATTGAGAAAAATACGAAGTTTTTTGTCAAAGCGATGAGCAATAAAGATGTAGTAGATAAGGATAATAGTTATACGATTACTTTGGCGGATAAAGAATTAGCTAAATGTTCTATGGAGAAGAATTAAAACAGTAATTTGTTTCTTCATTTTCCAGAGAAGTAGTAAGGAAGAATTATAGATTTTCAGAATTTTAATCGTGAATAAATTTGCATTTTATAATACCATAAATAGGTGATTGTTTAAGGAGAGAATAATGGGAAGTGTAGATGGTGTTAATACACAAATGTATTACGCCAAAAGTGGTATTATAACTCCTGAAATGAAAGTCGTTGCAGAAAAAGAAAATATTAGTCCTGAAATTATAAGGTTTGAAATTGCAAAGGGTAATATGATTATTCCAAAGAATATAAACCATACTTCCAATATCCCTATAGGGATAGGGATTGCTTTGACAACAAAAATTAACGCTAATATTGGTAATTCAGCAGTTACATCAAATATTGAGGATGAATTGCAAAAACTACGAATAGCTGTAGAATTTGGGAGTGATACAGTTATGGATTTGAGTACCGGAGGTGATATAGATTTAATAAGAACGGAAATATTAAGACATTCTCCTGTACCTGTAGGGACTGTTCCTATTTATCAAAGTGTGTCTACTGTCCATGAAGTTGAAGAACTTAGTGAGGATGATATAATAGGGATGATAGAACACCAGGCAAAACAAGGGGTAGATTATATGACTCTTCACGCTGGTGTCCTTTTAGAACTTCTTTCTTATGCGGAGAAAAGGATAACCAAAATAGTAAGTAGAGGTGGAGCCCTTATGGCAAGGTGGATGGTAAAAAAGAATAAACAAAATCCACTCTTTACTCATTTTGATAAGGTGTTGGAAATATGCAGGAAGTGGGATGTTACCATAAGTTTGGGAGATGGTTTACGTCCAGGATGTTTACACGATGCAGGAGATAAAGCTCAATATGGGGAATTAAAAGTTTTGGGAGAATTAGCAGAACGTGCACATCAAATGTGTGTCCAAGTTATGATAGAAGGACCTGGCCATGTTCCATTAAATGCAATTCCAGAAAATGTATATAAAGAAGTATTATATTGTAAAAATACACCATTTTATGTTTTAGGTCCTCTGGTAACTGATATTGCACCCGGATATGATCATATTACTTCAGCTATTGGTGCGGCAATAGCCGCTTTTACAGGTGCAAGTTTGCTATGTTATGTTACCCCAAAAGAGCATTTAGGATTGCCAGATATAAATGATGTAAAACAAGGGGTAATTGCTTATAAAATTGCTGCCCATGCTGCTGATGTTGCAAGAAGAAAAAAAGGTGCAAGAGATAGAGACGATAGATTATCCAAAGCAAGATTTGATTTTGATTGGAATAAACAGTTTGAGTTATCCTTAGACCCTCAGACAGCTAAAGCAATGCACGATGAAACTCTCCCTGCTGAATATTTTAAATCTGCTGAGTTCTGTTCTATGTGTGGACCTAAATTTTGCTCTATGGCAGTTTCAACACATCTTTATGATAAAATAGATCAACTATCTAAAAATCTTCCCAATCCAGCTTATATTTAAAAAATGTTTAACTTTTAGAATTTAATATAATAATTAAGGAGATAAAAGTGTCAAATGTAATTGAATTAAAAAACATAGAGGATTTTGTAAATAGTGTAGAAAATAGTAAAACTTTATCATTAGTAGACTTTTATGCAACATGGTGTGGTCCATGTAAAATGCAAGCACCTGTAATTGAAAAAATTGCGGAAGAAATTAGAGAAGGATTAAAAGTTTATAAACTTGATGTTGATGAATTATCTGATATTGCGGTTAAATATGGAATATCATCGGTTCCAACATTACTTTTATTTGAGGATGGTAAGGTAGTTGAACGCTGGGTAGGATTGACTCCTGAACATACTTTAAAAGGTGTTATAGATAACTATTTAAAGAATAAGTAAGGAGAAGAAAAATGGTGACAGTTACACCTAAAGCAATTGAAAAAGTAAAGGAGATTCTAAGACAGGAAAATAAAGAAGGTTATGGTTTGAGACTGGCTGTTGTAGGTGGTGGATGCGCAGGGTTTCAATATTATTTGGACTTTGAAAAAGAAGCAACAGTTGATGATATAGTTTTTGAGCAACAGGATAATATAAAGGTGTTTGTTGACACAAGACTGTTGAAATACTTAGACGGAAGTACTATTGATTATGAAGATGGATTACAGGGTGCAGGATTTAAAATTGATAATCCTAATGCAACTGGTGGTTGTGGTTGTGGTCAGTCCTTTTCATTCTAAAAATCATTAATTAAAGAACCCCAAGTATTTATAAATAAACAGTAAAAATTTGAGTAAAAAGGATTGTGAGAGCGATATATAAGTGTAAATTTGCATTTCTATTTTTTATGTGCTTTTCACATATGTTAATGAATGGTATTAATAAGAACTAAAACATTAAATTTAAAAGAATACGAAGAATTTAATGAGTGGTCGCTGAAAAGATCTATAACTTATGGACCTTTTCCAACACGGAGAAAAGGGGTTTCATTAGGAATAAATTTATTACCGTCAGAATACAAACTATGTAACTTTAATTGTATATATTGTCAATGTGGATGGACTAAATATACCTATAAAAAAATTAAAGAAATGGGTTATGATTATCCGTCTACCTTCCAAATAAGATATGAGGTTGAACAAACTTTCATTAATATACAAAAAGGATTTTTGATAAAACCTAATAATATAGTAATTTCCGGTAACGGCGAACCTACCTTATATCCTCAATTCCTTGAAGCAATAGATATATTAGTAGAACTACGGAATAAATTATTATCTGGAATCCCCCTTTCAATTTTATCTGATGGAACAAGGTTACATATAGATGGTGTTGTCGCTGGCTTAAATAAAATAGACGAAAGAATAATAAAACTTGACGCAGGTTTGGATGAATTATTACAAAAAATTTGCCTCCCTTTAGAAAAATTTTCAATCAATTATCTAATAGAATATGCGAGGAGATTAAATGATATTATAATTCAATGCTGTTTTATAGATGGAGTGATTTCTAATATTTCAGATAAAAATATAGAACAATGGATTAAAGTTTTGAATATTATCAAACCAAAGTTTATTCAGATTTATAGTATAGATAGAATACCACCTGCCCCGGGAATAAAAAAGGTCTCACAAAAAAAATTAGAGGAAATTGCGGAAAGAACAAAAAAAGAAACTGGTATTGATGTTGGCGTATATTGAGTGTATACTAAGAATCAGAACAACTCCATGTCTATACTCAGCTTTTTAGAGATATTATTTTTATTTAAGAAGTTTTAAAACCTTTTCAAATTTTAAGTGGATATTGCCGTAGGTTTTATAGGTAGTGCTACCACCAACCAGGTACCGAAATGTTTTAGAAAAAACTTGAAAACCATTTTTATACTGATATAATAGGTTATTGATATGAAAAAAAAAGTTAATACTTCCTTGATCTTTAAAGTATTCAGCATAAAACAATAAGTAAAATGGGACTTGAAAATTGGAGGAAATAAAAAAGATGGTAATATATAAAGGATTAAAAAATGTAGTAGTTGATCAATCCAGTATTAGTCATACTGATGGGAAAAGGGGACATCTTTGTTACAGAGGATATGACATAAATGACTTAGTGGAACACTCTAATTTTGAAGAAGTATCCTTTCTAATATGGCATGGTAGATTGCCTACAAGAAGCGAATATGAAAAATATGTTGCTGAATTTAAAGCAGAAATAGGGTTGCCTGATTATATTCAAAAACTTCTATTGATAATACCCAGATATGCTAATAGTATGGAGGTATTAAGGACAACCATCTCATATGCCTCTCATTTTGATGGAACCGTTTTTGATAATACTCCATCATCTTTGATAAAAAAATCATATAGATTGGCAAATCTTATTAATACTATAATACCAAACTGGTATAGGATAAAAAGGGGAGAGGAATATGTCCTTCCTGATAAGGATTTATCATATGCCCACAATTTTTTATATCAGCTATCAAAAAATAAAGAGATACCATCACAAATTCTTAAAATTTTTGATAGTGCACTGGTTTTACATATTGACCATGGTTTTAATGCAAGCACTTTTTCCGCAAGACAGACCATATCAACCTCTTCAGATATATATAGTGCGGTTGTAAGTGCTATAGGAACTTTGAAGGGTACCCTGCATGGTGGGGCAGGGGAGCAGGTAATAAAAATGTTATTTGAAATAAAAGAAGTTTCAAATACAAAGAAATTTTTACATGAATCTTTTGCAAAGAAAGTAAAAATACCAGGGTTTGGTCACCGAGTATATAAAACTTATGATCCCCGTGCTAAGATTATGAAAGATTATGCTATTCAGCTGAGTCATAATCATCCAGAAAAAAACTTTTTAGATATAGCTCAAGTAATAGAGAAGACAATGATAGAGGAAAAAAATCTGTATCCGAATGTTGACTTTTATTCGTCTCTTGTGTATTATTATATAGGTCTACGACCGGAATTATTCACCTCTATTTTTGCACTTGCAAGAATTGCCGGGTGGACCGCCCATATTATAGAACAGCTATCAAATAACAAAATTATAAGACCTTTAGAAGATTATGTAGGGCCTCCACATCAAAAATACATTCCTATTGAGCAGAGAAGTTAAAAACTACCGGACAGATATTACAGGATTTAAAAAAGTTTTCTAAAGAAATTTGTAGATAAAGTTCTTTATCTTCTCTATATCAGGCAAGTGTCCTTCTCCTTTTGTCTTACACGCTAATTCACCTACCTCGGGTTCTAAAAATTGATAGCCTATTCTCATTAACTCTTTTATATTTCTCTGTGTTATCTTATTTTTATACATATTAGTATTCATAGCGGGGACAAATAAAATATCTTTTGTAAACGCTAATACTATTGATGTAAGTAAAGAATCGGCGATACCTGCATAAATCTTAGCAATTATGTTTGCGGTGGCGGGAACTATTACCATAATATCATTACTTTCCGCTAATCCAATATGTATGGGAATATCAAAAGGATTATTCTCTGTAAATAAGTCCCAATATGTTTTATTCTCAGTCAGTGTTTGAAAAATAAGTGGTTTTACAAATTTTAATGCTCCTTCTGAAAGCACAACAGATACATAATGTTTGTCCTTCTTTAATGTTCTTATTAAGTCGCAAATTTTATATATAGATATCCCTCCTGTTATTCCCAATAATATCTTTTTTTTCACTTCAAAACTACAAATATATTTTAGTTAAAAAGGTAGAATTTTTTTACAGTCCTTGTCCTTGTATCTGCTCCAATTTTATCTTATCTTGTAATATTTCTTCAAGAGCAATTTCTATGGGATTTGCATTTCTTACATTTACTAATGGCGCAGCACCTTTTACTAGTTCCTTTACTCTTTTTTGTAATAAAACAGTTAATTTATAGTATCCACCTACCTTTTTACGCGCTTCTTCAATTTTTACTATGTCCATATATCTCCTTTAATATATATCCTTTAATATCATCTATCGTTTTTTTATAATCAAGGTTTATAATTATATAATCGTATTTTTCTGTGTATAGTTTATTAAATTGTATATGGGGAAGTTTATCATATTTTACATCAATACCAAAAACTGTTCTGAGTTCTTCCTGGATAAAATATTGTCTTTTAAAAAATTCGTTTTCACTAATACCTCTTTTTAATATTCTTCTTAACAATTCAGTATAAGAAGGCGGTAAGAGATATATTTTTATAAGATCTATATGTAGTTTTTCAAGATTTTTTATACCATTATAATCAATATTTAGGACGGCATATTTTCCTTTATTCCAAATTCTTTCTAATTCTGATTTTAATGTGCCATAAAAATTACCTAACACCTGAGTATATTCTAAAATCATTCCGTCCTTTAGTAATTCAAAAAATTTTTTCGTAGATGTAAAGTAATAATTTTTGCCATTAACTTCGCTTTCTCTTCTTTCCCTGGTTGTAACTGAAATAGTTTTTTCAACAAAATTTAATCTTTTTACCAATTCAATAGTAATGGAACTTTTACCAACTCCACTAATTCCTCCAATAACGATTGCTTTTTTATATGTTTGTGTGGTATTTTTTCTATACATTCCTTTTAACCTTTAAATATAATCGCCGTAAATTTTTTAGCATTTAAACTTGCGGTGCCAACTAAATAACCAAGCAGTCCATCAATTGTAGCTAATTCTTCTATATTACAATCATCTACACTTCCTCCATAAAGGAGATTCATAACTTTATTTTTTGTAATATTTCTTACTAACTCTATAATCCTGATTATATCTACAACCGATGCTCTGATTCCTGTTCCAATTGCCCAAATTGGTTCATAGGCCAAGAAAAGATTATCGATGATATTTATATTATTTACAATACTAAGCTGTTTTCTTATAATCTCTTCAAAACTACCGCTTTTTCTTTCTTCTAAATTTTCTCCAAAACAATATATTGTTTTTACATTGTTTTGCATGGCAAATATTACTTTTTTATCTATAAATTCTTGAGTTTCCGCTAAGATATTTCGCCTTTCAGAATGTCCGATAAGAAAATATTCTACTCCTACACTTTGCAGAATTTCTATAGATGTTTCTCCTGTGTATGCGCCTTGCCGGGCAGGGAAAAAATTCTGTGCTCCTAACTTTATATTATATCTGTAATCATAGTGTTTAGTCTTTATCAAGTTTGATAACCCGCCTATTATACAAAAATTGGGAAATATTATTATCTCCTTATCTCTTACACTATAATTATTACCAATTTTTTCAACTAAATCTTCAATAAATTTCTTACCTTCTTCTACCGTTTTATTCATTTTCCAGTTGGCACAAAACATTTTTTTCATCGTTAAATTATTTTAAATTATAATTGCGCTAATTTGTTATCTAATTGTTAATCTATTCAAATTTTAGACTATTAACATCGGGGATGTATACATAACTATATACTGGCAACTCACATATTTTTTCAAACCTTACCTTGTTTTCACTTACTATTTTTTTAAATAGAAACCGTTTTTTTGCTTCATCTCCTTGCCAAAATACATGCGACTCTACTACATAGAATAAACTCTCTGTTGAAAGGTGATCCTTTAATTCGTTATATAGATTCTCAAACTCCGAATACTGAGAGAGTTCTTCAACCCTTTCTATACCATTTTCCTGTCCATTTTCAATGATTTTTTGAAGGGTTTCATAATTTTGTTCAGTTATATTATCTGATAATGATAGAAATACTTCTTTTCGTATTGTGTTTACATTGATTTTCCCAGTGCTGTAAACAGTCAAAAAATTAGTTAAAGGTATGAACTGTTCGTTAAATATAGATTTATACGAAATTTGTTCAAATGAAATAAATTCTTCAAACGTTATAAGTTTTGATTTTATGCGATATATCTTTATCCTCTCAGCCCATAGTTTTGTAACTTCATTTAACTCTCTTGGGAATTTGCTAATTCTTACCAATCTCTCAAATATTTTTTTATATCGTTCATCTATAGGACTAACAAAATCACCTGAAAATAAATTATTTATAGGTAATTTGCCATCTTCATCTTTTATGATAATTTTAAAACCGTAATCCTCAGAAAATTTATACATTAAATCATCTCTTGCCCACGCTTGATTAGGATTATTAAATTTTTTATATGCACTTTCTAATAACATCTTTTTGGCATATTCCATTGAAGAATAAAAGCCCCAATCAAAAAACGACTGACTATACACCTTATTGGTAATCATCCCCCATATATGAAGTTTGGGGTATAATCCAAAAAATATAAGTGAAAATACAAAGGCAATTATCAATACCCATAACAGTATAATACCTCCTTTAATTCTATACTTAAAATTACACATCACTTTTTATTGTCCCTTTTTTGCTTATTATTTTGTTTATTATAAAAATCTCCTTTAACACAAAAAAGTTAAAATAGCACTTAATAAAGAACTCTTTCTCAGCATCAAAAAACAAAGTTAGAAAGATAAAAGGTCTGATAATACCTATTATGTTAAATAAAGTTATTGTTTTAGTATTAACTTTTTTATTTTATAGTGAATATATAGAAAATGATAGAAACAATTATAAAGTCAAGTGAATACTAAATTTGGTTTGATAGTTAGTAAAAGAGTATTACAAAAATATTATATATCCTATTTTATAATGGATAGTTGCAAATAGTTTGTTTTGATGTCAAGAAGATTGCAAAATGTTAGTGCTTTTTAAGTGTTTAGAATGAAAGGTATGAAAAATTTATATATTATTATTCCCGCAAGGTTTGGTTCAATGCGACTTCCTAACAAGGTTTTATTGAAAGAAACGGGTAAATATTTGTTGGTTCATACTCTTGAAGCTGCCTTGAATTCTCAATGTGCGGAGAAAGTATTCGTAGCTACGGATTCTAAAGAAGTAATGAAAAAAATTCATCCTATTTATAAAGAAATTTATCTTACACCTGCGAAATTGAAAAGCGGGACAGAAAGATGTTTGTATCTTGCGAAAAAGCTAAAACTACCTACAAGTTCATATATAGTTAATTGGCAAGCAGATGAACCACAACTTAATGCTAAATATGTTGATGCTCTTTATAAATTTATTAGTAATAGCGGATATAATGTAGGAACATTAATAGCACCACCAGTAAAATGTTATCTGTATGATAGGAATACGGTAAAAGTGATAATAAATACTAAAAACGAAGCAACTTTTTTTTTCAGAACTTTACCACCTGAGCTAAAAAATACCTCTGTTTACTTCCACATAGGAGTCTATATTTACAAGTTGAAATTCTTAGAAAATTTTGTAAATATGAAAAGCCAACTGGAAGAAAAATTAAAACTGGAACAGATGCGTATTATTGAAAATGGAGAAAAAATAGTGACATTAAAAGTTCCTGAATTTCACAAAGGGATAGATACCTATAAAGACTATAAGGAGTTTATATTAGAAAGTAAATAATTTTCAAGAATATAGAGATTTTATATTATAATTTTGAGTATGCGTGTTTAGAGGTGGTGTAAAATAATTTGAAAAACTATTTTTGTTTGATATAAAATAAACATTATAAAATTAATAACAAAAATATGGGGACGAAAATAGAAGGTAAAATTGTTTTGCGTTACTGTTCCATCTTAGATGAGTTTATAAAAGTAAGAATATTTACACAGGAAGAGATAAATGAATTATTGAAATCATCTAATGTAACCGATAAAAAAAGTTATGTTCAACTTATTATAAATTCTTGTTTGGTTAATTATAATGATTACATAGTTGTTAAATTAGAGAAAAAAAGAAATTTACGTAGGGATATTGATTATGAAGAGGAATTATATAAGATATGTGTAGAAGCAAATCCCCAACTTGAAATATCACAGGTATCAATACCTGCGCAGGACGAAAAAAGTGAATTTTACCTTCTCCAAAGAGCCCGGGAGACATTTTCAGAATTCAGCGTAAAAAGTATTTTGAATTTAAATGAGGAAATACAAAAATATCTTATTGGTCAGGATGAAGCGATTGCGATTGTATCCAGAGCTATAAAACGTGCTATTATAGGGTTAAAACAACCAGAGAAGCCTGTAGGTTCATTTTTATTTGTAGGACAAACGGGGACAGGTAAAACAGAAATGGCAAAAGTATTATCAAAGATTGTTTTTGGTTCACAAGATTATTTAATTAGAATTGACTGTTCTGAATATTCCCTACCCCATGAGTATGCAAAACTTATAGGCGCTCCACCTGGATATATAGGTTATCAGGAAGGTGGAGTGTTAACTAATCAATTGAAAAAAAAGAGAAAAGGAGTAGTGCTTTTTGATGAAATAGAAAAAGCTGATTCTAAAGTATATGATTTGCTACTGCAAATCATGGATGAAGGTTTTATATCTGATAGCTCAGGTGAAAAAGTATTTTTTGATAAGGCAATAATAATAATGACGAGTAATCTTGGCGCAAGAGAAGTTGAAAAAGAAAAAACAAAAATAGGATTTAATTGGGTTGAAAATCAACATTTGAATAGGACGCAATTATATACAATTATTCTGGATGTGCTTAAAAATCATTTTAAACCTGAATTTTTGAACAGGATTACTGACATAGTTGTATTTAACTTTCTTGATTTTGATGTATGTAAAAAAATAACTGAAAAGTTTTTAAATGAATTTAGGGAATTAAGTATAAGGTCAGGGTTTGATATAAAAATATCAAAGGAACTCGTGGAGTTTATTACGAAAAAGGGTTTTAGTCCTCAATGGGGTGCCAGAGAATTGAAGCGGACAATAGAAAAGTATTTTGAAGCGCCCTTCACAGATTCAATTATTGCATCGAGAATTATTCCACCTTGCACAGTGAAAGTATATATAAATGGTGAAAATATAAGATTTACTTCTAAAAGAAAAATTCAAAAAACTCAAGATAAGGAAAAAAACAATTCGCAAAAGAGGTCTTAGACAGACCGTATATATTGAAAATAAAAAAATATGGCACGACTATCATCTCTTAGATGTTTTCGAAGCCGGTATTGAACTTAAAGGAAGCGAAGTAAAGTCAATAAGAACTGGTAAAGTTTCAATTGCGGATAGTTATGTCTTTATAAAAAATATGCAAGCCTTTGTAAAAAATATGAATATAACCCCATTTCAGAATTCTCCTTTGGGAAGATTTGAGCCAAAAAGAATACGAAGATTATTATTACATAAATATGAAATAAAAAAACTGTATGGCAAATTACAGAGAGGTGGTTTAACTATAAAAGTAACAAAACTATATTTTAAAAATGGTTTTGTAAAACTTGAAATTGCTCTGGTAAAACACAAAAAACTATATGATAAAAGAGAAAAAATTAAAGAAAAAGATATACAAAAAAAGATTTCTCGCGTTATAAAATATAAATCCAAGTAAGTAGTAATCCAGGTTTTGTTGAGGAATTCGCATAGTTTTAATCTATCCATAAGTTATTGCCCTAATTTAATATAAAGCGAAAAGAAAAATACATCTCTATAAAAGTCCTGGAATATTCTTATGTTCAACAGTGCAGTTCACAATAATTCATTGCTCTATTTTTCTTATAAGTTTTAGAACTAAACTAAAAAAGTGGGATAGACCGATAAAAGCTTTTTGGCTGAACTACATTTCTTCTTGTTACCATATTCCAAACTAAAAAGTAATTTTAAGGATATAGAATAATCTATTCACTAATAGGTTCTAAGACTTTATTCTAAGTATATTATTAAAAATAAGAACTAAACATTTTTTGTTTCCATTTTTTAATAATAAATTTCTATTCTTGCTTGCCTATACAAACTATATCTACCAAAATTGAGAGGTATTATATGAAAGGCAAAATACATAACCCACAATTTTTCTCAGTAATTTTACAATGTTAAAACAAGTGCAGAACAGATACAGATTTTCAGCAAAGATTGAAAAAAGATGATATTTTTACTTTTTTCTTCTACTCCTTTATAAAAACTTATCTAAATTTACAAATATTGCATTTTACATAGTTTTTATAGGTGTTCTCGTGACCAACAAAAAACACTTTTTCTATATATACCCTACCCTATGCTAGACACTGTGACTTTCTTTTTATATTTTAATAACAATATATAACATCTATCGTATCAAATTAATAAATTGATTCGTTTTAGCTTCCCTAAAAGTTCTATTGTATCATCAAATCTTATTGTGCTATCAAAACTTTTCTACAATATTTACCCCTTGTTCACTTATATAAATTTTGAACTTTCTTTAGAATACTTAAAACCTTTAAGCCGCTATGATAGCAAATAGAAGAGGGTGAAATATATCTTGCGCGTATCTAAGGGTGTTTTCAATTTTAAGAAAAAAAAAGACAATTTAACTCAAAATTAAGAAGTAGAAGTAGGTTAACATATGAGTTAATACGACTATAAAAAATTTAAAAATAACAGCGCCAATCTGTATAAAATATATTCTTTCATTAGTAATAATTATAAATTTTTATGGTGAGGCATATATTTTGCATATGTTTAAGAGTGGGAGGTAGAAAGTAATAACCAAAGGAATGGCATTTAAGAATAGTAGAGTGTCTGGCAGTAATGGCTACAACTACTTGAAAATAATTTTTCATTGTGTATTTCTATTTTCGTTATTATCAGTATTTTTTATCTATGGTGTCGAGGATAAAAAAAATAAAGAATTTCCTATTGATGGGTACATAAAGATAGAATATAGAGGAAGATGGACAGAAAACATCTCTCCATTTTCAAGTGTGAGTAGTGACCATGATTTATACGAATACCTGAATATAAATTTTGGTAATCCATCCAAAAATAAGGTCACAGCATCTATATATGGGCGTTCGTCACAAGATTTAAACAGGACAAAAGATGTTCAGGGTTATTACATATTTGACAGTATTACCGATACATATAATAGCTGGTTAAATTTTAGATTATATCATGCCTATATAGATGTGAACTTATTGTGGATTTTTGAGAAAGTAAGGGTGGGAAGACAATTTCTTTACGATACACCAGAGGTGTTGTATCTGGATGGTGTATTGGCTGAAACAAAACCTGTGGAAAAGGCGGGTAATTTGATTTTAGGTATATACGGTGGGCTACCCACTCACCTATTTGAATCATCTGTTGAAGGGGATATGATTGCAGGAATGTATATTTCTTGTCAATTTTTACCAACCAATAGGTTTACCTTTGACTGGACTTATATCAGAGATCAGAATTTTTTAGGTGTAAACAATAACAATTTAGTGGGGGTAAGTTTTTTACAGAATTTTGGGGAATCGTTTCAATTGTATACTCAAACCACAATGGTGGATAGCACATGGCGTGACTTAATGCTAACAGGGGTGTATACTAGTAAAAAAGGAGATTTCTGGATAAGAGCTAACTTTAAAAGATTGAACGAAACGCAAAAGCAATTGACCATTCAATTTGACCCTTACTTTGTCATTGCTCAGGAATTATTTCCCTACAATCACTATCAAATTGATTTATATAAAAGATTTAGTGATAAATTCAGTGTAGGCACAGGTATGATGATTAGAGACTTAGAAGATGAAAATCAAACTACAAGGTTTAATCGTGAATTTAGGCGATTTTATATTACACCTGTATATCATATAAGGAAAATCCCTACTGATATGGCATTGACATTGGAATGGTGGGATGCTGCCGGAAGTCAGGACATAAAAACCATAGGATTAGATATAACAACCGATTGGTCAAAAAAATTAAGAACATCATTTGGAACATACTACGTTCTTTACAAATATGATTACTATGTGGATATTGAACGTCAGAATGTGAGAAATTATTACATTAAAGCAAAATACAAACTAAAGGATTTCATAAATATTGATGGAAGATTTGAACTTGAAAGTACTTGGAATATAAGCATTTATACATTTGATTTTGGAGTTAAATATGAGTTTTAAAAACATATCAAAGTTGCAATCTAAACTTAAAAACCTATGTAAGAGCAGATGGTTATTATATATTATTTTAATTGCACTTGTATTATGGGGATGCCAGACTTTAAGATATTATGTAGTAAAACATAAAGGTTTGGCATTCAATCACAAACGTCATTTGCAGGAGGGATTGGATTGTGATGCATGTCATACAGAATATTCCAAAGGGATAGACGCGGGTATGCCGTCTTTTGATGATTGCAAATCTTGTCACAGTGATGAAGAAGAAAATAAAAAACCTAAAGAGAAACAGATAGTCAATTTTTTAATTGACGGCAAGCCTGTTTGGAGTAAAGTTACTGATATAGATGAGGAGATAAAATTTTCGCATAAAACGCACTTCGATGCAAAAATATCTTGTGAGATATGTCATAAAGGGATAAAAGAAAGTAATGTTGTGTCATCTCAATTAGCGATGAAAATGGCAGATTGTTCTAAATGTCACACTGAAATTGCAACAGAAAAAAATATGTTAGAGTTTGTTCCTGATAATTGCTTAACATGTCACAGTAAGGTTACAAAAGAGGCAATTCCGAATTCCCATGATAAATTATTCAGGAAATTTCATGGTCAAATACTAAAGACCGGTAAAGGTGTAAGGACACAGGATCAATGCAGTTTATGTCACGAAGAAGAAACTTGTGCGAAATGTCACCAGGATAGTTTGCCAGAAAGTCACAACAATTTCTGGCGATATGAAGGGCATGGAATAAATGCAAGAACTGATAGAAGAGGGTGTATTACCTGTCATAGAGTAGATTATTGTCAAAGGTGTCATCAGGAAACAGCGCCACGCAATCATATAGGATTGTGGGCTGGTTCAGGAAAAGCAGGGAATCAACATTGTTTATCTTGTCATTTTCCAACTAATAGTCAAGTGCAAAATTGCAATGTATGTCATAAAAGTATTATGCATAGCGGGGCTCCTGATAAACCTTCTACGCCTGTTCATGCTACAAACAATCCTGCTGAATGTCGTTTTTGCCACACTGCAAGTTTACAGCACCCTGATAACCTTGTGGTTCATTGCAACAATTGTCACAAGTGATATTATGATGACTTGCAAGATAAGAAATTGTAAATTAATAATAGTAGCAATGAATATGGTGTTTTTTTATAAAAAAGTTATTTTTAGGAGGAAAAATGATGATGAAGAAAATGACGAAAAATTCTAAATTTATACCTTATGCTTTTGTAGCGGTTAATATAATAATTCTTATCGGCATAAGTATTTCACTTATCTTATCTTATGGTTGTGGTGGTGGAGTAGGTGCTGATGCAGGTTTTACACAACCATCCTCCACTTTACCATTTTCCTTCAAGGGGTATGTTTACGATAGCTTGAATAACAGTGTAAATGGTGCAACAGTATATTTAATTCCGGCGGAAAAAGTAGATTTTTCTACAATAATCCAGAGTGGTTTAATCTACAAAAAAGGAACTTTGATGTTGAGTGGAGACGGAAGAGCTTCAGCAGGTGCAGGAGTAGTTTCGGAATCGGAAGAATATGATGAACCTATTGAAGATATAATAATAGGTAAAAGTGAGGCAGAACTTAATGAAGAGGGAATTTATATATCAACTACTGATAGCAGCGGCCAATTTTTCTTTACACTAATCCCTGACGACAAATATTTTATCTGTGTCATACCACCGTCTGGCAATACAGAACTATTACCTGGCGGTGATAAATGTAAAAGAGCAATGAGTAAGGCGGAACTTGAAAATCAAATCATACACATAAAATTATCAAGTTCACCTCCCGCAAATGCTACTTTTGTTGGCAGTTCTCAATGTTTAATATGTCATAGCTCTTATGAAACAGAAAAATTTACCGCACACCGTTTAGGAATTAGTGTTCCCGGCGTAGATGGAGAATTACAAGATAAATCAAAGTATCCAAAATTTAATAATAGCTTAGATAAATTTAAATCTGGGGCAGATTACACATCAGGAACTGTTCTTTGTTATTGCGATTTTGATGGTACAAGGGGATCTGATAAATTTGATGTATATGAAGTGGGTTCTCAAGCGGAATGCACAACAACTCAAAAACCAAGTGAGTGCGAAACACCTACTATTGTTGTTTACTTATGGAAAAGTACGGTGGACAGTAAATATTATATTACAATGGAAAATCGTGAAGCTCCGCAGAATGAGCCTGACCCTAATAATCCACGCAGAACCTTTGAAGTAGCTTTAACTTATGGTGGAGCTGTTTACAAACAAAGATATCTATTAAAAGTTTCAGGTAGAAGTGGGCTTTATCCTTTTTTGCAATATAATATTGAAGGAGATGATACAATATTTGATAGAACAAGCAAGATATGGCGCGATTACAAAGCAGATTCCTTCTGGGATAACACGAATAAAAAATTTAAAGATCCTGATATGACGAAAACATTTCAAGGTGAATGTGCCGCTTGTCATTTTACGGGATATACTTTAAACATTTCTCAAAGCGGGGAATATTTAGCAGATGCGGTAGATGATCCAGCGGGAGAATATGATATTGATGGTGATGGAAATAAAGATGAGGTGAATATAGGATGTGAGACATGTCATGGACCGGGTTCAGCTCATACAAGTTTAGGGCAACCCCGCTACATTGTGGCATTAAGTAGGCTTACACCAGAGCGTCAGGTTTTGGTTTGTAGTCAATGTCACGAAAAACCACAAGGTAATGGAACCGTACAAAATGAGCAACCACTGAATTCAAATAATCAAATGATGCGACCAGGAATTAAAAGAAGCGACTATTTAGCAAATCATACATCTCGTCCATCAGGTGCTGGAAGTGACTTTTGGACTGATGACGGAGTTCATTCCAAATCACATCATCAACAGGCAACCGATTTCTTAAAATCAGTACATTACCGTAACCACGACGAGTTAGTTACCTGTTCCGATTGTCATGACCTACATAATAATCAAAACAAACATCAAACATTATATTCACCGGATGATCCAAATAGTCCATTGTGTCAAAGATGCCACACTATAAATGTATCAGATCATATGTTGGAAAAAGCAGGTATGCCATTATCAGGCGTAGTTTCATGTGTAAAATGTCATATGCCAAAAACAGCCCAAACAGGCGCTGCTAAAAAGGGTTTATTATTAGGGGAACTTACAGGAAGTTCTTCTGATGAGGATATTGTATATTTACAAAAGGATATTTCTTCTCATACATTTATTGTTCCTTCTCGATTTAATATAGCAAAGATAGGTTTAAAACCAGCTCAGGCAATGCCAATCCCATATACAGACAATTGTGGGACCTGTCATAATGCTTCTCAACTAAAATTTATGAATCCTCTTGATAGTGCAACATGCGGAGGATGCCATTCCTCTGAATATAATCAATGGAGGAACTCTCATCACTCAAATAGAACTCTTGCACAACAACGTGCTGGTTATGCTGGTGGTTTCTGTAACAGATGTCATACAGTTCAAGGATTTATAAGAGCATACATAGCTGGTAATTCTGACGCTACAATTTCTTCTTCTGACGCATTACCTATGGAATGTGCTGCTTGCCATTATCCACATTTTAATGGTACCCCTCACCAATTAAGAGTATATGGTAAAGTAACACTTCCCACTGGAGAGGTAGTAGATGCAGGACCTGCACGAGCTTGTATTATGTGTCACAATCAAAGAGCCACAAATAACCCTTCTTCAACAGCAGTTCCTGCATGGTCCTCTGGAACTTGTAGGTTATCTGGAACACCGCATGTTTCTAATCAATCTGATATATATATTGGAACAGCTGCTGTTACAGACTTTACAACTGGTGCCATTGACCAAACAACTATACAGGATTCATTCCACGCTACAAAAAATTTTAAACTACCAGATCACACAGAATCAGAATATTGTATCACCTGTCATATGTTTAAAAAAGAAGGGTTAACAAGTATAGATGAATCTCATACTTTTGAGCCAAAAATTGAAGCATGTGAAGAATGTCATGGCAACCAACCTGATTGGCCAGAGTGGGGTGGTGCATCTACGCCGACTTTTAATAGACCTGCTACAAAAGATTATGATGGCGATGGAACAGTTGAGGGTATTGTGGATGAGTATCATGGTTTACTAGCAAGGGTTTTAGCTGCATTGATAAGGAAAAAAGATAATAGTGGCTATGATTTTACAAATGTAAGTTCTGAGATGCAAACTCTTATAACAACCTATGGTTCAGGGATCAGGGACGCGAACAATATGGAGGTAGCAGGATTTGGATACACCTGGCTGGGTGGTTATCCATATTGGAATTTCAACGTTACTCAATCAGATTGTAAACTAATAGCAGATAATGGTACAATTCATCCAGATTCTGCAAAAGCAGCATGGAACTTTGTCTTGTTTGAACATTCTGAGGATGGTGGCCCAATCCACAATGCCGGATATGCGATAACAGTTTTAAGAGCAACATGGCGCGCATTAGGTAGAGTGTTACTCAATGATACAAGTTGGAACCCACCTGGAGCAGATTATTAATATTAGGTTTAGGTTTTAAGTTCAAGGTTAAAACCCAGACATTCTTAAAAATGAAAGTTGATGCTAATGGTATTATCAAAATTGAGAAAAGCAGTAAGTATTTAACTATATTTTTTCAATAGCGGGGATGGTATAAAATTTGCTATTAATAATATAGGGTGTAAATGAAGATGGATAGAAAAGTAAGTTTTAGAGATGCCGGTGCAGTTGTTTTTTTACTAATTGCAATAGGATTTGCTATTGATAAAGCAGGCGGAATACCAAAAATTTTGAGTGACTTTTTGCAATTATCAATAATATACAAAATTAATCTTTTTATCGCAATTGTTGGTATATTACTAATCATATTTAGAGCAAGAATATTTCTTATAAAAATATTAACTGCACCGCGATTTGCAGTGGTAACCCTTTTGACAATTGCTATATTTACTATCTTGGGAACATTGATAATACAAAATGAAAGTTATGGAAATTACCTGAAAGTGTATAACAAAAGTTTGGTGGATTTCTTTTATAAGATGCATTTGATAGATATTTTTCACAGTTATTATTTTAGTGTCTTGCTATTTACTCTCGCTGTGTCACTTGCTTTAGTGATATGTAGAAGGAAACCATTTAAACTCACACAGATTGGTTTTACCTTAACACATGGAGGAACAATTTTAATATTGATAGGTGGATTATTAGCTATTCTCTATGGTGAAAAGGGGTTTTTGCACCTTAGGAAAGGAGAAAAACCGACAAATACAATGAGAATATTAAAGAATGGTAAAGAGGTTGGCAACAAAAATTTAGATTTTGCAGTATCCTTGGATGATTTTAAAGTAGAATATTATGATGAAGGCGATAAGATTTATGTATATGAAAAAGAAAAAGAAGGGTATAGATATCTTTTTAGAGTAGACCCTGAAAAAACGAAAGAATTTCAATTACCCGGTGGTATAAGAACCATTCGGATAATAAAGAAAAATATTTATGAATCAAAAGAAGAAAATGTAATAATACCATATTTTGAAATAGAAGTGGAAAAACCAAGGGGTATTTCGGCTATTCAAAATACTGACCAAAGTTCGCCACATCATGGAGTAAGTATGAAAAGTTTCTCCGGAGTGGTTCAACTTATACTTGCATTAGGTAATCCCCTGCCCTTTGACAACAACAGATATGTAATAGTATTTGACCACAAAAAAGAACCTAAACTATTTCAAAGTATTTTATCAATATATGAAAATAATGAAAAGAAAATAACTTCTCCTATTAGAGTAAACTCACCTCTTACTTATAAAGGATATAAATTTTATCAATCCAACTACAATCCTGAAGATCCTGGTTATTCAGGGATATTAGTTGTAAAAGATCCTGGATTAAGTATGGTTTACATTGGATTTATAATGATTTGCTTAGGTATAATTTACATATTTTATGTAAAACCTAAAATAATTGAAAAACACAAAGGGTCAAAGTTTAAAATTCAAAATACAAATCCATCTGTTACACATTTTGCAAGTTCACAATGAGGGAAATACTCCATAATTTTGGGCAGATGCAACTTCTATTTCAATGTAGCGTTGTCTTGTACATAATTGCAACTATATTTCCACTTGTAGCAGTATTAATTAAATTACCCAGAATCAAGATTACCTGGACAATAATTACAGCATTGGCATTTTTATTAAATACAATTTTACTCATATATAGATGGATAGATGCTGAAAGACCTCCTTTTAAAACATTATTCGAAACGATGATATTTTATCCCTGGTGTGTAAGTTTTATTTTATTTTTACTTTTAGGTTATTACAGATTATTTTTACTTCTTCCTTTTTGTAATATTCTATCTACCACAGGGTTTATTTATGCGGTAATAAAACCTGAAATAGAATATGTAAATTTACCTCCTGCCCTGCAAAGTTTCTGGTTCATTCCTCATGTGGTCATTTATTTTATATCTTATGCAGCTCTTTTCTGTTCATTTATATTGGCAATTATTGCTTTGATAAGCAAATATAAAACGGTAAAAAATTTAATCGCGATAATATCAAGAGGTCTTTTGGATGATTTTGATTTTGAAAAACTCACTCATCATGTTTTAAATTTTGGTTTTGTGGGATTGACATTTGGATTGATTATTGGTGCGGTATGGGGTAAAGTTGCGTGGGGAGATTACTGGAGTTGGGATCCCAAAGAAAATTGGGCACTAATTACCTGGCTAATATATTTATCTGCTATTCATCTGAGGTTTATTCCTGAATTTAAATCAAGGACATTGTTAATTGCTATCATTTTAGGGTTTTTTGCGATTGTGTTTACTTATTTAGGTATGAACTTATTACCTGCTGCAAAAAGTAGTTTACATGTTTATCAGTAGTAGTTAAATTTGTAATGTTTAATGTTACAATTTGAAAGTTTTAAGTATAAAAGATGGTAAATGAAGACAAGAAAGAGAAAATTATAATTGCAAGGCGCAAGTTTATAAACTGGTTATTAGGTGTAACAGGAACAGCGACTGTAGGAAGCATTGTTTATCCTATTTTCAAATATATCATTCCTCCTGAGGCTGCGGAGTCTACAGCAACAAGCAGAGTTGCATGTTCGGTTAATGAAATACCAGAAAATGGATACAAAATTTTTGGATTTGGTTCAAAACCTGTTATTATTATACGTTTAAAAGGGGAGGAATTTATAGCGTTTTCTGCTGAATGCACACATTTAGATTGCATAGTTCAATATAGAAGTGACTACAGAATGATATGGTGTGCATGCCATAACGGTTTTTTTGATTTAAATGGAAGAAATGTTTCGGGTCCGCCACCAAAACCCCTCCAAGTATATAAAGTGAATGTTTTAGGCGATAAAGTAATTGTTTCTAAAACATAACATAAAGAATGACTATTTAGTTTTCAATGGTGAAAAAGTGGTTAGAAGAAAGGTTATTTTTAAAAGATATCCTGTCTTTATTGGAGAAAAAGGAGGTTCCTGTTCACAAACATACTATATGGTATTATATGGGTGGAATGACACTTTTTTTATTTGCTACTCAATTTGTTACGGGCATTTTACTACTTTTCTATTATAAACCATCAGCAGAAGAGGCATTTGAAAGTGTTCAGTATATTATGACAGAAGTTAGTTTTGGCTGGCTAATTCGTTCCATACATGCCTGGGCAGCATATGTTTTGATTTTCGTTTTATTTATCCATCTTTTTAGTGTATTTTTTCTTCAAGCATATAGAAAACCAAGGGAGATGACATGGATAAGTGGATGTTTACTTTTATTTATTGCTATGGCGTTTGGATTTACCGGGTATCTATTACCGTGGAATAAATTAGCGCTATTTGCCACAAAAGTTGGTTCTGAAATAGCAGGTTGTGTTCCTATAATTGGGAATTGGCTTTTAAGATTTTTGCGTGGTGGTGAGGAAGTGACAGGAGCAACACTTAATCGCTTTTTTGCAATTCATGTATGGCTACTTCCTGCCCTTTTCTTCGTTTTTTTAGGTATTCATCTTTTTTTAGTTCAGAAACATGGTTTGAGTGTTCCTATAGGTATGGAAAATGTCTCTTACAGAACAATAAAATTTTTTCCAAACTTTTTATTACGTGACATGGTAGGATGGCTTACAGCTATTGGTATTTTTGCTACACTTTCAGCATTTTTCCCTGTGGAATTAGGTGAAAAAGCAGATCCATTTGCTCCAGCACCTGTTGGCATTAAACCTGAATGGTATTATTTATTTATGTTTCAAACATTAAAGATTTTACCAGCTAAAATTGGACCTTTTGAAGGTGAGGTAGTAGGAGTTGTCGGATTTTGTATTGGAGCACTCTTACTTATATTCGTCCCATTTTTAGATAAAAAATCTATGGTAGGTAAAAGAAATTCCATCTTCACAGTAATTGGTATATTTATACTGGTATATATGATAGGTATGACAGTATGGGGATATTTGAGTTAATTCATTTGAAAATTCAATATTTGATAATAAATGTTTAAAATAAAAAATATAAATTTCCTATTTTATTGGTTAGTTGTTATTGGTATTTCTGCTCAACAGATGGGAAGTTCTGGCGAAAAAAATGTATGTATAAAGTGTCATTTAGAAATAGGTGAAAAAGAGTTGATGAGTTCCGTTGAAGATTTTACAAGGAAAGAAAATGGTAAATTCGTAGATGTTCATGCTAGGGTAGCATTATCCTGTCATGACTGTCATGGTGGAGACCCTACAGATGAAGATAAAGCAAAAGATGAATCAAAAGGGTATATTGGGAAACCAAAACCTGCAGATATTCCTTCTCTTTGTAGCAAATGTCATAGTGACATAGAGTATATGAAACAATTTAATCCGCGAATCCCTACTGATCAATTTCACCATTACGAAACCAGCAGACATGGTAAAAAGTTAAAGGAAGGAGATACAAAAGTTGCGACATGTGTAAGCTGTCATAGAGCTCATGGAATTCGTTCCGTAAAAGATCCAGCATCTGATGTTTTCCCAACTAATATTCCTAGTATGTGTGGGCGTTGTCATAGTGATGAAAAATATATGAAAAATTATGGCATTCCTACCAATCAATTCACGGAATACGCAAAAAGTAAGCATGGACGTATGTTATTAGAACAAGGTGATATGACCGCTGCAAACTGTGTTACCTGTCACGGCGCTCACGGTGCTGTTCCTCCTGGCGTGGCATCTGTTCCTGAAGTGTGTGGACAGTGTCATACTCAACAGGAAGAGTATTTTTTGAAAAGTGACCATGCAAAGGTATTTAAGGAGAAAAAACTTCCAGGTTGTGTAACATGTCATGGTAAGCATGATATCCCGACACCAACTAGTGAAATGATGAATAATAAACCTGGTTCTTTATGTATGATGTGTCATAAGACCGATGACCACTGCTATATCGCGGTAGGAAAGATGAAAAGTGGAATGGATGATGTTAATATAAAATTACAGGAAGCTTATCGTGTATTAGAAAAAGCTGAGCGATTGGGTATGGGAGTTGAGAAAGCAAAATTCAGTTTAAACGAAGTGAAGGATTATATACTGAAAGCAAAAATTAAAGTGCATCAATTTGAAGAGGAGGTTGTTTTAGAAGAATTATCAAAAGCATTTCAAATTATAGAAGAAGCGGTAAAGAAAGGTAAAGATGCATTACAAGAATGGCAGTTTAGAAGAATTGGTCTAGGTATATCTTTAATTTTGATTCTTCTAACAATCATAGCATTGATACTAAAAATCAGGACATTAGAACAATGAGCAACAAGAAAACTGAGAGAAGTATTTTTTGTAAAAATTGACTAGTAACAAATGAGGTAGTTATAGATGTGTAAATTGAGTATTTTTGCTAAAAAAGGTGATGGAAAAAAAGATAAAAGACCTTATTTAAGGAGAGAGAGTGATGCGTAAATTATTTAAAAAGATAATTGCAGGGTGTATTATACTAATGTTTGTATATACGATAAGAATAGGTTTTGTAAAAGCTGAAGAGAAAGAAGAGAAAAAGGAGGAGGCGAAACCGCCAAAAGAAAGTCCATTTCGTGAACCGGAACACCAATATGTTGGGGTAAAAAAGTGTAAGATATGCCACAAAGTAAAGAAAATAGGTGGTGAACAATTCCAGGTCTGGGAAAAATCAAAACATGCTAAAGCATATGAAACATTAGGGACAGAAGAGGCAAAGAAAATAGCAAAAGAAAGAGGCATTGATAATCCTCAGGAGGATGGGAGATGTTTAAAATGTCATACATTGGCTTTCGGTGTAGATAAAAAGTGGGTAACCGAGGATGTTACTAAAGAAGAAGGTGTAAGCTGTGAGGCATGTCATGGTCCTGGTGCTGACTATAAAGATAAAAAAATTATGCAGGATAAACAAAAAGCAATTGAAAAAGGATTAGTTATTCCGAATGAAACAACTTGCACTGCGTGCCACAATTCAGAAAGCCCTACATATGAAGAATTTAAATACGAAGAATTTAAAGAAAAGATAAAACACTGGGATAAGGAAGAGAAGTAAAATTTGATATATATAATTTTAATAAGAAGAATCTTAAAATGAGAAAAGAAGATGTTAAGCGTATAAGTAATGAATTTAGTTTAGATTTATCACCTTTTATAGTTTATATGGAGCTTACGAAAGCGTGTGATTTAGTGTGTTTTCATTGCCGCGCAGAAGCTAAACCTTATCCCGATAAAGGAGAACTTTCAACTGAAGAGGTTTTTAACTTAATAAATAACATAAAAGATTTTTGTAATCCACCTCCAACGATTGTATTTACAGGAGGTGATCCGTTGAAGCGAACTGATCTATTTAAAATTTTGCAATATAGTATAGACAATAGCATAAGGACATGTATTGCCCCAAGTGTTACACCGCTTCTTACGGATAAAATAGTGGATAGATTTAAAGATATTGGGATTGCACGGATTGGGATAAGTTTAGATGGTGCACAGGCTAAGACACATGATAAGATACGAGGTATAGAAGGTGCTTACAAGCGAACAATAGATATCATTTCGTATATGGATAAAATAAATATGTCCATGCAGATAAATACGACCGTTACTAAGGTAAACATAAGAGAGTTATGGGATTTAGCTGAACTTTTATCGCAATACAATATGGTGCATATGTGGAGCGTATTTTTTTTAATTCCGACAGGAAGGGGTGCGCTTTTAGAAGATATTAGTGCATCCGAATATGAAGAAGTTTTCAGTATTATATATGAAGTGAGTAAAAAATATCATTATCCTGTAAAGACAACGGAGGCTCAACATTATAGGAGATACCTTTTACAAAAACAGCATGTTGAAACTGATAGAACTAAAAGCGATTTGATAGGAAGAATGCCAGTTACAAACGATGGTTATGGTATAATTTTTGTTTCGTCGACAGGCGATATTTATCCGAGTGGATTTTTACCTGTAAAATGCGGTAATGTAAGATATGTAAATATCGTGGATATATACAGGAATCATGAGACATTTCTGCAGCTTAGGGATAAAAAGTTACTAAAAGGCAAGTGTGGGGTATGTGAATTTAAAAAAGTATGTGGTGGGTCACGCGCACGTTCTTTTGCATATACAGGTGACTTTTTAGAATCTGACCCAAAATGTTCCTATATTCCTGCCAAAGCAATAAGCAAGATTTTATGAACTACTATAATTTCGTTAAATTCGCTTTTATGTTATTCGTTTTTTATCATTGCTATGAAATAAAATTAGTATAGGAGAGAAAAGATGATAAATGTTACAAGATTGTATTGTATGGACGAGACACCAGCTGATAAATTAAGATATGGTATAGGAAATAAACTAAAAGATGCATCGTGGAGACGGCCTGTCGTAGTGTGGAATATAACAAGAACATGCAATTTGAGGTGTATACACTGTTACAGCGACTCAATGGCAAAAAAATACGGCGGTGAACTTTCCACAGAAAAAGCAAAAGAAGTTATAGACGATTTAGCGGAATTTAAGATCCCTACCCTCCTTTTCTCAGGGGGAGAACCATTGACAAGAAAAGATCTCTTTGAACTTGCAAAATATGCTATTTCAAAGAATATTCCTCTTACACTTTCTACAAATGGAACTCTTATCACACGCGAAATAGCAAGTAAGATAAAAGAAACTGGTTTTAGTTATGTTGGTATAAGTTTGGATGGTATTGGTGAGAGTAACGATTATTTTCGTGGAGTAAAAGGAGCTTACGAAAAAGCGGTGGAAGGTTTTAAGAATTGTAAAGAAGTTGAACAGAAAGTAGGTCTGCGTCTTACACTGACAAAACACAATTTTGACCAGATTGAAAACATCTTTAAATTTGTAGAAGAAGTGGGAATTGAAAGAGTATGTTTTTATCATTTAGCATATTCAGGAAGAGGGCGCAATTTACAAAAAGAGGATTTAACGCATGAACAAACAATAGAGGTTTTAGATTACATTTTAATGAAAGCAAAAGAGTATAGTTCTCAGCGAATAAAAAGGGAAATATTGACCGTTGGTAACAGTGTTGATGGTGTATATATCTATCTTAAACTATTGAGAGAAGGTAAGACAGAACAAGCGGAAGCGGTATATAAATTATTAGAGTGGAATGGTGGGGCTTTATACAGCACAGGAGTAGGTATAAGTTGCATTGACAATATAGGGAATGTTCATCCGGACCAATTTTCAAGTGCAATATTTTTAGGTAATATTAAAGAAAGAAAATTTACTGACATTTGGCAAGATGATAATAACTTCATATTACATAGCCTTCGTAATAAAAGTAAATTTTTAAAAGGACGTTGCAAAGAATGTAAATTTTTAATGATATGCGGTGGTGGATTGAGAATAAGAGCATTATTTAAATATGGTGACCTCTGGGAATCTGATCCTGCATGTTATATACACAATGTAAGAACTTCATTATTTTCTTCGCATATTAAATAGAATATTGAGTATTTGAAAATAGTATTGCTATTCAAAATCACTCCACACAAGGAGATTGAGTGAATAAATAATTTACAAATATATAATAAGAGTGTGAGAAGTAATTTAAAAAGAAAGTATGAGAAACCAAAAATATACAAAGAAAAAGTGCTTGATAATGTAAGTTTACAGATATGCGGCAAAACAGGAGCGGACAGGACAGTCCAATGTAGAAGATTTCCTAAGGCAAGTTGAGATAATTATTTTTTTGGTTAGTTTTTAGGTAGAGATTAATTTTTTAATATTTTTGTAGGAAATGAATTTCACATATAAGGAAAGTGGTGTGGATATAGGAAAAAAGGATATATTTGTTGAAGGGATATTACGAAGGATAAGGAGACTATCTCGTGGGAAACTATTTAATATTCCATGGGGATTTGCAGGGTTATATAAATATAATAAGGATTTATTAATTTGTGGTGCTTGCGATAGTGTAGGCACAAAAATCCGTATTGCAGAATTACTTAACATTTACAATACTATTGGCATAGATGTGGTTGCGATGAATGTAAATGATTTAATAGTTCATAATATCAAACCATTATTTTTTTTGGATTATATATCATTTAATAAACTTGAGGAAGGCAAGGGTCAACAGATATTGGAGGGCATAATAGAAGGATGTAAAAAAGCGGGCATAGTTCTTTTAGGTGGTGAAACTGCAATAATGCCTTCTTTTTTTTCAAAAAATAGTTTTGAAGTGGTTGGAACTGCTATAGGTATAACTACAAGAAATAAAGTAATATATGGTAAATTAATAAAGGAAGGAGATATAGTAATTGGATTTGAATCTTCAGGTGTGCATAGTAATGGTTTTTCCTTAATAAGGAAAGTAATATTTAAAAATGGAGAATATAAAGATATTTTGACGGGGACAAAAATAGAGGGTAAATCACTTGGTGATATATTGCTTATTCCAACGAAAATATATGTAAAAATGTTTTTAAAGGTTATGGGAAGATTTGAAGCCAACTATGTAATAAGAGGTGCTGCTCATATAACAGGCGGAGGTATAGAAGGAAATTTATGCAGGATAATTCCTGATAGGTTATGTGCAGTAATTGATACGAGGGTATGGAGAAAGCCACCGATATTTGAATATATACAAAAACAAGGTAAGATCTCTATTGCTGAAATGTATAAAGTATTTAATATGGGAATTGGATTTATAATGGTAATCAATAAAGAATATTTTTCCAGGGTGTATGATTTTTTGAGGGGAAATATAGATGGGAAATTTTATGTGATAGGTGAAATAGAAAAAGGGAAAAGCAAAGTTAAAATGATTTTTTAATCTAAAAAAATACTTTTTAAAATAAAATGATTTGGAGGATTTAAATGAACGATAAAGATTACTATGAAATATTGGGGGTAAGAAGAGATGCGTCAGCTGAAGAAATACGCAGGGCATACAGAGAATTAGCATTTAAGTATCATCCTGATAGAAATCCTAATGATAAGGATGCAGAAAAGAAATTTAAGGAAATAGCGGAAGCATACGAAGTTTTATCTGATCCAGAGAAAAGGAGTAGATATGATAGATTTGGTAGTGCAGGATTAGAAGGGACAGCGTATAGGAATTTTCAGGATGCATCAATTGAAGATATATTTAGCACATTTAGTGATGTTTTTGCGGATTCTCCTTTTTCATCGCTGTTTGAAGATTTTTTTGGAGGGACAACAACGAGAACAAGGCAAAGAAGAGCCAGAAAAGGGACGAGTTTACGAGCCAATATTTCCATTACTCTAACTGAAGTTTTAACAGGTGTAGAGAAGACAATACATTTAAGAAGGAAGGAATTATGTTCAGAGTGTGGTGGTAGTGGACAGAGAAAGGGCGAAGCAAGGAAAAAATGTCCATCTTGTAAAGGGACAGGATACATTATAAATAGAGGAGGATTTTTTACTGTAAAAACCAGCTGTTCCACCTGTTATGGCACAGGGGAAGTTATAACTTCGCCTTGTAAGGAATGTGGAGGTAGCTGTTATACATATATAAAAAAAGATATAAAAGTGAAGATCCCTAAAGGTATTGAAGATGGAGTGACTTTGCGTGTTATGGGTGAAGGAGAACCAGGTGAAAATGGTGGTCCACATGGTGATTTATATGTTACTGTTTCTATAAAAGAAGATGAATATTTCGAAAGGGATGGTGATAATTTAATTTGCGAAGTAGAAATACCATATACAACTGCATGCTTAGGTGGTCAGATAGAAATTAAAACTTTGGAAGGGAAGGCAACCCTTAAGATACCGAAAAATTCGAAAGCCGGCACAATATTAAGATTAAATAATCTCGGGCTTCCAAATTTTGAAGATCCAAGTAGAAGAGGAGCTTTATTGGTAAGAATTCAAATAGCTGTCCCTGATAAATTATCAAGTAGAGAAGAAGAACTTCTTTATGAATTGGATAAACTTTATAAAGAAAAATTCCACAAACATGATTCATTCTTTAAAAAATTAAAGGATTGGTTTACAAAATGAATGAAATAATAAATCAAGAAAAAGTTCAAGATACTATTCCAGATAATGAACATCATGCCGAGAGTAATAAATCCGAACAAAAACATCAAGAGCCTAAAAAAGAGATAAAGATAATCGCAATTGAAGAATATGAAGAGCTTAAAAGGAAAGAAAAAGAATTAGAAGAAACAATAGACTTGTTAAAGCGAACGAGAGCGGATTATTTAAATTACATAAAAATGGCAAGGAATCAACAGGAAGCAACGAAAGAATATGCCCTGGTTGATTTTTTTAGAAAAATTATTCCTTATCTGGCAATGTGCGATACTGCTCTTGAACATTGCAGAAATACGGATAATATAAAATCTATTCAGGAAGGAATTGAACTTATAATCAACGAATTCAAGAAGATTTTAGCAACAGAAGGATTGCAAGAAATCGATCCATGTGGTCAGATATTTGATCCTTATATATCGGAAGCAATAGAAATGGTAGAAACAGAAAATAAAGACGAAAATAATATTGTCGCGGAGACAGTAAGCAAAGGTTACAAGTTAAAAGATGTTGTTGTTTGCCCGGCAAAAGTTAAGATAAAGAAACTAAAGGAATGATTGTTTAGTAACCTCCATGCAATAGTAAAGTAAGAGGAATATTTAAAGTTAAAAAAAATATTTTTAAGGAGGATTAAATGGTGAAAACTTTAATATGGATGTTAATATATTATCTGGTGTTTCCTTTTATTCTATATACCCAAGATATAGAAAAAGGTATTATAGATAAATATGCTAATGTATTTTATCCAGTCAAATTTGTAGAACAAGAAGCTCCTCTTGATATGGTAAGAGGACGGGGAACCCCTTTTGGTATGGTAAGAGAACAAAGAGAAACGACGAAATATGCTTTAGGATTGGCGGTAAAAGAAAACCTTGTAATTGTTTCTTCTGTATACTTTTCACCTTCTCGTAAAAAACCGGTTTTTGTATATATTCTTGCTGATGAGAAAACTGAATATAAAGCCAAGTTTGCAGGTGAAAACACACAGACAAAAATCGTGTATTATCAAATAGTTGATGAAACCAAGAAATTGAAGTTTCTTGAGGTAGAAAAATTTAAAGAAACAAAATTGGATATGGGTGATAGTGTATATATTTTAGATAGATTTATCCCACTTGAAAAGCTTAATTTTCCTACCAGAATTAAAAGTAGGAAAATAGAGATGATTTTTGACAAACCATATCAAGAGTATGTAATCGAAGTTATTAGATATGCTTTGGGATTTATAGATATACAACCCTTGGCTTTGGTATTCAATAGTAAAGGAGATTTTTTTGGGATTATATCATTTACGGAAAATAGCCCTCAAGAAGAAGCTACGCGAGATACAATTCTTTCTAATTTCTTAGTTATAAAACCTGTAGGTTTTTTACAAAAGATAACAACGCAAGTGCCTTCATTACACAAAGAAGGATGGATAGGATTTTTTACGAATAGTTTGGAATTTATTACAAAAGAAGAGGCGGAAGAGTTTTTAAAATTGAAAGAAGGTCAAAAAGGATTAAGAATTTCTTCTCTATATGAGGAAACACCTGTCTACAAAGGTGGGTTAAAGAATGGGGACATAATTTTAAAAATAGGTGATATTGATTGTGTCATAAAAGAAGCAAGTGACTTGCAAGAGATATTTAAAAAAATTGCGGAGTTGGAAATTGGCAAAGAAGTGAAGATAAAATACTTACGTAAAAGTGAAAAAGGTGAGTATAATGAAAACGAAGTTTCTATTATACCAATAGAAAAGCCATTAAGTTTTGAGGATGCAGAAGAATATGAAGAAAAAAAAATAGGTATAAGAGTAAAAGAATTAACAGTTGACTACAAATACAGAAAAAAGTTGCTACCGAATCAGGAAGGACTGGTTGTTACATTCGTCAAAGGAGGAGAACCTGCTGCAGGTGCAGGAGTGATTAGTGATCATATTTTAATCTCTCTAAATTTACCTGGAGAAAAAGAATATAAATTAAACACAATAGCGGATTTAAAAAATGTGATTAACGTATTTTCTGAATCGAAACCTCAAGAAATTATAGCAAAGATATTGGATATAAAAGAAATAAAACTTATAACATTAAGGAATATAAAATGGGATAATATTAAAAACGAAAAGTAAATTAAATTTTGAATATTAAATTTTTATGTTCGATATAAACGAGTGTGTTTTGGTTGCAGATACAGAAATTGATTTTTTTAATGCAACAAAAGTAGAAGATTTTCTAAATTTTCTTATAAAAATAAAAAAGATAAATAAAGATACTCTCATACTTGGTGATTTTTTTGAGTATTATGTTGGTAAAGAAATACTATATAATGATAATTTTAAAACTTTCTTGTCATTTTTGAAAAATGAGGGTATAAAAATTTATTTAATACCTGGTAATAGAGAATGTTTGATTAAAAGTAATGGTAGATTTAGTGAAAATAATTTCTATGTTTTAGATAAAAAAATAGAGATAAATGGCAATAATCAACATATATTATTAACACATGGAGATGAAATTTTGGAACAGGATGTTTTTCATTTAGCTTTTAAAAAAACGCTTGAATTGATAAGGGAAAATAACATAGAAGAAACAATACCTTACAATATAAGGAATGTTATAGGTAAAATATTGAGAAAAGTAAGCAAGGGCAATATAAAGAAAAATGATAAAACACTGAAGCTGAATTCTTTTTATTGTCTTTCCAAATATGATATAGTCGTAATGGGACACCATAATTTTCAGAAAGAGATAAACATAAAATTTGAGAAGAAGACCACAAAAGTTTATATATTAGGTAACTGGCATGATGCAAAACCTGTATTAATTTTTGATAATACATTTAAATGGATAAAGATATAAATCATTAACTTTAGTTATATCAATGTCAATCGTAAAATAAAAAATGTTGGATGAAAGTAGTAATAAGAAATATTTACCCATTTGCTTAAATTTAAACAATAAAAATGTAGTTATTTTTGGTGGAGGTAGAATTGCGTATCAAAAAGCGAAAATTCTATCAAAGTATGGTGCCAATATAAATGTTATTGCAAAAGAATTTTTTAAAGGATTTTATAAGTTAAAAAACATAACCTTAATACAAAAAGAGATTGATATAAAAGATTTAAAGAGTAACTATTCTTTTGTCGTTTGCGCTCTAAATGACAGTAAATTAAATAAAAAAATATATGATTTCTATGCGAATAAAAACATTCCTATAAATGTAGTGGACCAACCTCATCTTTGTAATTGTATATTCCCAGCAATATTAGAACAGAAAGATATATCAATTGCAATATCAACGAACGGGAAAATGGCTGGATTTTCAAGGTATTTGAAACTTTGTATCAAAAGATGGCTACGTAAAGATGCTTATAAAATATTAGAGGAACTATCACTTATGCGTAGTAAATTAAAAGAGAAAATTCCTTCCGTAACCAAGCGGATAAGAATAGTAAGAAAAGTATTAAAACAATATGATTTTTTAGGAGAAAAGCAAGGAAGCAGATCTTTTAAAGATATAAAAAATCTTATAAAAACAGCATTTTCTCCATACATTTAATGTTTTTAATTCCCTGTTTTTTTGAATTTCATTTATACAACTAAAAGCACTAATCGCAACCTATTCCTACCCTACCCCACCCTATTCTATCATTCTTTGCTTTTATTTTATTAATGATATTTGATGAGGATAAGATTGAAAAAATTTTTCAAAGTTAAATTAGTCATGTTTTTATAAAACAAAATAAGATTTACATTTTATACATTTTAGCAAACAACATTTTGTTGTTGGAAAATCTGCATAATATAAATAAATGTTTTGTGATAATATAGGGTCAAACATTAATATATATTGACTAAAGATGAAATTTTCTTATTTAATAACAACACTGAATAAACTCTTAAATTGCAAATGTTGAACTCTAAATATTTAGTGTTGATAGGAAATCTTTACATTTCTTTTGAATTTTTTTTAATGTTTTACAGAATTCCTCTTCACTATTAAGCGGTTCTTTTATATTCCATTTAATGACAGTAGTTTTTGAATCTATATTATTTAATATAACGCACGAGTCAATGTTACACACTGTTACAACAAAATCAGTCATCTCTAACAATCCTGGTTCAATTTTCTTACTATGTAGTTCCATATTTAAGATACCTTCCTGATTTAAAATCTTTTTTGTCAAAGGATGAATATTTTTATCACCATTCAATCCTGCACTTGTTGATTTTATTCTACCTGATGAAATTCTATTCATAACTGCTTCTGCCATTATTGAACGTATAGAATTTTCTTTACAGATAAATATTATCTTAAAGTATTCATTATTATTTTTTATTTCATCCTCTAATTTATTGTGTATATAACTTGATTTTTCGATTTCATATTTTTTATTATAACATATAACTTGTTCTATAGGTGTTATACCAGTAGTGGTATGGGTTAAAAATATTTCATCAGCAGAAAGCAGTTTATCCACAGAATAAAATCCTTCTTCTATTTCAAATCCTTCTTTTTTAACTATTTCAATTATTTTTTTTCGTGTTACACCTGCCAAAATTCCTGTTTCTAAAGAAGGTGTAAAAAATTTATTGTCTTTAACAAAAAATATATTTGATCGTGTCCCTTCTGTAATGTGAGAATTTTCGTTTAATAATAACCCTTCTACAGCCCCATATTGTTGATATTGTTTTGATGCAAGAATCAAATGTGCTCGTTGTGTCATTTTATGCTTGTTGAGATAATCTTTAGAGTATCTATGAACATTAGTTATATAAAGTTTTGCACTTTTAGTTGGTTTTATTTTATCCAGTAGTAGACTACATAGCATTTTACTTTCAACATTATTAAGATTTTTATAGCCATATAAAGGTGCTAAAAATAAATATAACCTTAACAATCCCTCCTGATGATTTTTAATCAGCTCTTTTTTTATAAAGTTCAATAATTGGAAAGAATTCCAATAAAAAGGGATTCCCAAGTATTTTGTTGAATTATACATTCTCCAATAATGGTCATGCCAGAATAGAATTTCTCCGTCTTTAATTCTTAAAGTTTCAAAAAGTCCAAAACCGTATTGTAATGATGAGGAATATGCTAATTTTTCTGATGTTATCTTTTCTACCCCATATTTCCCTAATAATATGAAGGGATAATTGCAAGTTTCCATTCTTTATACTCCTAACTACTTCGTCATGTTTATTTTATATATTAAATTATCGTAAATTTTTAAAATAGTATGAGTAAACAGTCCAAGAAGAAAAATCGTTCAATCAAAAATGACACACTATGTTATTATCAAAATCAGGGTCGCTATAGGATGAGAAAGAGTAAACAGTATGTGGCAATTTTTACATTTATTTGAGATGAGATTGTGTAAGTTTGTGTTTTGGAGGAGCGGGCATACCGTATAATGGGCTTGAAGGATTAGCGTAATATGATTTTGGTATTCTACCTGCAAGGTAAGTTAATCTTCCTGCTTCACAAGCAAGTTTCATTGCAAGTGCCATTTTCACAGGGTCTTTTGCACAGGCGACACCTGTATTTAGCAATACACCGTCTGCACCCATTTCCATTGCAATTGCAACATCTGATGAAGCCCCAACCCCTGCATCTACAATGCATGGAACTGTCAATTTCTGTATAATTGCTTGAATATTATAGGGGTTTAATATTCCTAACCCTGAACCAATTGGAGCTCCTAAAGGCATAACAGATGCCGCACCTGCTTCTTCTAATCTCAAAGCAGCTACAACATCATCATTAGTATATGCTAATACTAAAAATCCTTCTTTTACAAGTATTTTGGTTGCTTCTATAGTTTTTGGTATATCAGGATATAAGGTATCCTGGTCTCCTATAACCTCTAACTTCACCATTTCAATATTACATAATTCTCTACCTAATTGTGCCAATCTTATTGCCTCTTCAACTGTGTAACATCCTGCAGTATTAGGCAGAAGAGTATATTTTTTTCTATCAATGTGATTCAAGATGTTTTCCTTAGGGTTATCTAAATTTACTCTTCTTACAGCAACAGTAATTAATTCTACCTGTGCAACCTCGTAACATTTTTTCATAATTTCAAAATTTGGATATTTCCCACTCCCGAGAATAATACGACTTTTAAACACAAACTTCCCTATTTTTAATTTACTATCTTCAAATAAATTTTCCACTATCTGTTACTCCTTTGTTAAAATTAATATTTATCCTCCACCAATTAGTGTTAAAATTTCTATTTCATCACCTTCCTTCAAAATATGATTTTTATAATTTATCTTCTTTACAATCTCTCCATTAACTTCAATAGCAATTAGGTCCTTATCCAAAGTCAGAATTTCAATAATATTTTCTACGCTGAAGTTTTCTGGCACCTCTTTTTTTTTACCGTTGATCGAAATAATCATTGCAAAAAGTAATTAATAATTATAGGATTTTAAAAAATCGTCTATTAGGAATTTTGTATTTTGAATCATCCGTAATTTAGAATTTAACATAAAAAAATATATCATTTTTAAAGGCTTTTCTTCCCTATCTAATAACAAATATTTTAGCAATTTTTTTAATAAATAATGCGAGTGAACAAATATGAATTTTTATTTTAATATACCAAGGTGTTTTTTATTTTGCCTTATATTTTAGTGAAGTAACATAGTTGGCTAACAGTTCCATCTACCACTTTACGGCAAAAAGTGAGAAATTCACTTTGTGAATTTCCAGCACGGCATTCAAAGCGCATCTATGGCGACCTGCATACAAGGATTCTTATTTAATATCGTGCAACAAAATTTTACTTTTAGAAAGGAACTCCTTTTTCAGGGTTATTTTTCAATATACTTTTTTAACTCATTAAAAAGATTTTATTCTTTGTATTTGGAGAAATCGTTTGTTAATCTGGTTTTTTTGAATTTTTTATAAAATTTGGTTAGGACAAAGCAGAAGTTTATTTACACAAATTGTCCTTCGCAGTATTAAAATAACAAAAATAAATGATCATTGAATAGTTATTTTTCACTGTTTATGATTTTGTTGTGGCTAAAACCTTTTTTCAGGAATATCGGTAAATCTGCTTTAATTTGAATATACATTGTTTTAAACAACTTTTTTACAGGTTGGCTAAAAGCCTCTATCTCAGAATGGAAGTTGTAGTTTATTAAAGTTGTTGAACCATAAGTGAAATAAGTTTTGTAATCCTTCTTTCTATGATTTTGTTTTTTTGTATTGTGGCAATTAAAAGTGAAAATATCTTGTAAGTTTTCTATATAAAATAATTTCTAAGTTTTAAATGACTTTTATCAGTTATCATTAAAAAGCGTTTGTTTATGCAGGCTGTAAGCTTTTAATTTTTAATTTAATTATCTAATTTTGTTTGCATTAAAAGTGTCTTGGACAATACAATTCAAAATCAGGATTTTTAGTTTCAATGTATTTTTTCGATATGGTGGAGGTGGTGGGATTTGAACCCACGTCCTTGAGGTGTTGTGTATGTGGCACTACCTTTATAGTTGTACTTTGAGAGTGTCCAAGCAAAAAGTGGTACAAGGCGCTTTTTGCTTGTAAGCAGTTGTATCATTTAACCTTGGGTAACAACTGCCTAACCCAAGGCGAGCCGAATAGTATTTTGAATTTTTATATCCTTCGGCGGGATATAAAAATTCTGGCAACTTTTCTATTAAGCTGCCGCTCTTGCGTAATCTACTTCCTCGGCACTTATTCCGAGTGAGTTTTTTTTCGCGGGTCTCACCCTCGAAAGGCACCATCATACCAATCACCTTAAGTCGAATAGCCTTTGCTCACCCCCTCATATCTTCTATTACCTAAATTTCCAAGTTTATAATTTATTTATTAAAATTTAATAATCTAAATCAAAAACCCAACTATCTATAGTTTTGTGGATTTCCTTAAAATCTTCACGAACTTGCCTATAATGCAATATATTATGTCTTCTATTTGTAATACTGCATCCAAAATTAGTAAATAGCAATATTATAATTACAATATATAATATCCACTTCCATTTATTCATAAGATGAATATATTATATAAATATTTTTTTTGGATACCAGTAATTGCTTCACTATCTAATATATTTAATAGTTGTTCTATTATGAAAATCTTTATTAGAAAAGAAAACCAGAATATAAATTTCAAGCAAAAACCACCAGAAAGGGAACAAAATGCGAGTATGGGCACTGGTAATATGATACCTAATAAAATATCCATTAAAACTTTACCTTCTTTAACATTGAATTTAAACAAAGAAAGGTATTATGTAGTAATTAATACTGCAAGAAACGAATTACTCATAAAATATACAGCAAAAACATACATTACTGATAATATAAATAATTCTATCCTGCATTTTTTGATACCTATAACTGCAAGTGTTTTAGAAGTAAAAGTATATGATACCTTTAGTAAAATGATTTGTGCTTCAACAAAAAATTTGAAACAGTCTCATCAGTTATATGTAACTGAAAAAATTGACAGAAA